>Ga0187784_10004870_pt1 | contig 10885 bp, 6 predicted proteins | sample 1015_SJ02_MP15_2_FD_132964 | JGI IMG/M metagenome (GOLD analysis project Ga0187784, IMG submission 132964) | Tropical peat soil microbial communities from peatlands in Department of Meta, Colombia - 1015_SJ02_MP15_20_MG | ecosystem: Environmental > Terrestrial > Soil > Wetlands > Peat | place... | reverse complement strand
GGCCTATCTGACTCTAAACCCTTTGCACACTGAGAACGATCGTGGGATCGATGGGATGTGTTTCCCCATTATGGTGGGAACATAAAAGCTCTGTATCCAGAACCGTAGGATTAGCTCTTCCTGTCCCCATCTGCGTACCTCTTCCTAGTTCGTGCTCTACTAATCGCGCTACCGATGTAACGTCTGCATTTGGTCTTTGTCGTAGAGCTACCAATTCTGGTGGCAGACAGTTTCGCAATTCTCTTCGCCACTCGGGGTCGTTCAAAGGTTCGGCGTTTAGAGACTTTAGCGTTTCAATACTCCTAGACATTCCGTCGGTTAGACCGAGCAAGTAAAATTAGGAAGAAGAAAACGGCGGAAAAGACAAGATATGGCTGACTCGTTCAGTGGAACCCGCCTGAAGAGTCAACGCAACCGTACACCGGTTATTTCACCCATTAACAGCCGAGCGGCAGGCGGGTAATAGCTCGAAAGATGACCACCTAGCGCCCCGAAGCGATCCAAGAGATGTCCTGTCTGGTTACATATCAGTTCAACGATCTAAACGATCGTTCTTCTCTTTACTTTATGACTGGAGAAGTGCGCCAGCTGAAGTGAATGACTAAGATTCGTATAATGAAGAAGGTGGCGATGGATAGCCAGCCGGCAATATTCGGATCAATTCTGAACTGGAGAGTGAGAGTGAGGAACTGAATACAACAGACTATGATAATTAATGCGTACAGCTGCCCCGGCTGAACGATAGCTGGGACGTCTCCGAGCAGTATATCACGAAGAATGCCGCCTCCAATGCCGTTTACACCACCAATAAGCACCACTCCGGGTAAGCTAATGGCGGCGCTCAACGCTAGTTGCATTCCCACGATGGCGAACGCAGGTGTCCCCACGGCGTCTATTAATTGTATTAGTTTGTCCATGAACTTGGTCAAGAACTCAAGGTGCCCTAAGAAGGGACCAAGCGTAGCGATTACGCATGTCACGAAAACGACTATCAACAAATAGTAAGGATCCGCTACGACGACAGGGGTCCGATGCAAGAACAAACCGTCACGGAGGAACCCTCCACCCGTAGCCGAGACAAGTGAGATGACAAAGACCCCCATAACATCACATTTCCTACGCATGGCAGCAAGTCCACCGCTTATCGCCCACAGAAACGTTCCGAGCCAGTTGATTATCCACGGAACCACGAACTCTTGGGGCATAATCTCTCTTCGCCGGGGAATATGTGAGGCCAGTTATCATAAGCTGTTTCCATGAAGTTCAAGCGTTTGCGTTCTCTCTACCTGCTCGGTAAACAGTGCATCCTTCCTTAATCGTTTCGAGAACTTTTATACTGTGAATTGTTTCCGGAGCCACTTTCGTCGGATTTTTCGATAGCACTACGAAGTCGGCGAGTTTACCCGCTTCGATCGATCCTTTAGTGTTCTCCTCGAAGTGCTGATAAGCTGCCCAGAGAGTCATGACCTTCAACGCCGTCGTAACTGGTACGCGATGCCATGGACCGAGGATATCTCCAGTGCGCGTTCGTCTCGTAACAGTTGCTTCCAGTACCCGCATGGAGTCCGGCAATGAGACTGGTGCGTCGTGATGGGAAGTGAACTTCATTCCGCGGCTAATCATCCAACCTGTCGGGGAAATGTTGTCCGCTCGCTGAGGGCCAACGGTCTGCTCCCGATGCCAATCACCCCAGTAGTAAGTGTGGTTTGGGAAAAGTGAAGGAAAGATGCCTAGCTCCTTTATTGGGTCCACTTGATCCTCACGCATGAACTGGCCATGGACTAGAACGGGGCGACGGTCACCTGGCCCATGTTTCTTCGTCGCTTCGCGGACAGCAGCAATGAGCAGGTCGATTGCGGCTTCACCGTTGGCGTGTGTTAATACTTGCCAGCCGTTGGCAAATGCTTCATCCATTGCCCTTAGGACCTGCTCATTTGAAGCAGCAGAGTATCCGACGTAATCGGAAGTATGCCCTTCCGGTGGGATATAGTACGGCCGGTCACGCCACGCCGTTTTCGCCTGCGGTGAACCGTCAAGAATAAGTTTTCCTCCGCCCACACGAAAGCGATTCTTGTATTCGCGGCGGAGCCAGGGTTGAGCGACTGCGTTTCGGTCGGTCAGAAGGTTTGGATACGCTACCACGTCAATTGGAAGTTTGCCCTTCTCTGCAACATTGGCCATGATTCTAACTTGTAACATTGAGGCGGCGCCCTCCTGAGCAGTAGTATACCCATAGCTAGCGTAACGTGCCACTCCTTTCAGGAAGACAGCCTCGTTGAAGTCGACATCTTGACTCATCATTTTTGTTAGCAACATAAAATGTGCGTTTTCTTCTAGCACACCATTCGGTTCTCGGCTGTCAGGGCCTCTACGAATTATTCCACCTTGCGGATTCTTCGTAGTAGCCGTAATGCCACCAAGTTGCAGCGCTTTTCCATTAGCCACGCCAAGGTGGCCTGAAGGGTGAATAACGTAGACCGGCAGGTCCTTCGATACCGCATCAAGTTCATCGCGTATGGGATGCCGGTGTTCAGAAAGCTGAGATTCATCGTAACCGAACCCAACAATCCAGCCAGTCTGTTTCACGATGTCAGAATGGTCATTTGCGTACTGTCGTAGGATGCGTTGCAGGGCAGGTATGTCGCTTCCTTCGCCTTCAGGTGGAGGAAGCAGGTTGGCCCATATCGCTTGGCCGCCCACCCCATAGACGTGACTGTGAGCGTCAACAAATCCTGGCATCATTGTCTTGCCGACAAGGTCCACTACCCTGGTCTCATTGCCTTTCAGCTGGAAAATCTCATCCTTGCTTCCGACTGCAAGAATCCTACCGGTCCTTACTGCGACTGCCTCCGGTGAAGGCTCGTCATCGTTGAGTGTGATAATGTCGCCACCAAAGAAGATAATGTCAGCTTTCGCCTTATCTTGGGAGAACATAGGTATCACAACTTAGTCATGTTGCCACAAATCTGCATTTATGGTTTCGCACATTACTCTGTATCTTGCCTACATTTCGAGCCGCACACAAGCCTGCGTGTTCAGCAAGTCACGTTGAGATGTCGAACATCAATGCTGCCCACCTCGCCTGTCGGTGGAATGCTGATAGGCTCTTTTTCGACTATTGGGAACAGTCGCCCTTCGAACATCGTTCCCCAGATTGGTATGTCTTTCAGCTTACTTGGTTCGAGCGCATAGGGATCTTCTTCGAGGATAGTTAGGTTGGCGATTTTCCCTGGTGAGATGCTACCGATTTCGTTCTCTTTACGCCACGAATAGGCGGCTTCGATGGTAATGGCGCGGAGAGCAGTATCAATGGGTATGCGCTGCTCCGGACCCGCTACGCGACCTGAATGGACGATTCGGTTTGCACCGCACCAAGCGAGGTAGAGTGGATTTGCGGGGCCCATCGGAAGGTCTGAGTGGAAGGAGTATGGTATACCATGCTTCGTTACGGAAGCGCTGCGTACCATTGAATCGGCACGGTCCGGTCCCAGGCCAACCTCACAATACTTGTCAGCAAAACCTGTAACATAATATGGATTAGCGCTCACAATCGCGCCCAACCGTGCAATTCGGTCTACTTGGGCTTCAGTTGAATTCGCAAAATGCACAATCACGCTTCTACTGTCTGAACGTGGATTATCGCGCATTAGTCCCTCAAGAATATCGAGAACGACTTCAAGGCCTTCGTCTCCATTCACGTGAATATGTAACTGGTAGCCATTATTCCAATAGAGCTTCGCTCTCTTCGCCAATTCGTCGGGAAGAATCATCCATTCTCCATGATGACCATCTAAATAACCATCTTTCATTTGCATCAGCTGAGAAATGATTGCGCCGTCTGCGAAGAGCTTGATCTGTTTCTCGAAGAACTGGAGCTTGCCGCTGCCCGGGGGAGCCAGTGCAATGACTTTCTCGGTTTCCGTCAACGCGCGTTCTAGACCGTACTGGTCGACAATTCCGCGCCCGTCCGCAATAAAAAAGCTGTAAAAGGGAGTGTCCTCCGCTCCAAGAAATTGCTGATATAACTTCCATGTAGGAGGAGTTATGAGAGCGCCGGGCTCGTTGATTGCGGTAACGCCGTTCTGATGAAGCATCTGCACCAGTTGTCTAAGTCCAAAGATGAAACGTTCTGGCGCGGCCAGTTTTGGCAATAACGAAGGCACAATCAGATTCAACCCGCCTTCGTAGAAATGCCCTTTCGCGTAATCGGTCTGTTCGCTCCAGAGGCCTTTTCCCTTAATGGATTCTTCTGTGAGCTTTAGCGCCTGTAGTGCAGTTGTGTTCAAATAGAATTCGTGGCATGATCTATGCCAGACAACGACGGGTCTGGTACCGCTGATCGTATCGAGGGTCTTCTTGTCGATCGGTCCATGGAAGTACTGATGGTAACCCCAAGTGAAAAGCCAGTCGCTTGGGTTTTTCATTTTAGCGTTGGCTTCAGTCAGCCGCGCAATATACTCGGCGGGGGTTGAGGCTCTTCTCCATATCTTTCCTGGAACGAACCAGTCTTCTGGAGCGATAACTTCCATGGCGAGAGTGAGAGCACCCAGCACCGGATGCAGGTGCTGGTCAATAAACCCAGGCATAATGATTTTCGACGAGAAAGTGTCATCCACATCATAAGATTTCTTGCCTAGAAATGCCTTGACCTCATCAAGCGTGCCAGCTGAGATAATACGTTTGCCAGAGACAGCGACTGCTGTCGCAGTCGGGTTTTGGGAATCCATCGTTACAATCTTCTTGGCGGTATAGATGATGGCTTTCTGTTCTGAAGACATTAGAACCACAACTACAGCGATGTTCACCTACCTAGATAAGTCGATTGTCACTCGGGCCACTAGGCACTAGATGCAAGCTAGTTTAAACCAGGTGAGGTTAACTTATTGGAGTAGTGACAAGTACTACAGTGCAGGAAATCTTCTGGGATTGAATTGATAACAGATGGTCTGGTTGTTACCTCCGAGGATCTTGCAATTCTAGGATTAACTATTCTTGTAGTACTGTTAACCTTGTGGCTGTTTACGAGACCTCCGAAGGGCCATAAGAAGAAATGGCTCCCATACCTTAGTCGTGGGATAATGGCTGTGGCCGTCGCGGCCAGTTTAACTCAGCAGTTGATTGCTCCGCCCGAAAAAGGATCAACTTTCCCGGTCTATTTGGGGTACTACTTCTTGCTGAACGGTGTGCTCAGTCTTCAGGTGGCTCGGTCGATTCCTGAGAACGCTGGAGAAACGTGGACAGCAATAGCAAGTAGTGTCGGTGGGCTCTGGTTGATCATCGCCTATCCGTTCAACGTGTATCACCGTATAGGTGTAGCAACTAATCTTGGCAGATTTATTTTCAGCATGATAGTAATCGTGATTGGCATATTGCAAGTTCAAGGCACGGTGCGTATGACTCCTCAACCAATAGTGAAGCACGCCGATCTGATATTTGGTTTTCTTGAAGTAGTACTTGGGCTGGTCGTAATCGCGGCGCCGATTGATTGGCAAGCCAATGCTGTCGCATTAGTTTGGACTGTACTCATATCAGTCTACATGTTCTTCGTAGCACATCGTCTTCACAATATGTAGCTTGCAGCATTGCTTCTCTCATTCCGTGATGTCGAAATCACAACAGTTCGTTCTGTGCTGGGAGAGCCACCTGTGATTCGACTGTGAGAGGGAGGAGTTATGAAAGCGCTTGTTGTAGGTGGAACTGGTTTCATTGGAAGGCGACTAATATCCAATCTTTTGAATACAGGTTGTGATGTTACAATTGCAACGTCAGGCCAAACCACCAATCCATTTGAAAAAGAGTGAAAACCATAATCTTTGACAGATTCGAACTTAAGCATTAAAGATAAAATCCCGGCTGATGAGAAATTCGATGTTCTTTTTGTCAAGCGCTCGGATGTTTATTTGCGTCTTCTTTTGAGTAGGTATGCTGATGCTCCTAACGCTGAGATCGCTGCTACAGCTATGCCGCTGAATTCTGGGACGGGGATCTGGCTTTGTTGTAGGTATATGTTCTGTCCCGTACTCACCTCACCTGGTGTGATGGCTACGCTCCATGTTTGGGATGTGAAGCCGGGTGCGGTTATGGTGAAGCTGTAGGTGCCCGGTGCGAAGAAGCCTTGGTAGATGCCGTCGTACGTGTACATTGAGGGCAGCGTCGCGCCGCTTGCCCCGACGACGCTGATTGCGTTCCAGCTCTCGGTGCGGAACTCGTTCGCGTACGTGAAGCCAAGCACGTTACCGCTTATGAAGCCGTTCAGGTCCACCTCAAAGATTCCGCTAGCCTCGCCGCTGTTATGCGTGCCCGCAATCTGCCAGACACCCTCCTGCGAGTAGGGGCCCAGATGGTTGAACGCCATACCATGTGGTAGACCGCAACCTCCGCAACGCGGTAGCGTGAGCGCCGCGTCTTCCGTTAGGCTGATGCCAGAAGTAGCAGTTGTGCCGGGTATGATATGATATGACTCGCCGAGAAGTAGGCCTGACGCTGGCGCGTAGTACTGACCGAAGGAGTCAGCACTTGATCTTGATTGTAGTCCACCTGCTGCCGCTGCCATCGTGTTGGTGTTGTTAAGGTACCATGGTACGAAGTCTACCTCTACCGTCCACCCACCCGTGTAGTCAGGGGCACCAGCGATACCTGTGTATGGGAAGGGATACGTCAAGGATTTTCCTGGAATCGGGAAGAGCGCAGCTAGGCGTGGGGGTGGTGCATATCCGCCAGCCGTACAGACAAGGTCAAAGTCGCATAGCGGCGTAAAGGCGGGGTCCCCTGTATAGCCACCGACAGGTACTCCCGGAGGCGCAGCATACCCTGACGCCGGGACCTGCGGAAGACCTGCGATCTGAACATGAAGGAGATCTATCCCTCCGGGTATGTAGTTGTATTCGTTGAGAGGCAATGGCTGCGGGACCACGGCTTTGAGAGGGCCAAAGGGAAATTGACCGCTACCATCAGCACCTACCGCGAGACTCGCGGGCCCTCCGGTCGGAGGATTGGAGTCTTGGTTGCTTGGCGGCGTATACACGCCGTTGGAAGTGACCCATTCGCCGACGAGTTGGTCTTGGTCGTTGAAGATGCGTACGCGGCCGGACATGTTGTATGGTGTGCTAGTGATGATGCCTTCCTTCTTGAAGAGAATATCTAACGTAATATTCACGCCGATCACGAGATTGATTCGAATGTCGGCTATTTGGCCCACCTCCGCGTAGACTGCGTATGGTTGATCTTGAATGTACCCGTACGTGAACGCGCCGAAGTCATACTGACCAGCCCTGAAGGTACTCGGCTCCAACAAGTGAGGAAGGATGAAGAGTCCGTTGACATTGTGGAACTGGCTCCACGGACGAACTAGGATTCCACCAATGTTGCCGGGTCGGAAAAGATCGCTGCCAAACCAGGTCCGATTCGCGTCAAATGGCGCCCCCACTAAACTTGTGATGTCTATACCTCCTCCGTTCAGTTCCACAAAGTTTGTGAACTGATTTTGGAAGAGTCCGCTAGTAAGGATTGAGGCGGCCAACGTTCGGGCTATGTTGTCGCCTGTCCAATCAGCAATTGTGCCGTTATAGTAAGCACCGATGTCGATCTCTGCGCCTACATTGTTAGGATTTATGAAGCCCGTTAGACTATTGCTGCTCAGTTGGTTGGCGAAGAGACCCGCGAGCGTATTCCATCCTTCGGGATTACCGAACTCCCAGTTGCGAGCTACGGTTGGGTGCTCCCAATCGATGCTGTATATGGTTATGTTGAATCCGGGACCGCGAATCATATGATCGCTTACGCTTGTAATGCTACCCGATAATGTGACAGACACTTGTCCTGGGGTGCCCTCTTCGATATAGCCATCCACCTGCGTGTAGAGAGTGTATGTTCCGGATGGTAAGCCATAATTTTCTCCACTCCAGGTGTCATTGATGCCCCAGAATTGAATGTTAGCACGGCCCTCTTGAATCGCGTTACTGTTAACGTTGTGTCCGAAAGGCGGAGCGGGATCAAGCGAGACACCAGAGCCGGGTGTAACACCGGCCGCGCCTGCGTCCACACCGCTGTTACCGCTCGAAGTTCCAGGGCCACAAGGGCCACCAAAACATGGAGGGCCGCCGTACTGTGCACTGGTGGAAGTCCAACCTCCTCCGCCTCCTTTACCCGCGTACAGGGGTTTACCCGTCACTCTTCCCAGACACAAGCTTGTCGGAAACGGAGGCGAAGAACTTATGCAGGTCAAACCGAGGGCAGTCTGGTTGTATGAGTAAATATTCCCGTCTGCACCCATCAGGTACCCGGTCATGAAACCAGCACCCGTGTTGATTGGATCTTCAACGGTACTGTTAACCTCGTCGTGGAAGTGAACTGTCTTATTCACCCAGCTTGATAGCCTCAGATCGATCGGCAGCGTCACATCACCAGCCCACTCATTCGGCGTAATATCGAAGTAGTACTCCTGGAATGTCGCCCCGTCCAGATTGGTTTGAACGTAGCGGAAGACCCATGCACGCACATAGTAGCGGCCCGGCGTCAGGCCGTTAACCCATGTAGCGTAAACCTGCGGCACCATGCCGTCCAAATCCCTAGGTGCACCATACTCACCTTTCACTCCCATCTCGAAGTGGAACGGAGTAGTCGTGCCGCCGGGGACAAACCAATGCTGCGGAGGACCAACACCTTGAGGATCCTGCAACAGAGTTGGATTATTGTTACCCCGAACGTCGATTCCCGACTGGGAAACCTGGTAGTAGCAACCGCCAGCCGCTGTAGAACAAATCGCAGCCGTATTGCCGAAACCGGGAACCTGACTAAAGTACCCGTTGCTCGGAACATACTCATGCCACGGAAATGCTACTTCACTAGCAGTACGAGGATCACCACATGACCCAGCGTGACTTCTCGTAAAGAGCAGGTCCTGACCGCCGGCCACACATGGAAGTGGCGACCAAGAGACGAGACCCGCGCTATTAGCGGGAACGTTGCTTAAGGTTGGTGAATCATACAATTCGATCTTAATGTATTCATTATAGCATCCCTCCGAGAGTAAGCAAAGCCCGTTAGAATCCAAACTCTCTCCCATCCACGGCTCGTCGCCAAACTGATGCTTCGTAAACACGTTCCCGTGAATCACCGGACCAGGCTGCAAGTAGCAATCAAAGTGTAACGATTGACCTCTCAGAATTGTTACACCGCTCTCACACAAAGTCTGCGGAAATCCCGCCGCGGATGCGTACAAGTCGTACATTCCAGCCGCCAATCCTTCGACCTCGTAGTGTCCCGTCGCGGTAGCATTGAAGTAGCCCATCGCATCCGTACAACCAGGGACGGTGGATTGTTGCATTTGACCCAATTGGTTTAGTTCACCAAATCCATTCATCGCAGGACATTGAGTAATTTGCTGTCCAGTATAGGGGTCAAGCTTAGCGTCCATGTGCGCATAAACGCGACCAGCCTCACCAACCGGCTGACCATATAGTGTGGAATTATACCCACCATACCGAATCGTGCCAGTAACGATCGCCGGATCAACTTCGCCCTTCACCAACAATACAGGCCAATTCTGAGTAGGAATAAACTGAGTTGGTGCCTCGCCTGTAAATGAAGCCGTTGCATTCGGTGCCGTTCCCTCCGGACCGGCCACATAATTGCTGTCTCCGACAAGTTGGACTTTGAAGAAGTAACGTCCTGCAATGTTTGGAGCAGTCACACCGTTAACTCTCACATAGTACCATTCGTCCGCACTTGTGAAGTTGATGAACTGATGATTATAGTAGGTGCATGAGCTGCCCACGCTTCCTAGGCCAGAGGTGCAGGAAACCACAGATTTAGCGCCATTCGCTGAACTTGATCCCCCATCGGTTGAAATCTGTATAGCCGTCCACCCCGGAGCATAGCGATCAGATGCGAAATACCTTAGGGCCTGAATTTGTAGATAATTGTTCGTAATCGTTGTCACCACATCTGAGCCGTCGTAGACAATTCCCGCATAAGATGTGGTACTACTCGGCAACGTGAACCCGGGAGGAAGGAGAATGACGAGCTGACTCCACCCAAGCTTATCACCGTCATTAGCAATGCCACCACCGGATGAAGGCGTGCGGCATACACCTAACCCGGCGCACCCGCCGGGATTTGACCCAGCGGTTGCATTCAAGGCGAAGATTAAATCTCCAGTCGAACCGGCAAGTACTGCTCCAAACGGCGCGTACGTGTCTCCTTGCAACTGATACCATGAATTGCTTGGTGCACCTGGCGGATTACCGGATGGGTATGGTGACTGATACCCCGGCGGACAGTTGTCGTTCGCCTGGTTCGGAAACCCAACGTACGCACACTGGCCGCTGCCAGGCCACACATAACCAATAACCCCCGGAACGTGAGGGTCAAAGTTGTTGATGTCATACGGAGCGGTGCCTACCAAATTACCCAACGTGAAATGGGCCTGAACAGGACCAACGATCATAATGGCACTGAGAAGGAAGATCGAAACCACAAATAAGGCAGAAACTCTGCGATACAACGCCTTTCGAATTTAGATGGCCCGTATTCTTTTTAACGTTTTCGCGACGTTGGGCTCAGATTATGATATGTGGATTGCGCGCATGTTTTTTATCGATATCCTAGCGCCTCAGATGATCGCGCTAGAATCACCTTCCAATCCTTTTCGATGATCTCTCCATCGACTGCAGCGTTTCTAACCTTGACGGGTCTCATGCTCACACCAACGCCTTTTTCTCTCTGGCCCCTCCTTGCAGGACTGACGCTTGAACTATTCGTAAGATTGTTTAGATAGCTTGCGAAAAACTCGATTTCGAATCGTGAAAATTTACGATTAGAGTTATATCAAGAACATTCGAGGCGGCATATCAGTTCGTGTTCGGATTGCAAACGAATCTACCCT
>Ga0187784_10004869_pt1 | contig 10885 bp, 9 predicted proteins | sample 1015_SJ02_MP15_2_FD_132964 | JGI IMG/M metagenome (GOLD analysis project Ga0187784, IMG submission 132964) | Tropical peat soil microbial communities from peatlands in Department of Meta, Colombia - 1015_SJ02_MP15_20_MG | ecosystem: Environmental > Terrestrial > Soil > Wetlands > Peat | place... | reverse complement strand
CTGGTCTCCGGCTGCAATCGATAGATGGAACCCCCCTGAAAGTTGGAGTCGCGGTCAACGGGGGTAAGCGGGCGAGCTTCTTTAGTTGAGTAAGGCGAAAGGACGACGCAGTTCTTCTCGCGGAGGAATCAGCGGAGCTGGCAGTACCTGATCCACGGGTATCAAGAGAAGAACTGCACGATTGCCCAAAAGCAGATGGTTGTAGCACAGGGCATTTCAAGCAAACCTGTCCAAGCATGTGATCGAACACGAGGAAGTGTGAAATTCGTTGCAGTTCATTTACACATCTCGGCAGCAGGTTTGGAAGGCGAGTTGCTGGAGGTTCGAATGAACTACCGTTTCCATCAGTCTGTTCTAAGCTTGCGGTAGGGTTTCGTGGTTTGGTGAGGCGGCCTATGGTCCACAAGTTGCTTCCGAAAGTAATTTTTAGACTTCTAGCCGCGTCCTGGTTTACGGCTTGGGCTTTTGCTCAATCATCGCCTCTGCCACTGGGTACGATCTCGGACGTTAGAAGCGCGCCATCGTGTCCCGTAGGCTATGCCACGGGCGCGAGTTGCTTCACAGCAATGGTAAGTTGTCCGAACACACTGGACCTGCCTTTCACCTTCGGGTACGAAAATCCCCAACAGGGGGGAGCGATGAGTGGCACTATCGTGTTCTTCAACGGTGCCGATGGGACGGTTCCCGGAGGGTCGGAGTTCGCGACGGCTCTGCTTCAGGCTGGCTATCGGCTGGTGCAAATCAACTGGGACACGGCGTGGGAGGACGCGTTAAGCGGAGTCGGCACGGATATCAAGACCGCGGCTTGTCGCCCGGCGACTTTTTTGAACTTCGTGCACCAAAATCTCTATACGTCGGGTGGCATGTGCGGCTGGGGTTCGAGCGCCGGTTCAGGGGCTCTGGCATATTCGCTGGCCTGGTACGGCGCCGCTGATTACATGGACAGTGTTGAGCTACTCTCGGGTCCGGTGTTTAGCGACATCGAACGAGGGTGTGCGGTGCCGCCCGCTCCACCAGTTTTCGTCTGTCCAAACGGGCAGCTAGGCTGCAACACCGGCTTCGAGGGCGGCTGGTTGGAGGACGTCCAGTACGTCAATTACCCGGCGCTGGATCAGTGGACCGGGATTAACGCATGCGATGGCGGGCAGACAACCTCAGTTAGGGACGATGAAGATTGGAAATCCATGAGCATCGTCGATGGCACGAGCGGCCCGACCTTCGTCTACCCGCGCACCAACATGGCCGGCTGGCTCTGCGCCACCAGCATCCCCAGTACGTGCAATCCCGGTGAATGTCCGAACAACTCCGCTGCAGAAGGCGAGATTTTCTATGAGCAGTTCACCGATGGAGCGCAGATTGCGAACTATTCTGTTACCCGGATTGACCAGTGCAACGGACCTGAAGGCGTCAACCCAGGGGTCACACCCCAGGGTGTTTCAGGGCTTACGGCCATCACCCAGGACATGATCGCGAAGTGCAGGCGACAGCATTGATCGCCTCATCGAAGCAAACCAGGTGGAGGAAAAACCTCGTAGCGCAGGGCGACAACACGCAAGAAAGATCGGAAGACTGAGCGGCGATTGACAGCCGCTTGACGCGATTGCTCCAACCTGAAAAACCCTGGGCTCGCAAGGCGTCAATTACTTCAGACAACATCCAGCCACGTTGCGCCATCCAAAGAACGGCATCTGAATACAGGGGCCGCAGGTGCTGATTGGGAAGCTCGCAACTGACGACAGCCGCCAGACCTGACGCGCTGCCAAGGTCTGCCGACCTGGCCAAGTTCGTTGCCCCGCTTGTAAACTCACTGTAAAATGCTGTGGGTACACTACTCATTCGCTGCCGGTTTCCCGGACGCGGAGGGACGATTATACAAATCGGAGGGTCAAGCATGACCGAGAACATCAGGCATTCACTGCTGGCGATCGCTGCGGCTGGCCTAATAGCCGCAATCTCTGCCGTGGCGCAAAGCTCTGGGCAATACGCTGGTCAAGCGCCAGCAACGCCCGCTCAGCCTGCTGCCAATCAGGTGCAGCCGATGTCGGCCCAGCCTGGCTCCGGTGCCACAGCACCTGCTAACGCTCAACCGGCTGGTCCTGGCGTTAAGGATTCGGGCCACGGGCGCGTGAACGAAGTCGATGATCGGCTGCAGGCCCAGAAGAACCGAATTCAGAAGGGCCTGAAGAATGGAACATTGACCCAAGAGCAGGCGCGCCAGCTTTGGAGGAAAGATAAGGCGGTTGCCGCCCAGGAGCGGAAGGACATGGCGGCTAACGGTGGACATCTGACTGGGCAAGAGCAGAAACAGCTCAACAAGCAACTGAACCAAAACAGCAAGAAAATTTACAAAGAAAAACACGATCAGTAAGCGCTGATCTTGAGACGTGTCCAGAATCGAAGCAAGCCGCAGGGTTCCCTGCGGCTTTTTTCTTGCGCTCTCACGAGGCCGCTTCAAACTTACGCGCTAAAAACGGCGATTTTCGATCGTGTTTTAGATATGTTGTGGAGAGTTGCTCCGCAGCATTACGCGGACCGATGGTGAACGGATTTCTTCCGCCCGTCTTGCTGTGCTCAAAGCACTCGGACCGCCAGTCTCCGCTTGCAATCGATGAATTGTCACCCTCCAGAAAGATCGCTCTGCCTTCATCGGGTGCAAGCGGGCGAACTGGTCTGGGTTGAGTAAGGCGAAAGAACAACGCAATTTTTCGGTTGCGGCGGAATCGACGGAGGCGGAAGTACCTGGTCCAGAGGTGTTAGCAACGGAACGGCCGCTGCCCCGAATGTATTATTTGTCAGCGTCACTGGATCGCATCCGACCCCGTGATAAAAGCCGTTCAGCGTTCCATCCGACTGGTAGAAGACCGAGATGTTGTTGCTGACCTGCACCGGCCCGCAGGGCAGAATGTGCTTGAGTTGGTCCACCACCATCGCCTGATTCCCGCCGCCCTGGACTGGATTCTGTATGAAGACCATGTTTTCGTTCATCACCTGGTTCGTGCCATCGTGAATCCCGATTCCGCATTGCCCTGTGTTTACAGCAACGTTATTCTCAAAGTCAGCACTGTTGGCTCCGTTGTCCGCATTCAGCGCACAACCGGAGACGCTGTGCCCACCGGTGATGTAATTGTTTTGCGCCAGGATCCCGTTAGACTCGAAAAAGTTGATCGAGTCCTGAGTGTCTTCCGGATACAGATACTCGGTGGTGTTGAGACTAGAAAGGGCGTAATTATCCTGTACGGTAACGTTAGAGCACGGTATTGTCGTACTTGAATCGGGGTAGCCGGCACATTGGAAATTATCTCCCCGGGCCGTCGATCCAACATCGCCTCTGGGGTTCAGCAGAAGGTTTCCCAAGGCGGTAACGTCGGAACTTCCTAGAACCTCGATGTTCGATTCACTGTAAGCAATTACGTTGCCCTGCACCAGAAGATTCTGAACGGTCTTGGCGAAAATCCCATCGTTGTTATCGCAGCATGCCTGAGACTGAGTTTCCGGGTGAATGTAGCTGTCAAAGATATTAATTCCACTGCCGCCCGAAATCACAATCCCGTTTCCGGCACAGGGGCCAATTTCCGAGTTTTGGATGGTGATGTTGGTGGAATTGATAATCGTCACGCAATCCCCACTCGTCGAAGTGATGGTCAGGTTCTCGATCACCGTCCCGTTCTGGCCGTTAATCACGATCGGAGGAGATGATTGGCTTGCAGGGTAGACAACGAAGTTGATCCCCCCGACATTGGAGGTCGTTGTCGCTATCTGGCGGCTGGTGGGACTGAAGTCGAACCCCGTTTTACTCGGGGTGAGCGTGTAGGTGCCGGCAGCAAGTCCGTAAAAGCCAAAATAGCCAGTGCTATCGGTGGTGGTCGTGGCGCTGGAAGTGCCGCTGAGATTTACGGTGACCCCCGTGCCATTGCTAACCGGCGTCATGTTCCCCGAAATGCTCAGGCCTGGAATTGCTGAGGATGTGAAGTTCACTCCGGTAACACTGGTGGTGCCGAGGGTTGTGCTTTGGCTGGACGGACTGAAGCTGAAGCCGGCCTGGGACGGAGTCAGCACGTAGTTGCCGCTGACCAGATTGCCGAAGCTGTAGTTGCCATTACTGTCGGTGATAGTACTCGCACTGACGGCGCCGCTGAGGGCCACGCTGACCCCAGCCCCAGTCGTGGCCGGGCTGATGTTACCCGAGATACTCAAGCCCGAGCCCCCACCGCTAGAAGCAGTGAAGTTTACTCCGGCGACACTGACGGTGGTCACGGTCGCACTTTGGCTGGAAGGACTGAAGCTGACGCCCGCCTTGGTCGGAAGGATTGCATAGTTGCCGCTGACCAGATTGCCAAAGCTATAGTTGCCATTACTGTCCGTAACGGTGGTGGCGCTAGCCGCGCCGCTAAGGGCCACTGTCACCCCAGTTCCATTCGCAGCGGGGCTGATGTTGCCGGAGATACTCAGGCCGGAACCCGAACCGCCGGAAGCATTGAAGTCCACTCCGGTGACGCTCGCCGTGGTCACCATTGCGCTCTGGCTGGAAGGACTGAAGCTGACGCCTGCCTTGGTCGGAACGATTGTGTAGTTGCCGACGGCCAGGTTGGCGAAGCTGTAATTGCCGTTACTGTCAGTGGCGGTCGTGGCGCTGGCCGCCCCAGTGAGGGTTAGAGTGACTCCAGTTCCATTGGTGGCGGGGGTAATGCTACCTGAGATGCCTAAGCTTGAACCGAAGCCACTTGCAACCGTGAAGTTCACTCCCGTGACGCTTGCGGTGCTAAGTGTTGCGCTCTGGCTGGATGGACTGAAGCTGGATCCGGTCATGGTCGGAATGATCGTGTAGTCGCCACTGATCAGATTTCCGAAGCTGTAATTGCCGTTACTGTCCGTGACCGTGGTAGCGCTGACCGCACCGCTAAGGAGCATGGTGACGCCGGCGGCATTTGCCGCCGGGCTGATGCTGCCCGAGATACTCAGGCCCGAACCTGAGCCGCTGGAGACCGTGAAGTTGATTCCGGTGACACTCACCGTGCTGAGGACTGCGCTTTGGCTGGAGGGAGAAAAGCTGAAGCCGGCCATGCTCGGAGTAATCGTGTAGTCGCCGTTGGACAGGCCGGTAAAGCTGTAATTGCCGTTGCTGTCGGTGGTAGTAGTGGAGCTGGCCGCGCCACTGAGAGTCAAGGTGACCCCAGCCCCACTGCTGGCCGGGCTGATGTTGCCCGAGATGCTTAGGCTGGAAGTGGCTGAGGCGGTGAAGTTGATTCCGGTCACACTCGCCGTGCTGAGAGTCGCGCTTTGGCTGGAGGGAGAGAAGCTGACGCCGGGCGCACTCGGAGTAATCGTGTAATCGCCGCTGGCCAGATTATTGAAACTGTAATTGCCGTTACTGTCGGTGACAGCAGTGGCACTGACAGCACCGCTGAGGCTGACCGTGATCCCCGCGGTGGCCGGGCTGATGTTGCCGGAGATGCTGAGGCCGGACCCTGAGCCGCTGTTGACGGTGAAGTTCATCCCAGTAACGCTGGTGGTGCTGAGGGTTGTGCTTTGGCTGGAGGGCGAGAAGCTGAAGCCGGTCTTGCTGGGGGTCAATTCGTAGTTACCGCTGGACAGACCAGTAAAGCTGTAATTGCCGTTACTGTCGGTGGTGGTGGACGCGCTGGCCGCGCCGCTGAGTGTCACGGTCACTCCACTGCCATTTGCTGCTGGGCTGATTGTGCCATTAATGCTGAAAGTTGGGGGTGATACAGTAGTATTGCTGTGCGCGCTTGAGACACCGGCACAACCTAGATTTGCCAGACAGGCGAGACAGAGAATTGCCAGAATTGCGCTTGCACAAGAGACTCTTCGTTTCACGTGACTGGTCCCTCCATGGGGGGTGAAGAGTGCGCCCATGCATTTGCGGAAATCGGGCGCGTCTGATCGTGGCATCGAGCCACAGAGGGAACTAGGTAACTAAGGGATCAAGCCAAGTGACAAAGGGATTAGACGCACCAGGACACGTGGACATGTCCATGGTGGGGCTGGGATCACTGGAATGAAGCCTCTTAGCCGTGTGAAATGGTACGTGGGCTTTAGGTGGACAACGTCGACATTGTTTGAAAAAGGCCTGCTCACATATACTGATGCTTACTTTGCTTGAGAGTTCCTGTAGTTACCGATGAGGCAGAGCAAGTGAAGTCTTCGTCGGCGTGCGTTAGCATGCTCCGTTGAAATTACGTTCGTACTAAGGACTTATCGTGGACCAATTCGACTGCCAAACGGGCGACTTGCTTAGCCCCTCTAAGAAGCAGCCGGAGATCGTCACGCTCTTTTACCGGCTCCGCCACAATCTCAGAGAACATGGGCTCTTTGCGACGCTCAGGAAAGCAAAGTCAAAGTTCAGCTCCGCAGAGGCGACAAGTGGCCCGCAGACGCTGGCGCAGGATGGGGAGGCGGCGGGCGCTACTGAAGTGCTGGGCCTGCAGCCAGGTGAACTGATCGAAGTCAAGTCAGAGGAGGAGATCCGCCGGACGCTGGACCCGACCGGGAAGAATCGTGGACTGGGCTTCATGCCTGAAATGTGGGAGTATTGCGGGCAGAGGCTGCGAGTCTTCAAGCGCGTTGAGAGAATTTGCCTGGAGAATGTCCCTCGAGCTGTGCGCAAGGTGGCGAACACCGTCATTCTGGAAGGAGCGGTCTGCAAAGGGGGCGGCATCGGATGTGATCGGGCTTGTTTTTACTTCTGGCGCGAGTGCTGGCTCAAGCGCGTTCCTCTGGGGCACGAAGACAGCCCACGTACGCACGTTTCAGACAAAGCTGAAGTAACCAGTGCTCTTGCCGAGCGTTAGCCTCTAATTCGGAAATCCGTCGCGCGCGGGAATAGCCGGCTATGCAACGCCGGTGCGTTGCTCAGGGTTCGGCTTATCGATGGGGAAGCGCGAAGTCATGTGGTCCCCTCAGTAAACATCCGCACCAGCCCTGGAGGGAGCAGGTGCCTCTGGGTAGTGCCGTTCGCTGAGATTGGCGTGACAGCTACTGCCGACCGGCGTCGAAGCTGCGCCTGGCAAACCCCAACTTCCCTTTTGCGACTGTCGTACCAGCCACCGATACCACGGCTTCGACCAGCGCTAAATCCTCAACGAATTTGAGAACCTGAACGTCAATTTCCATCCTGTCTCCTGGGACCACCGGGGCCAGGAATCTCATTTCATTGATAATGCCCAGGACCAAAAAGTCTCCCGCTCGTGCTTCAGTTTTGGTCGTCTGGCAGAACAGGATGGAGGCCGATTGACCGATGGCCTCTACAATCAGCGTTCCGGGCATAACCGCGTGTTCCGGAAAATGACCTAGAAACTGCAGCTCGTTTCCAGTTACATTCTTGATCGTGCGAATGCTTTTTCCTGGTTCCAGCGAGAGCACGATATCAACCATGAGCATAGGAAAGCGCTGCTTTAGCGCGGCTCGTACTTCTTCGAACGTCATCGGCGGCGCGTCCATGTCTGAATCGTCTTCGCCTCTGAATTCCCGCAACTCAAACTGGTTGAGCTTGGCACAGTTTGGACTGCGCGATCCTGCAGATCTCCTTCACGTTCTCCATCGCCATCAGGTCATCTACGTCGAAAGTGAGTCCAAGGGTTTGCTCAAGGCTGGTAGCTAAGGCCAGGTGCCCCATGGAGTCCCAAGCAGAAATGTCGCTGGGCACGGTGTCGATGGTGACGGCCTGTGGCTCTATGCCAAAAGAAGTCTTGAAAGCGATGCGTACTTTCTCTAATAGCTCTTCCATCGCTGAGATTTCGGTCGCGTTTTGATGCGGACGAATGGGCTGGATCATTGTTATCCCTGAGTCTCCTCGAACTCCTGTGCGGTCCTGAAAGTCTGTCAAAAGGCAATTGCGCTGCTAAGGGAAGGCCTGAGTCATTCTCCCAGTGCTGTCTTGAGATAGCTGTGACACGGCTCACAAGAGCCTGTGATTCTGGTGAAAACTAGGGATGGACAAAGGATGAACCCGGCAAGTTGTTGTGGTTTGCAACAGACGAAAGGGGAGAAGGACAGTCCCCGGTTTCTTAAGAATGCAAACTTCTGCACATTGGGAGGCCAAGGAAGCGCAGATCACACGCCGAGAGCCAGGCACCACTCACCATCAAGAAGCGAGAGAAAGGCATCTCCACTACCCAGGAGTGCAAGCAGATCAGGTTTATTGGAGTGCGCCAGCATCCAGCCGCCGCGGCATGTAAAGAAGCAATATTTGTCGGAGAAAGCATCCATCAGTCGCCGATCAACTATGCCTTGTAGAGCTATCGCTCCATGAGCCCATGCATCCTGGAAGAGATGATCCAAAATGCTCTTGAGGTAGTGCGGCGCGCCCCCGATTTGCGCCACCTCGCCAAAATTGCCTGGGGTTCGATAGTAAATGTACCAACCGACAATCTTCCCGGAGTCGTCTCGCAGGGCCACCCTGCGCAGATCCTTCCCATGTCCTTTCATCCGGTCCATGAAGCTGAGGAGCCAACTCAGCGAATGCGCATCATATTCCGGCCAGAGCGAATGGCCGCTTCGGTATTCGGATAGGCAGGAAAGCAGGGTTTCGACATCAAGTTCTCCGGCCTGCAGGTGCGACGCCGTGTGACGGAGGGGACTGGAAGAGAGTCTTACAGCGACGCCGTCAGCAGCGTTGCAGAATGGTCTTGAGACAAAGTCCAGCGCGGCAAAGAGCGCACTGTCCGTTATACGGGACATCGCATACGTGAGACAGCGGGTTGGGCGCAACAGGCGCACCCAATGAACGCTGAACGGCAGGATCGTAGTGAAGCCCAGACGTTCGAGGAGTGCGCGCGACACATCGTTCGCAGAATCCGTCAGCGAGATGTCTTGTCCACCCTCCATATAGGTCCGCAAAAGATGCAAACCTGCCAGAGTGTTCCGAAATTGTGGCTGAACCACGAAATTCCCGCCAAAGGCAACGCGTATGGATTCGCCGCGGAGGGACATTCTCCGTGGAACGACGCCCAGGAATCCAGCAATGGCCCCTTTCTCCTCGTAAACGAGCGAGGGAGAAGAATTGTCGATCCAAGGATTCGTGAAGTAAAGCTCGTGGAGGAAAGAGTGGACGGCAGAAGGCGTAGGACCCTTGCGCTCACGCAGGACCGTCCAGTAAAGGTCCGCCACCTGAGGGATGTCCTGTTCGAAAAAGGGGCGTACGGACATACTTTCTCGCCCCTGCAGAAAGGCGCCTGACATCAACCCCAACGCATTCCAATCGGGCGACCGTGCAGTCTAACAGCGTAAAGCCCTACGAGCAAGGATTTGGGTTGAGCCAGGCTTGGCCAACGCTCGATGTTGAGCGTACAGCGCATGGCGCCGGCGGTGTCGTAGGGTGGTAGCTAAGCAAGCATCAGGGTAACTGCCTGGCCGGCGGTAGTCTTGGGATCGCTATTTTTCTCGGTCTCGATCTCTCGTACAATACCGACACGCCATCAGCAAGAATGGGCGGTCTCATTGGGGTGTTTGAAAGGCAAGGGGAAGATTGGTCACCACACCGCGCATGCGTCTAGTCGTCAAAGTCGGCACCAGTGTGATTGCGCCGGGCGGAAAGATCGATACCATCCGCATGCGGGCGCTCATTGATCAATTGGACCTCCGTCGCCACGAATACCTGATTGTTACGTCCGGCGCCGTTGCTTCCGGTATGTTGAATCTGGGGTTGAGCGAGCGCCCGACCGGGGTGCCTCTCATGCAGGCCTGCGCTGCGGTGGGCCAGAGCCTGCTCATGCACACCTACGAGCAACTCTTCTTCGGAAAAAAGGTCGTTGCCCAGCTGTTGGTTTCGAGCGACGATTTTACTTCGCCCCTACGCTACAAGAATCTTCAGAACGCGCTTCACGAACTGCTCAAGCTCGGAGTGCTACCCATCGTCAACGAGAATGACAGTGTTTCGGTGCGTGAACTGGTAGGTGCCTTCGGCGACAACGACGAACTCAGCGCCCTGCTCGCCGCGGCGATGGAAGCCGACTGGCTGCTGCTTTTGACCGACGTGGACGGTTTCTATTCTGTCAACGGCAAGCGGCCCCGCTTGCTGCGCACAATCCGAAGGCTCACCCCGCAAATGGAAGAAGTGTGTAAGGGACACGGGAAGCTGGGTACGGGAGGTATGCGCTCCAAGCTGCGCGCCGCTAAAATGGCGAGCAAAGCCGGTGTCCATGTCGCCATTGTGAATGGCAGCCATGAGCACGCCATTCCTTGGGCTGTGGAACGCAAGATCGGAACCTACTTCCCGCCACACAGGGGCAACTGATGGCTACCACGTCAGCCACCGGGCTTTCGACTAAAGATAAACTGCTGCGTGCTCGCGCGGCGTGCACTTCTTTGGCGCGGCTTTCCACACTGCAGAAAAACGCCATGCTGCAGGGATTCGCGGATGCACTCGAAGTGAATGCGGACGGCATTCTCAGAGCCAACCGGCGCGACCTGGAATCCTCCGGGTTGGCGGGAGCGATGCAGGATCGCCTTCTACTGACGCCGGAGCGCATCGTGCGGATGGCGCAAGGCGTGCGCGAAGTCAGAATCCTGCCAGATCCCGTTTACGAGACGGTAGCCGAGTGGACGCGCCCGAACGGACTACGAATTCGCAAGCTGCGTGTCCCCTTGGGAGTGGTCGGCGTCATCTATGAGTCCCGCCCTAATGTGACGGTCGAAACCGCCGCCCTGGCATTTAAGACCGGCAATGCCATCGTGTTGCGCGGTGGCAAGGAGGCGACGCGGAGCAATCAGTGTCTGGTGGAAATTCTGAATGGCGTCCCGGGTATGACTCAGGGGGCTATCGAACTGCTGGATTCCGCCACGCGCGATTCAGTGGAAGAGTTGGTCAAAGCGCGAGGATTGTGGATGTGCTGATTCCACGGGGCGGTCCGGAGCTGATCTCCTTCGT
>Ga0187784_10004867_pt1 | contig 10889 bp, 9 predicted proteins | sample 1015_SJ02_MP15_2_FD_132964 | JGI IMG/M metagenome (GOLD analysis project Ga0187784, IMG submission 132964) | Tropical peat soil microbial communities from peatlands in Department of Meta, Colombia - 1015_SJ02_MP15_20_MG | ecosystem: Environmental > Terrestrial > Soil > Wetlands > Peat | place... | reverse complement strand
GCACGCGCTCTTCCGGCGACAAATAACTGAAGATGTGATTCTGCTGCTGATCGGCTCCGCGCATGCCTTCTCGTATCATAGAAGGCTGTGGATGGGGAGTAGTTTTTCAGCAGCCTGCTAGAGAAGGATGGCACAAGGAGATAGTGGTTCCATGGATGCCAGTTGGAAGCGTCAGTCGCCGTCATTGCCCAGAGTATGTTTTCCCAGGAACAGCCCTTTTTGCACGTGACTGTTCTCGACGACGTAGCCCGTCACCGTCCCAATGCACGAAGCCGTTCTTTACGGTCGGGGCGTAAACGAGGATCGATAATACTTAAAGATGGCCGTCATGCCCGCGAGGACGGTCCCGGTTCTTTGAAACGCTCCTGCCGCGGGCGAGATTACGAATGCGGACATCGAGCGTCCAGGACGTGTACCTTTGGATGAACGAGCATCGCGCGTAGCATTTTGCACGGTGTTGAAGCCTTTTGTGCTGGGAGGTCGGCAGTCTGCGTGCGATTGTTGTAAATGTCCGTGGGTGCACAATGCTGGGGGTGTTGAAGAACCCGCCGATGTCGATATTTTCGGTATAGGCATTTACCGCTTTTGTCACAGCAAATTAACTTGTTCCCCCTTGATCTTGTCCATATACTGCTGTCTCCACAAGACCCGAACCGAGACGAGTCAAAGCCATAATGTCTGGTGTGGAGCAAGTCGTGCCAGAGCTCCAGACCGTCTCGGAAGGAGCACCTGATGTCGCGCAGATTTATTTTTCTCTCGTTGCTTCTCGGTCTGGTTTTCCTTGCCGCGGTGACAATCAACTGCGGGAGTTCATCCAGTTCTACATCCAAGGGATGCACAGGCGGCCCGTACAACCTTGCTGGAAATTGGACGCTCACCGTCTCCAACAATGGTAGTTCCGTATCCGGACCCGGTGTCATCAGCTCCTCAGGGCAGGCGTTGTTCTTCCAGACCACGACCGCCGTACCTGCCCCCGGAGATACCTGGGTACTCCCTGCCATCACCGGCACCTGTTCGTTTTCGGGAGCCTTGCTTAGCTATGACACACCGCTGAGTGGTGGCAGCACTGGGGGCGATATTTTGAACGGCTCCGTAACCTCAGCTACTTCCATCTCCGCCAACGGGTCCAGCGGGAACAGCTACGAGCTCGCAGCTAGCTCCCCATTGACTGGCTCGGTGGCGGTTCCCTCGGGCACCATGTCTGCGCAGGTGGAGGGAGCAATCTTCGTCGATCAGTGGCAACTTACGTTCTCACCGACCGGGAAGAACGCGAGCGTGATCTTCAATGGCTCAGATGGGCAAGGCTGCACTCTAACCGGGTCATTTACAGAGCAAGGAACCAGCCCTGTTTTCGATGTCCTGATTACTTATGCGGGTTGCCCCGTCACCGGAACAGTGAACGGTCTGGGATTCGAGAGCAGTTCAGACTACTTCAACATGAACGCAGGCGCGGCCGACACCTATCTCTACGCGGTGTCATCAAACGGCGCATCTGTTTTCGAAATCTTTCCGTAGGCTCCGTCCTTTGTCATCGCTCTCTGCGAAACGACAGACGTAGTAATTAGTCCATGTTATTCAGGATTCGTGTGAGCGCCACAGCGATTCAGCGTCATTATAAGTTCCCTTGCGTGTTATCCGGCAACGAAGATCGAAATATTTGCCAAAAGAACCTAATTATTGGCTCCGCGAAGACGGAAACGGCAAGGATCTAGCCCGTCCAGCCGGTGAAATAGGCACTCACAAACTTACATTACGAAAACTCAACTCCCAATTGCCGCTAGGTAAGGGCGTCGGCAGTAAATTCTCGATCGCCGGCCCACTGCTCGTTGCTTAGCCTCATAGGCTAAACGCAACGACAGAGCGACCTTACCGCGTAAGTACACCTGAGTGCCACTTTGCACGGGTAGCTAAACCGAGTTGTGCTGCGATCAGCTCCGGCGAGGCTCGCAGATGAGCTTCGCGGAATGGCGTTTGGCGAGGCAACGCTGCCCACGCTCGAATACCACGATCGTCCTGCGTGAACCCCAGTCGGAGCAGCGACTCTGGAAAGAGACTTATAAGCTACAAAAGATAGCGCACGACGTAATAGATAGTCAGGCTCAAAATCGTCACAACTACGGTAATGCCGGCCGCACCGAGGAGGTAGTCTTGCCTCCGTCCAGGCGTGGGCTCGTCATGTGTTTTGACCAAGACGGCTTTCTTCGAACAGGAAGGAACGCCTGGGACAAGATTTTCTCTTACTCTTGGAATCGTAAAGTGCGCTGACACGGTTCGCCTTCTTGGGGAATGCTTCGACATCCGTGACACATGCTGACCCCCGATAGGATGTCGAAGGTTGGACCGCAGGCGTTTCACGTTGCCCTTAGCTGGTAGCGAGAGATTGGCGGCCCGATGACCCGATCCAAGCGCTCAGCGCTGTCATCGATCAAACTGGCCTGCCTGCATGATAGCCACGACACGCCGTTGCTGCACGATCCGAAAATTAATTTCCCGTGAATTTTGATTTCGGTGAGATGAGTCATCGGTCAGGATGAGGTCATCGGTGGGTGAAGCGAGCGTCTCGCTCGAATACCCCATCTCGCTGACCATTGCTACCCAGCGAGGGCAGGAGCGTCAGAAATTAACATTCCAGTCACATTGTGTTCATATTGGCGGTTCATTCTAATGGTTTGCTAGGAGGGCTTCCCCGCATCAATTGCAGGTCGCTTCCCACCGAATGGCATGGCCGCTGGATCCGGACGCCAGTAGGTCTTGCAGGAAGAAGCACATAGGCTGCGAATGCGCGCTCAAAAGTATACTTGGACTCTGATTTTGTTTGCTGCCACGGCGAGGGTGCTCTGCGCGCAATCTGGACCGGAGCAAACACCCGCCGCTCAACTCCCCCGCCAAGTTCCAGCGGCTTCAGATAATGAGGCTGTGGCTGGAGACAACCCGGCGCAAGCAGACGAAGAGCCGCCGGAGCCGGCGTCGGAGCGGCGCAGTTTCTTCACGGTCGGCTTACATGTCAGTGAGGCCTTGGACGAGCTTTCCGGCGTTTCCGCGGCAAGCATCTCTTCGCAAAGCACTTTCTTCACCAGTGCTTTGGGAACTCTTAATTTGCTCTCGCTCCAGCGACGCTCTGAAACGGCGCTGGACTATGTCGGCGGTTCTCAGTTCTACAGTGGATATCCTAATCTTCTGGTTCAGCAGTTGAATGTGTCGCAGCGGTTTCGCTGGCGACGGGCAGTACTGACCTTTGCCGATGAACTTGGCGATTATCCCGGAGGAAGTTTCGGTTCAGAATGGTTTGGCGGTGCCGGCGCCTATGAGCTCGAGGTGGGCGGTTCCGCCGCCAACCTGCCGCTCCCCTCGAACATTTCCGACTTCTTTGGGGCCAGCGATTTCTCCGCCGTAGGCTTCGGCTCTCATCTCACCAACCTCTCGCTGGCGGAGTTCGCGGAGGCTTTGACCCCGCGCTCCGCTATCACCGTCACGGGCGGATATGGATTCACCGACTACTCGATCGGCTCCATTGGAACCCAAGGCTTGATCAACAACTACGAGTATGGCGCGCAAGCGAATTACAGCTACCAGCTCAGTTGGCGAAACCAGGTCGGCGTTTCATACGGATTCCGTAATATCGAGTTTCCCCAGGCTGGCGAGGGATACATCCAAACCAATTTGATTGAACTGTTTCTTGTGCGTCAGATCTCGAGCCGTGTGAACCTTGTGGCCGGAGCCGGCCCCGAATTCGTGCGGCTCAGCAATCCGACGACGGGATCTACCAACCAGCTTGCCGGGAGCGGATATGCATCGCTTAACTATCGTTTGTGGAGAACCAGCCTCTCAGCCGGCTGCGACCGCATGGTCACGAGCGGGTCGGGGCTGTTCGCTGGAGCAGACACCGATGATTGCCAGATCGCCTTGTCGCGTCCGCTGCGCAAATGGTCTTTTTCCGCGGGTCTGGGATACGTCAGACTGAGCCAGCTCAGCAAGGCGCAGGCGTTAATCCCGGATCAGCGCTACCAGTACGGATTCGCGAGCGCGGCCGTGCAACGGCAGTTCGGACCGTACCTCAGCTTCTTTGCCAGCTATCAGTTCAATGACCAGACCCTCAACGAGTCTGGTTGCCTTGTTGTTGGTCGATGCAATGGAAGCATGCGGGACCATACGTTGACAGTTGGGATCAACCTAGTTGCTCGTCCGAAGCGGATAGATTGATGCGGCAAGCTGTTGCGGCAGTTGACGATAACTAGCCGAGCCAAGGGCCCGAGCGGTTAGCCACGCAAGGTGCGATGTGATTCGCCTTTTTAAGGTCTACTATCCAATTCGTACCGTGATCCTTGTTCTGGGCGAAGCCTTGCTGGTGTGGACTTCGCTCCTGCTGGGTGCGCTGTGGCAGTCGCGCGAAGACAGCTACCTCATTCTCAACGCCGAATACGGCTACTACAAGATCTTGGCACTGACGATTCTCGTGCTACTGCTCTCCCATTGGTTCGATCTCTATAATCCGATGCAATCCGGCGGGAGGGGTGAGCTCTATTTTCGACTGTTCCTGATTCCGGGTCTGCTGGCTTTCGGGCTGGCGGCCCTCGAGTGGATGTTTCCTAGAGTGCGGATGGGCAATTCTTCGTTTGCGGGAGGATTGCTCATACTGACAGTCGCCTTGCTAGGCTGGAGGAGCGCCTATGCCTGGCTGGCTCACCAACCTTATCTGCGAGAACGTGTCTATGTGCTGGGCGATGGAGAACGCGCCCAGAGACTGGTGCGCAGCCTGCAGGCACGGCCTGAGCTCGGAGTTGATGTTGTGGGATGGACCGGAGCCATGCAAGCCATTTCGACGCGCGAAAACATTGCTGCGCATCTCTACGAAGGCGCCACAAGCCGGCAGGTCGACCGCGTCATCGTTGCCATGCAAGATCGCCGCGATGCCATGCCCATGCAGGAACTGCTCAAGCTTCGGCTGCAAGGTGCGGTTCACATCGAAGAAGCGACTTCGTGGCTGGAGAAAATCTCAGGCAAGATCGAAATCGAACAGCTTTACCCCAGCTGGATCATTTTTGCCGAGGGGTTCCGCTTCCGCGACACGTTCCGGCTGGCGCGCCGGTTGCTCGATCTCGCCGTCGGGTTGATCGTTATGATTGCGACGGCGCCGCTGATTCCGCTGGTGGCTCTCGCCATTCGCCTGAGTTCGCCTGGCCCAGTGCTCTATCATCAGAAACGTGTCGGCCGCGGAGGCAAGATTTTCTATTGCTATAAGTTTCGCACCATGCGCCAGGATGCGGAGGCCGACATCGGGCCCACCTGGGCCGACGACGATGACCCGCGCATTACCCGCATCGGCAAGTTCCTGAGAATTTCGCGGCTGGATGAAATTCCGCAACTGTGGTGCGTGCTGAAAGGCGACATGGCCTTTGTCGGCCCGCGGCCGGAGCGTCCCGAATTTGTCGAATGGCTCACCCGCGAGATTCCCTACTATGGTGTGCGCCATCTGGTGCGGCCAGGAATTACAGGCTGGGCGCAGATTCGCTACAAGTACGGCAACTCTGTAGAGGACGCCAAAGAGAAGCTCCAGTACGATCTCTTCTACATCAAGAACGCGTCCATCGGCCTCGATATATTGATCATGTTCCAGACGATCAAGACCGTGCTTCGGCTCAGTGGAAGGTGAGACTAGGTCGACTTGGCCCGCACCCAACTGGAATACGACCGAATGGAGCTTCGGCACGACCTCGCCGACAGGTGATTTCTACTTGGCCCACGACGCCTTGCGCCCAGTCACAAAATTTGCGAAAGCTACGACGGCTGCCGTATTGAGGAGGACAAAAGTTAGGGCTGCGTCCGCCGCCCGAGCCACCAGCCCGAGTCGCGTTCCGAGCAGGGCAAGCGTGCTCAAGGCATAGAACGCTAGCTGCAAAAAGAAAAGCGCGCGATACATCGGTCCAGGTGCAAGCGCCGACGCAAACAGCGCGACTGCCAGCGCGAAGGGCACGGTCAATCGGAACAGCTTGTGACTGACGAATCGAAAGCGAGCTTGGTTCGCGCTTCCGAGTAGCCACGGCGCCAACTGCAACAACTGATAGTTGCCGCTCAGAGTTCTCACCTTTCGCGAAAACTCCCGCTGACGGCCCAAGTCGGGAACATCCCAGGCTCGCGCCCGCGGATCAAACACGACCCGCGACCCCTGCCTGAGCACGTGCATGGGAAGATAGACATCGTCCAGAATTGTGTCCGCGGGAAGGGTCACCAGCAAATTGCGACGGACGGCGTAAAGCGCTCCCGTGGCGCCCATCACCGACCCTGAGGCGGTTTCCATCTGGCGAATCCGTTTTTCGAATTTCCAGTACAGTCCCATGCCGGCCGCCGATTCCCCCGAACCAGGATCGCCGAGCATGAGTTCGCCACTCGCGCAACCCACGTCCGGATCGGCGAAGTTCTCCATCAGAAGTCTGACCGCGTCAGCTTCGATTGTCTGGCGCGCGTCGGTAAACACGACAATGTCGCCGCGGGCGGCCTGGACTGCGTCGTTGAGGCCGGCAGCCTTCCCGCGCGAACAAGTGTGCGACAGAACTTGCACGAGAGATGTCTCGGCTGCGGCTGAAAGGATGCGGTCGGTGTCATCGGTTGAACCATCGGAAACCGCCAGGATTTTCGTGAGGGCGGAAGGATAGTTCAACGCCAGAAGATTTCTCAACTTCCGGTCCAGCACGGCCGCCTCATTGCGCACCACCATGACGATGGAAATTGACGGCCAATAGGGACGGGATTTTAGCGGCCGGGGGCGCAAGCAGCCGCGGACCCACAAATACAAACCATAACCGAAGTACGTATAAGCGATAACAACCACCGCGCTCCAGAAGAGCCATTTCATGGAAAATCCTAGATCACGGAACTCGGAGCGCCTGGCAGAAAGGCAAACGCGGCACAGTTGCAGCAGCCACAGTCGCACTAGCCATGGTATTGCCGGAAACCGTTCTCCATGCTATTGAGCACCACGCCCACCAACTGATTTTCGCGAAATCGCTCGCGCACCTTGCGGGCGATGTCGAAAGGAGTCGAACCGGAACGCACCACCAGCAGCACGCCATCGCAGTTGCTTCCCAGTAAGGAGACGTCGGAGACCGGGGTCGCTGCCGGCGAATCAATAATGATCCATTCAAACAGCGGTTCTACCCGTTCCAGCAGGGAATTCAGGCGGCCGTTGGCGAGGAGTTCGGTTGGCCCGGGCACGGAACGGCCCGAGGGAACGAAGAACAAACCCTCCGCTCGACCCTTTTGCATGATTGCAAACTCTTCTGCTTCATCCAGCAGGTAATCGGCCAGACCCGGTGACGAAGACGTTCCCAGCATGGAGTGGAGCCTGGGATTCCGCATGTCGCCATCGATCAGCAGCACGCGGCATTCCGGCTGCAGTGCGAGCACGTGCGCCAGATTTCCGGCGATGAACGACTTGCCCTCTTCTCGCAATGCGCTGGTTATCAGCAAAGACTTTACACGCTGACTTTCGCGGAGGCGATAGAGACGGGAGCGTAAGGCCCGCAGTTCTTCTGTGCTCCGAGTCAGTTCTCCTGTTCCCGAGAAGATCATGCTCTTGGCGTCAGGCTTCCAGGTAGTGCGGGGACATCGATCCAGCAAAGCGTCGGGGCTCATCGGGTCTGTCGCCGCTGGAGGGATATCCCGAGAAGGGCTGACGGCGACCGGTCGTTTAGTCGCCACCTCTGCCGGGCCGTTGGCGTCGACTTCGACCGCTTGCAAAAAATTGCGGTCCTCTTCAGATCTTTTCAACGGCTCGTTGCCTCGACTCATGCCATCCCTTCCATGTTGGCCCAGCCCAACACTTCTACTGACCGACAATCGAAGTGTCTGGGGTTACGCGGGTTTTTGCTTTTCCAGCAAAGATATAAAGCGCCCCTTGGCCCCCGGATTTGCCCCCGACCAGGGAACAGAGGCCAGCATGGGCAACTCCAGAGCCACAAGCACATCCCCTTCGTTGCGGATCGATTTATCGCGCAATTCCCACCACAGTGCAAGGCTGCCGCCAATCGCCAAAGCTATGCCCAGCCCGTCCAATGCAAACATCCAACGGAGGGGATAACTAGGCGTAGTCGGCAGGCTGGCGGGATTGAGCAGGCGCATCTGCTCTCCCTCTTGCCGTCGCTCGATCTCCGTCTGCATGTCGGCTTGCGTCTTGTTTGCCAGCAGATCGGTATAGAGTTTCAAAGCGGTGTCATTGTCGCGCGTCAGGCGCTTGTACTGTTCTTCGACATCGGGACTGAGCGCGAGGCGTGTCTGGTAGACCTCAACTTGGCGTTGCAGTCGCTGCTGCTCAGCGGTTGTCCGAGTGATGAGTTCTTCGTTCTGATGGATTTGCTCGCGCAACTGCAGGATCTCAGGCGGTTCAACTCTAGCCGTCGCGGTTTCCGCGCTGGCGTTCGAGTCGGGTTCTGCATTCATTTCCTTGAGCTTGGCCTTCAATTCCGCGATGTCCTTCTTGGTTTTCACTACATCCGGGTGGTCTTCCGTGTAGCGGACGCGCAGCGTCACCAGTTGGTTCTGCAAGGCCACCAGCTGTTCCTTGAGATTCGGCACATTCGGCGCCGACTGAGAGAATTTCCAGGCGGCCGTCTCCTGCGCCAGCAGCGCTTCCTCGAAGGACTTGTCCTGGAGCGCCCGATTCAGGGTCTGCGTGGCGCCGTCGAGCTCAGATGTGAGCCCCATCAGAATTTTCAGATTGTTGTCGACATCGATGGGCAACTGGCCGAAGTGTTCCTTCTTGAATGCAGCCAGCTTGTTGTCCTGCTCATCAAGGTTGAGCTTTGCTTGCTCCAGCTCGCGAGAAAGGAAGTCAGTGGTGCTGTGCGCGACCTGCTCACGGACTTCCAGGTTTTCCGCCAGCAGCATCGAGGTGATCTCCGCGCAAACCTGCTGGGCATCGCGAGCATTGGCAGTTGTGACGCTCACGGCAAAGCCGGGAACGTCATCGCTCGCGCCTGGCTTCTTTCGCTTGGCAGAGTCGTAGTCCTTTGCGGCGGAAGGCGGGGCATTGGGGTCCACTGGCGTTACGGAAACGTTGTCCCGAATCTCGTCGACTACGGCATCGACGCTCTTGCCTCTCCGGGCTAAGCCCAGCCGTTCGACCAACTGCCGCAGACGGTTGCGGCTTAGCACCTGTTGCTGGAGCGTTGTCATCCGGTCGCTGACGTAGTCGGTGATAAGAGGTTTCACGTAACCTGCGGGAACCACCTGGCCTTCCACCAACAAAATGGATCGCGAGGTGTACTTTGGGGTCAGAAGAAAAGAAGCCAGAAATCCGAGCAGCGGTCCCACTAGCACGGGAATCACCAGCAGTTTCCAGCGGCGGCGGCAGATTGCCACGTAGTCGTCAATATGCAGTTCGCGATTTGTAATCATGAGCGCCCAGGTTGGGGGAGTGTTTGTGGTGTTGCTGACGACTTCCGTTATGGCACAACGATCGTGTCTCCCTGTTTCAGCGGAATGTTCTGGGTCACGTCTTCGCCCCGTATGACCTGTCTATAGTTGAATGCTATCTTCTGTTGCTGGCCGTTACTGTCAATGCGCAATAAATAAATTGCCTTGGTGTTGGCGAACTGGCTTAAACCTGCCGTGGCCAGCGCCTGCAGGACCGTCATATTGGGAACGAGAGAAACCGGCCCGGTGTGCAGCACTTCGCCCAGCACATAAACTCGCTGTGGCTTGATCTGCGTGACGACCACCGTGACCCGCGGAGCATTAATGTACTTTCTCAGTTTTTGGCTCAACACCCCTGCCAACTGCATGGGAGTAAGCCCGGCGGCCGGTACGTCATCCACCAGCGGCAACGAGATCATTCCGTCGGACCGCACCGGCAGGGTCAAGGTCAGCTCTGGTTCCTTCCAAACCGAGATGTGCAGCATGTCCTCAGGGCTGATCACGTAGCTTGGCCCGGCACTCGATATTGGGTGCTTCTCGCCATTAGCCACGCTAGCCGTGGGCTGGTCTGCCTCAGCCAGAGTTGCAGCCTTGGCAGCGAGAGCATTCCCTTGGGTCCATGCGCAGGGCAAAGACAGACTCAAGAGTGCTGCCGCGAGTGCCAATTGCACCTTCATAAAGTCTCCTGATAAAGGTCGCCGGGGTGATTGGCTGGCGGCCCCTATTGTCTGAAAGGACGGCTCATTTCGCGGGCCTTCCTATGGGAGTAGGTATCTTAACGCCGCCTGCGCTACGCAATTGTTAAAGGACTGAAAATTTTTCCAGTTTCAGGGGGTTTCCGAGGGCCCCGAGTCACGGAACTATGTGCACGTTTGCAGTCGTAACATCCAAGAGCGTCTCGTTCTGGGCGCAGGGAATAGTTCGCCCACTCGGAGCCACAAAGCTGGGCGCTTTTGTAGTCGAAGAAACTGTTCTTGGTGACATCAACAAGTCCTTGAGGTGTCCTCGCCGAATGTCTCCGCTTTTGGCGGCGATGGCTTACACGCAATGGACTAGCCCGTCGCGCTGAAGGGGCCAGGTTTACAGCAGACAGCTTCACTTCTCCAGACGGCGCGAGGCGCGGAACCAGAGCAAGTCTCAGGCGGCGCGCTCGAATCGACCGAGTCTTCCACAGATTCACGCGTCCTTCGACAGCGAATTCACATACTGTTCATTTTCCGTTTACTGATGCGTAATGTCAGTCGAAGTACACTTGCCCTAAAAATTTCAACGATTTTCAGAATCTACGAATGAGATTGTGTTGTTCTCACAGAGACTTGCGACCTGGTTCTTGGGAACTACGGTGAACATGAAGGGGCTGATTCTTGTGGTGGACGAAGAACCCGGCACCCGTCGGCTTGCGCGATTCACTCTGGAGCCCGCCGGTTATGTCGTCCGCGATTGTGAGATCAGCGATGTGTTTGTAGAGGCCGAATCGAGTC
>Ga0187784_10004866_pt1 | contig 10889 bp, 11 predicted proteins | sample 1015_SJ02_MP15_2_FD_132964 | JGI IMG/M metagenome (GOLD analysis project Ga0187784, IMG submission 132964) | Tropical peat soil microbial communities from peatlands in Department of Meta, Colombia - 1015_SJ02_MP15_20_MG | ecosystem: Environmental > Terrestrial > Soil > Wetlands > Peat | place... | reverse complement strand
GGCCAGTTGATCGGTCCCATCGACGCCGATGTCGGTGGAGCGTTTCAATATGATGGAACCTCGATCGGTGGTGACTGGGACTGCTTCGCCGACGGCATGAGCGTCGAAACCTGCGGCGATCTTTACGTTGCCGGGATCCAAGCCGCCAAGCACGGAGTCGTCGTGCTCCTCCACGTCCGCACCGAGCTCATGACCGGCGCCGATGGAAACGAATTTCCCTTGAAGCTGGCGCGCTACATCATCGAGCACTTAGGACCCGGCTACAATTATCAACCGCTCGATGCGATTCCCGGCGTCCTCGGCAACATCCAGGCGCAGGTCAAACCGGTGGGCGCCGAGTTCGGACCCTCCGATGGCCAGGGCGTCGTCGTCGCCGGAGCTATCGCCGGCTCGGGAAAGCCGGCCGGCATCTGCAAGGCTCGCAGTGGCGCCGTCTGGTGCAAAAATTCGGACGGCCAGGGAGGATTCTCCGCCGCCGCTCCGTGGCTCACCATCAGCGATTCCACCTGGTTCGTCGAATACGGCTCGAAGTTCTGGCTCGCCGATGTGAACGGCGACGGCCGCGCGGATCTGATTTTTCCCGCGCAGAAATCCCTGTGGGTCGCCTTCAACAACGGTCAGGGCTCGTTTTATCCGCCGGTCGAATATTATTGCGGCTCGATCCCCAACCTCGCCTACATCCGCTTCGGATACGTGAATGCCGACCCTCTCGCCGATATGGTCGTCTGGACTCCGGACCTCGCCGCGCCGCAGGTATTTTTCAACAACGGTGTGCGCTTCGTCCCGCCCGCGGCAACGCCGGCGCAGGTCACGCCCACCGCGGCGCTCGAAACCGAACTTCTCACGATGCAGTTGATCGACCTGAACGGCGACGGTCTCGACGATCTGATCGTTCGCGGCGCAACTCAGGTCGAGTGCGCGCTGAACACCGGCTCCGGCTTCGCGGCGCTCACCGCCTGCTCCACCGAAGGCGGCCAGTTTTCAAACGGCCAGGGATGGTCGAGCGCGGATTACGCGTCTACCTTCGCCGCCGCCCATATCAACGGACCCGCGCTGGTCGGCGGCCTTCCTTGCGGCTTGATTTTCGCCCCTATCATAAAAAACGGCGCGTCCGTTTCCATTAGCGACCGTTATCGTTACCTCTGCAACGACTGTTTCACCAACGCCGCCGACCCCGCCTGGCAGCCCCAACAGCGCGCTTCGCAAATCCTGTGGGCCGATTTCGACGCCTCCGGCAACGATTCCCCGCTGCTCGTCCGCGCCGACGGATTATACCTGGGCCTGACCCGAATCGCCCCATAACCGCCAACTGCGACCAATGGGAACAGGGCCTGAATTGAGCCCCTTCGTTTTCGACTATTGCGTTGTAATAAAATCAGCGTCTTAGCGCGAAAAGGGGACGGAGTGCTCCGTCCCCTTCGAGAATTTACTGAGCGCGAGGCGCGACGGCGATCCTACTGTTTCTTGCCCATCCCCCGTCCGGCCGACGAAGGCGGTACCACGCCCTTCAGCCGGAGATAGACGCTCAGATAGCCGTACATCTCCGTGTCGTGGACCACGTTGAAATCGAGAACGCCAAACTTGGTGCGATCCCGTCCGAACATTTTTACGGTTTCCGTAAGCGCCGAATCAGACAAACCGTCATAGGCCCCATCGCAGTAGTCAAAAGACTCCTTCAACGCAGCGACCAAATCCGCCTTGGAGGTCTTGGAAGCCGCGTCACCCCGTTTCTGTTCACCCTTCGCCATCCCGCACAGCGCGAACTGCGTGTCGGCCACGTGCGCGATTCGTTCTGCGAAGCTCTGAATCTCCGGAGTTGGCTTAAAACTGTAGCCCGCCTCAGGCATGGCGTCGGCAAGTCTGAGAAGGTTGTTCTTGACGCCGGTGTAGCTCTGCTTCAACTCGCCAAGCAGCGGGCTCTGCGCCTGAAGCGCCGACATACCCATCAGCGCAAATGCAAACATCGAGTAATACTTCATGGTACATTTCTCCTCTCGTGGTCGAACGTGTATGACCCAAGCATTCCAACCGGGTTTTTTTTGAGTCCCGGTTCCGCAGTTCGAAGTATACAGCAGACCGGCACACGGCCGGATGGTCGCGGCCGGGCATTCGCCCTACTTCTTCTTCTGACCGAATCTACCAGGCTTGAGGGATTGCGCAGGCCGGGATGAGCGCGTAAGTTGATCCTGGATGGTCTCCTCGTGGCGCAATGTCGTGCACGGACTCCTCAAGCGAACCGGCTTCGCGTGGAGCCAGTGGAGTCAGATCGAGATCCGGACCGTGCTCGCGGTCACCAACGATCCTGGTTGCAAGATGAGCCTGCGCGTGATCTCCCTCGAACAAGGCTGGCGGATTCTGTTTGCGGATTCGGTGGAAGATGCGCTCCGCGTGCGTTCTCTGCACCGGATCGGCGTGCTGGTTTATGATCGGGCCCTGCGCGGCGCCGACTGGCGCCAGGGATTGCGCCGCCTGATTTCCTGCGAGGAGCCGCTCATCCCCATCGTCGTTTCAGATGTGCCGGACGCGCGGCTCCGGTCCGAGGTCCTGAATTGCGGCGGCTACGATCTGGCGCGAAATCCGCCGGAGCGGTCGTGTTTTCCTTCCCTGGTGAACGGCGCGCTGCGACTGGCCGAGTCGATGGATTCGATCGAGGCATAGTCGGCTCCTACCGTCCGCAAAGCCCAAAATTACCAAGGCTAAGGGATGGTTGCACGACGCGGCCAGCGCTAGACTTGGGGTTGCCTCTAGAAGTCATAGCCTCGATTCGGAGGCGAAAATTATGATTCAACAATTCAAAAATTCATCTTTAACGTTTATGAACACCGCGCATTGCGAAACTGGCTTTACACGCTGGCATTTGCGATTTTCGTTCCCACCGGACTCCGGTTTGCAATCTTGGCCTGGAAAAATGGCGACTGGTTTGACAAGCCGCTCTCCATCCTTGCCGGGATCGTCATCGGGATCACCGCTGTCGCAACGCTCGTACGGGTCTGGACCGTGCCGCCGCAGCGAACCTTACAAGCAAGCGCGGTGATCGAATCCGAGGAGGGGTTCGCTGCGCCGGCCAACGCTTCCCAGCTCTATGCCTCGGCAGTGCGGCAAGCCGCTCAAAATCGCGAGATCGCGCGCGGAGCCGCGGCCCTCGGCCCCACGCACCGGTGGCCGTTCGGGTCCTGATCGGCGCTCCTCAGAAATCAACTTGCGCCCCGGCTGATCGCGACCAGTTCCGGCGCCTCGCGAAACGTTCCTTCGCGCGCCATCGTCGCCAGCACCCGCTCCGGTTTTCCAAGATCGTCCCAATCCGATCCCGCCAGGCGCAGCACGCTCAGCCTGTCGGTCGAATCCGCAAGCACTTGATGAGAGAAGTCGCTGGCGGCAAGGGTTGCATATAAATGGGGAAGGCGATCGTGGAAATCGACGCCGCGCGCCAGCATTCGATCCAAGACGGACCGCAGATGGGGAAGTTTGGCCAGAATCGCCGCCAGAAAAACCCTCGCCCGGCCGATCATCACGAATGTATTCCACAGGCATCCCCGCTCGAGCAAGCGCTGCGCCGTATCCCTGGCCGGCTTCTCCCAAAACCGGTTTACGTGAAACAATTCGCCGCGACAAGTTTTGAGCGGAGCGCCACGCTCGATCCAGCCGTATTCGATCTCCGGATATCGCGGCTCGGCGCCCAGCAGGATTAAGGACGCCGGACGTTGCTCGACGGCCCTGATCGCCGAGTGGACGGCATCGATCAGGCCAGCGTCATCCGAGTAATAGTGATCGGCCGGGAAGAACGCGATCACCGGATCGAAGTCCGAGCGCAAAATACGAAGCACACTCGACAGGATCGCGGCAGTCGTTCCTTTGTTCGAAGGTTGAATCACCATTCGCGAAGCCGCCACGCCCGCCAGTTCCGTCGCATAGTAGGGTTCATGAGCCTCGACCAGCGAAAACACGGTCCGTTCGGGATCAAAGACCGGACGAATTCGCGCCCAGGTCTGGTCGAGCAGCGTCTGGCCGCGAAAAATCGCACAGAATTGCTTGGGCCGGTCGTCGCGCGAGATTAATCTCGTCAGAGGTAAGAGGCGTTTCCCGTCGCCACCGGCCAGGATCACGGCCCATGATCGCAAGGACATGTTCCTCCACTCCCGGCAGATCGCCCTGCACTGGCAACTCGCCTTCATTCAGGATATTGCCCCTGCCCCCGGTTGACCATACCGGCGTAGTGGTAGTTTTCGCCCGGCCCGACACGGTATCGCTTTGGGGGGTGCGGCCCTTGCCGCGAAACAGATCGTGGTCCTCATCCTGTTCGCGCAATCCGTATCGGTTCATCGCCGCCACGATTCGATTCTTGATCCCGGATGGATATTCCCGCATGCCCAGGCGCGTACGCGCCATTAACGCCACGCCCCGGCGATTTTCGCTTCCCTTTCGAGCATCCCATCCAGATCCTGCCGCGAAAAATACCGCCCGCGCATCACCACCCCATGGATTTTTTCCGTGTTGCGGATATCCTTCAAAGGATCTTCGTCGAGCAGCACCAGATCGGCGGACTTCCCCACCTCGATGGTTCCGAAATCCCGTGAACCGAAGTAGCGCGCGGCGTTTCTGGTGGCGCATTGCAACGCTTCCATCGGCGTCAGTCCCGACTGAACCAGCAGCGCCAGCTCGTCATGCAACCCGAATCCCGGCAGCACGGGATTGGCGCCGTTGGCGTCCGTGCCGGCCAGAAACTCGACCCCGGCGCGATGCATGTCGCTCACCAGCTTTTCGTGACGCTCGAGCAGCACACGGATTTTCGCGTTCAGCGCATCGTATTCGGCGGGCGAAAGATCTTTCAGAAACATCGTCCGGCGAGGGTCCCATTGATCGGTCCAGGATTTCGGCAGATATTGCCGATGCGGATCATGGACGAAATCCTCGTCGCGGGCGCGCGCGAACCCCGCCAGGATCGTCAGGGTCGGCGTCTGCCACACGCCATCGCGCGCAAAAGTTTGAAACAAGATCGATGCTTTCTGTTCGCTATAGGAATCGAGCAAATCCTCCGGATTTTCAAACGCCAGAACCCGCATGCGCGCCTCGCCGCTGATCGATCGATCGAGCATCGTAGCCACGCGCTTGGCTCGCAGCTCGTCCTCACGCGTCGAGCAGGCCTGCAGAATGTTGAGCAGATGCTCCTGGCTGCGCTGCCCGGCAGCGGCTGCTTCAAGCGGGCTCACCTCTTCGGGAACGTGGCCGGCGAACGGGATGCCGATCGCGCGAGCCTCGGCGGCCAGCGCGAAGTAAGCCTCGCGCGGCACGCTCGAATACACCTTGATGAAGTCCGCGCCGCTGCGGGCGATCGCGTCGACGGCCCGCAGCGCCTGATCCGCCGTCGCCACGGCGTACGCTCCCGGCGGCAACGGCGCGCCCGACCAGAGCATCGGCGGACCGTCAATGAATCCCGGCGCGGCGATTCGCGGAACATCGGCGCGCGCGCGCCACTGGCGGATCGTCTCCATCGGGATTCCGTCGAACATCTCCCGCACGCCGGTGATGCCGTTCGCCACCAGCAGCGGAAAGAAAATGTCCGGCGTCCCCAAATGGATATGCATGTCCCACAGTCCCGGGATCAGAAATTTTCCTTTCGCGTCGATCACCTGAATGCCGCGCGCGGTCTTGAGTTTCTTCTGGATCGCGGTGATGCGGCTCACGGCGATGCCGACGCTCATCTTCTTGCGCGGCGCGGCGCCCGTGGCGTCGATAACCGTGACGTTTTTAATGATGAGGGATTGAGCGGGGGCCAGACAGGATACGGAAACAAGGAGACCGAAAAGCCGCCGGAGCACTACAGGGCTTTCCGCACTACAAAACCTTGTCGATGGCCGCTTCGATCACGCTCGAGGGAGTTCCGCCGAGGAACGACCGCACCTTGCGCCCGTTGCGATCGTAGAGGAACAGCGCCGGAAGAACTCCTTGCCACTTGGGATCGATCGCGTCGCAGAATTTATCGTCATCGGCGGCCTTGCGGATATAGGTCGGGCCGGCGACGTGATTGGCGGCGAGAACTTTGATCGCGGCGGGCTGCGCCTCCGGCTCATCGGTCGAAATGGTGACCAGATCGAATCCGCGAGCGCGAAGCTTCTGTTCCAGCTTCACCAGCTCCGGCATCTCCGCGCGGCAGGGCTCGCACCAGGTGGCCCAGAACTCGACCAGCACCACTTTCCCCTTGTGCGCGGCGACCAGTTTCCCATATCCGGGCTGGTCGACCGGCGTGAGTTTGGGTTGCGCGAGTAATGCGCCGGCAAGCGACAAAAACAACAGGCCGCGAATCATTTGCTCTTCTCCTGTTTCTCTGGTTTATCGAGCCTCAGATTGATGATCGGCTCCTTGCGGGTATCGAACACGCTGAGCGTTTTCCATCCGCTGGTCATACCGCTGTAGCGGCCCAGCAGTTCATAATCGTTGTCGAGCTTCAATCCGGAAAAATGATACGCGCCGTTCTGCTGGGTGATGAAGCTGCGGACCGTAAGAGAGCGCATATCCTTCAGCTCGACCACGGCGCCTTCGATGAACTTGCCGTTCGCGTCGGTGACCGTCCCCTGCACCACGCGCTCGGCGGCAGCCTCGCGCTTCTCCTTGCGCGTTTGTGGAGCGTCCTGCGCAAATGCGCCGGCCATCAACAGCGCCGCAAGCGCCGCACCGCAGACCATGCCCGCCGCGCTCAACGGGATAAGTGGAGATCTCATTTCGTCTCCGGAGACAGCACCAGACTCACTTCCACTTGCACGCCGGGCGAAACCGAGGCTTCCTTCTCCTCGGTACGGTAGCCCTTGGACGACGCGCGCACCACGTAGGTTGCCTCAGCCGGCCTTACGCGGAACTCAAATTCGCCGCGATAATTGGTCACCGCTTCCTGCAATTTTTTGGGCCTCGGATCCTTCGACAGGAGCACCACCTTGGCGTCCGGAAGAGCGTAGCCGGGGTCGCGGAAGACGGTTCCGGAGACGATGCTGTAGGCGGACGGCGCCTTTTGTTGGCCCGCGCCCGCGGGCGCCGCGGCCATCGACAGCACCACCACGAGCGCCGCCGCGAGGCTACTTCCACTCATCCTCGTCTTCCTCTTCATCCTCGTCTTCGTCTTCGTCTTCGTCGAAGTCCTCATCTTCGTCGAGGTCTTCTTCGTCGTCGTCATCGTCTTCCTCGGGCGAAAGCTCGAGCGGAGAAACGCCGCTGACGTTCAAGTTCGCGCCGCACTCTTCACAGATCAGCGAGTCGCCTTCGTCCAGTTCCTCTTCATCCACATCGATCACGGCGTCACACATCGGACAGTTGACCATCGTTTCTTTCCTCCCGGAGTTCGCGTGCGATGCTGCGCTCTATCGGCGCACGTCATGATTTTTCGAAACATCGTAGCACTTCAGACTTATCGCTTCAGAGTGAAACTTCAGATCCTATATTTACCACGACCCTATATCTACGACCACGACGCGCGGAAAGTTACGCGCGAGTGGCGGCAAGGTCGCGCGAGCCGGCGGCAGTCGCCAGGTCCGCGGATGAAAGCGTCACCAGGGTTTTCTCGAGGTCGTCGCCCGATTCGATCATGCCCTTCAGATGCGTTGCGGCGAGTTTCAGGCACCAGGCATCGGTCAGCGGATGCGCGGTGCGGCCGGCCAGAGCGAGCAGACCGGGGTGCGAAAGCGCGAGCACTTTTTCCTGCTTGGGCTCGTCTTCGGTCCATATGACGAACTTCACGTCGACCGTGTCGGCGTGACGAATCGAAATGCCGGTTTGTAACCAGCGAAATTCCACTTCCCAGGTGCGCCCGAACGGGTCGGGTCCAGCCTGAAAGCGGCGGAAATTTTCAGCCATCGCTATCAGGTTAGCCGATTTTCGGCAAGCGAAGCTTGGGCAAAATTTCAGGCAATCTAAGGCCGTATGCGTCGCTGCGGGGGCGCTCGCCGGGACGATGAAATATAACAGATGATGTCTGCCGCATTCAACATGCTCGACGGCCCGGCGCCGGAGCGGACCGCGCAAGCCGTGTTCGAGGCGATTCTGGCGGGAGCTTCGTTTGAGGAAGTCGACTCCACCGTTCGGCGCCTCGCGCCCGAGGAGTTTGGCATTTTGCTGTGCACCCTCTGCCTGGTGCGTGACGAGGTCGCGGGCGTGAACGCGGAGCGGGCGCATACGATGGAGATGCTGCTCGGCGAGCATTGCCGTGATTACGTCCACGGAAAGAGAAATTGCGCGACGGATCAGCGCGCGCGATTGTTTCCGAGCGCCTAACAACCCGGATCGGGAGAAATAACCTTAGCTGGCAGGCGCGAAAATTTTGCGCCACCAAATTCCACAGAATTTCCGCGGCGAATTTGCGGCTCGCACTGGACGACAGTGGAAGTTCCGGATAACATATAACTCGCAGCTTGCTTGTCAAATTGGAGGATCTTGAAATGCAACAGAATTTCTCTCGCCGTAGTGCGATCGCGCTGATGGCGTTCGCGTTTCCCATCGCCGCCCTCGCCGACATCAGCGGCACGGCGACCTTGAACGCCGGCCAGACTGAGAACTTGGACACCGGCGCGACGGTCACCTCCGGCGGCGATATCACGTTCACCGGATCAAGCCTGATCTTTGTGGGTAAAGCCATTGGAGGATCCCTCGCCCTGCTCGGCTCGGGCGCTGCGACCTATAATTCGTTAACCCAGCTGGAGTTGCAGGATTTGTTCCCCCTTGCGTCTACGTCTCCCATCCCCGCGAGCTCGCTTCCGGTGGGAACGATCGTCGGCGTCGAGACCAATGGCGGCAATGCCTCCAAACTCCTGGTAACGGCGATCAGCCCTACCGCCTTTAGTTTCCAATACACCACCTACGAATCCGGCAGCGGCACGACGCCGGCCGGCCCTACGATCACCAAAGTTCTCAACAATTACAGCTACATTCCCGGCGGCTTCGTCAATTCCGGCATCTCGCCGAGCACGATCTTCGCGATCATCGGCAGCGACTTGGCCACGGCTCCCACCGGTACGGTGAGTTTGAATTCGAGCGCCGGGTCGGGTCTGCCGACGACGTCGGCCGGGGCCACGGTTTCGGTGACCGTCGGAGGAAAAACCGTGACGCCGGGACTGTACTACGCGCTTCCGACGCAGATCGCCGGCGTGCTGCCGGCCGGCACGCCGACCGGAACGGGCACGGTCACAGTGAGCTATAACGGGGCGACCAGCAACGCGTTCACGATTCAGGTGGTGCCTGCCGCGTTGGGACTCGACACGTATTACGGGACGGGCTCCGGTCTCATAGTGGCCACCAATCCGGCCACCGGGGCGTTGTACACCTACACCAACTCGGCGGCGCCGGGACAGACCATCGTGCTGTGGGGCTCGGGCCTCGGCGCCGACCCGCAGGACAGCGACACGGTATTCACGGGCACTCCGCACTCGGTCAATCAAAGCGCGACGCAGATCTGGTTCGGAGGCGTGCAGGGAACCGTCGGTTATGCCGGATCGTCGGGATATCCCGGCCTCATCCAGATCAACGTCACGATCCCGACGAATGTGACGACCGGTTGCGGCGTTTCGGTGGCGGGAGTGGTGAACGGGGTTCCCTCGAATTTCGGATTCCTGCCCATCAACAACGGCGGCGGCGTATGCAGCGATCCGGTGTTCGGCATCAACGGCACGACCATCAGCTCGCTCAGCGGCCAGACCACGGTGAGGAGCGGGACCACCGGCGTGGGTCAGCTCGTCGAGCCGCCGCCCACCGGGACCGAGAACATCGCTTTCGCGGAGTTTTCGAGCAACACCGGGTCCAACTACGCCTCGTCGAACGCGGTTACCTCGATCGGCAGTTGCATCGTCACCGAGGCCATTTCCGCCAGCGGCAGCACTTCCACCTCGACACCGCTGGACGCCGGCGCCATCACCCTTCAGGGACCCGGCGGGACTACGTATCCGCTGCCGGAGCTTACCAAAGGCAGTTACGATGCGCTATTGCCGTCCTCAGCGATCACCTCAAGCGGCGGAACGTACGTGTTCACGGGAGCCGGCGGAGCCGACGTCGGCAAGTTCACCTCAACCGTGAATCTGCCCAACCCGCTGTTGAACTGGACCAATCAGAGCGCGGCGGCGAACATCACGCGTAGCAACGGGCTACTGGTCGAATGGACCGGCGGCACTCCGGGATCCTGGGTCTTCATCTCGGGCAGCAGTTCTTCCGCAACGGCAGGAACGTCCGGCAGCTACGTCTGCTACGCGCTGCAGAATGCGTTGCAGTTCACGGTTCCCAGCTACGTTCTCGACACGCTGCCGGCGGGCCCCGGCACGACTTTGGTGGAGAACGGAACGAACTTCACGTCGTTCACGGCGACGGGTCTCGACTTCGCCACCGGGTTCGGCTTGAGCGGGATCGGAGTGAACAGCGTGTATCAGTAAAAGGCCGGTCACACAGGCGAGCATTGCCCCTATTCCGTCCAGGAAAAACCACCTGTTCGCCGAAGCCGCGCGCGGCCCTGTTCCGCCGGTTTGCAACGTGCTGATGCCGGCGCAGCGTTAAAGTCGTGGTGCGGACCGCCGATCGACAGATCGTACCTATGAATGGATTTCTCGAAGTGCTGCGGCATCCGAAGGAGAAGCTTCAGGAGCTGAGGCAGCGGACGGAATCGCATGGCGCGCAGGGAGCGCGGCTACTGGAGGCCGGAAATTTCGCCGAAGCCGAAGCGAGTTTCCGCCTGGCGTTGGCCGGGACCCGCGGATCGCCGTCGCGGAGGGTGGGGCTGTGGCTGCAACTGGGTGCGGCGCAGCGCAAACAGGCGAAGCTCGCCGAAGCCGAACAAAGTTCGCTCCAGGCGCTGGAGACCGCCATGGCGGGCCAGGATGTCGGGTTGCAGGCGTTGTGCCTGCACGCGCTGAGCGACGTGCTGACCG
>Ga0187784_10004865_pt1 | contig 10891 bp, 9 predicted proteins | sample 1015_SJ02_MP15_2_FD_132964 | JGI IMG/M metagenome (GOLD analysis project Ga0187784, IMG submission 132964) | Tropical peat soil microbial communities from peatlands in Department of Meta, Colombia - 1015_SJ02_MP15_20_MG | ecosystem: Environmental > Terrestrial > Soil > Wetlands > Peat | place... | reverse complement strand
TGGTGGGTCGTGCTCGGTCTCGGGTGGAGCCGGCCCGAGGTAGCTGATGCGGTCGGTCTGGCGGGTCGTGCGGGCATGGCGGTTTTGTCGGCGTTCGGTGGCGATGCGGTCGGCCCGGTTTTGCGCGCGGGTGCGGCGCTTGGGCATCATCGCGGTGCGGTCACTGCAATAGTCGACGGGTGAGTCGGCTTCGGGCGCTGGGATGCCGCCGGTTGAGAGGCACAGGCTGGGAAACAGCAGCGCGCTGCCAGGAGTGGTGACATAAGTCTGCCCCGACGGCGAGGTCAAAATCACTGTTGCATCGGGTAGTTGTTGGTCACGCCACCCCCAGAACGTTTTGACCAAATGGTGAGTACGGCAGTAGCACTTGAGGTTTGAGGCGTGGGTGGGTCCGCCGTCAGCGTGGGGGATGGTGTGGTCGAGGTCGCAGTCGTGGGCCGGACGATCGCAGCCGGGCCAGCGGCAGGTCAGATCCCGGCAGCGCACGAAGTTCGCCAGCGCCGCCGACGGCACATAGCCGGGCTCCGGTGGAGCGTCGGCGGGGTGAACCAGCGGCACCAGTTTTGACGACTTCGCGAGTTCGGTGACGAGTTCCGGCGGAATGAGCCCATCAGCACCCACTTCGGATGCTGGCGCGGCGTCGCCGGCGGTGATGGTGGCGTGTTCGGCGATGACATGGATGACCACTGGCGTGGCCGCAGGCCGCTTTCCGGCGCTGCAGTCTGCTCGGCCACAGCGGCACGCCAGCCGATCCGCACCCGCAGCCAGCGCCCCCAGCGCATCTGCGCGGCGCTGCTCGCGGTTGCGGGGATCGTGTTCGCATACCGTGGCCGCCAGCGCCGTCAACCGCTTATCCAGAGCATGCGCATCAGGGCTGAGCAAACTGCCGTGGATTTCGGAGATGCCGCTCTCGAGATCTGTGAACCAAACCTCTCGTTCGGCGTGGCGCTCCTTACGTTGCCGCACAGCATCGGCGTCGGCCTTGGCCACGACCTTGTCGATCTGGCCAGCCAGCCGGCGCCTGGTCATCGACGGCCAGCGCACAACATTGGCAGCCAGCTGCGCATCCACCGCGGCCAGCACGTCGCGGTCGTTGATCAAATCGGTGCGATACACGATCGTCTGGAATGTCCGAGAGTCGATATCGCCGGCTTTAAAGACCTCCGCGAGCTCCGGTAGCCGCTCCCGCATCGCCCGGGCATGGCGCAGCTGGCTGCTGGCCAGCGCCTGGCTGATCCGCAATGCCGCGGCCACCTCAGCGCACACCGCCTCCTCGGTGTCGATGGCCCACTCCTCGGTATCGGAGCAGCGCGCCAGCCGATAGCCGAACAACTCGCCCATCGTGGCCAGCTGCGCAGCCGCCGCCCGGTTCTGCGCCCGCCACGACGCGCAGATGCGGTCCAGCAGCGCAGCCGACTCCGGCGTGGTCGACGGATAGTGCCGTTCGAACAACTCATCAAACCGGGCGACCACCTCCGATGGCGACATCAAACCCGCCGCTGATTCGAACATGGGTTCGAGTGTGCCACGCCCCTCCGACAAGTAGCGCGCAGCCAGTGGAGCAGCTGGGACCGGTTGCTACGTCCAAGCTGACCGGAGAGATACGCTTTCGAAAATCTAATATCCGTTTGATGCAGCCTGTCTTGGACACCATTTTGACGAGTCATACTCGCCCGCGTGCCTGGCTAGTCCTTTCAGTTCTGTTCGCTCTGCTCTGCACGTCGTGCGCCCGTGTGCCGGTCGCGGGCCACGGTTCTGGATCAGCGCCCTCACGGCCCGCGGGGCGCCCCGGATGCGGCCCGCCGATCAGCTATCAGGTGTTCCAGAAGGACGCCTTCGGCGCTGACTGGTCGAAGGCCAACGGCTTGCTGGCCTACAACGCCAAGGGCAGCGACGGCCGCTACCACATCTATACGGTCAAACCGGACGGCACGAACCCCGCGCAGTTCGGACTGGGTACAGCGAATTTCCCGCAGCGCACCACCGGTTCGCCGGTGTGGAGCCCGTCGGGCAAGTTCATCGTGTTTGTCGCCGAAAAGTCTGACCACCCGGGCAACTCGGTGCCCGCGACACCGGGATGGGGTAGCTACTCGGACCTTTGGGTGGCCAGCGCCGACGGTTCACACGCCTGGCAGCTCACCGACGTCCCGACGGACAAAGACCACGGCACCATCATCCCGGAATTCTCGCCCGACGGCCGGCTGCTGGAATGGACCGAGCGCACCAAGGCTCCGAAGGTCCTGAGCCCGAACCGGTTTGCCGGATTCTGGGTGATCAAGGTGGCCGACTTCAACGTCAACCGAGACGGCACACCGTCGCTGTCTGACATCCGCACCGTCTCGCCCCCCGGCGATGCAATGAACGAAAGCGGCGGCTTCTCACCAGATTCCTCGTCGCTGGTGTTCACCAGCGACTTCGAGAACCACAACTTCTGGCACAACCAGATCTACCGCCTCGACCTCAATTCCGGTGTAATCACACGACTCACCCGAGGCGACAGCTACAACGAACATCCCCGCTACACGCCCGACGGGCAGGTGCTGTGGATGTCCAATACTGGCAACCCGTCGCACGGCACCGACTGGTGGACGATGACCGCCGACGGGTCAAATCCGCAGCGCCTCAGCGACTTCAACGCGGGAGAAAACGCGCAGGCAATTGGGCACAAACCGGTTTATGCGACCGTCGTGCAGACCGCGAATTGGAGCCTCGACCACAGCTACTTCTACGGCGACGTAGAGACGAACCTGTTGAACTCCGACAGCGTGATAGCGCGGGTTGCGCTCACCTGCCACGGCTCGTGACCTCGGCGGGCTTCAGTCCCCTTGCCGGACCCAGGCGAAGATGTACAAGGCCATCGCCGTCGCCAACGCGAGCAGCACCCACTGCACGAGTGCTTGGTCGATCATGGAACCGGGCGGTGGGGCGCCGGGGAGGATGTTGCGCAGCGGAACGATGGCGAACAGGTTCGCGGCATACCAGGTGGCGAACGGCGGCACGAACTTCCGCCGGCCCAATGCCATCGGAATGGCCACCAACAGCGCCAAGGTAGGCAGGCTGATCAAGACCAAAATGATGCCCAGGTCGAAGATCAGCGGGCCCTTGGCCCTGTGCAGGGTGATGAGCGCGCTGTTGTTGTTATGGCTTCCGGTTTCGCTGGTGTCGGTGCTGCGCTTGACGCTGGCGTCCCAGCCGTCCAGCGCTCCGGTCACCTCGACGATAGCGGGTATCCGTTTGCGGTCGGCGCCAGTCCCGACGAACACATCGGCCGACTGTGGCTCGGTGCGGTACGAGTCGAATGGCCAGTTGCCGGGATCGCCGTGCGCCTGGATCGTGGTGCTGACTTGCGCCGGCGCTTTTCCTTTCGGGAATTGCAGGTCCCCCAGGTCATTCGGTGGATACAGCCGCACCGCGATGTCGGTTTTCAGCTCCTCGAAGCGTTTGTCTTCCAGCGACTCGCCCGGATAGATGAGCACATTCACGGTGAGGCGGTTCGTCGTGGGTTTCAGCTCTTCGAGGCGTAACTGCACAACGGTTTCATCGGGCCCGGCCTGGCTTAGGTCCAGTGGCGGGAGCGGGCCCTCGGATTTCTGTAGCAGGTGGACACCGAGCAGCGATAGGCCGTAGGCGGCGATGACAACCACCAGGATGGCCACACCGATTGCGGTGCGCGGTCTCTGCCGCTCGTCCGCCGGCGGCGACGGCGGCGCTGTCGCCGGAGATTCGACGGTCATTGCTGGCGGAACCCGGCTTGTCGGGGCGACACGGAGTCAGGTTAACGAACACGCGTACTGACCGCGCGGTGAAATACGATGCTTCTCGGGACCGAAAGATTCGGTCACCCGCTGTCCATTTCGCGGTAACGTGCAGTTCAAGATCAGCACCAGATCTGCACTTTCGCGTCGCGACCCAGCGCGGTACGAGCCTATACAAGTTAATCTGATATTTGTTTGCATGGGCATTTCAATAGCTGCGATTCTCAACGTGTGTCGACGTTCCGGGGTGAGGCAATCAACATGAAGCACAAGCGATTACTGGCCGCCGCGAGTTTGCTGGCTGCGGGTGCCATCGTGCTGTCGGGATGCGAGGTTCCCCATACCAGCATGGCCTACGCCAGCGAGGTCGTGACCTGCGGCGGCAAGGCGGCCATCACCGCCAGCGGCTCGACCGCGCAAGCCAACGCGATGAAAGGGTTCATCAGCGCGTACGGCAAGGCCTGCCCCGGGCACACACTCGACTACACGCCTAACGGCTCGGGCAACGGAATCAGCGACTTCCTGACCGCCAAGACCGATTTCGCCGGATCGGACACTCCGCTGTCCGACGAGCAACACACCACCGCCAAGCAGCGATGCGGCGGCGCCGACGCCTGGGACCTGCCCGTGGTCTTCGGCCCGCTGGCTATTACCTACAACCTCTACAACGTCGACTTTTTGGTGCTCGACGCCTCCACGCTGGCCGGGATCTTCAACGGCAACATCACGCGCTGGGACGACCCGGCCATCACCGCGCTCAACTCATCGATGCCTTCAGAGGACATCAAGGTCATCTATCGCAGCGATAAATCCGGCAGCACCGCCAACTTCCAGGCCTACCTGCAGGCCGCGTCTAGCGGGGCATGGACCCAGGGCACGGGCAAGGAGTTCGAAGGCGGCGTCGGCACCGGCGCCAAAGGCAACGATGGCACCTCGGCGATGGTGAAGAACACCGAGGGCGCGATCACCTACAACGAGTTGTCATTCGCGATGGATGAGGGACTTTACGCCGCAGAGATCAAAACCCCGGCGAGCCGCAAGTCCCGACGCCCGGTACGCATTGGCACCGACTCGGTCGGCAAGACCATCACCGGTGCCAAGTTCATCGGCAAAGGCAACGACCTGGTGCTCGACCTCTCGTCGTTCTACAACCCCAGCCAGGAAGACGTCTACCCGATCGTCATGGCCACTTACGAGATCGTCTGCTCCAAGTATCCCGACCCCGCGGTCGGCCAGGCGGTCAAAGCGGCCATGCAGGCGACGCTAGGCCCCGGCCAGATCGACCTGGACAAGCACGGCTATATCCCGCTGCCGCCCGACTTTCAATCGAAAGTCTCCAGCGCGGTCGACGCCATCAGCTAGCAACCAGATCGCTCACACATCGGAACCCGATGTGGGTGGTGGCAGTATCCTGCGACTGCGGTGACCGGGCCGCTGGCCGATATCGGTGGCAGTACTCGGGTGCGCACAGGTGCGAGCCGCCCTTGAGCGTCTGCGCGATGGTCGGGTCGGCGGGCCGGGACGGCGCACAACAGGCCTTCGGCGGCTGATTCAGCCGGTGATGGGCCGAGAATTCGGTGGTCGTCCATTCCCAGACATTGCCGATCATGTCGAAAAGGCCGAACTCGTTCGGCGGGAACGAACCCACCGGCGACGTTCCGACCCAGCCAAGCGCACCGTCGTTGCGGTAGGGAAACCTGCCTTGCCAAGTGTTGGCCATCAATTCACCGGCGGGCTTCTCCTCATCGCCCCACGCATACGTCGTGACGGCTCCACCGCGAGCCGCGTACTCCCACTCGGCCTCGGTCGGCAGCCGCCGCCGGGCCCAGCGCGCGTATGCCGCAGCATCGGGGTAGGCCACCTGCACGACCGGGTGATCGGCCCGGTCTGCAATGTCGCTGTCCGGTCCGAACGGGTGCCGCCAGCTCGCATCCGGCATCCAGACCCACCATTGCCGCCAGTCGCGTAGATCGACCGGCCCTGCTGTCGGGCGGAATACCATTGCGCCCGCGCGCAGCTCGCCGGGGTCAACTCCGGGGTAAAGCGCCGGGTCTATCGGTTGCTCGGCGACCGTCACATACCCTGTCGCGGAGACGAATTCGGCGAACTGAGCATTGGTCACCGGATACCGCTCCACCGCGAAGGCGCCCACAGTCACCGTGTGGATCGGCGCTTCCTCGGGGTAAAAGCTCGTCGACCCCATCCGGAATGACCCAGACGGCAGTTCGATCAGCTCGGTGGGCATACGTTCAGGGTATGACCACCGCGAAGTCTTGCATCAACGCGGTTTTCGCCGCGTCGAATCCGGGCGCATCGGCCGGCCCTTCCAGGTGAATGGTGACCAGGTATTTGTTGGTGTTGGTCCAGATGTGGGTGATGCGGTCGGCGAAATCGAGCGTGCCCGGCGGCCCGAGAAATGCGCCGATAAGCTTCTGGCTGCTGTATCCGCAGAACTTGGCGCCTTCCGCGTCCACTTTTAAGTCGGGCTTCGAGCGCCGCAGCATGGCGGTGTAGTCGGCGAAGGCCGCGGCAGGGTCGAGCGTTGTCGCGGCGATAGTCACCGTCCCGGTCATGGCGTCGGGTCCGCTGAGCGTCAACGCCACATCACCTTGTCCGGGTTCGGAAGTCCAGCCGTCGGGCACCGTCACGGTGAGTCGCGGCGCGGCCGGGTCGGAGACCTGAGCGACGGTGCCGATGCCGATGCCGGTCGGCGCCGGAAAGCAGGCGAAGGCGTTGGGTGGGATGTGGTCCGGCTGCGTTTCCTCGATCCCGGGCACCGATGTACTGCGGCTCGTTGTGGGCTGCTGCGTCGCCGGTGAGTTAGCGTTCGTGGAGGCTGCCGGCGCACCGGCCCGGACAGCGTTGCCTTCGGTGGCTCTGACGCACCCGGAAAGCAGCGTGAGCGCCACCAGCCACGCCGCCCCAGAGATCGGCCAGATAGACCTCGACGGGATGTCAGTCACGTGAAAAAGCCAGCGCCAGTTCCTTTTCCAAGTCTTGGTAGGGCCGCCCGGTTAGGTCGACAGTGACTTGGGCGATGGTGCCGCCGGTGAACGCGAACGGCGCTTTGTAGCGGCTGGACACTGCCGAACCGCCATTGCGCCCGACGGTGATTCCCGCCCCCGCCAGCCCGAACGTCCCAGGGTGGGATTGCACGTCCGCCAGCGTGCCGACCACACCGTCGTCGATGAACAGCGTGGCGTCACCGAGCGGGGTATGGCTGTTCGGGACGGTCCCGGTGCGTGAATAGCTAACGCCGAGCAGATGTCTGCCCAACGGCACCGCACCCGACGAGGAAACCAGCTGCTGGCGCTCACCGAGGAAGTTGTAGACATAATGCAGCCGTCCGTCCTGGATGAAGAGCACGTGACCGCCATGGGCGCCGCCCTGCTTGAATAGCACCCCCTCAGCGCCGGTGGTATCCACCGTCACATCGCCCAGCACGGCGAAGGAACGCCCGCGGATTTCGGCGGCCGCACCGACGCCGACGTCCGCGCAGTCGGGATAGTAGATGTAGCTGGACCGTTCGCCGACCAGGTAGGGCCGGAACCTGGTCAGCGTTTCCATCAGGTTTAGATCCGCCAGCGGCAGACCGTTGTACTTGTCGGCCTCGGAAAACCACAACGCCTTGAGTTCTTCAAGCTTGTCGGGGTTTTCGGTGGCCAGGTCATGGCACTGGCTGCGGTCCGCCTCGATGTGAAACAGCTCCCAGCGATCGGCGTCGAAATGCGACCAGCCCGCGGGCGTGGCCGCATGCACGGTGTTGGCGAACCAGCCCCGATGCCAGATCCCGCGGGTTCCCAGCATCGTGTAGAACTGGGTGTGCTTGCCGGTATCGACAGCCGAATCCGCAAGGGCTGCTTTGAAACTCAATCCGTCCAGTGGTTTCTGCGCAATCCCTTTGACAGTGTCCGGCGGTGTCATGCCCAGCAAGTCGTAGACCGTCGGGGTGATGTCGCAGACGTTGACGTAGTTGTCGCGGACCTCGCCGTGCGCCGCAATGCCGTTGGGCCACGATACGATCGCCGTGTCCGCGATACCGCCCTCATGCGAGGCGTAGCGCTTGTACAGCTTATAGGGCGTGTTGAAGGCCATCGCCCACCCGATCGGGTAGTGGTTGTAGGTCTCCGGTCCGCCGAGGTGGTCGAATAACTTCATGCTCTCTTCGACGGTGTCGATGTAGCCGTTGAAGAACTTGCCCTCGTTGACCGATCCGTTCGGACCACCCTCACCGCTGGCGCCGTTGTCGGAGATCACCACGATGATCGTGTTGTCCAGTTGGCCTGATTCCTCGAGATAGTCCAGGATGCGGCCGATTTGGGCATCGGTGTAGCTCAGGAAGCCGGCGAACACCTCGGCCAGTCGGGTGAACAGCTTCTTCTCCTCGTCGGAGAGCGAGTCCCACGGCCGCACCGTGTCCTGCAACGGCCAGGGCTCACCGTTCGGTCCTTTGACGTCGAGATACGGGTTGATGGGCGACAATTCGGTGTCCGGTGGAACGATTCCCATCACCTTCTGCTTTTCCAGCACCACCTCGCGGTAGCGCTCGTAGCCCATGTCGAACTTGCCGGCGTACTTGTCGGCCCATTCTTTGAAGACATGATGTGGGGCGTGTCCGGCGCCGGGGCACACGTAGCTGAACCACGGCTTGTCCGGCGCAATCACCTTGGCGTCGCGGATGAATTCAATGGTCTTGTCGGCGATGTCCTTCGACAGGTGGTAGCCGTCCTCGGGTGTACCGGGAGGGTTGACCGGGTGGTTGTCGTAAACCAGGTCGGGGTACCACTGATCGGTCTCGCCGCCCAGGAATCCGTAGAAGCGTTCAAAGCCGCGGGATGTCGGCCAGTGCCGCTTGGTCGACGCCATGTTCGCTTCTTCCAGCGGCGTCAGGTGCCACTTGCCGACGCAGTAGGTGTTGTAGCCGCGTTCGTTGAGCGCCTCGGAGAGCAATGCGGTGTCGGCCGGAATCCGACCGTTGCAGTTGGGAAAACCGTCGGTGAATTCTTCGATGGTGGCCATACCCACGGTGGTGGCGTTGCGACCGGTCAGCAATGACGCCCTGGTCGGTGAACACAGTGCCGTGGTGTGGAATTGCGACAGCCGGATGCCCCGCTCGGCGATGCGCGTCATCGCCGGCATTTCGACCAGGCCGCCGAAGCAGTCCCAAGTCGCGATGCCGGTGTCATCCCAGACCAGGTAGAGGACGTTCGGCGAGTTCTCCGGCGCAGTCGATGCGGCGTATGGGCCCCAGTCCGGCTCGGAATCACGGATATCCAGTTCGATCTTGCCGTTGAAATCGGTCGTCATCGTCGGCCTCACTCTCGTCGTGGACTCCCGGGCCTCGCAGATTACACCGCTCTCCCGAGCCGTCGGCCAACACCGGGCTGATGAATGGTCAACTGTGAAAACACGTCGCAGTTCGATAGTTTAGTTGCCGTCGACGTCCCAACCCGAGCCAAGACCCGCGAAACCAGGCGAGCTCGAGATAACGATCGAGTCGATCAACCGCCGCTACCAAGAGCCTGTGGGGTTGTTCTGGCGCGTTCCCGCGATCGCGCGGTAGGCCAACACCAATTGCTCGGCGGCCTGATTCCACTGGGCTGCCAGGCCTGGTAGCTCAGCCCGGTGTCCCCCTGCCAGCCTGCCTGCAGCGCGGCCTGCTCGCTGACGTTCATCTTCGCCGTGCGCCGACTCGACCCCGCGTACCGCGACGTCTCCTACTCGCGGACTGCGTGATTTGCGTGCCGTTTACTTGGCCTTCTCGAGGATGCCGACAAGCCGCCAGCGCTTGGTTGCCGAGAGCGGACGAGTCTCCATCAGCGAGACACGGTCGCCGATGCCGGCGATGCCGTTCTCGTCGTGCGCCTTGACCTTCTTGGTGGTCCGGATGATCTTGCCGTACAGCGGGTGACGCACACGGTCTTCCAGCTCGACGACGATGGTTTTCTGCATCTTGTCGCTCACCACGTAACCGATACGGGTCTTACGCTGACCGCGCGGCTTCGTGGTGCGCGGTGTGTGCTTGGGGCCCTTGGCGTTGCCCGCAGTCTCTTTGGTGGCGGCGGCTTTTGCAGCAGCCTTGGCCGGAGCCTTAGCCGGGGCCTTGGCGGCCTTCGCGGGGGTTTTCGCCTCTGCCATTACGATTCCTCACTCCGTGCACCATCGGGGCCCGATGCCAGGCCGAGTTCACGCTCACGTAGCACGGTGTAGATGCGCGCAATCTCCTGGCGCACCGTGCGGAGTCGACGATTGTTGCTGAGCTGGCCGGTCGCCATCTGGAAACGCAGGTTGAACAGCTCTTCCTTGGACTCGCGCAGCCGCTCGATCAGCTCCTCGTCGGTGAGCTCGCGCAGTTCGCCAGGCGAAATTCCCACTGCCATCAGAACTGGTCCTCTCGGGTAATGATGCGTGCCTTGATCGGCAGCTTGTGAATTGCTCGGGTCAACGCGGCCCGGGCGATCGATTCATTCGGGTAGCTGAGCTCGAAGAGAACGCGACCCGGCTTGACGTTGGCCACCCACCACTCGGGCGAGCCCTTACCGGAGCCCATTCGGGTCTCCGCCGGCTTCTTGGTCAGCGGGCGATCCGGGAAGATGTTGATCCACACCTTGCCGCCACGCTTGATGTGCCGGTTGATGGCGATACGCGCTGCCTCGATCTGCCGGTTGGTGATGTAGGCATGCTCCAATGCCTGGATGCCGTAGTCGCCGAAACTCACCTGGGTGCCGCCGCTGGCGATCCCGCGTTGCCGCGGATGGTGCTGCTTACGATGCTTGACCTTGCGGGGAATCAACATGGTTCAGCTCTCCGTAATCTGCGTCTCGAGGGCCGGCTCGTCAGCCGTCGGAGCGGCCGGTGAGGTCGAAGCCTCCTCGGCACCCGAGGCGGCGCGTCCGGCCTCGGTGCTGGTCGCCGTCGTGCCCGCGGCGCCGCTGCGGCGCGGACGGGTGCCCGACGGCCGCTCGCGACGGGGACGTTCGGCGCCGGCAGCAGAAGGAGCGACCAGTTCGCGCTTGCCACCAACGATGTCGCCCTTGTAGATCCACACCTTCACGCCGACCCGCCCGGACGTGGTCCGGGCCTCTCGGAAGCCGTAGTCGATGTCAGCACGCAGCGTGTGCAGCGGGACCCGGCCC
>Ga0187784_10004864_pt1 | contig 10891 bp, 10 predicted proteins | sample 1015_SJ02_MP15_2_FD_132964 | JGI IMG/M metagenome (GOLD analysis project Ga0187784, IMG submission 132964) | Tropical peat soil microbial communities from peatlands in Department of Meta, Colombia - 1015_SJ02_MP15_20_MG | ecosystem: Environmental > Terrestrial > Soil > Wetlands > Peat | place... | reverse complement strand
TGGCGGAAGGGGTGGGATTCGAACCCACGGTGGACTTGCATCCACGGCGGTTTTCAAGACCGCTGCCTTAAACCACTCGGCCACCCTTCCAAGCCGGCCTCGAATAGCCCATCTCGAACGCGGGCGCCAGCAAAACGAAAGCGCCTCCCTGTTCCGCGGAGCTCGGAACAGGAAGGCGCTCCAAAAGGCGCCTCCGGCGAAAGTCTCAGGCCGTGATGCGCTCGTCCGCTTCCGAGGGCTCGCGCAGCACATAGCCGCGGCCCCAAACCGTCTCGATGTAGTTGCGGCCGTCGCTGGCGTTGGCGAGCTTCTTGCGCAGCTTGCAGATGAACACGTCGATGATCTTCAGCTCTGGCTCGTCCATGCCGCCGTAAAGATGATTGAGGAACATCTCCTTCGTGAGCGTTGTGCCCTTGCGCAGCGAAAGAAGCTCCAGCATCTGATATTCCTTGCCGGTCAGATGCACGCGCGAGCCCGAGACCTCCACCGTCTTCTGGTCGAGATTGACGACGAGATCGCCCGTTGTGATGACCGACTGCGCATGGCCCTTCGAGCGGCGGACGATGGCGTGTATGCGGGCGACGAGCTCGTCCTTATGGAAAGGTTTCGTGAGATAGTCGTCGGCCCCGAAGCCCAAGCCTTTGACCTTGTCCTCGATGCCGGCGAGTCCCGAGAGGATCAGGATCGGCGTCTTGACCTTGGCCACCCGCAGCGTCCGCAAAACCTCATAGCCCGACATGTCGGGCAGGTTCAGGTCCAGGAGAATGATATCGTAGTCATAGAGCTTGCCGAGGTCGATGCCTTCCTCGCCGAGGTCCGTGGTATAGACGTTGAAGTTCTCGGACTTGAGCATCAGCTCAATGCTTTGAGCCGTCGCGCTGTCGTCTTCGATCAATAGAACGCGCATGTTGCTTCCCCGCCGAGGCTCCCTCGAATAATCCCTTTGACGCAAGCCGGCCGCCCCGCACACGCCGCGGGCGTGAACTGGCCACTGCTTCGTCGTCAACTAACGCTAAACGGAAACGGTTAACAAACCCTCACCCCCCTTTGCCGCCGTTTCGCGGTCCGCTCGGCATTTCTGTAGGGCCTGACAAGACGCCTTGCCCGAATCAAGGGGGTACACAGGTATAGCCTTAAGAGCGGCCGGAGTGTATCCTTACTCGCGGATTCTCCAGGGATATTTTCCGTAAGGGCCGCGGATTTGCGCCGGTCGCGCCTCAACGGGCGCCAGGAAAGTCCGGCAGGATTGACTTGACGGAAGGCTTTCTCCTATATGCGCGGCCAGCGGCGCCGTCTCGCAAGAGTCGGCGCCTCAGTCATTGGACAGCCCCGGCGCGGGGCCTGGGCGTGAGCGCGAACGAAAAACGCCTTGATTTCGTTGCAGTTGCGAGCGGAGGACGAGCGTGAAGAGAACCTATCAGCCAAGCAAACTCATTCGCAAGCGCCGCCACGGATTCCGCGCCCGCATGGCGACGGTTGGCGGCCGCAAGGTCATCGCCGCGCGCCGCGCCCGCGGCCGCAAGCGCCTTTCGGCGTGACGCCGCCGTTGCGGCTCTGACCCTCCCGGCGACGGGAGGCTTCAAGAAGCACCATGGCGACCGGCGCCCAAGATCAAGACGGCTGCTCCAAGGCCGCGCCAAAACGCCTGCGGCGACGCGCCGAGTTCCTGCGCGCGGCGTCCAGCGGGATTTCGCGGTCGTTGCCGGCCTTCAAGATTCAGATGGCGAGACGCGAGGACGGTGCGGGCGAGCCCCGCTTCGGCGTCACCGTCACCAAGAAGACTGCCGGGGCGGTGGGCCGCAACCGCATCCGGCGCCGGCTGCGCGAGGCGTGGCGCCTGGGCGGCGCCCTTGCCGGCGCGGACGGCTGCGACTACGTTTTCGTCGCGCGCCGGGCCGCGCTGACGGCGCCGTTCAACGAGCTACTGACGCAAATGACCGAGGGGCTGGCCCGCATCGGTCGCAGAGGCGCAGCGCCAAGCGCGCCGAAACGAGAGAACGGGACGCCCGCGCCATGACGCCGCACACCAAGAACATGATCATTGCCGCCGTGCTGTCCCTGGCGTTCATCGCGGTGTGGGATTTCTTCGTCTTTCGCCCGCTCATGAACCGGCAGCAGGCCCAGTTCGAGCAGCAGAAGCGGGAAGGGAAGCTCCCCAAGCTCGGGGCGCCGGAGAAGCCCGCCGCGACGGCGGCCGCGCCCGCGGCCGCTCAGGTCAAGCCGCGCTCCGCAGCGCTTGCGGAGAGCCCGCGGATCGAGATCGACACGCGCTCGCTCAAGGGCTCGGTCGCGCTCAAAGGCGCGAAGATCGACGACGTCTCGCTCAAGAACTACCACGAGACCGTGGACAAGAGCAGCCCGATCATCGTGCTGCTGTCGCCGGAGGGCGGTCCGTCGCCCTATTGGGCCGATTGGGGCTATCTCTCGGCCGAGACCGAGAACGCGCCAGCGTTGCCCACGACCGAGACGGTCTGGACCGCAGACGGCGCCAGGCTCACGGCCGGCGCGCCCGTGACGCTTACCTGGGACAACGGCGAGGGCTTGAAGTTCATTCGCAAGATCTCCGTCGACGACGAATATATGTTCACGATCGACGACCGGATCGAGAACACGACGGCGAAGCCTTTGACCGTCTTCGCTTATTCGCGCGTGACCCGCGTCGGCCATCCCCCGAGCTCCGGCTACGCCGCGCTGCACGAGGGCTACGTCGGCGTCATTGGCGATCTGGGCGCGCAGGAGATCAAATACGACAAGATCGAAGGTGAGCTGAACGCCACCAAGACTTTCAAAGGCGTCGGCGGCTGGGTTGGCTTCACTGACAAGTATTGGGGAGCGGTGACGGCGCCAGAGCAGTCGGCCATGATCGAGGCCCGCTACACCATGATCGGCGGGGCCGAGAAGACCTATCTCGCCGAGACCGTGACCGAGCCCAGAACGATCGAGCCCGGCGCGACGGTTTCGACGAACCTGAATGTGTTCACGGGCGCAAAGGAGGTCGAGACCATCGACGCCTATATGGAGAGGCCGGAGCCCAAGGGGCTTTGGAGCATCTGCGCAAGCTTGGGGATTGAGATATGCAAGGCTAAGCCGGGAATAAAGGGCTTTGACCATCTGATCGACTGGGGTTGGTTCTACTTCATCACGCGGCCGATGTTCCGGCTGATCGACTTCCTATACAAATTCCTCGGCAATTTCGGTCTCGCGGTCCTTGCGGTCACCGTGATCGTCAAGGGCGCGTTCTTTCCGATCGCCAACGCGAGCTACAGGTCGATGGCGAAGATCCGCGCCATTCAGCCCAAGCTCAAGGAGCTCAAGGAAAAATACGGCGACGACAAGCACAAGCTCAATATGGAGCAGATGGAGCTTTACAAGAAAGAGAAGATCAATCCCGTCGGCGGCTGCGTGCCGATGCTGCTGCAGATCCCCGTGTTCTTCTCGCTTTACAAGGTGCTCGTCGTCACGATCGAGATGCGCCAAGCCCCGTTCTTCGGCTGGATCAAGGATCTTTCCGCGCCCGATCCGACCAATGTGTTCAATCTCTTCGGCCTCATCCCCTTTGACCCGACCCATATGGCGATTCTCGGGCCCTATCTGAACCTCGGCGTGTGGCCGTTGCTCATGGGCGTGACCATGTGGCTGCAGATGAAGATGAATCCCGAGCCGACGGACGAGATCCAGAAGACGATGTTCAGCTGGATGCCCATCATCTTCACCTTCACGATGGGCGGCTTCGCCTCCGGTCTTGTGATCTACTGGACCTGGAACAATCTGCTGTCGATCACTCAGCAATGGTACATCATGACGCGCGCCGGCGTGAAGTTCGAGCTGTGGGACAATTTGCGCAAGACCTTTAGTCGCGCTTGAGGGGAAGCGAATGGCGAATAGCGAATGGGGCTTCCCTATTCGCCATTCGCCATTCGCCACTCGCTATTCGCCATTCACATGAACGCAACCGACCCCGACTTCACCGAACAAGGCCGCCTTCTCTTCGCGGCCCCTTGCGACTTCATCTTCGCGAGCGCCAAATCGAATGATCTGCCGCCGATCGCGGGGCCGGAGATCGCCTTTGCAGGCCGCTCCAACGTCGGCAAGTCCTCGCTGCTCAACGCGCTGACGAACCGCAAGACGCTTGCGCGCGTCTCGCATACGCCGGGGCGCACCCAGCAATTGAATTTTTTTACGCTCGGCGATCCGCCGCGGCTGCGGCTCGTCGACATGCCGGGCTATGGCTACGCCGCCGTGGAGAAGGCCAAGGTCGCCTCCTGGAACGCGCTCATGCGCGACTATCTGCGCGGGCGTTCTTCGCTGGCGCGCGTCTATGTGCTGATCGACGCGCGGCGCGGCGTGAAGGAGATCGACGAAGAAATGTTCGATCTCTTGGACCGCAGCGCCGTGTCCTATCAGATCGTGCTGACGAAGCGCGACGAGCTGAAGGTCTCGGAGCGCGAGACGGCTTTGGACGCCGCGCAGGCGGCGCTGGCCAAGCGCCCGGCGGCGTTTCCGGAGCTTTTGTTCACCTCGTCGCGCACAGGCGAAGGGATCGAGGAGCTGCGCGGGGCGATCGCCAAATTGCTCGACGAGATCGGGGCGTGAGCGGCTCGCGTCGACTTCAGCAGCGAAAAGGCGCCCACCCAAAGGCGCCCCTCCTGCGCCGCCGCTCTCGAGGCGACGCCGCCTTATGTGAGCGACTCCCGCGCCGCGGCGAGCAGCACGCCGATGTCGTGCTGTCCTTTATAGACTGGGGGGATCTTCGCCTTGGGCTCGAGCAGCGCCTTCACCGCCATATAGGCCGTGCGCACGGAATATTCGACCGTGAACACCACGTCTTCCGGCGCCTCCGCATATTGCCCCACGAATGCGAGATTTTGCGAGCCCGCCGGGACGACGGCCGGCCGATCGCCCTTCGCGCGCGGCATGAACTGGCTCGTGATGTAAGGCATCATGCAGGGGATCGCCTCGGAATGGGCCATGAGCTGGTCGAGATGGTCCTCGAAATGCAGCTGCAGATAGGTCTCGCGCAGCAGCTCCTTGCCCGTGCAGTCCGACATCTTGTTCTTGACGTAATCGCCTACGGCGTCGGGGTGCAGGCCGTAGCCCCAGAAGATGTCGACGTCCTCCGACTGGCCAGGATACACGGGGCGGAAATGCGGGTGCATGGTCATGAACCAGCTTGAATCCCTGAAGGTGATGAGACCCTCGCGGCCCCAGGTCATGTGCGTCATGCCTTCGATGAGCTTGCGCAGCAGCGGCGTCCTTACCGTGGCCGTGAACGACAGCCATTTCGCCCCGTCGACGTCGCGGATGAACTTGTCCGGATTGCCGAAGCCCGCGCGCTTGGCGGCGACCGTCTTCCAGAGCGCCCAGGAGCCGCCGAGCGGCGTGGGGGAGAGCGGCGCCGGCGTCGTGTTGTCCCCGTTCTTCGAGGCGTCGGTCATCGAACCATTCGTGAAGATCACCAGATCGCTTTCGCCGAGCGCAATCTGACGCTCATCGCTCCCATCTTTGCGCGTCGTCTTGAGGCTCGTCACCCGGAAGCCAATCCCGGACTCGAGCAAGTCCATGTCGATGACACGCGTATCGGTCCGACACGTCACGCCCTTCGCGTTCAGCCAATTCTGGAGCGGCACGATCATCGAATGAAGCTGATTGTAGCGCGTATGATAGACGCAGGTGAGGTCGGCGACCTGCGGAAACAGCTGGATGAAGCGCAGCAGATAGCGTCGCATTTCCACCGCGCTGTGCCAGGGCTGGAACGAGAACATCGTGCACCACATCAGCCAGAAGTTCGACGAGAAGAAGTGCTTCGGAAAAACCTCGTTGATGCGCTTCTCGCCGAGCGAGCTCTCGCTGCTCAGAAACAGCAGCTTGAAGAGCGCGAGCCGGTCGAGCCAGTTAAAGCCCATCTTCGACGAGTCGATGATGCCGCCGGCGGCGTCGATGAGCCGCGCGTTGGCGCGCCAGTTGTTGTTCCAGGTGAAGTGGAAGATGTCGTTTCGCGCCGAGATGGCCGGATCGTCAAGCGACGGAATCTCGGAAAGCAGATCGTAAGTGCAGACGTAGTGCTCCTCGAACATGCGCCCGCCGCGCATGAGATAACCGTGCATCGCGTCGCCGGAGGCGTCGAGCGAGCCGCCGAGAACGTCCAATTCCTCGAAGAAAACGATGTTTCGCGGCGCCAGCCCGGCCTCGCGGATGAAATAGACCGCGGCGGCGAGACCCGCAATTCCGCCGCCGACGATATAGGCTTTCGTATTCGGCGTCGCTTTCATTTTTGCCTCCAAATCAAGCCTTGCTAATTCTTGCGGATGGCCTCCTCGAACGCGGCCTCGGCGCGAAGACTGTCGATGTCGCGGAAGAGCGTGGCGACCGCGAGCTTGCGTTCGCCGCGATAGAAGGCGACGCTTGCGTCATGTGCCGCGAGATCGCCCGCAAGTTCCGTGCGGTCGAAAATTTGCGCATGGCCGACGTAGGAGATCACCACGCCGTAATGCGCGCTCCAGAAGAAAGGCGCGGCCTCAAAGCGTTCGTTGGCGCCGAGCATGTTGCGCGCCGCCGTCTGACCCTGGCGCTCGGCCAGCGCCCAGTGCTCGACGCGGATGCGCTCGCCGCTGATCTTGTCCGGCCAGCGCGCGATGTCGCCGGCGGCGAAAATCCCCGGCGCGCTGGTCTCCAACCGCTCGTCGACGAGCACGCCGTTGTCGAGCGCTAGTCCGCACTCCTGCGCGAGCGACAGGGCCGGGCGCACGCCGACGCCGACAACGACGAGATCGCAATCGACGCGAGCGCCGTCGTCGAGCGTCGCCCCCTTTGCGTCGATCGCGGCGACCGTTCGCCCGAGATGAAAGACGACGCCGCGCTCCTCATGCAGCGCGCGGATGAATTTGGCGAGGTCGGGGCCGAGGACGCGCTCCATCGGCGCGCTCTCCGGCGCGACGACATGCGTCTCGATCTTGCGCTGGCGCAAGGACGCCGCCACCTCGAGGCCGATGAAGCTCGCGCCGATGACGACGGCGCGCTCGGCTTTTTCCGCCGCGGCGACGATCGCCCGGCTGTCCTTGAGCGTGCGCAAATAATGCACATGCGGCAGATCCATTCCCGGCGTCGGCAGCCGGACAGGCTCGGCGCCCGTGGCGAGGAGCAGCCGTTCGTAGGCCGGCGTCGATCCGTCCTCGAGCTCGACCTCGCGCTCGTTGACGCGGATTTTCTTGACGGCGCAGCCGAGCCGCAAATCGATGCGCTGCTCGCGATACCAGTCGTCGCCGCGCAGCGGTAGCCAATCCTCGGGCGCTAAGCCTGCGAGATAGTCCTTGGAGAGGTTGGGTCTGTCGTAGGGCGGCGCGGGATCGGCGCCGATCAGCGTGATCGCCCCGTCATATCCTTCCTCGCGCAGGGTGTGCGCGGCGGCGAAGCCCGCTGCGCCGGCGCCGATGATGACGATGGCCTTCGGCGCCGCCGCCCCGGGCTTTGGCCGCGCGGCGGGCCCGAGCTTGTCGCGCGCGTAGACTCTTTCGCCCACGCGCTCGGCCCGCCAGAGGGGGAGGGCGTCGAAGGCCGGCGCGCAGAGCGCGCGTCCGGTTGAAAGGTCGAAGCGGGCGTGGTGCCAGGGGCAGCGCAACGTGTCGCCGACCACGAGTCCGTCGCTCAGTGGCGCATGGTAATGCGTGCACTCGGCGCCGATGAAGTGGAACTCGTCGCCGCGGCGGATCAGCAGCGCGCTCTCGCCGCCGACATGGCCGCGCAGCATGGCGCCGTCGGCGACCGCGGAGACGTCGACGCCTCTGCCGAAATCGGGGCCCTGGTCGGAATTCGCGTCGCCGCCCATGCCGTGCTCGCCAAGTTGAGGCCGCTGCAATTCAATATATCTCATAAACTGGCGCTCCCGAGCGCCGCTGTCAAATGGTTTGGCGGCGGTCCGGTTTGGCGGGGGCGCAGCCGGTCGAGAGGGGCAGCCTTGGCGCAAATCGCGTTGCAGTGCAGGCGCGGCGAGCTTAATTTTGATCCGAGCGGGTCGCTGGCGAGTGGCGCGGAGAAGCGAATTGTGCAAGATGTACAACTCGGCGAACGCCAAACGCCTGCGCGTTCCGCATTCCCGTTAACCAAGCGTTATCCTAGCCGACGGCCGAGGCAATTGCGGCGCGCGTTTCAAGTCCCTGCTCATTGTCAAATGCTGAAATATCCGTTAAGAGTTATTTATGTCACACTGCGGGTCGAAGATCGTGCTCTTGCGTGCGCTGGTTGCGGTGGTGCTCGTCTGCGTCCTTGCCTTAGGACAGATTGGCGCCGCGGTCGCGCGTGACGCGGGTCCGACGGAGCGGGTGTCGCTCCACGCCGTGGCGAAGAGCGCGCATTGCGCGGCGATGGCGCATCTCGCGTCTGACGCTGGCGCGGCGGGCGGACATCATAAGCATAGAGGCTCGCCCGGCTGCCCGCTCTGTTGCCTCCTCGCCAACGCCGCCGTGTTGCCGGAGCGCTCGGGGACGCCCGTTCGGGTCGAGCGCGATCCCGCCACGCGCGACTCGTTTGTTATCGGGCTCATTTCGCATGAACCTGAGAGCCTCGTCTCCCCCACTGTGAACGGCGCCCGCGCGCCGCCCTGCCTCGCGCTCGTCTAAAAGCCTCGTCTTTCCGAAGAACGACGATGGGAAAGGCGCGCGACGCTCATCTTGCGTCGTCCGCTTCGGGCTTTCTCGGCGAAGCCAGGTAAGAAGAAAAAATAAAAAAAGCCTATCGCCAGCGTCGAGCGGCGCGATGCAACTTAAGTCCCTGGGGAGGGAAGCTCATGGAATATACTTCACTGTCGCCGGTGGCGATGTTCGTGAACGCGGGGCCGGTCGCCAAGGCGGTCATGATCGTGCTCGTGGCGGCCTCGATCTATACTTGGGTGCTTATACTGCTTGGCGTCTATTCGGTGGTCAAGATTGGCAAGGCCGCGCGTGAGGCTCGCGCCGGCGGCGAGGTCGGCGTGCTCGGCCCGATCGCGGCGGCCGGTCGCGAGGTGGCGGCGCACGAGCTGCCGGGCGAGACGATCGGCGAGAAGCGCGAGCGCGTCGCCGAATTCATGAGCCGCGCGGCGCGCGAGTTTCTGACGACGGAAGAGGGCGGCCTGCCCAATCTTGCGATCATCTCCTCCACCGCGCCCTTCATCGGCCTCTTCGGCACGGTCTGGGGCATCATGACCAGCTTCGCCAGCATCGCACAGTCGCAGGACACGAGCCTCGCAGTCGTGGCGCCGGGCATCGCCGAGGCGCTCGCCGCGACCGCCTACGGCCTCGCGGCGGCCATTCCAGCGGCGGTCGCCTACAACCGCATCGGCGCGAGCTTCGCGCGCGTCGGCCTGCAGGTCGCCCATTACATCGAGGATGAGGCCTTCAGGCTCGTCGCCGGCGCTGCGCCAGCGTCGCAGAAGCGGGAGGCTGCATAATGGGCATGCCGAACCGCATGAAGAACGGCAGCGACCTCTATCAGCCGCTCGCCGACATCAATGTGACGCCGCTCGTCGACGTCATGCTGGTGCTGCTGATCATCTTCATGATCACGGCGCCGCTGCTCGCCAAGGGCGTCAAGGTCAACCTGCCGCAGGCGAGCTCGGCCGTGCCGCTCAATCAGAAGGATCCGATCATCGTCACTGTCGGCAAGGACGGCAAGATCTCGCTCGGCCCCGACGAGGTCACCGGCGACGCGCTGCTCGCCGGCATCAAGGCGCAGATGGGCGAAGACTTCAGCCGCGTCGTGCACGTGCGCGGCGACACCGACGCCGTCTACGGCCAGATCGTCGCGGTCATGGACCAGCTGGCGACGAACGGCATCACGCATATTGCGGTGATGACCAATTCGCGCGGCAAAGGCGCCGCCAAAGCCGATGCGGCTCCGGCCGCAGGCTCGCCCGCGCCCGCGCCGGCGCCTGCGCCTGCGGGAGGCAAGCCGAAATGACGGAGGCCGCCTTGTATTCCGCGGGCCTCGCGCCGGCGCCCGGAGGCTATCCGCCGGTCAAGCCGCGCTGGCTGTCGTCGGCGACGACGGTCGCGGTGGTGCTCGCCCATGTCGCGGTCGCGGTTCTGCTGATGGCGGCGAAGATCGAGGAGATTTCGCCCGAAAACGGCTTGAACGTCGAGCTCATGCCGGAAGGCGACACGGTCGAGTCGGAGGAAGCTGCCGCGACGGAGTTCTCGGAAGCGCAGCCGCAAGAAATTGAGCAGACTGATCTGGCGCTGCCGCCGCCGCAGCTGATGACGCCCGACGCCGTCCAGCTGCCGCAACAGCAGGAAGTCGAGGAGAAGAAGCGCACCGAGAAGAAGGACGCCTCGGCCTCCAGCCAGGCGCAGGAGGCGTCCGAGCGTCGCCGCCTCGGCGTGCAGGGCGGGCGCGCGACAGGCATGTCGCGCTCGAGCTACATGGGGCTGCTCGCGGCGGCGATCCATCGTCATGTGCCGAGCGTGTCGAGCCTCGGCCCGGGGACGGCCACCTGCCACTTCAGCGTGACGGGCGGCGGCTCGATCGCCGGCGTTTCCTGCTCCGGGTCTTCGGGCTCGCACATGTCATTGCTGCGCAGCGCGATCTATGCGACCCGGCCCCCTGGAGCGCCGCCGGGAGGCGGATTCTCGACCTCGCAGTCGGCGAAGTTCCACTGAGCGGACGGTTTGCGCTGTTTCGCTCGCGCTCCATCGGAGCGCGAGCGCGTTTAAATAGACGATCCGTCGACGCAGGTTTGGAGCGCAGATGCGGAGATATTGGCTCTCGATGGTCTTCACGCTCAACGCGAGCGGCGCGTTTGCGCAGTCCGCGTCGCCGCGCGTCGAATATATGGGGCGGCTTGCCCAAGCGATTCATCAGCACGTGCCGGCAGTCTCGAATCTCGGGCCAGGAAGGGCCACGTGCCGCTTCCGCGTGACCG
>Ga0187784_10004863_pt1 | contig 10892 bp, 8 predicted proteins | sample 1015_SJ02_MP15_2_FD_132964 | JGI IMG/M metagenome (GOLD analysis project Ga0187784, IMG submission 132964) | Tropical peat soil microbial communities from peatlands in Department of Meta, Colombia - 1015_SJ02_MP15_20_MG | ecosystem: Environmental > Terrestrial > Soil > Wetlands > Peat | place... | reverse complement strand
GCCGTGGTGCCCGCCACGGCCTGCGCCGCGCGCCTTGCATCCGCATCCCCACCCGGCCAACGCGGCTCACGGGCATTACTCAGACAGGCTCCTAGAGGGGGTAGCGGTTTTCTCGGGAGCCGAGATCATCAGAGATCAGCAGGATGCGGCGCAAGCACGCCGCGATTATGATGAGACGCCCGCAAGGCTCGTGACCCACATCATCGATGTGACGAAATGCAAGGAGATTCCCCATGAGGCGAATGAATGGGCTCCTATTGGGCGCGCTACTGTGGCTGGCCGGATCGGTCGCGCTCGCCGATGATTACAGCGATACCGTGGCGCTCTTCAAGACGGCCGGTCAGAGTGCAGGCTTCTTCAAGACGTGCCACGGCTACGCGGTCTTTCCGACGATCGGCAAGGGAGGGTTCGTGGTCGGTGGTGCACACGGCAATGGGCGTGTCTACGAGCACGACAAGTACGTGGGCAACGTCTCCATGACGCAATTGAGCGTGGGCTTCCAGGCCGGCGGCCAAGCTTACAGTCAGATCGTCTTCTTCGAGGACGAGCGGGCTTTCAAGGAATTCACCGGCGGAGACTTCGAGTTCGGCGCCGACGTGGGCGCGGTGGCGATCACGGCGGCGGCCGAAGCGGGCGCCGGCACCGCCGGCATGAGCGCCACGGCGAGCGGCGGGAAGAAGGATGCGACAACCGCCGGCACCTATCACAATGGACTTGCCGTGTTCACGATCGTAAAGGGCGGCGCCATGTATCAAGCCACGGTCGCGGGGCAAAAGTTCAAGTACAAGCCCAAGAGCTAGAGCACCTCACCGCTCCTCAGGGATCGGCCGTCCTTCAGCCCCCGCCGAGTGCTTTGTACAGGGCGACGAGGGACGCGCGGCGGATCGGCATCGCGGTCGGATCCGGCGCCGTCGCGGTCGTGCTGATCTGCGCCCTCGGCGTTGCGGCCTATGGTGCCCTCGCCGCCGCCGCGGCCTCGCTGGTTGGCGCCTTGATCGTCAACGGACGGGCAGTCGGCATGGCTCTTTCGGACCAGCGCGCGGGCGAATCGCAAGCCGGATCCCCATCTCTGCGCGGGAGCATGTAACCCGAGGCAGCCGTGCCCTGGGGCGGGCGCTGGACAGGCCCGCGAACCCGGGCTGATAATTACTTCATGTGTCCTCCGGCGGCGCGAGTGAGCGACATGGTGATCCAGACCATTCCGCATTGCCATGCGCCGATTCATCCGCCCGCGCCGACGCCGACGCCAATACCGCACCCGGGATTGCCGCTCGAGATCATGCCTCCCGGTGTTCCTACCGTGATGATCGGCGGCTTGCCGGCGGCGACCGTGACCTCGATGACGATGCCCTGTCTGTTGCCGGGCTGCATACCCGCGGGACCCGGCATGATCATGATGGGTTCGATGACCGTCATGATCGGTGGGCTCCCGGCGGCGCGCGTCGGCGATCAGACGCTCCACTCATCCTGTGTAGCACCGATTCCGAGCCCGATGGGGCAGATCATGCCTCCCGGTTGCCCCACCGTCATGATCGGCGGCTGAGGGGTGGATCGGGAGCCGTTTCGAGGCTTTTCACCGTACTGTCCTGCCTGTCGCGCGCGCGCCGGCGAGGCGGTTTTGCGAGTGACCGCCTGGCAGGACTCGCACGCAGGACAGGGCATCCTCGCGTGCTCCGCCGAGTCGTGCGCTAAGCGTTTTCCGGTGATCGACGGCGTGCCGGTGCTGGTGCCGGACTTGCCTCGATTCTTGAGCGATGCCGGCGTGTATTTGCTCGCGCGAGACGATCTGTGGGCGCCGGTCGCCGACCTCTTGGGCTCCGCTCTACCGCCCGGGAGCTGGTTCGACGCTGCGAGGCAGCACCTATCGGGCTACGTGCGCGACCACTGGGGTGCGTTCGATCCGAACGATCGTGCCTCTCCGGCGCCCGGCCAGGCATGGGCGCTGGCGCAGGCCGGTCTCGCATTGGCCGGATCCGTCTCGGGGCCTGTGGTCGAGCTGGGCGCCGCCGCGGGCGGTGTCACGCGTGCTCTGGGGGAGCGTTACGATACCCCGGTTCTCGGGGTCGATCTCTCGGCACCGCTGGCGCGGTTTGCCGCGCGCGCCTTACGCGGCGGCAAAATTCGCTATCCGCTGCGCCTCGCCGGCACTGCGTATGAGGCACGGGAGATCGACGTGCCGTCTGCGCGAGGCAACTGCGCAATCTGGATCGCCGATGCACTCGCTCCCCCGCTCGGCCCGGGATGCGCGGGTCTCGTGCTCGCGCTGAATCTGCTCGACTGCGTGTCCGATCCCGCGGCCCTGATGCGCTCGGCCGCCTACCTGTTGCGACCGGGAGGCCGGCTTGTGCTGTGCGCTCCGTTCGACTGGAGCGCGGCGGCGACGCCGGTGGAAGGGTGGATCGGTGCGCGCGCGGCCGATTCGGCCGCTCCGGATGTCGGTGCCTGGGCCGAGAAAACCTCGCCTTTACGCGTGGTCGCGCGCGGCGGCGACCATGGCTGGCATGTGCGGGTGCACTCGCGTGCGACGATGCACTATCGCGCGGCGCTTTGGGTCCTAGAGCTTGAATCATGAGTTGCACGCGCGCGCAGCGGTAGGCTTGATATGCGAGTCCTTTTCCTGGAGATCGATACCGAGAATGAGTGGGCAGTCGCCTCATTGGGGCCCGCCTTTCTCGCCGCGTATTTGCGCCGGCATGGCCATGAGGCCGCGCTGCTGCGCGTTCCGGTGGACCGGCCTATCGCGGCGATCGCCGAGGACATCCTGCGCGCTGCGCCGGGCCTCATCGGCGTCTCGATGACCACGCGCCAATGGCTGCGCGCGCGCGATGTGCTGGGAGGATTGCGGCGAATCATCGATATTCCCGTCATCGTCGGCGGTTTGCACCCGACGTTCTCCCCCGATGAGGTGCTCGGGCATGACGGCATCGACTATCTATGTCTGGGCGAGGGAGAAACTGCCCTGCACGAACTCATCGTCGCGCTCGACTCCGGGCGGCGGGTGGATGACGGTAGCATCGCCAACATCTGGGCGAAGTCAGGCGCGCGGCCGCGCTTGCGCGATCCGATCGAGCGGCTCGACGCGCTCCCCTTCCTCGCGCGCGATCTGCTCGATGAGCGCTGGGGCGTACGGCATGTGACGACGCAACGCGGCTGCCCGTTTCCCTGCACGTTCTGCGCTGCGCGTATGTACGACGCGCTCTATGCATCGTCCGACACGACCCGCTACGGTCGCCGGCGCAGCCACGCCAACGTACTCGCCGAGCTCGCACAACTTCGCGCCGAGGGGCCGCTCAACTACGTCATCTTTCTGGACGACACCTTCACCATTCAGCACCGCTGGGTCATTGAGTTCTGCAAGCTCTACGGGGCGGAATTCGCAGTGCCCTTTTCCTTGAACGCGCGGGTAGAGACGGTGAACGAGCCCTTGCTACTGGCGCTCTCGGCAGCCGGCTGCAGGCACATCGTGTACGGGGTGGAAAGCGGAAGCGAGCGAGTGCGGCGCGAGATCATGAAGCGCAACGCCTCGAACCAGCGCTTCCGCGACGTGTTCCGCTGGACGCGGCAGGCGGGCATCATGGCGACTGCGAACTACATCATCGGCACGCCGGGCGAGACCCGAGCCGAAATGGCGGAAACCATCGCGCTTCATCACGAGCTCGAGCCGGCCGACTTCGGAGTGTTCGTTTTCTATCCCTACCCCGGCACAGAATTGTTTCATCTCTGCCGCGCGAACGGCTATTTGCCGGAGGACTACCTCACACGACCGGCCAACCATCGCGAGTCGATCCTGAGCTTGCCGAACGTGACTCAGGCGGACATCGCCGCGGTGTACGAGGAGTGGACCGAGATTCGCGTGGCGTCATCGCTTCGCCGAGTGCCGACGAGGGAGCCCGCTGTGGTAGCCGCCGCAATCAGGGCGCGCGCTGCGACCGGATGACGCATCGGCGCGCGGTACGAGTGGCGCCGGTCGCCGCCTGTCGCGCCTCAGGCCTGACGCTCCATCCGTCCGAAGCCCCCCGAGGCGATGTCGCGACCGCTCTCCAAGAAGCGCTTCACCCGCGAGGCATAGTGCTCGCCCTCCCCGCGCACCGAGGCGAGCGTGACCGCCGCGGCGACGGCGCTGCCGGTCTGCTCGGGCAGCGGCGCAATCACGGGCTCATCGAGCGGCGCCAGGGAATCGCCGCTCCAAAATGCCGCAACACCGGTCCACGACTCGGCGGTCATGAACCCGCTCGCCTGCGCATGCGCCATCGCGTCGCGCCGCACGCCGTCTGTCTGCTGCCGGACCCAGAGCTCCGCCGATTCGCGCGCCAGCCGGTCCTCCTCGGCGAGCTCGGGAGGCGCCGTGCTGTCCGCACACATGCAGGCCCACCAGACGCTTTCGCGCTTGGGCAAAGCGTGCGCCAACACTCTGATTGCCTCGGCCTGAAAACCCGCGGTTTCCAGGCGGTCGATCGCGCTCTCCAGCTCCTCGCAGCCCCGTAGCGCCTCCTGAGCCTCGGGCGAAAGCGCTGCGCGGCTCATCAGCGTTGCAAGCTCGGGCACGGCCACTTTGGTAAATCTCCCCGCCATGGCTCGTGATCCTGACAGCTCCCCTCAGGCGCGCAAGCGCTCGTTCGCCGGATCCCAGATGGGCTGCGCAATCACTCGCGCGCGGCGCATCTCGCCGCGCACCATGATCTCGAGCTCGGTCCCGACGCGCGCGAGCTTCGGCTCGAGGTAGGCGAAAGCGAGCGATCTCTCGACCGCGAAGCCGTAGGCGCCGCCCGTGGTGATGCCGACAAGGGCCTCGGCGCGATACACGGGCTCGTTACCCAGACAGTCTTCTTGACCGGTGTCGACTTCGAGGTAGGCGAGGAGCGCGCGCGGGCCCTCGCGCAGTGATTTGGCCGAGCCCGATTTGCCGATGAACTCCTTCGTGAAGTCCACGAAGCGCTCCATACCGGCCTCGATCAAGGTCACTTCGTTCGTGAGCTCGCTGCCCCAGGCGCGGTAGGCTTTCTCCATGCGCAGCGAATTCATGGCATAGGTCCCGAATAGCCGCATGCCGTGGGATTTTCCGGCCGACATCAGCCCGTCGTAAACAGTGGGCATCCGCGCCATCGGCACGTGCAGCTCCCAGCCGAGCTCGCCCACGTAGCTCACCCTCAAGAGCCGCACGCCGGTCACGCCGGCCGCGCTCTCTTCCTTCCCGGTCAGCCAGCGGAACGTCGCGTTCGACAGATCGAGGGGCGTGACCTTGGACAGCACCTCGCGAGCCTTGGGACCTGCGAGCACGAGCACTCCATAATCGTCGGTCACATCGGCGATCGACACGCGCTCGCTGGGTTGCTTGCGCCACTCCAGTTGATCCCTGTCGTGGAGCTGCGCGACGGCGGCGCAGAGAACGTAGAAGTGATCGGCCGCGAGCCGGGTGATCGTCATCTCGCTCTCGACGAAGCCCGCCGGCGTGAGCAGGTGCGTGAGCACGATCCGGCCGTCCCTATCGGGTATCTTGTTCGCGCAGATCCGTTGCAGGAACGCGAGCGCATCCGGACCCGTCAACTCGAATTTCGCAAACGTCGACAGATCCATGAGTCCGACCCGCTGTCGAACCGCGAGCGCTTCCTCCCTGACCGGCTCCCACCAATTCGAGCGGGTCCAGGAGAACCGTTCAGCCGAACCGGTCGGGCTGTACCAGCGCGGCCGCTCCCAGCCGAACACCTGAGCGAACTGAGCGCCCTGGGCCGCGAGTCGCGAATACAGCGTCGACTTGCGCAGTCCTCGACCGACCTCCTGCTGCTCACCCGGCGGGTAGCAGTAGTACATGTGTTGGTAGTCTTCGATCGCGGTCTGCGTCGCGTACTCCTTCGTGGCCCAGTTGCCGAATCGCCGCGGGTCGAACTCGCGCATGTTGATCTCTGCCTGGCCATGTACCATCCACTGGGCCAGGAATTTTCCCGCGCCCGCTCCCTGGGCCACGCCGATCGATGCTCCGCAATGCATCCAGTAGTTCGGCGTCCCCGGCGCAGGACCCGACAGATACACCCCATCCGGCGTGTGCGTGATCGCGCCGGAGATCACCGACTTCATGCCCGCCTTGCCGAACAACGGCAACCGCTCGGTGGCCTTCTCGAGCCACGGCATGAGCCGCTCGAGCTCCGGGGCGATGAGCTCGCTCTCGAAATCCCAGGCGGGCGGGGCGCCTCCCCAGCACACGTGTGCCGTCGCCGTCTCATAGGGGCCTACCAGCACTCCGTGAGTTTCCTCGCGCAGATACGCATGGACATACGGGTCGCGCACGACTGGGAGCTCTTTCGGCAAATCGATGAGCTCCTGAAGGGGCTCCGTGATCACGTAATGATGCAGCATGTTGGCGATGGGCACGTTGAGTCCCGTCCATGACCCGACGACGTCGCAGTAGCTCCCCGCGCTATTGACGACGTGCTCGCAGAGAATGCTTCCCTGCTCGGTAACGACCTCCCACTCGCCTGAGCTGCGATGTTTGATGTCCGTCACGCGGGTGCGTCGGCAGATCTCCGCCCCGAGCTGGCGCGCCGCTGCCGCCATCGCGTTGGTGATGTCCGCCGGCGCGACGTGGCCGTCGGTGACCGTGAGGAACGCGGCCTTGATGCCGAAGGTTTCGAGGTAGGGATGATGAGTCGGGATCTCAGCGGGCCCGATGATGTGGGCCTCGTAGCCGGCTAGCTTCGAGATGCCGTAGACGTGCTTGAGCCAACGTACCTCCTCGTCGGTGACTGCCAGGCGCAGCCCCCCGCAACCGTGCCAGCTCACCTGGTGCCCGGTCAGCTGCGCTAGTTTCGGGTACAGCTCGATGCCGTAGCGATGCACCTTGGTCACATTCAGCGAGCCGTTGAACAGCGGACACTGGCCCGCCGCGTGCCAGGTCGAGCCCGAGGTGAGCTCACCCTTCTCGACGAGCACGATGTCTCGCCAGCCCTCGAGCGCGAGATGATAAAGAAGTCCCACGCCCATCACGCCGCCGCCGACGATGACTACGCGTGCATGCGATTTCATGAATACCTTCTCCCTCTCTCCGGGCTCTCTATCTTAGCGCATGCGCCGCGCGCTCACCGGCCATGGCCCCGGGTTGAGGATGATTCCGCTGATGCGACCGCGCGCATCACGGTCGATGTGCAAGCGATCTGCGCGTGCTCCCGCGAGCTCGAATTCGTCCGTCGCAACGGCGGTCAACGCGACCGCCTGCTGCGCCTTGAGGTACTCGCTGTCGCCCCCGGTGACCACGATCTCGAGGCCAGCGCCGTTTCGGCGAAGCTGCGCCACGATACCCGGCGCGAATTCGTAGCGTCCGGCGATACCGTCGAGCGCGGCCGGCGAGAGCTCGACGGTCGAGCGCGGCGGAGTCTCGGGAAGCACCGGGGCGCTCGCGATGATCGCATCCCATGCCGTCTCCGATGCGAGCACCCCGAGCTCGATGTGATTGAGCGATCCCTTGATCTCCCCGGTCGTGACGGCGAACAGCGTATCTCCGTCGACTTCCGTACCGAAGGGCTGAATCGCGCGCGCCATCGAGTTGTGAACTTGCACGGCGAGCCGCTGAAGTGCCGAGAAGGGGAGGGCCTGGTTGGTGACGACGACGGTGATCGTCGTGTTGGCGGTCGGTCCGGCCTTGTGCTCTAGATCCGGCTTGCCGCTCTCGGGTCGGCTCTTTGCGAGATGCTCATCCAGCCATCGGGTGATCTCGCCGCAATCGCCGTCGACCGGATGCGCGCAGCGTAGAACGTGGCCGTTTCGATCGACGATCGTGCCCGCCGCGTTGACCACGGTGACCACGAGCACCTTTGCGTCACCGGCTTGACGAAACGCCGCGCCCTGCCCCGAGTGTTGCGCCCGGCCGAAATACCCGCCTTGCATGGCGAATCGCCCGGCACCGCGCGCCCCCAGGGGACACCAGCCGGGGCGTGCGCTGCCGAGCGCAGCTCTCCCGAGGCGATCATCCGGCGTGATCGTGTTGTACCGCCGTCCGCCGAGGTCGAATATGATCGCGCCCGGAACGACCGCAACGTTCTGCCAGCTCCGCGCATCCGCTGTGCGCTCTTTGATCGCGTTGGCGACCCCGGTGGCGACCGATAATCCGTAGGCGGAGCCGCCCGAGAGGGCGATGGCATGGACGATCGGCTCATCGTACGCAAGGCGCAGGACATCGGTGTTGACCGTGCCGGGTGCCCCGCCACGCACGTCCACCGCGGCCTTGACGGGTTTCGAGAAATACAAGACCGTCGCGCCCGTGGGACCGTCTTCGTAGTCGGCGACACCGATCTCGACGCCGGCAAGGTCGAACTCGAGCGACGGTCCCTCGAAGGAGACGCGCGGCGTCAGCGGCTGCGCGGAGGCGAGTGCCGCGAAGAGTGCTACTGCCATCGCCCAGATGGCGGCCAGATATGTCGCGCTGCGCATGATCCTTGCTCCTCATCCTCGCGGGGGCGGCCGCCGGAAATCGGTCCCCCGACCGTGCTCAATGGTAGCGGAACGCGGTGAGGTTGAGCCGATGAGGTATGCTCGGGAGTTCGGGGAATCGGGAGGGCTCAAGCATTCGACGCCGAGAATTATTGCGCGGCTTTGCTGCCGCGTCGGTGTATTCGCTGTCGAGGCGCGTGATCGCCCGCGCTCCGCTCAAGGTCGTCGTCGTCGGTGGAGGCATCGTCGGTGCATCGATTGCGATGCATCTCGCCCAGGCGGGTGCCGCAGTCACGGTGCTCGACAGGATCGGCCCGGCGAAGGGCGCGACGGAGAAGTCATTTGCCTGGATCAATACCTATGTGTCGGACCCTCACTACCGGGCGATGCGGCTGCAAAGCCTGCTCGCCTACCGCGCGCTCGACATTCCGCTCGAGCTCGGCATCACCTGGGGCGGATATCTCAACTGGACCGACAGCGAAGCGGAGGCTCACGACATTCGCTCGTATGCGACATCGCTCGCTGGGACGCCTTATGCTCTGCGGACGTTGAGCGCTGCGGAGCTCGCTCGAATCAGCCCCTGTCTCACGCCGGGCCCGGTCGCAAGCGCCTACTTCTCCGCGATCGACGGCCACGCGGACCCGGTGTGGGTCACGTATCGCTTCCTCGATCGGGCGCAACTCCTCGGTGCAAAGGTCGTGTTCCCCTGCGAAGTGACCGGTCTTGACTTTCGTCGCGGCCGGCTCGCAGGCATGAGCACGACCCGAGGTCGCTTGGTTGCCGATCGTGTCGTGGTCGCGGCCGGCACGAACACGCCGCATCTTCTCTCGATGGCCGGCTTTTCACTTCGCCTCGCGCATGCGCCGGGCATTCTCGCGCACACTCTGCCGATCGCCGAAGTCACGAAGATGGTATACGACGGCCCGCGCAGCGTCTCGTTCAAGCAGATGGCGAATGGCCGCATCGTCGGCACGGATGCGCCGGCGCCTCCGGACCTTCCGGCGCATCGCGAGATCCGCGATCACGTCGTGGATTTTGCGGACGATGCCGTTCGTGCGATGCATGGCACGCGCGTGCTCGAGCATATTGCCGCCTATTTGCCCGCCGCGAGAGCCGCGACGTTCGATCGGCTCACGCTCGGCTTTCGGCCGATGCCTACCGATGGTTTCCCTGTGGTGGGCGCAATTCCCGGCTGCCCCGACGTCTACGTCGCGGTGACCCACAGCGGCGTGACGCTCGCGCCGATACTCGGTGAATATGTGAGCCGAGAGATCTTCGCCGAGGAGCAAGACTCACTCGCGCCCTATCGGCCCTCGCGCTTTACCGGCTAGGCAATGCCCGTGCCATTCGTGACGCCCGTGAGGAGGCCGGTTTCACGGCCTGTCACGGGCCGGGCTCTCACGGGCGAGAGAGGGTGGGTTTCGCGGACTCCGTCAGAGTCTGGATGCAGCGCTCCAAGTGGACGTAGCTATCGACCCCCGTGCAGCCCAACACGATGCCGCGTCCCGCCGTCGGAAACTCATTCCCGGTCACCAGTCTGTTGTAGGCCGCCGCCTCTTCAGCTTCGCACCAGCGCCAGTCCCAGAGAAGCGGCCGCGCATCCGCTTTCCCCGCATTCGTCTTCTTTGCGCAGTAAAGCACGATCTTGTCCGCCGTTAGCCGGTTCTTCATCTGCGCGGAGGTTCCGCTGCTCAGCCAGGTCGAGGGTCCGCGATCCTCACCGATATCCAGATTGGCTCGGGCCGCCACCCACAAAGCCTCCTGATGAAAGTGCTCCCTGAAGTAATCGTCGGTCACCAGGCTGTATCCTTCACCGTCGGGGGCGGCGCTTTCACGCGGGCGGGAGCTCATCAGGGAGCCGCCGGCTGCAGCACCCGCGACGGCTTGTGCCTGGGGGATCGCGCTGCCCGTCGCGGCGCTCGACACGCTCGGGGCTAGGGTCGTCACCTCCGCGGGAGTGGCGAGCGGCATGCCACCGGTCGCCGCAGTCAGCAAGGGCTGAGCTTGTGCCTTCATCTCTGCTGCAACCGGCGGCGCCGGCGCGACAGGCGCGCCGCTCGCGAGAGGTGGCGAGGCTTGCGCTGCGAGGTTCGCCTGAACGGCCGGCAGCGCCGTGGCGCCCGCGGCTTGCACGGGAATCGGTGCCGGAAGCATCGCCGGTGTGAGCGTGCCGTTGGCCGGTGTGCCCGCGCCGATCGCCGCAGCGGCAGGTGCTGACGGTGCCTGCATCGCGGGATTCGATTGAACCGCCGGCAGCGCTTGGACGGACGTCGAGGGCTCGACAGGCGCCGCGGCTTGCGCAGGCGTTGAGCTCTGAACAGGCGCTGCGGCCTGAACGCCCGGCATCCCCTGAGCCAGCGGCGCGCTTTGATCGGTCGCCTGAGCAGGCGCGCTCGGTGCCGCGGCCGGGCTCAATGCCGCCGCAGCCGGGCTCGGTGCCGCCGCGGCCGGGCTCGGTGCCGCCGCGGCCGGGC
>Ga0187784_10004862_pt1 | contig 10893 bp, 8 predicted proteins | sample 1015_SJ02_MP15_2_FD_132964 | JGI IMG/M metagenome (GOLD analysis project Ga0187784, IMG submission 132964) | Tropical peat soil microbial communities from peatlands in Department of Meta, Colombia - 1015_SJ02_MP15_20_MG | ecosystem: Environmental > Terrestrial > Soil > Wetlands > Peat | place... | reverse complement strand
TGGACCAGGAGTTTCTCACCGCCTTTTTTCAAGACCAGGTCGACTCCCCCGTCTGCTCCACCTCCTCCGGATTCGGTCACGAAGTAACCCTTCCTTCGGTAGGCCTCCCCTACGAGTTCCTCAAATTCCTGCCAACTAATAGCACGGATGGTGGCGATCCCCTTTTGGCTTTCAAGTAACGCTCCCTTTCGCCAGGCATTAAATGCTGATACCGCCGCGGCAAGAAGACAAAGCCCAGAAACGAACGGGGCGATAATCGGCAAACCCAAGGATATGCCTTTATAAAACGGGTTCACAAAAGCGATAGATGGTATCCAATATTTGAACGAGGCGTACACGACAGCGGCCAGAATAACACTGACCCACCATGGGAGCAGGACCAAAACGTCGATAATTGAATTATTGCGTCGATTCATGTAAGAAATTCCAATGTTTAACGATATCATTATTTTTTATCTGATCGCAAAAAGAAAAAGCTGCTCGCAATGCCACATTAGTATTTCGTCGTAACATAAAAGCCAGTCTGACCGCTGCAGGGATAGCCGCTTTTATTCTTATGTGGACGGAGCGTTGAGCTATATGTCTTCCGTGCAAACCGTTTCCCGCAATAAGCGCATTGGTAAACGTAAGTTGGCCCGTAGGCGCGGGTCCTTCTTTTGGGAGAAGGCATCGGTCTATTCGGATCGAAGAGGTAAGGATTTTCCGGTCTCTCTCCTGCTTTGCACAGCTCTATCGGAAAGCGAGGCTCGAATTTATCTTCGGTTTTTTCTATAGCTCCGATTCCCTCCGCAACGAAACATCTCATCCCAGGCCGGTTCTCCCCGCCTGAGACGTTATAAACATAGAAATACTCTCGTTCCACGCCATCTCTGCGCTGTAGGTATTTCAGCGAGTAGGGCTCCACTATTCTGTCAGACCCTTTGTAGCGAATTTTCAACAGCGTCTGCGACCGACCGGCCTCCATAATGGGCACCCGTAATTCTGGCCCGAAATAGGCGAACCGCGCGTAACCATTATCAGGGAAAATACCAAAGAGGGTTTCCAAATCCGAGATAAAAAGCTGAATAGCCTCTTCCGCTTCAAATATTATCTGCTTTGCGCACACGATCCCCCGATGCCAATATTCCCTGAAATAATCGAAGGGGGTCTTGAGCAAGATGTTTTTCAGTATGCCCGGATTCCTTCCGAAAATAGTCTTTCTTATAAACGTCCTCACCACTTCATCTCTGTTCAGTTCCACGCCTAAAAATCGGATTGTGTGGACGTAATCGAACAGGTCGGGGGCGTGCTGCCGCTGGAGCAAACATTTCAGCTTTGTCGCGATGATTTCCTCCAACTTCATACAGCGAATATTGCAGACCAACTCACCGGCGTCTGAATAGGGATGGATAAGCTGGCAGTTCTGAATGGGAAGCAAAACTTTATCAAACCGGGTAACGTCCATACATATTTTTATTTTTATATGGTCCGTTTGACCGTAGAAATCTTTGAAATATATCCGCACCTCCCAAACGCGCAAATCTGGCAGCGGCCTTTCAGAAGCCATGAATTTTTCTTCAATTCTGTTACTTTCCTTGTCGAAAATAACCCCGGCGCGCTCCTGAATGAAATCGCAGACCTTATTAATTTGATCGAGCAGATAGTCCTGCCTCACGTCGCCAGGAATTCCAAAATCTAAATCGCTGGAGAACCGGGTATTCGCGAAGTATCCCTTCCTAAGCGCGTTGCCACCTTTCAAAAAGATAGTATTTTTGAGATCACTAATTGAGAAGATTCCAAAAAGTAACCAGCCGAAGACATAGTCCCGCTCGACATTGGCCGGATGAATTTCAAATTCCCTTGTTTTCGCTTCGATCTCTTTTTTGCTTATCATAATAAGGTATACCGTTGATGTAGCTGACCTCTTCCGCGCTCTGATCTTAACCCATTACCATCATTTCCCTTCAGTGCGTGCTCTCAGGTTTCAGCATGTTGAGTTTATTTTACGATACACTGATGACCGTAGTATGTCAAAAAAGACTGTAACCATCTGTTTTCTTGGCAATTTCGGGCTGACGAACCACGGGGCGGGATTAGATGGCGTCGATGTTTTTAAAAGGGCAAGTGAGAATTTCACCTGCCCTCAATTATACTGCTTCGCCCCCTATCCGTTTTTCCAACCCTGGCGCGGCTCTGCATACTCACACCCATCACAGTACCAACTGTACTCAGTATCTGAACGGACTCTTTCCGAGAAGAAGTGGTAAGTCTATTACCGTTTTCGCGTCTTATCGGCCTGCGACTTTTCGACTCGCTCAATGAGACTGGAAACCGAAATGCCCAGAGCTTTGCAAATCCGAAAGAGGCTGTCGAGGGTGGGAGATTTCTTGTTCGTTTCAAGAAGGGAGATGTAGGTATAGTGGAGACCTGCCCGGGCAGCAAGCTTCTCCTGGGTCAATCCCGATTCCTTACGGGCTTTTTTCAGTTCTTCTCCAAACATGAGGAAGAGTTAGGCGCATTTTTGCTTGCATTGTCCATAGACTTTAGTCTAAATTGGGTTTCGCATAGACTTTAGTCTAAACCAACTCAGAACTAACCGGCAACCAAGGAGTGCCTGGCAGGCAAATAAAGGATACCTCTTGCGGACTGAGAGAAATAACGATCCCTTTTTGCCCATTCGTGAACTGGCCGAAGCCGTCATGGGCATCTATCCAGTTATAAATACCGTAGCCAGCTCTCCGGCGGCGGAGGAAATTTCAGTTGGCGGGAAAATGATGCTGCAGTTTTGTAGCTGCAGCTATCTAGGCCTGACCAATCACCCGGTTCTGAAAACGGCGGCGAAAGATGCGATTGACCGCTATGGCGTGGGTACTACCAGCTCCGGAATCATATCCGGATACACGGATGTGCACCGTGCGGTAGAGAGAGAAATCGCCAAGTTCATGGGGTCGGAGTCGGCCATTTTTTTTAATTCGGTCACCCTGACCAACCAGGGCCTAATCACCACAGTGGTGAAACCCCCGCTTGCTGCTCTTTTTCCCGGAATTAATTCCGGATCGGAGAGCACTGCCGTATTCTCTGATATGGAGAATCACGCCAGTCTTTTCGATGCGGTGAAATTGGCCAGGCCCGATAAAACCAATTATTACCACCATTGTAATGTGAATCACCTGGATGACCTTCTAAAAAGATCCACTGCCAAACGAAAGCTGATCGTGACCGATGGTTATTTCTCCATGGCTGCCGACCTGGCCCCTCTCCCAGAGATAGTCGCCTTGGCAGAAAAATACGGCGCTCTTCTTATGGTGGATGACGCTCATGGCAGCGGAGTCCTGGGGAAAAACGGACGAGGTTCTGCTGAACTCCTCGGCGTGGAAGATGGGATTCATTTTTTGGTGGGATCATTCTCCAAGGGGTTTGGTGTCAGGGGCGGATTCACCATCGGAGATGAAATATTCATCAAATATCTCCGGGTCAGTTCCAGAGGCTATATGTTCTCCGCGACATTGCCGCCTTCTATTCCGGCAGCGGCAATCAAGGCCATGGAAATAGCCGAGCAGGAGCCTTGGAGGCGAGAGCAGGTGCTCAAGAACGCCGCCTTCATCAGGGGTGAACTTAAGATGAGAGGCTTTCGAGTGCCAGGTGACTACCACATCGTTCCCTGGCTGATCGGAGATGAAGAAAAAGCCCAAGCCGTTGCCCAAGGTTTAGAGGATCATGGCATCCTGGCTCCATGCGCACGCTACCCGGCTGTACCCAAAGGCAAGGCCTTGATTCGATTTATGCCGACGGCCAATCATACCGAAGCGCAACTGGGAAAACTTGTCGAAGCCTGTGATGAGCTGGGGAAAAAATTTGCAGTGTAATATTTACAGTTTCCTTTATTTTCGGCGACTGATTATGAACCGGCGCCTTTTTGTGCTATAATTTTTTCGTAAAAAGACTTTCATCCGAATCCTTCCATCCAATCGAATCCTTTTCCTTTTTATCCGATTTCGATTCCACTTCACCAACCTCTTCAAATCAAAAACAAATGATCGCAAATATAATTATCTTAACCGGCATCATAAATCTCATACTGGGAGTCGTTGTTATTTCGGGTGCGCGGACAGAGAAAGGAAAATTGTCGTTTGCCCTTTTTGCGTTTTCCACTCTCGTGTGGTCGCTGGCCGATTTTTTTGTTTATAAAACTCACTCCGCAATTTTCGACAAACTGGCCTATTCCTCCGCCGCTTTGGTCCCAACGTTTCTGCTATTCTGGATATTAGATTTAGAGGATCAAACGAAGAAGCGAACTGCTCGGATATCGATAGGCACAATCGGGCTGCTCTTCGTCATCCTACCGTTAATTGATAACTTGGTCATTTCCAACATCAAACCCAACGGTATCACGGGCACCACCGAGGAAGTAGGACCTCTTTTTATTCCGTACATGGCCTTTTTCGTACTCACCTACCTAATCGTGCTCATCAAACTGGTAAAGAGCCATCGGAAAAGCTCAGGTGAGGAAAAGAATCGTTACCGGACAATCCTCATAGGATTTCTGCTCTATGGTGCCGGAGGCATTATGTTCGGTTTGATTTTGCCAGCCATGGGTTACGAAAAATTCACCAACTTCGATGTCTCGTGCTCTTTGATTTTTGTTGGATTCACCACCTACGCCATCGTCCAGTATAAATGGATGAACATCAAAGTGGTCGCTTTCGAGCTGCTGGCGATCTTCATCATCGGCGCTTCCCTTATGGAAATTTTTGTTGCGGATACCCAGGGACAAAGAATTTACAAGTCCGCAATGTTCGTGATTCTCACGACACTTTCAATTTTCATGGTGAAGAGCGCATTGAACGAGGTAAAGAGAAAGGAGGAATTGGAGGTAGCCAACAATAAGCTGGAGACCGCCAATTATCGGTTGGAAATGGCCAACCAGGAAATTTCCGAGAGAAAAGATCAACTCCAGGAAATGTCCAACAATCTGGCGAAAGCCAACGAACAGTTGAAAAGGCTGGATCGGGCCAAATCTGAATTTGTTTCCCGGGCTTACCATGATTTACGCGCTCCGATAACAGGCATCAAGGGTTACGTCTCACTTCTCATGGAAGGCTCATACGGCCAAGTTCCACCCGAGCAGATGGAGGTTTTGAAGAAAACATTTTCGATAACCAGCGACATGTCAACCTTGACCGAAGATCTTTTGACCGCTTCCAAGCTGGAATCTGGCGCGATGACTTTTGATTTCAAGCGACACAGAATAGAAGATATTTGCCGGCAGATCGTGGATACGCTCTACCCCAAAGCTAAAGACAGCGGGTTGTATCTGGAATATATAAAACAGAAGGAACCGTTGCCGGAACTTTTAATCGACGGCCCACGCATCAGGGAGTCCATTTCCAATCTAGTCGATAATGCCATAAAGTATACAAAGACTGGCGAGGTCACTCTCCGCCTGGAACGCGCCGAGACTTCCAGCTACAAGGCACCGACAATACTGGCAGAAGACCAGTCCCTGAGCAAAGATAATGTTGGTCCGGTGGTCAGGATCACCGTAACGGATACCGGCATCGGCATTCCCAAAACCGAAATTCCATATCTTTTTGCCAGGTTTTCCAGAGGCAAGGATACCTCACGTCTTAACGCCGGCGGAACCGGACTGGGACTTTACGTTTGCAAGGGCATGATTGAAGGCAATGGCGGAAAAGTCTGGGCGGAATCGGATGGGGAAGGAAAGGGGTCGAGGTTTATTGTGGAGTTGCCAATCGAGCCGCAGGAGGAAATTCAATAGACTTGAAACCTGAAACTCGCAGGCACACACAGATTTTCAGGGTGGCAGACCTAATCAAAACCAGGGCACTGTCAGCCTCAGTGTGGCATCCATTATCACCGTTGAAGAAACAGGCTGATTTCTGACATACTTCTTGCCTCTAAATCAAACTAGGATAATCATCCTGATGCCTTTGCTGTAATGATCTGATGTCGCTCCGTCTTACCCGACCCACGGATCAGATGACACAATGTTACCATCCTTTTTGGCGAGATATATCATTGTTAAATTCAGGCCCTAACCATCTGTAGAATCTCCGACCTAGCAGACGAGCTAATTAGCCACAAATATTAACTAGTTAAGATATTCGTTGCGTCCATGAAAATATTCAGATAAAATAGTCCAGCGTGTTGTTTTAGGCCATCGACTGAATTCTGAGCGGTCCAAGAGGTCGGTTCGCCGAGCAAGAAAATCCATTTCGGAGTGTGCGACTCAATATGTGATTCTGTCGGTGACTACAAGTATCTATTGTTGCCAATCGCAAGGGATACTCCCATGTTCAAAAATAGTCCCGTTTATTCTGACCTGAATCTGTGGTACCTTAGGGGGATTGAAGATCAGGTTGAAATTCCTGATGGCGCTGGGTTCCAACTTGGAGGTTTAGACTTATTCCCATTGAATATTTTGAGCTCTCAAAATATACTCAAATCCCCAATTGCTTGTACTTACCTACCAGCCCTTCGCAATCATTGCATTGTTGACGAAACGCAACCTTCCAAATTGATTCTTTTAAATATTATCACCAGACATTCCGAGGAGGAACTAGTCTTTCCAAATGCTAGCGTCGTCTGCCTCTGTACTTACGAAAACGAGCTTTTTACTCTTGATGCAGCAGGGTCAAGGATTATAAGGCTCCGGGTCGGCTCGGGATCACTTCAGAATGCTAAGAGTCTGGACTACGAAGTTAGCGGCAATATTCTTGTCACGAATAGATCTAGAATGATTATTTGGGCTGAACGTGGATTGTCATTCAAGGCACTTATTTGGAACAAAGGCACCGGAGAAATGTGGATGGGATCAGCTAAGAAGAATAGTTTCAACTTCGCCCCCACAGACCTAGGACTGCCTCCCTATTCACTCTCCAGTCTAAGGATCTCCAACGCCATCTTTGACTCATCCCGCGATCTTATCTACCTGACGGACCAAGGAAACAACAACATTGTCACATACAATACTTCAGCCAGAGGCCGTGCTAAGATACTCATTACACCAACAGATCTCGTTATACGTCACGAACGAATAGAGCTTTACCGCCCTAGGGTTCTTGCAGGCCTCGCTGTGTACAGCTTAGATAAATTGGAAATGCAGCAGCGATTGAAAACGCTTTTCAAAGATTCGTGGGCGTTTGTTGCGAGCAACCGCTTTTTGGTTATTGTGGACGTTGGCGCGCAAATGTTGATCACAGTTCGAGAACGGGATAGATCCCTTGAAGTCCTACCGCTTGTAGGGTTTTCGGATTGCGCTATCTCGTTAAAAGATCCCATAAGAAATCTCCTGACCCAGAAGCTTTCAGATGTGGAGGAGATAATAGAAGCCCCTGACGGTATGCTGCTGTTTGGAAGATATGGAAGCGCGGACTGGTATGTGCTGAATCCGAAAATTGCGATTGGTTTGACCAAAGTTCCGAGTGTGTTTAATCTCCGGGCAATGAGCTGATCGAAATCTTCACATCTCTTCTTTTTGCGATATGGATCACTGCATGAACGCACTCTTCAACGCCGCGGTGCAGTTGGAAAAAAAGCTTACGCGAATTGAGACTTTTAGTCACTTCGATTTCTCATCATTCGATCCACCGAACATCGAAGGATCAAACGTCAACGAAGCCTTAAGTTACTGTTCAAGCGAACCTTCTGGTCTAAGAGAACTCTGTTGCCTCATTATTGCTGATACGAGTGGTTTGATCAATACACTAGACACATTGGAAATTGCCAGATATAAACTCTGGCTAGCCCAACTAGCTCACGATTTCGGTTTGTTCTCTCTTGCCAAAGAAACATCTCACAGAGGCATTGCAGAGCTTCCAAAGAATCGAACTTGGACAAGTGAATTCAAGGACAAGTTTCTGTTGGTAATTGCTAAAGCCGATCGCGCATTAGGGCGCTATCAGGATGCCTTTAGTACATATCGACATATACTGATGAACAGTTGGACATCTGGCGATAACATCATGATTGCCTATGTTCTTCTTATGATGGGTAAGACTGCTCATAATCATCAGTGGAGGACTGGCTATTACAGACATTTGGTTTCATGTGCCAAAGACCGTCTGAATAATTTATATGCTCACGGTATTCTCAGTAATGAATTGGGATTGTCCGCCCTTCTGGAATACTTACTGGCTATTTGTTATGATATTCTTGTAGAAGTTGAATTCGATATGGCACGTACTTGGGAGTCAAAGGATCTTACTAATATAAATCAGTGCCATTTGGAAGAGCTTCTGAAGAGGGCAGAGGAGCTTTCCAAAAGGGCTGGAAAGCCAAACCAACTTCTGCGTGTTGGATTTCGTTCAGCTTTCATCAGGTTTTATCTGACAAAAGAACGAAAGACCCAATTAAGCATCCTGGAGGAATATAGGAACCTCATGTTGGAACAAGAGCAAAGCCGGGGGGAACGTCGAGGGCTTGGAGTTCGCTACGGGCAGTTTGGCAGGATGCTACTAGCCGTTGAACAATGGGATGAAGCCTGTCATTACCTGAGGAAAGCGAAATTTGTTGCTAGGCAGTTATCAGATTGGCGTACACTTGCTGCTAATGCTCTGCAGTTGGCGAGATGGGCATTCCTTACTGGACATTCAAACCGAACCTGTGGCGAGTATTTCCGTGAGGCGCTAGGCGCTTTGCGTGAACTGCAACGGCTAGATGACTTTGACTCTGGAGAACTGTGTAATAGCATGCACCCTGAAATCGAGGTTGCTATACTGCAGGAGAAGGCTCGTCAACTCTACCATCGTGGTGATTATGTTGAAAGCATGCATGAACTAGACAAAGCTAGGTGTACCCTGCAGTTACTTGAGAGTCGCCTTTTGCAAGACTACAACGGTTTCACAGACACAAAGGAAGGTACTCCGCTCCCCGAGAGCAAGATTCTTACGGAAATCGAATGGGAAGCTATGCGAAACTCTCTTATGGTGGATTATCAGCTCTTTTCAGCCCAAATGAGACAGATTCACGATCAGTTACAGATGCTAGCTTCTATTTCCGCTAGACACGAATCGGAGGCAAAGCAGCTAGACGTCCTATTTCATCACAGCACATTTCTGCTACATCGCCTTAAAAATATACAGTCAAGTGGTATAGAACAGATAGGTGAATCTATACAATTTCTTAAAAGTGTGTCTAGTAATGAAGACTGTACGGTCCATATATTAAAGATACATGACAGTATTCAAGGTGTATTCAGCTATATATCAAAGTGGCGAGAGGAGGTTGAGCAAGACGTAGATAACTTGCGCCGTTTAAGTAGCGATGTAATTGTGCAGGATGTACTAGAAAGCGTACAGTCGCTGCGTTTTGAACTTGAACAAGATCCAAACCTTAACATTACAGTGGATAAGAACCTAGAAGACAATCCCGATAGATTTGTACTGAGGTGCTATCGGCCGTTATTTGAGGATACTGTGATAACGTTGGTAGAGAACTCAGCCCGTATTTTAAGAGAAGGTCCACGGAACAGGCGTAAAGAGATTGTACTTAGAGCATATACTTCAATAGATCTGGAATTTGGGAAATCTGGTTTCATCGAGATAGAGGATTCTGCAGGACGTGTAGAGGATCTTGCGAAAGGGCTCGTCAATTCCAGCGGCGGTCTTTATCTAACCCGACGGTTCTTTGAAAGATTTAACGCAAAACTCAGCGCGGTGCGAGCGTGCGATGGAAATACCATCCTGCGAATTACTATCCCGCCAGGCCGCTATGTTCAATTGGGGAGATAACAGATGTTGGTGTGGTATACAGGATTATGTGCTGTCGGTAAGACAACGTATGCACGGAATAGTTTGAGTTCAAGCTCTTGGCGATACATGGAGATTGATATTTGGCGAAATGCCGTTCTTACCCTTCCACATGTGAGGGAAAAGATTGGCACCCTAATTGGAATTCCTTTCGGATTCCCTGCCTGTGAACAGCAAGTCTGGCAACGTATTTTCAGTTCCATCACTACTTATCTTGCGTGTTGTAGAATCCTGGCTTTAGAAATACTAGAAGTATTCCAATATGAGATTGTTGAGATGGAGCAGGCAAAGAGGGAGAGATGGCTGGTGGAGATTTCACCTTTTTTATTTACACACTGGAAGCAGTCCAAACGAGTTATCTGGGCAGATCTTTTGCCGTCTCCACACTCCATTCGTATGTGTCAAAAGCTGCAATGTACGATGGCAGAAGCAGTTGCCTGGGTTGATTTCTACAGAGTTGCAGTGAAGCAGATTCAGGTCCCGTTTGATGTTATTTTGCCGCTTTTAAATCCCACATCTGACGAGTTGCACTTTGTACTGGAGTCATTTTAAAATGCGATACCTGATAGTCGGGGCGAATAATAGTGGAAAGTCAGAACATGCGGAAATGCTCTTGATCAAATCGGGTCAGTCGCTTGGCTATTTTGCGACCCTTCCTCCTAAAGATGAACATAGAACTAGAATCTTACGCCATGAGGAAAGAAGAGATTCACGATGGGTAGTTCACCAGGCAAACTATGAACTCAGCGCAGATATCTCCTCTCTCAACATGCTGTTGGAAGTGGGTGCGGTCCTATTTGACGGCCTCAGTATTTATCTTCGTGAGACGATCCTGATGCAACCTGACTCTGCTAGCGTGATCAATGCCTTAAACGCATTTTGCACGTCTTTTACTCAGGTACTGTCACGGGCCCTTTCTAGTTGGATTGTTGTTGACGTTGCATGGGAGTACCTGACAGGCCTGGACCCTTACGAACTCGTCGACTGGACACGTTATCTCCAATCTAAATTGGTCACAGAATGTGGCGCTGTAAGAATTTACACCTCATTTGATAAGATGGCAGACACGACGCGCGCATGAAAGGTTTGAAATTAGGAGTCGAGACAATGATTCGTGTGCTTTGGATAGACGATGATTTACGGT
>Ga0187784_10004861_pt1 | contig 10894 bp, 7 predicted proteins | sample 1015_SJ02_MP15_2_FD_132964 | JGI IMG/M metagenome (GOLD analysis project Ga0187784, IMG submission 132964) | Tropical peat soil microbial communities from peatlands in Department of Meta, Colombia - 1015_SJ02_MP15_20_MG | ecosystem: Environmental > Terrestrial > Soil > Wetlands > Peat | place... | reverse complement strand
TCAGCGAAGCGCAGCACGTAATTCCGATCGTGGTATTCGACCAGCGCCGCAAACGTAAACCCGCGCGTGTCCGCTGCGTAGTCATACGCTCCGTTGTTGTCCGTGGCCCAGTTCATGAATTGGAAGTTCGTATCCGTGCCGTAGCTGTTCAGGTCGAAAAAGTCCACCAGGCTCATCTTCCCGAAGCGCACCTCCAGCCGCCGCTCGGGCAGTTCGCGAAACAGGGAGAACGGATTGCGTTCCGCGGGCCTCATGTTTTTGCCCAGGGGAATAATCTGGTGCCACATCAATCGCGCAACATACGGCGCCTTGCTCAGCGAGGGATTGCGGACCACATCGAGGTTCGGAAAACCCGCAACACCTAGGGCCACCCCGAGCGCGCTGCCTCCCGTTTCCTGTACGTCGCAGAGAAACTCCGTGTTTTGCGTGGCCCTCCAGCCCGTAAACAACGTCAGCACACGCGACGTGGCATCCTGCGCTTCCGGCGACAGGCTGTTCGGCCCCTGATACGGCGAATAGAAACTCGGATGCCACTGCGAAATAAAATTCGCCTGTCCGGACAACCACCAGCGGTCCCATTCCGCGTGTGGAAAAATGGTCGTCACCGAACTGTCCGACATCAGCCCAGCCGCGTCCGCTTCGGGCATCGCCTCGCTGGAAATACTCGGTCCCTGCGCGAGCGGAGGAGCCAACGGAATCGCCGGTTCTTGGGCAAACGCCGTCGGCACGCCGCAACACACACACGCCAAGCACAAGCCAAGCAACCTCGCTGAGCCCAGCCACGTCCAGTTCCGGCGTTGGTCTACAACTCGCATGACACGTTACTCAGAATCTCGGTTCTCCCTCTTTGCAATTGCAACTAGTGTCGAGGATGCCTGAGTCGCCCTCCTTTTCGCATGAACAGCCTGTAACAGGACCGCTTCTCTCTCCGGCATGGCCCGGGATCGCGTCGCGCAGTTTTCTCCCGTTGGCTGCACTATTCAGCTTGATACCATACCCCCCTATGGTAGTCAATGGAAAAATGACATATCTGCCTAGCGAACATCTCGGCACCGACGCAATGGCGTCCCCTCGAAGAACGCGGAGAACGCATTCCTTGGCCGAGCGACTTTCTTGGTGCGGGGGACGGACGTTCCACAGCACAGGCAGGCACGAAGAATCTCAACCTAGACCGGATCTCGAAACACCAATTTGAGAGAGCTTTCTAACGTCCACTCTCCAATTTCGTTTTTCGATTTTCGAATTTCGGATTTCCTGCTTACGGCTGCTGCGCCACGATCTGCATCCCGTTCACGCGCGCATGTTGAATCGTCAATCCCCAGTGCAGATGCGGCCCGGTCACGCGCCCGGTGGCCCCCACTTCCCCGATTTTCGCCCCGGCCTCAACTTTGTCCCCGGCCGCCACGTCGATCTTTGAAAAATGGCAGTACAACGTGTAGATGCCGTAGCCGTGATCAATCACCACGGTGTTTCCCGCATAGTAGAGTTCTTCTGCCAAGACCACCTTGCCGCTTTGCGCAGCGAAAACCGGCGTGCCTGCCGCCGCCGGAAAATCGACCCCGGAGTGCGGCGACCGCGCCTCTCCATTCAAAATGCGCCGCCGCCCGAAATTCCCGCCCGCGGTCACATCCTTCAAGGGCAGCTGGAATTTCCCATCCCACAACCGTTCCGGCGTCACCGTGTCGTAAATCGCCCGGAGTTTCTTGCTGTCTTCCTCCGCGCGTTTCTGCTGCTCGGGGTCCGGCTGGACGTATTGGCTTTCCACGGTCAAGTGTTCCGTGGGGAATTTGCCGCTGTGCACAGTCAGCAGCATGCCGCAGCTCAAGTCTTTTCCCTCAACCCCCGGCCACGTGATTTTCCATTCATACTGCCCCGGCTTTTTTTCCAGATCGATGCCCAACAGACCGTGGAGCGCCGTCCCTTCTTTCCACAGCGGCTCCGCATGTCCATCCCATTCGCTGGCCACCGCGGGCATGCCTTTCACGCTGCGCACCTCCACAAGCACTAGCGATCCTTGGCTCGCCATTCCCACGCTCGACCTCATCGTCAACCCGCCGGGACACGTCTTCCGGACCTGCCCCCGAACGGGCAGCGTAGCCAGCGCAACAATCAGGCTAAGTCGAACAACACCAATTAAGTTGGAGAAACGCAGCAGAGCCATGCCGCCTTCAAGAATACCCGCTCCCCTCACGCTTGAGAACCCGTTATTGCGAACATTGATTTGTGACCGTCATCACGGCACTGGAAAACCTTCTCCCGCACACTATGTCCCGCAATGGCCAGACGATCACTCGGAGTGGTATTGATCGTCGCACTCGTGAGCTGGACCGTCAACTGGCTCACTTTTGAGTGTCAAGGCCAGCACTCTCGGGCAGCAGTTGTGGTGCCGGCAGGAGCTTCACCTGCCTACAAACCTGAACCTTCCCCTTCGCGCCACACCTGCTGCCCACAGGTGAAATCCCACCGAGTTACTCGCGACTGCGACACCCACATTGCTACGGTTCCGGATTGTTGTTGCGTCTCGCATGATGCCCAGCAAGCTCGCCCTCCCCGCCTCCTGACCTTACCCGTATTCACCTATGGCTCGCTTGACGATGCACCCGCCTCCGCGCTGCTCCTGACAGAAACTCCTGCGTTCACCGTAACCCTCGGCGGTCCTCCCGGCTTTCCGTTTTCGCGCTTCACCGTTCTTCGACTCTGAGACCCACCTCTCTCAAATTGTCATCCTGAGGCGCGCCTGTGTTTACCCTGAGCGAGTGCGAAGGGCGCCGAAGGATCTCAACGCGTCAGTGCCAGCAATGCTGCCCCGCGTGGGACGTGCCTCCCACAGCAGAAACCATCCCAGTTTTTGAGGTGAACATATGAAATTCCGATTGATTGCCGTTTTTTTGATCTTCTTTGTCGCCGCTTGGCTGCCCACGATCGCTCAACAATCCTCCGCTCCGCCCGCGGGCCAGCAAGCTCCGCCCCCATCCACCGATTCCGCCAAGCCCTCCGACAAAGCCAACTGTGCTTGCTGTGCACACCAGGATGGCAAGACACAAGCCACGAAGCCCGAAATGTCCTGCTGCCATGGCAAGGATGTAAAAGCTGCCCACTCTATGCCGTGCTGCGAAGGCAAAGACGCCAAGGACATGACCTGCTGTAACAACGATGCCAAGGACAAACAGTCCGCCGCTCATTGCTGCAGCGGCAAGGATGGCCAAATGTGCGCCAAGCAAAATGCCAAGGGCTGCTGCGACGCCGCCGCCTGCAAGTCCTGTTGCGGCAAATCCGCCACCGCTGCGAACGCCGCAGATGCCAACGCCAAGAACTGCTGTGCAGCCGAGAATCATCCATGCTGCCACGGCAATTCACACGCATAGCCACCCAAAAAAACAAAGGCCCCGGCCACTCGCCGGGGCCTTTCCTCTTTTTCAACTTCCAATCTCTAACTTCTATCTTCTGTTTTAAATCTTCAACCCCAAAACTCTTACCAACTTCTCCTCCAAACGCTTAATCTCCGACTCCCGCGCATGTTCTTCCCGTGTGCGATCGCTCAACGCCTCTTTCAGCAACTGCAAGTTCCTCCGCAATTCCATTTGCCGCACCGCCAGCCGCCCCAGAACCTTCAGCGCGTCCCTCTGTTCGTCATCCAGCACGCGGGGCTCTCGGTCCACCACGCATAGCGTCCCCAAAGCAAACCCGTCTTCATTCACCAGTGGTTCGCCGGCATAAAAACGGATGCGTGGTTCCCCCACCACCAGCGCGTTTGCCCGGAAACGCGGATCCGTCAGCGTGTCGCCGACGATGAACAGATCCTTCTGCTGGATGGCGTGCGCGCAGATGGAAATGTCCTTCGGGGTCTCGCGGACCTGTACGCCCACCTTGGACTTGAACCACTGCCGGTGGTCGTCCAATAGCGACAGCATGGCCATCGGCGTCCGGCAAACGTGTGCCGCCAGAATCACCAGGTCATCAAAAGCTTCTTCTGGCTCGGTGTCTAGAATGGCGTAACGATCAAGTGCGGCGACTCGCGCTGCTTCAACCGCCGAAGAGGATGCAGCCATAGGAACCTCCGTATCGGCCCGTTGCCAGGGCGGACGGCCGGCGAAATCATACTCCAGATACCCTCTCAGGAGAAATTCCCCCCATCCCGCTCGAATTGGAATCGTTCTCCTAGAATGGCATTATCTCTACGGGCGCGAACCCACGCCGTCGAGGAGCTTCCTAACCATGCCGATCTCATTCCGCACCCTTTTAGTTCTCGGTCTTTCCGCTACATTTCTGCTCGCCATCGCCCCAGCGCCTGCGCAGAAAAACTCTCCGGGCATCCAGGACCGCGAACGCGAGCGCCGCAGCCTGGCCGTCAATATCGTCCGCGCCATCAACACCGCCGAAATGAACTACAAGAAGAACCAGGGCACCTACGCCACCTGGGACACCATGATTAGCAACGGCGATTTCTCAGAAAACGGAACCAAATGGGCTTCCGAATCCTTTCCCACCGTGGCCCACGCCATGTATGGCCCAGGGCCCGAAATCGTTCCCGGCTGGAAACTCCGTCTGCAACTCTCCAAAGACGGAAATGCCTATGACCTGCTTCTTGAAGACGTCACCGACCCAAAATGCAATTTCTCCTTTATCAGCGACGAGCGCGGCTTGATCCGCCAAGGCAAATCCATCGATTGCCCCATTTAGCTCAGGTTCGTTTTCTTCTCTCATCCTGAGCGCGCTTTTGCGCGAAAGATCTCAGTCGCAGATCCAGCACGGCTCCTGCGGGCGAGGACTTGCGTCTAACCTCTGACTTCGCACCTCTAACTTCTGCCTTTTTCAATCCGCCGAGGTGAGTTGCTCCGCTTCGCTTCTCTTGTCCTCGCGCCGAGGCCGGATGGAGAAGTACTTGTAACGGCAAGGCTCGCAACGGTACGCCGGAACACCCAGCATCCGCCACAAAAGCGACAACGGCGTCGACACATGTTCAGCGGAGATTCTCTTCAATTCCTGATTTCCGCAAACCGGGCAGTGCGCCCTCAGTGTCTCGCCAAGCGGCACCACACGGCCGTGAAACCGCGAATGACAAGCACGGCATCGCCACGGGTAAACACCAAAGGCGCTTAGAATGTAATCGACAACATTGTGGCGACGCGACCTTCTCGCGTCCGTGCCTTTGCAGACGGGGCAGGTCATCCGGTTCACTTCAAGGCGCTTTAAACGTTGGCCCGAGCATAAGCCAATACATTCCCCCTTCGCAAGTACTCTCAAGTACCGGTCCAAAGGTACAATACTCCTACGGATCATCTTGCTTTCCAGGGGGATATGGCATGCCGGAGTACACCGAAGAACACGCCCGCGCGGGTATCCAGGCCAAGCTGCCCAAGCTTGAGGTCTGGCCCAATCAGTATCCCGGTTATGTCGTTACCACTCGCTATCCGGAATATACTTCCATGTGCCCCAAGACAGGCCTGCCCGATTACGGCACCATCACCATTCAATACAAACCCCGCAAGTCCTGCATCGAGCTGAAATCCCTGAAGCTATACCTCCTCGCCTATCGCAACCTCGGGATCTTCTACGAGAATGCCGTCAACAAAATCCTCCACGACGTCGTGGCGGCCGTGCAGCCCGCCTGGTGCATCGTCAAAGGCGAATTCACGCCCCGCGGAGGCCTGAACACCACCATCTTCGCTCGCTGGCCCGAGCGCCATTCGAAACCTAGTCCTTCCCCAAAGTAACTCAACGGTCACTTCAGGATTGGACATCACAAGCCGCTCGTTGGATAATTTCAATTCGGCATACGCGTGCGCTTCATTGTCCTTTTCGAGGAGGGAGAAGTATGAGTATTTCTCCAAATGTTCCGAGTCCCCAAGAGTCTTACCACTATGAATCCGTAGGAACTCCACGCTGGATCACTGTGCTGTTCGTGCTGGTGATCGCCGGCGTGGCCGCTTTGGCCTATGCCGGTTACTCCGTCCACGGACGCGTTCAGCAGGAACTTGCCAAAGCCGACGAGCAGAATAGAATTCTCACCGCGCAATTAGAACAAGCCAATGCCCGCATCGCAGACCTCAAAGGCCAGGTCGAAGTCACCTCTCAAAAAGTCGGTATGACCCAGGCGGAGATCGCGGAAGCCAAGAGCCGCGCCGAAGCCATCCGCAAGGAGCAGATGGCTTCCGATCAGAAGCTCTCCGCGGAAATTAGCGCGAATCAGAGGGAAAGCGAGGCCAAGATCGGCGCAGTCGCCACGGATGTCACCGGCGCCAAGAAGGACATTGAGGCCACCCGCAGCGACCTGGAGGCCACGAAGGGCAAGCTGGAGCGCGCCACCGGCGACATGGGCGTCATGAGCGGTCTTATTGCGCGCAATCACGATGACCTCGAAGAACTCAAGCGCAAGGGCGACCGCAATTATTTCGAGTTTACGATCGAGAAAGCAAAGAACGCCCAACGCGTCGGCCCGATTCAGATCGCTCTCAACAAGACCGATCCGAAAAAGTCCAAGTACACCATGACCGTTCTCGCCGATGACAAATCCATCGAGAAAAAAGACCGCACCGCTGGCGAACCCGTGCAATTCTACGTGAAGGGCAGCGCGCGCCTCTCGCCCTACGAAATCGTTGTCTTTGACGTCGGCAAGAACCAGATTACCGGCTATCTCTCCGCCCCTAAGGACGCCGGCGGCTCCAGCGCTCCCGCTGCTCCCGCAAAATAACGTGGAGTGCGGCGACCCAGCCGCCGCTTTCTCGAACAACCCAGCCGATCACAACTCGACCGGCGGCACCCTGCTGCAGCCCGGGTCCCGTGCATGAGCAACGTCAATTCGCCTCTACTGTTCTGGAAACCTCACGGTCGACACTACTTCTTCGCCTCGACGTGACACGTTACGATGGCTCATAACCCAGACGCTTCACGATGGAGGGGGCTCTCATGACTTCTCGTCGGCCGGTTCACCTTATCGCCCTATGCCTCGCTCTTGCTTTTCTCTGTCCATCTCGCTCTACGGCGCAATCTCCGGTCGACCCCGCCAAGTTGCCTGCTCGCACGAGTTTCTACCTGCTATGGCACGGCACTCCCTCGGGCGATATCCGCGCCAAAAACTCTTTCTTTGCTCTTTGGGACGACCCTGACTTTGCGCCCGCGCGTTCCGCTTTTGTGGCCTCGCTTTTAAGTTCCAATGGCAAACAGAAGGACAAACCCTCTTTCACCCGCGAGGAAGCAGCACAATATATAACCTTGCTCGATAATCCCTTCCTTCTCGGCTATCTCCGCCACCCCGAGTCCCCAGCCGCTCCAAAGCCCGCTTCCCCACAGGGCAAACCCGTGTGGAACGGTATGTTCCTTATCTACGACCGCACTGGAAAGGAAGAACTCCTCTCCAAAGCCGTGGTGCGTCTCCGCGGCACGGAAACCGAAGTCCCCAAGCTGACCAACTTGACGGTCGCGGGCGTTTCCGCTCTGAAAGTCGAACGCAAGTCCGGCGTCACCTACTGGGCGGAATTCTCCAAATTCGCCGTCGGCGCACAAGAGTTGCCCGTCTTCGAGGAAATTCTCAATCTCCTCAACGGCAAATCCGGCCCCACTTCTTTGTCGCAATCTCCGGCCTTCGCAGAGGCAAAACCCCTGCTCACCGGCGGGGTCCTCGAATTCTTCCTCAACGCCTCGAACCTCAAGGAGCTCGCGCTCGACTCCGCCCCGGGCGGGCCCACCGAGCAGTTCAAGCCATTCCTGAATGCTCTGAAACTCGATTCCCTCCACTCCGTGGCTGGACACCTTTCTCTTGAGGACGCTCGCACGCACGTTCACGGCGCTATTCTCGGCGAAACAACGCCGGGTGGGCTCTTCGACATCTTCTCTGATGGCCAGGCTAATCCCGCTTCCCTGGCTTTCGTTGCTCCGGAAACCATCTACTACAGCGAGTCGCAGATCAATTTCCTGGGGCTTTACAAAGTATTGAAACGCGCCATTGCGCAGGCGGGCGGCAACACCGCGCAAGCCGTAACCATGCTCGAATCCCTCGCAACAACACGCCTGGGCATGCCGCTGGAAGATGCTCTCGGCTTGACCACCGGTGAATTCGCGTCCTTACAAACCAGTCCTGCCTTCGACAAAAATCAGCAGGTTTATTTCCTCGGCATTCGCAACAAGCCGGACACCTTGAAGCTAGCCCGCACGTTGATGGGCGATCGCATCACCTCTGAACGCAATGAAGGCAGCACCACGTTCCTGAAAATTTCCCTGCAAGGTGGACAAAGCTCCGCCGGCGTAGCGCAATGGAGTTTCTATTATTTGGCTGTAACTCCCAATGCTCTGCTGGGTGCCTCCAAAAGCGATACCCTGCACAGCTATCTGAGCCGCGCCGCCGCGGGCTCCGACCCAACGTCCTCGAAGGGTCTCCAAACGGTTCGCACGCAGTTCCCCGAAAAGCTCAGCGGCTTGACCTTTCTCGACTTCCAGAAAGTGGATTGGCCAGCGTTGAAAGCCAGTTGGATCGCCGAAGCCAACAAGGCTTCGCAGACCGCAAAGTCCACCGATGCCGCGAAGACCAACGCGAATCTTTCCAACTGGCTAAGTCAGATAAGTCCCGACGTAATTCCCCGCCATCTCCACACCCTCGCCGGAGCGGGCTGGAAAGACGCCAAGGGCGTCCACTTCGACGAATGGCTGGAATGACTCCTCACACGGGAGGGCACGGCTTCAGCCCCTGAGGTTCGCGTCTCGCCCAACGTAAGGCTTTCTCTCAACGAATTCCGATTTTCGAATTTCTGTTTTCTATTTTCCGCTTTACTCAAAGTCTTTCAGCAGCCGCGCCATCGACTCCAACCGGTCATCAATGCGCGCAAACACCGAACCTTCCTCAAACTTCCTCGCCCCATTGCGGCTTCCGGCCGGTGTCCCGGTAAGTATCTCGATTCCCTCCTCGATCCGCGCCACCGGCCAAAGATGGAACTTCCCCGTCGAGACCGCGTCCAGAATGTCTTCCCGCAACATTAAATCTTCCACATTCGCCGCGGGAATCAGCACGCCCTGTGACCCAGTCAGTCCGTGGATCCGGCAAACATCAAAGTACCCCTCGATCTTCTCGTTTACTCCGCCAATCGCCTGCACATCCCCGCGCTGGTTCATCGATCCAGTTACCGCCACGTCCTGGCGCAACGGCAACTCCGCCAGCGCCGACAGCAGCGCATACACTTCGGTCGAACTCGCACTATCCCCGTCGACACCCGAATAGGACTGCTCGAAGCAAATGCTCGCGGAAAGCGAAAGCGGCTTGTCGTGTGCGAACGTCGAGCGCAGGTACCCCGAAATAATATGCACGCCCTTGTCGTGGAACCTCCCGCTCAGGTTGGACTCCCGCTCGATATTGATCAGCCCTGCTTTGCCCAGCCCTACGCTGGCCGTAATGCGCACCGGCTTGCCGAACGAATAGCCGCCTATTTCCAGAACGCTCAAGCCGTTCACCTGCCCCACGCGCGTCCCGGACAAATCCACCAGCAGCGTATTCTCCTCGATCATCTCCCGGATGCGTGTCTCCACCAGGTTGTGCCGCTCGATCTTCGATGCAATCGCCGCGCGCACATGTGCTGCGCGCACTACATTCTCTCCTGCGGCGGCCGTGGCGTAATTCGCCTCGCGCGCCAAATCCGCGATATCCACAAAGCGCGCCGTCACTTTGTTGCGTCGCCCGGCTCGCCGCACACCATGCTCCAGAATCGCCGCGAACGCGCCGCGGTCGAAAGGGAACAATCCTTCCTTCTCGCTCAGCGTCCGCAAGCGTCCCGCATATTCCTCAATCACCCGGTCGCTCATCGGCATTTCTTCGTCGAACTCCACGCGCACTTTGAAAATTTTGCGAAAGTCCTCCTCGTACTCATACAGCAGTTCGTACAAATCCCGGTCGCCAATCAGGATCACCTTCACGTTGATTTCGATGGGCTCCGGTTTTAGCGCCGTGGTCGTGAATGGATAAAACGACTCGAACGGCTGAATCTCCAACAGCGTATGATTCATCGTCCTCTTGAGCGCTCGCCACACTCCCGGCTCGGAAAGCGCCTCAATCGAATACATGATCAGGAACCCGCCGTCCGCGCGCAGCAGCGACCCGCCGCGCAAATCCATAAAATCGCTCGTCCACCCACCGCGCGCGTCGTAAACCTTCTGAATCGTTCCAAACAGGTTTGCATACGACGGCGTAGTCTCAAAAATCACCGGCGAAGCATCCTCATGGTTATGCGCCAGGATGACGTTCACGCCGTACACGCGGAAGGGATCGCGCTCCGGCCCAGGCGGCTTCTGCAGCACCTCGGGAGGCGCCTCATGCGTTTGCTCTTCTTCGCCTTCGCGTTCCTTGAATGGCCCCAGGTTGTCCAGCAAATGGTGGCGCACTTCCTCCAGATAATCCGCCACGCTCTGCCCCGGATACTTCTCCTTCATCTCCTCAATCACTCCGTCGACCAGTACGGACGCGGCTTCCTGTTCCAGGTAACTCAATTCGCTGGCCAGCTCCCGTGAAAGCGTCAGCGTCTTCCGGTAAACAACCGTAAATTCCTGCCGGAACTGTTCGTATTTCCGCTCAATTTCTTCCGCTACGACATTTTCCAGCTTGCCCTCATGCACCATCTTGGAAATGTCTTCGATCGGCACCATCTGCCCTTCGAGCACCGGAAAAATCTCTGGCAGTGCCACCGCGCCCACCTGCATGTGGCCCAGCGCGAACTGGTCCCGCGCAATCCGCCGCGTAAAATCGTCCATCAAATCTTTTTCGCGCGAAGAGAAGCGCTCCACAATGCGCCCCTTTTGCCGCTGGAATGGTTCGCCCTCGAACACCTGCGGGATACGCCGGCGCAAAAAGTCGATTCCTGCCTGCATGTCTTTCTTGAAGTTATTCGCCGACCCGCGCGGCAGCGTCAGCAATCGC
>Ga0187784_10004857_pt1 | contig 10895 bp, 6 predicted proteins | sample 1015_SJ02_MP15_2_FD_132964 | JGI IMG/M metagenome (GOLD analysis project Ga0187784, IMG submission 132964) | Tropical peat soil microbial communities from peatlands in Department of Meta, Colombia - 1015_SJ02_MP15_20_MG | ecosystem: Environmental > Terrestrial > Soil > Wetlands > Peat | place... | reverse complement strand
TAAAGACCCAGAAGCAGCCCCACTGTAAACGCCGAACTCGTGCCCAGACCGGTACGGGCAGGCAGATCCGCGACGTGATGGACCTCAACCCCATTGTCAATCCCCAGGAACTGAAGACAGCCGCGCACCGAAGGATGCTCAATGGCGGCGTTGCCGTTTACGTTCTCCACCTTCGAGTAGGAAATGCGACTGTGGTACTCGAAAAACGGAGGTAACCACCGACAGGTGATGTAACAGCACTTGTCGATAGTAGTCGCCAGAACGGCGCCCCCGTGTTCACGATACCAGACAGGGTAATCGGTGCCACCCCCGAAAAAGGAGATGCGAAGTGGTGTGCGAGTGATGATCATGTGCTTAGCCCTAACCTTCCCGGTAACAGAAATGACAGAAGCAGCTCGGCTATCACCGTTGTTTCCCTTTTCAGCAACATGGAAGAAACCCGTACTGCGATCTTGCGGACTAATCAGTAAAGATGAATCAATTGGAGTACACAGCCAGGATAGGCGCTTGAATGCTTACGACTGGGCCTTCACGTCGATTGAAGTATTCGATATCTCGCGATTCAGTGATTTTTCAGGGACGGAAACTCGCAACAAGTCGGCGTATACGCTCATGGTTGTCTGGCCTACTACATCCCAGGAATGCCGCTCTGTCGCGTAATCTCGTATCTCCTGCCGCCGGCGGCCCAGCTCCGCGTATAGGTCGCTCGCAAAGTACTGCTCCATGGCCCTTGCCAGGTCAGTTGGATCTTCGGGCCTGAATACCAACCCGGTCTTGCCCTCCACGATCTCATCCTTCAAGGACCCCACGTTGGCGGCGAGAACAGGGAGGCCGAAGCTGTGTCCCAGGAAAAGGACACCACTCTGGAAAATCTCTTTGTAAGGCAGCACCAGAACGTCCGCTCCCTTGAAGTACACCTCGGTCTCGTCATCGGGAATGAATTCATCCCGGAGCAGTACTCGTCCGCTCTGTACGTCCTCGCGGAGTTGCTCTCGCAGCGCCGCCCAGTATTTCTCGCAGCGGTCCGGCCGGCCGGCAATGACCAGGCGATAGTTCTCTCGCCGCGCCGTGATCTGGCGAAACGCCGCGATCAGGTATTCGAGGCCTTTATAAGGCGTGATCCTGCCAAAAAAGAGAATGGTCTTTTCATGGGCGCGGACGCCCAGCCGCTGCTTGGCATCACCGGTTGTAAGAGCTGTGTGCGGAACGGCATTGTTGATCCCGAACGGAATCACGGTCGCCCGGCGGCTCGAGACGCCGAACTCCTCGACAAGCTCCTGCTTCATCCTCTGCGTATGCACCAAGATGTGGTCGGCAAGTCGATATTGAATTCGCAGCGTGAGCCGATTGAAATGCGAATCTCTGGCATCGCGTCGCCCCGCATTTACATTGTGCACCGTGCAGACGACTTGCTTTCCCAGAAGCTTGTAATACAGCATGAGCAGGGTTCGATCAAAAAACTCGAATTTGTTGTTCCACAGGATATGAAAAATCCGCGGCTTCGCCGTCGCCGCATAGCGAATCAACCTGGCATAGTACCTGGATATCCTGGAGACCTTTTTCCAAAGGCTGACGTCCGAACGCTGATCGCCCCGTAGCTTAAGAAAATTTACTTTCGACTTATTGCGGAATTCGGCGAAATCGAGCTCATCGCTGCCAATCAGGTCGAGGGTTATCCCCCTGGACATCAGCGCGGTTGTCAGGCCGAACACGTAAGGCCTGTCGCTGCCGCCGGTAAGCAGGGAAACCGAAATCTCGCCGGCGCCGGGCGCCTTCGAACTCGATGCCTCTCGAGCGTTCTGGCGGTCCCAATCAATATTGGCGGCCATGGTGTTTCGGCAAGGCGGGTTCGTCGCCGCTGGAGCCAATTCCAGGCGATACATCACTTTGTCGCAATGCCTGATGCATGCAGCCTTGAGTTGCGGAAGCGCCCGCTGGGCCCACTTTGCAGCTTTCCATCCAAACAGCGGCTTCATCCAGGCATACTTCCAGCGCAAGCGGGGTTCCACCAGCTGCCCCTGGAGCTGCGTCGCCAGGCTCTGCAGTTCCGCCACCAGGTCAGGCTGCTCGGGGTAGAAATTCTCGTACCAGGTCTGCAGGTAGGCTAAACAAGCCTTGCGGACGCGTTCGCTGTCTTCCAGGGCCCGGAGGCTCTGAATGTGCAACTTCATCGAGAGCATCACCGAGTATTTCTTACGGTTGGAAGCGCCTATGTAGCTCACCCGGCTGGAATGGGTAATTCTGTAGAAAACTCTCGCTTCTGGCACGAAGCGCGTGCCTGCGGAGACCAACAGCACACGGCAGAAATATTCGCCGTCGTCATCAAACCATAGGCGCGTGTCCCACGGCCCGGCGGCTTCGGCCAGTTCCCGGCTTGTCAGCCAAGTCGCGGTTTGCATGTGCAGATTTTCGCCCATTTTCCTCAGCAGCCATTCCACGGGGGAAAGGTCTTGCCAGAGCGAAGTGGGAATAAAGCGGGCGCGATGGGCCCGATAATTGAAGTAGGCCCATGCGGAGGAAAGAAGGGTTCGCCTGCTGTCCGATTGGCGCAGCGCCGCCAGTTGCCGCTCTATCTTGTCCGGCGCCAGCAGGTCATCCGCATCCAGCCACTGGATGTAGTCTCCCTGGCTCAGGCGCAAGGCATGGTTGCGGGCCGCGGCAGCGCCCTGATTTTCTGTAGACACCACGGCAACCTCTTTCGAGGCAAACCGCCGCGCCACCTCTGCCGTCCGGTCCCTGGAACCATCGTCCACGACGATGATCTCTTTGTGTGGCCAGGTTTGCCCAATCGCGGATTGAACCGTATCGCCGATCCACTGTTCCGCGTTATAGGCAGGGATAAGGATGGAGACCAACGGCTGCATGTTTATGATTGACCTGTGAAACTTCCGCCGGTGATGGTTACCCGCCCGCTACCGTTTGTCCGCAGCCACTGGCCCACCTGCGTCTGCGAGGGGCAGCCTTAGATGGCGCGATGGGTGCATGCCTTTTACGACGCGGGCAAGATCCATAAGGGCCGCAATAGGAAGGCCGACGAGTTCCGGACGCCCCATTCCGAGCACGCGCAGAATCCTGCTTAGCGCGTAGTGCGGCTCCATCCATTCTGTATTGGAGTCCAGTTCATGTTTGAATCGCCTCGCTGCAAGAACGTACGGCGACAGATCCAGATAAACCTTCTTGACATATTCCCGGAAATCAACCGCAGACTCCAGCCGCCAGTGCTCGGACCACGGCTTGCCGCCGAACGAATGGATAAATGCCGGAGAGCCAGCGAGCAACCCCCGCATCCGCTCGGCAACGGTATAGCCGTACACCCCATTAAACTGAAGAATGTGTTTTCCCCGCCGCAGTATGTGTAACGGAATGTCTGAGAATTCTTTTGAAGTCAAGAGCGCAGTCAATACGTCCTGATCACCCAGCATGTGAACCGGTCGTTGCCGCCAACCTCTCTTCTGAGAGTCCTGATATGCGTCCGACTGCAGCAGTTGCCACCACCGCTGCAGCAGAGGGAAATGATCCTTAGTAACACGAAGCACACCTGTATTCAGTCCGAATGGCAGAACCCGGCCCACCGGAAAGCCCCATAGCCGCGCGCGAAGGGCATTGTGATCGTTGCGGTCGTCTCCAAGCGCATCCTCGGTGGCGACAACGGTATCGCCCTTGAGCGGAGCAAGAATGTAACGCAGGTCTCGATTGACAATAATGTCGGAATCAATCCAGATGACTTCATCAAACCCCTGGTCGATCATCTGCATAATGGCCAGGGGCTTTATGTTCCACCCACAACCATTCGCAAGATGATCGGTCTGAACACGCACTTGCGGACATTTCTTGATCCAGGCAAGAAATCTCTCGTTTGCTGGCGGATAGAAAAGATTAACCGCCATTTCAGAACAGTGCGCACGCAGGCTCAAGAGAAGCAGCTTCAACGAAGGCTCGCAGACTTCTCGATCCTCGGCGAGGCAGATTATTGATTTCATAATTCCCTGGCCGACACTTCTCTTCAGTGACGAAGGAGCTGGGACTCCCTGCGCCGGAAGGAGTTTGCCACCGGGATGTCCGGACAACGGATCAGTTCACTACCGCCTGCAGGCCTGTCGGAGGGGGAGGCGGGGTTCCCGTACTAGCAGTCGAACTCTGCGTGAGGGGATGGGGATAGGTGTAGGGCGTGTAGAACTGGCTCCAGGTATTGGTGGCGGTGCATTTGTAGAGGACTCCCTGGCCGCCGCTGCCGCTTTGGTTCCAGTTCCCCTGATCGGTGGCCCAATACGCTACGCCCGCCGTGCAGCTGGAAGGCATACTGGCCAGCGCTCCCGAGCCCACGCCGACGGTGCCGTTGAAGCTGGTGCAGCCGCTCGCGCTCGACGCGTTGCACCAAAGGTAGTAATCAGCATTAGGCTTCACGACATTCGTAGCCAGCGACCCGAAATAGGTTGCACCAGAGGCGGGCGTGTCCATCCACTCATACACGGGTTCACTTTTCTGGTTGGGCCAAGTGCCGTTATATGTCGTGCAGCCGGTCGTCGAGTCGCACTTGTTGGGGAACGTCCCGCTCAACAGATCACCCTGCCCCATGCCGATCTGGTCGATACAGTGATAGCCTGTGGAATCTTGGTTCTGGTCCCAGGCGGAGGGACCGGAAGTGGTGCCGCAGTATCCCCAGCCAGCGGGTGTGGCTGACACAGAGTAGCCCGTATTGGCACCGCACACTCCGGGGGCGCAGATACGGTTCACATCCACGCGTATGAAGTTATTCCAGCTGCCCGTCTGCGTGTTGCCGAAGAACAGTCCCGTCCCGGAGGTCATCTCAATCATGGTGTCGGCGGCGGAGCCGGTATTCAGGAAGCTGTTGTTGTAGATTTCCAGTGCCCTGCCACCGCGCCCATCTCCGGCCGAGCCCGTGGCGTGCGTTTGCAGAGGTTCCGTGCAGGGGCTGCAGGCTGACCGCTGATACGTGTTGAAGCGATACGCCATCCTGCCGCCCAAGATGTCATCGTTGCTCATGCCGTCGATAAAGTTACTTTCGTAGTATCGCCAGCCCGAGCCGCTAGTTCCGAAGTTGGTTGCCGTGTTCCAGTCGGCATCACCGTTGCCGGTCATGTGATCGCGCCAGCCGCTTCCGCCTTGGCTGCTGTAGAGGTACATATGATCGAAGACGCCGCTCCACGTACCGTTGGTCTGGAATGCCAGCGAGTTGTTTTGTGTAATCGAAACGTGCAGGTGGTCGATTCGGACCGCCTGCGATGAACCCTGGATGTTGAAGGCGTAACCGTTGTAACTCTGGTTGCTGCTGGAGTTTTGGGCGAAGGTGATGCCAGTCATGCGGAACGATTTGCTGGCAGCGGTCGTCACCACCAAGGCCGCATTGTCGCCTCCGGAATGGCTTGTATTGTCGACGATCGTTGTGTTGTCCGTGGCCGAGCAGCCATAGCCTGTGCTGCCGGGTGTGCCGCTGCAGGTAACCGTAGTCTGGCCTTGGAGCACGGTAGAATACGTCTGGGTATATGTGACGGACGGTGCTCCCGTAGTCCATGTACAGGTGCCGGAGGGGATGACAACCGTGGTGCCGTCGGCCGCAACCGAGTTGAGCGCTGTCTGGACGTCGCTAGCGTTGCAAGAGGCGGCGGTGATGATCTGTGCTTCTGCGGCGATAAGAGAAGTCAAAAGAAATAGGAATAGCGGCCATTTTGCCAGCTTGGTCATTGGGGAAGGTTCCTTTCGGGCAAACCCGTTTTCTCGCACTGATGAATATTGCCAGCACAAGACAACAAAGTCCACGCACGAAGGTTCATCGCTTGTTTGGCCAGCAACCGGCGCTCCGGGTGGACGACTGATGCCGTCCACAATATTCGGAACAACAGCACTAAAATGCCTCAATCGGCGACCACGGGGACCGATCCATTGCCCCGCCGCCATGAATTGCTACGTTTCGCGATCGACAACGCCGTTGGGGCCTCAGGAACACAGTTGTTGGTGATTGACGCTCATACTCGAAACTTCTCGGCGGTCTCCAGAGCGGCCTGTTTCCGGATTGTCGAGCAAGAGCCGGTGGAGCAGTTCTAAGGTCAGTACCTTGTGCAGCTCGGTGGTGTAGTTTCGGTCGCCCTTCACGTGCCCCCGCACCACGGCTTCAAGCCCTTTTCGGTCGATATAGGGTCTGGAAAGACTGCGCGGATCCAGCAACATCTCCCGAACGTATCCAGCGAGGGCATCGCGGTACCAAACCCGGAAATGGAACACCTTGTGTCTGCCCAGGAAGGCGTGTTCGGGGCGGAGGGGCTTCAGGACGTGATCGACGCGAGCCAGCCATTGTGGCATACCCATGTCATAGGCGTACTCCGCCTTAAACAGGAACTCGTAGAAAGCGCGGGCGCCGGCTTCCAAGAGACGGCCGCGGTCCCCCGCCAGGCCGCGGTCGGTAGGAATCCGGAGCAGGGCCGGGTTTCCATCGGCGATCAGCCGCAGGGAAACTTCATTACTGGCTAGAGCTGACGCCGGCGACCGAAACACCACCCGGACAAAGTCATTGTCGAGGTACGGAGATCGCATGGAAAGCTGCGTCTGCTCGAGCGCCAGCACTCCCTGCAGATACCATGGACCTTGCCGGAAGGCGGCAAAGGAAACCGGGTGGCCTCGAAGAGCTTCCCCATACGTCTCTCCAGTCTGGCGAACGCAGGAGAAAAACTCCGGAGAGAACAACCCTGCCACTCGCGCCTCCGGCTTGAATGCGCGCACCCCCCGCAGGATTTCCCCGCCATAATTTCCCGTAATCCTGACCGGCGCAATTTCGCGTGCCCGCTCGTTTACATAGAGGTCGGGGGCACGGCCCACGTCCACGCATCCATCGGACAGGTAGACCGCCCGCTCAGCGTAGCGGGGGAATTGCGAAAGGAATTCAGCGCCGGTAGTGATGACTTCATGAGGCTGGCTGCAGACCTTGGCCACGCGCCGCGCCACGTGGACATCCTGGTTGTCGCGAAACATGCTGCCGAAGGTATAGCAAGGGAGCGACCCCGGTTCAGGCATCCGGCAGGCCAGAATCATTCGGGTATCCAATCCCCCCGTAAGCGACATGGCGATCCGCTGAGGCCCGTTGAAGTACCGAGGGAGGATTCGCGTAAACGTGTCCCGCAGTTCGCCATAATAAAGCTCCGGATCCAGCTTCTCCTGTTCTTCCCACTGCCTGGGGTGGAAATAGCTGCTCTTTCGCTCCAGGCAGCCGTTACGAAAAACCCACGCCGAAGCCGGCGGCAAGACATGGACGCCCTCGAAGAGCGTGCGGTTCTCCAGGACCGCGCCACAGGCGACGAACTCTCCCGCACCACGAGGATCCATCCGCCTCAGGTCAGGACGCACGGCAAGAATCGCCTTAGCTTCCGCCGCGAAATAGAACGCGTCGTTCGCCTCGTGGTAGTAGATCCGGTGCATACCATATCGGTCATTGAACAGCACCGCGCTTCTGCGGTTCCAATCCGCCAGGAGGCCGTGAAATCTCCCGTTCAATCCCGCCGGGAAGGATGGATCTTCTTCAGAGAGGTGGACCAGATAGGAAGGTCCGTCAAGGTCCAGCGTATGGCCTTGCTCCTTCAAACGCCGTGCCGTCCCGGGCTCTGGGAATTCCTCGCCCGAAAACGCGAGCACGACGTCCCCCCGTTCGTTTCGCAGGGGTGCTCCCTCAGAAAAAGAGCCTTTTCGCGCGCTCCAGCCCACATACACACCCAACGACTCCTCGGCCCAGGTGCCTGCAGCATAGAAGCTTTCGTGAAGCAGGGCTTCCACCATCCGCCGAACTTCCGCTTCCGCGCGCTCGCGTGGGAGGCGGGTTATGCATCCGACAAGGCCTGGCATTTTTAGCGTCCTACTTCCGAAACCTCTTGAGGATGGCTGATCTCCATGACTGGTAGCTGCCGTTGTAGAGGTGGGGATGACTAGGCATTATTGAACCCAGGGAATCTTCGTGCGTACCAAAAGCTGCGGACTCTGCGATAACCGGCGGCGATCCCCTCGGGAATCCAGTCGGAAGCGCTGTGGTGCAGGCCCAGGCGAAGGGCGATTTTCCCCGCAACGGTCAAGGGTACATAGTACCGGGGCGGCTCGAATCTCTTGAATCCATTGTTACGCTTGAAATCAGCTAGGCTGTCGCTTTGCTTCCTGCCGTAAGAGAAATTTGCGTACCACAGGTACGAAATCTGCCGCTCGGCGCAGGAGCGGACCGCTTCGGCGATCAATGCATTGGTCGGCGCCTTGTCGCGGTGCTGGATCATCGACACGATATGCATCAGTCCCGCCTGACTCCCACTTTCATCTGACACCAGCTTCACGAAGCCAATCATGTTACCGTCGAGGAACGCACCGATAAAAGTGCTTTGCTCCAGGAAGGTGGCCGTCATTTTACGCACGGTGTCGAGATCCTTCCCGTAGTGCCAAAAGCGTTTCCCCTGGCGGATCGGGGACTCGTTGTAGACGGCGGATATGCCCTTAATCAGATCGTCGTCGAAAGGCACCTCCCGGAGTACGACCCCGTTTTTCCCGGCCTTGCGAACTTTGTTCCTGGCCTTGAAATCGATCTGGTTCTTCATCCAGTCGTCAAAACCGGTAACGCGAAGCGCAGCAATGTTGTCGCGTTCCATGGGGTAGCCGTATTTCGGCGCGCTGTCGGACAGTCTTTGCACGAACGTGAACAGGTCAGCTCGGGTCGCGGAGCTTCGCAGTACTCGCAGCGCCGCCTCCGGATCTTCCAGGAACTGATAGCCCTCTGCATCGAGGAAGGCAATTCGGATCAGTCTTCCGCGGATGCGCACTTCCTTGCCGCAAACTTCCATCGGTTACCTGCCTTTCTTCTGGTATTGGCCCGGCACATCGGCAAGGATAGCTTGCTGTCCCCCGGCCGGCGCGAGATGCGTGGGGAGCCGTTCTGTCGTTTCTGCGTCGGCGGACGCGGCAACATGGTGAACCCGATACTTGCCACTCGCAGCCAGCCTGACGTTGCCGAGCAGGAACACTATCCACAGTAAACCGGCCAGAAATGCCGCCTCGGTTATGTTGTAAAAGACCAAAACAGCCCAAATCGCCAAAGCGAGGGAATCGAGGCTGGGAGGTGGTGCTAACCTTCTACAGACGTTCCGGTAGCTCGCGACCAAGAATATGACAACGAGCAAGAGCCCAATTAAACCCAGGTTGAGGTAGACCTGTAGATAACCATTGTGCGCTTCATTTAACCCATTAAACGTCTGCCAGACCCTTTCCAGTCGAGAGCCGAGCCAAAAGCTTTCGTAGCCAGTGCCCAGGAGCGGATTAGTTTGCATGCTGAGCAGCAATGTCCATATCTTGGTTCTGTCGGTGAGCGTCGGGTCGCGGCCAACGCTCCCCGCGAGCTGCCCGTTCAAGTCAAAGCCTAATGCCAGAATCAGATATACAACGATGAACACCGGAACCAGCACCTTCAAGAAAACAGGATGGCGCTGCACTAGCCTGATGTGGGCTGCCAGGATCAAGAGGCACCCGAGCGCCAGACACACGCGAGAGGTGGCGCTGTTGGAGAGATTCAACAGCCACAGCGTCATGGCGAAAAACGCGACGTTGACCAGGATGATCCGTTTCGTTCGCCGCTCCTTACGATCGGGCCAGCGGCTCACCGTGTCCCAGAAAAAGAACAACCCGCTGATCAGGCACGACACGCCCAGCATGTTCTTGCTGGTCGCAGCTCCCACAAACCCGGCGACACCTGTCCAAGTGTCATACTGTTTGCTGATCTCGGGATAATACTTGATGAGCAAAATGGAAAGAGGTACGAGCAAATAGCAAACACGACGAAGCAATGTCCGCACAGCCTCCAACGGGCGAGGATCGGACAAAGCCACCAGGATCACCAGGTAGCTGCCCAGGTCCCGGATCCAGCGCTTAAAGGCGACGAAGGGGAAGTCGGACCAGCAGGCGCTGACCAGCGCAAAGGAAAGAAGTGCGGCCAAAGCCAGATTCCGTGCGATGAAATTGCCCCACTGGAAGGAGCGCGACATCAGGACGCCGATGGCCAGCACAATCAAAGCGGAAAAGACGATGCGATCCAGGGGATTGCCTTCTTCAAGCGCTTCGGCCACCTGACTCACCTGCCCGCCGAGCCACTGTGAAGGCAGCCGCGATCCAAGGATAAAGATCCAGATGACTGGCACCCACAAAGCCAGCGAGGCCTTCGAGTCCCTGGCGGGGTCGAAGCACAATAACCCTACGAGGAAGGCGAGCCAGAGAAGCAGCGCTAGAGAGGGAGGCATTGTATCGTGGGTCTCATGATTGTTGACATTGCCTAATTCAGCACCGCAACGGGTTCCGCGTGTGCTCGAAGCCACTCCTCACAAACAATCATGCTAAACAGCACCTTATGATTGTCATGCCGGCCGGATGCATGCTCCTCGAACAGTTTCCGCACGGCAGGAAAATGCAGGTATTCATAGATCCTGGAATTGCTGTCGAGGATCATCTCGGCCATTCTGTTGCCGATCGCGCTGCGAAACCAGCCATCCACGACATTGACTGCAAATCCGCGCTTGGGCCGCTTTAGAATCGAATTGGGAAGATAGGTCTTGCAGACGTGGCGATGCAGCCATTTCCGTGAGCCGTTCCTCACTTTTAGCGCAGCGGGCAACCTCTCGACATACTCGACAATTTCCTTATCCAGATAGGGAACGCGCAGTTCGAGACTGTGTGCCATGGAAAGCTTGTCCGCGTACATCAGAAGCTCGTCGGGAAGCGTAGACCGCACCTCGAGGAACTGGAGTCCGCCGAGATCGTCGGTCCCGGTTGAGAGCTCAGCAAGCTCTTTCCAGCACTCCAGGATCTTGTCGCCGGCACCGGCATCCAGCAGCCCATCCTGGAAGAGCTCATCGATCCTGGTTCCGGGC
>Ga0187784_10004856_pt1 | contig 10896 bp, 7 predicted proteins | sample 1015_SJ02_MP15_2_FD_132964 | JGI IMG/M metagenome (GOLD analysis project Ga0187784, IMG submission 132964) | Tropical peat soil microbial communities from peatlands in Department of Meta, Colombia - 1015_SJ02_MP15_20_MG | ecosystem: Environmental > Terrestrial > Soil > Wetlands > Peat | place... | reverse complement strand
GATCTCGTCGCGGGCATCCTCCTCGTGCGCGATGTAACTTGCGCTCACCGTCATGCTCGCGCGGTGGGCGTCCCGGTCGCGCACAAAAGCAAGGCCGCAGTCGAACGGCACGTTCAGCCACTTGTGGCCGTCGGAAGCCCAGCTGTCGGCCAGCTCGATCCCTGCGGTGAGCGATCGTTTCGAGCGGCTAACGCGAGCCATCAATCCAAACGCCCCGTCGACGTGAATCCAGGCTCCGTGCTTGTTGGCGTACGGAATCAGCCGCGTGAATTCGTCGAAGGCGCCGATATTGAGGTCGCCGGCGCTGAGAACCACGATTTTCGGGCCGGCTTCGTCGTCGAGCGCCGCCTTGAAACGCTCCCAATCGATCGCGCCCGAGGGGGCCGTCGGGACCGCGACGACATTTTCGCTGCCGAGACCCAAGAAGCGGACGGCCCGATCGACCGTGGCATGACGTTCTTGGTTCACGATGATTCGGATCGTCGGCGCGTCGAACAGCCCGCGCTCATTCATGTTCCAGTCGACGTCGCGCAGCACGGCATGCCGCGCGGCGGCCAGGCAGGTAAAGTGGGCCATCTGGCAGCCGGTCGTCAGTGCGAACGAAGCGTTGGCCGGCAATGCGAGCAACTCCTTGAGCCAGGCCCCGACAATCTCCTCGACGACCGCCGCTACGGGACTGGTGGCGAAGAGCGAGGCGTTCTGATTCCAGGCCGATGTCAGCCAGTCGGCGGCCAGGGCCGACTCGAGCGCGCCGCCGATTACCCAGGCAAAAAACCGGCCCCCCGCCGAGCCCAGGTGGCCTCCCGCCGTGTCGACGACCAGCTCGTCGATGACGCGTGCCGGTTCGGTTCCTGTCTCGGGCAGGGCGCCGCCGAGCCGCGCCCGCAATTCCTCGAGATCAACGGTCGCGTTGACGGGTCGTTGATCGAGGTCTTCGAGATAACGCGTTGCGTATTCGAGTGCGCGTTGTAGGGCGTTCGTCTGCGTCATCCGACTCAATTCCTTTCCCTCTGCACGATTTCGTCCAGCATCGTTCGTGGCTCCAAGAACTAAGTCGTCTTGCGTTTCGAGTGTGAGGATAGTGAAGCGCCCGCCCCGGTTCGCCTCGTTTCCTGCCCGGCAATTCGGCTTTGCCCGCTTCGATGATGGCGCTGGGGGACAGCTGCCGCCACGCTGACTGGACGGGCGCAAAGCCAGGTGTTACAAGGTCTCCAGATACGCATCGAAATCAATGCATATGTCAATGGGATCGAGGTGAGCCGTGTTTGCGATCCTTCAGCACGGAGCGGCAGACGATTGTGACGGTGTCACCCGCCGCAGTTTTCTGCAGGCCGGAGCGCTGGCGCTTGGCGGACTGACGCTGGACGACGTGCTGCGCGCGAGGGCCGAATCCCCGGCGAAAAACACCCGGCAGAAGTCGGTGATTATGGTTCACCTGAGCGGCGGTCCGTCCCACCTCGACATGTTCGACATGAAGCCCGAGGCGCCGCGCGAATACCGCGGCGAGTTCAGCCCGATTCGGACCAACGTTCCCGGGATCGAGATCTGCGAACTCATGCCGATGCAGGCGAGGGTCGCGGATAAGTTCACAATTCTCCGCGGCTGTCAGCTCGCCAATCTGCACACGGGCAACGCCTTTTACAGTGGTTATGCCTGGCAAGAATCGCCGCGGGCGTCGGTGCCGGGCGAGGCTCAGCGTCCGGCCTTGGGCTCGGTGGTGAGCCGGCTGCGACCGAGCCGCGCTGGCATCCCGACCTATGTCAGCGTCGACAATCCGCCCGATTGGGAACGGGCCTACTATGTCGGCCTCGAACACGAGCCGTTTCGCGTCGGGGGAGGCAGCAGCCCCGAAGCGTTCGAGAATATGGGACGCCGCCGCCAGATCGGCGTCGCCCGGCTCGAAACGCGAAACGAGCTGCTCAAGCGTTTCGACACGTTCCGCCGCGACGTGCACGAGTCCGGCACGATGAAGGGGATCGACGCGTTCCAGAGTCGAGCGCTCGAGATCGTCGCCTCCGGCAAGGTGCGGGCCGCTTTCGAGATCGAAAGGGAGCCACAGCACATTCGCACCCGCTACGGAGAGAAGGCCAGCCCCAACGGCACTCAGTTTGGCCGCTCGCTACTTCTCGCGCGCCGACTCGTGGAAGCCGGCGTTTCGGTGGTGACGCAGTGCTTCTCGGGCTGGGACACGCATCGTGACAATTTCAGGGATCTGCGTGGATTGCTGCCGCCATTGGACCGGGCGCTTTACGCGCTTTTGACCGACCTCGATGAGCGCGGCTTGCTCGGCGATGTTGCCGTTCTCGTCGGCGGCGAGTTCGGCCGCACGCCGCGGATCGGCGATCTGACGCCGGACGGCCGCGGCCACTGGCCCGAGGCTGGCTTCCTGTGGATGGCCGGGGGCGGGTTGAAGGCGGGCCAGATCATCGGCGAGACCGACGCCCGCGGCGAAAAAGTCATCGGCAGCCCGATCCAGATCCAAAACGTATTGGCGACGCTCTACCACGTCCTCGGCATCGATCTGGCGACGACGCTCCGCGACTACCGCGGCCGGCCGCAGTACATCCTCGACCACCGAGAACCGGTCGCGGGGCTGATCTGAGGCTTCATTGACAGCGGCAGCGAAATCCGGGTGACGACAAGCGCGCAGAAGAAATCGGAGCCAGCGCGTTACTTTTTGTGCGCACCATGCTTTTGGTGTCTGGGCGCCGGCTTTTGCGGTTTCCGCGGTTTTGGAGGGCGTGGAGGGCCCTGCGTCGCCACGCGCCGCGTTCCGTTTTCCGAGATTTGCCCCGACGCCAAATCGACGGTCACGTGATCCATTTCAACCACGCGACCGGCGACCGGCGAATTGAAGCCGATCCTGAGCGACCCGGAATCGACAACGAGAGTCAGGTAGCCGAACATCACTAAAGGATCGATTTCGAGCGTATGGTTGCCGACCGTAATCGGCGCTTTCCCGAGTTTTCCGCGAGGCGGCGTCGCGGCGTAGCCGCCGGCCCCGCACACGACGTAGGGAATCTGCTGACCACCATCGGCCTTGCGCGTAAAGCGCTGATAAAGATGGGCGTGGCCGGAAAGAACTGCGTCGGGCCAAAAATTGACATCCTTGTCCTGGCAGACCGTGTCGATATCGTCGGCGACGCCACTTGATCCTCCATGTTTCGCGTCGGCGGAGAGAGGGGGGTGATGAACGGCCAGGACCACGGCGCGCTCGCGCTTGGCTCGCAGGGGTTTCAGACGAATCAGCTCTTGTTTCAAGAAATCGAGCTGCACATCTCGGATGGGATACTTTCCGCCTTGCGACGAGATCACGCCGGGCCCGTCCAGAACGTTGCTGTAGAGACCGATGATCGAGACAAAAGGCGCGTCAAGCGTGAAATAGACGGCGGGCTGCGTCATGGCGCTGCGAATGAGCCCGCCCGTATCGGGCGACGGCCCCACCGCTGTCGCACAGAAGTTTCTTTTGAAGGCGAACAGCGAGACATTGCTCGGAGATGTTGAGGTTGGGCCGAAGACCATTCCGTCGTGATTTCCCGGAATGGCAAAAATCGGGCGATCATACTCGCGATACGGTTCGTAAAACTGATCGTAGTAGTACTTGGCTTCGCCGAACTGATAGACCACGTCGCCGAGGTGGTAAAAGAACGCCGGCGCGTCGCCGCCCCCTCTTTGCACGTCGGCCGCCATTGCGTCAGCGACGCTCGCCTCGTTTGCGATGGCCCGCGCCATCGTCTGCTGCCGGTTGACTTTAGCGGCCCCTGTGTCGCCGGTTGCGTGGAAGGTAATTTGCTTAGCCTTCTGGATGGCAGCGATCAGGTCGGGGTCCAAGTAATCCCCGAGGTTGATATTCAGCGGAGCGTGCGGGTTCGTCGGATCCGGGATCTGTTGAACGTCCTTCGCATGCTGCTTGAAGTAAGGCGACGAATAATACTCGTCGCTCGTGTTATCGATTTGAAACGAGGTTTCATCGGGGCTTGGAGCCGTTTCGGCAAACAGCCGTCCATTGGGACCTTCGATGTTCTGCGGCATGGCAACGTCCTCTCGAGGTGGTCGATCGATCATTGGTGGAAATGCTGCGACTCGATTGCGAGTTCCTCGGAGATGGAACGCCGTCCCTCGTGTACGAACGTCGAGGTGCACTCAACTTACAGTGGTCGCCGGGCCATTTCAATTCGTATTTCTCCAGGCTTCCCAGAGGGCCGGCACGCTGCCTTTTCTGATTGCGCAAGTGGGGCGCGGGGCGATCCGCTCGTTAGAATCGTCTAATCAGCTTCGCCTGGAAATCCCCCACACTCTTCGAGATGCTTTCAATGATTCAGCGCCAACTGAGGTTCCTGGTCTTCGCGATCGCTGCGTTTGCCGTGCTCGGAATCGCGCGCGGGGACGGATACTTGACGTCCGTCGGCAGCGGCGACGCGAAGATTCCTGTGGTCGTCGTGCGGGGCACTCCCTACGAGATGGGCAAGAAGCTGGGTGAGCTGACCAAGCGCGACGCGATCGAATTCACCCACACAGCCCTTGAGCGAATCCAAGCCAGCGAGCCCAAGCGATTCACGGATGCCGCGCTCGATGCCGCCTGGCGCGCGATCGAGCCCCACACCGATGTGCGATTCAAAGAAGAACTGCGCGGCTTCGCGGTCGGCACGGGACTCTCAATCGAAGAGCTGCATCGGTCTCACGCCCTTCCGGTGATTGCCGACTACGCCTGCAGCAGCATTGCCGCCTGGGGCGCCGCGACGAAGGACGGGCATTTGTATCAGACCCGCAACCTCGACTGGGAAATGCACATCACGGCGCAGGACCACCCGTGCATCGTGATTTACATACCCAACGAGGGAATCCCGCACGCCAGCATTACCTTTGCTGGATGCCTGGGGGCCAACACGGGCATTAACGCTCAGGGGATCGTCCTCTCGGAAATGGGCGATTCGCCGGGGCGCGACTTTCCGTTCGGCATCAACGGCGTGCATTTCACGACGCTCTTCCGGACCGTGTTGTACGATGCCGACAGCCTCGAAAAGGCGGTCGACATCTTCCGATCGGCCAAGCGGATCAAGAAGTATCACTTCGTCGTCGGCGACGGGAAGAGCGGCAAAGCGGTCAAGATGCTGGCCCACGCGCCCGATCTGGTGATCTGGAAAGACAACGACTCGAAGGATGAGCTGGCGCCGCACGTGCTCAAGAACATCGTCTACCAGGATGAAGGCCGCGGCGCGTTCGCCCCACTGCAGCGCGTCTACGGCAAAATCGGCGCGCCCGAGCTGATCGACGTGGCGTGCAAGATTCCGATCAAAGGGGTCAACGTCCTCGACGTTGTTTACGACGCGACCGCACTGGAATTCTGGGTGTCGTATGCGAAGAAGGACGTCGAAGCGTACAAGCGCCCCTTCGTGCACGTGAAGTTGAAGGATTACCTCAACTGATCCGCGGGGGAGTCGACCGACCAGGCAACGCCCCCTTCGCCGCCCACTAGACAGCCGCGACGATGACGGACAGTTCGCTCACCCGGCGAGACTTCCACAAGACGGGCGCGGCCTCCGTCGCGGGGGCGGTCGGGATCGCGACGGCCGCCGCGAGCGCCCGCGCGGCCTCGAATCAAAAACGCCTCGGTTTCATCGGAGTCGGAAATCGAGGCGGGCAGCTTCTCTCCGCATTCTTGAGCCACGCCGATGCCACCATAGTCGCTCTCTGCGACGTCTTCGAACCCTATTTGCGGCGGGCGCGCGAGCGTGTGGGAGGCACTGCCGAGACGTACGGCGATTTCCGGCGGTTGCTCGATCGCAAAGACATCGATGCGGTCGTGATTGCCACACCCGACCACTGGCACGCGGCTCAAACGGTTTTGGCGTGCCAGGCGGGAAAAGACGTCTACGTCGAAAAACCGCTTTCGATCACCATTCGCGAGGGACGCCGGATGGTGGAGGCTGCCCGCAAAGCCAGTCGCGTCGTTCAAGTCGGCACTCACCGGCGATCTTCGACGCTTTACGCCGACTTGGCGCGGCGGATTGCGGGCGGCGAGCTGGGGAAGGTCACGCTGGCCCGCGCCTATCGGCTCAGCAACATGTCTCCAGACGGTATTGGCAAGGCTCCGCCCGGCGATCCACCGGCCGGTTTGAATTGGGAAATGTGGCTGGGTCCGCGGGCGGCGCGACCTTTTCAGGCGACGATCGCCCCTTACAAGTTCCGCTGGTGGGAGAGCTATTCCTCGCAGATCGCCAACTGGGGCGTGCACTATCTCGACGCCATTCGTTGGATGCTTGGCGAAGAGGCTCCCGCGAGCGTCTCCGCGCATGGCGGAAAGTTTGCCGTCGACGACGACCGCACCATCCCCGACACTCTCGAGGCGGTCTTCGAGTTTGCATCGGGGCGGCTAGCCGTCTTCGGTCAGTATGAGGCCAGCGGCAATCCGGCCCTGCGCACAGGCGAGATCGAGTTTCGGGGAACGAAGGGGACCGCCTATGCGAGTGAACGCACCTTCGAGTTCATCCCCGAGCGCGCGGGTCAATTTCAGAAGGAGACGCCGCGCACGCCGCCCCTTCGGGTGGCCGGTCACGATGGCGATCTCACCGCGCAGCACGCGCGGAATTTTCTCGATTGCATCGTCTCGCGGGCCAGACCCAACGCCGACGTGGAGACCGGTCATCGTTCGACCACCTTCAGCCTCTTGGCCAACATCGCGCTATCGACCCGCGCCCGACTCGATTGGGACGCGCGCGCCGAGCGGATTACGAACCATCCAACCGCCAACGACCTGCTCGATTACGAATACCGCGAACCATGGCGGTTTCTGCAGCGCGATTAAGTACCCTCGCGCCCGGCAGACTTGGGGCCTTTCTCCCGATCTGCCGCTTGAAGCTGTCGAATCGACAAGCACGCCGGTGCGGGAGAATTGCGCGCCCTTTGTTTGAACGCGACCGATTGAGCCGCGCGCGCTGCCGCCGATCTCGCGTGGCCAGCGAAGGCTGATCGCTGCGCAAATCCCGCCGAATGTTCGGAGGTTTTCTGCGCGCGATCTTTTCGGCGGCTCATCTCGCTCTTTGTGCCGATGCTATGTCGATTGGGGGGTGCGAATTTTTGTTGGAAACACTCGAGTGCGCCGGGAACGTCGCCCGGCTCAGGTTCGGCCGCGGTCATTTGAGAAGTCGAAAGGTCAGTCGGTCATGAAACGGCAATGGATCCGGGGGCTCGCAGTCGCTGTCGGGGTGGTGTTGCTTGCCGCAACGCCAGGCTTCGGCGACGACAACAACGTCCCAAAAGGCAAGAAACCAGACACGTCGAAGTCGGCAACGACAGTCGCCAAGCCGGCGACGGACAAGGCTCAACAAACCGGTAAGACCGCAATACCGAAAGCGAACGCGACTCCGGCCCAGGCGCCGTCTAACGCCAAGTCAGCGCCCAATGCGAAGGCGGCAGCAAACGCGAAATCGGTCTCAAGCGCCAAGCCCGCGCCGAAGGCCAACCCGACGGTCAAATCCAATCCAGAGCCTGCCGCAAAACCTGTCGCCACGGCGAAGCCGGCGGCTGTGACTAAACCGGCCACCGTTGCCAACCGGGTCCCCGCCGTGAAGCCTGTAGCAAGCACGAAGGCGGCGTCAAAATCGGACGCCAAGCTTGCGTCCACGGCCAAACCGGCAACGAAAAGCGTGCCGGCAACCACCGCCAAGCCGGCGGCGAACGTCAAGCCGGCCCAGAAAGCCAAGCCGGTCGCCTACACCAAGCCGGCAGCAAATACCAAGCTTGCCGTCAATTCCAAGACGCAACCAGCGGCGGCGAAGCAGCCAATGGTGAGCAAAGCCGTCACCACCAAGACCGCGATGACCAGGCCGGCGCCGAAGGAGTCCATCGCGCCAGTCCAACTGCCGGCCGAATTCGAGAAGATGAACCTGACGAACGATCAACGCACCCAGGCCTCGGCGATCATGAGTCGTTTCCAGACGCAAATCACGAAGCTGGAAATGCAGCTCAACGTGCTGAAATCCGCCCGCGATAAGGAGCTCTCCGCCCTCCTGAGGCCAAAAGAGCCGACCCAACTCGCCAAAGTGCAGGCACCGAGCCAGCCAAAGGCCGTTAACAACGTCACGAAGCCCGCGACGACCGCTCCGGTGAAGCCGGCTGCGACCGCTCCCGTCGCGAAAGACAAGCCGGCGAAAAAGCCAGCCGGGCAGAAGTGACGGTCGCTCAACGCGGGCCGTCCGCTCGGCGGGGCGACGACCCGTAGCAAGTCAGGGCAGGGGGGACTGGTTCGGTCCCCCTTGCTCTTTTTTTTCGCCTTCTAATCTTGGCTGCGCGAGGCGTCGGATTTCAGGTCGAGTTCCCTTGCAACGATTCAGGCGATGATCTATTGATGCATGGTCCGTCACCGCGGATTAACCGCGTGGACGAAAAGGACGAGTCGCTAGAACAATCCCCGATAGCTCAATTGGTAGAGCGAGCGGCTGTTAACCGCTAGGTTCTAGGTTCGAGCCCTAGTCGGGGAGCCAAATAACCGGAAGCGAATCTGCGCTTCCGATTGGTTTACGCAAACGCCGAGAGTCTTCCTCTCGGCGTTTGTTTTTTCCGCGGATTCGTCGGGGATATCGCGCGATCGTGTCCGCACCTCTAGGCACTCTAATGGCCGGTTGAGAGGATCGTCCGGCTCGAGTCGCACAGCGCCGTCTCCCACCGAGCTGAGAACTCTCCGACTCTCTATTTATTCGGGTCCCAGTGGTTAACGCAAAACGGTTGTATCAGACCGCAAATAATGTGTCCTAAGGCCCCGCTTCCTGTAGTGCGCTCTGGCGCGGGCCATTCGGTCCGAAGTTGGCTTGGCACAAGGAAGTTACGGACCACCTGGGGGTCGGATACCAAGCCCCCGGAATACGTCAATTTGCGTCCGTTTTTGTGCGATCTCGCCGCGTGTATATGTATATATGTATACTATTCGGAGGCTGCGAGCCGGCACACTCAAGAGATGCCGCAGTGCCAGATTCGGCGACTCACTCGCCGGCGAGTTGCCGGTGCCCAGACGCCGCCATCAGCAGCGACCACATCCGCCTTTGGGCGCGCCAGTCGGGCATGGCGGCAATGGGACGGAGGTCGCGCTCCGTGACCTGGGCTCGACCCTTTTCGATCCGAGGGAGAAACAGAATCGCTTCTTGAATGTCGGGGGCCAGATTCAGCAGATTCAAGATCTGCGTGACTCTGGCGCGAGTCACGTGCCCGACACGCGCCAGTTCGGCCTGGTCGGCCACCAACCTCTCCCGTAAGAGTTGCTTAAGCCGGATCGCTAGGGCCATCAAGCGGACCACGCGGGGCACCGTACCACGCGGCGCCGACGACGCAGGTGAACCTTCACGCAGTTCTTTGCGGCCGCGGCGGCCATGCGCAAAATGGATTGTCCGCGTGAATGTCAGTTGCTCACGCATCGCACACCTTTCCGAGTCTCGGTCGCTCCAGCGCTTCGCTGAGCCAGCTTGCCCATCTCTTCATCGTCGACTGTGATCGCGACTTGACCCGTCTGGCCATCGTAGACGACCACTTGCGTCAATTGCCGGATCAGCCGGTGTTGCTCGCTCGATGACAGCGTGTTCCACGACCGCTCGAAACCGGCCTGTCGCTCGCTTCCCAGCGAGCGAATCTGATCGATGACAAACGCTTCCATCGGGCCAGCGGGGACCGAAGGAGAGGGGCACATCGTCCACCCCTCCTTTTGGGCGCGTGTGCAGACGTAGTAGCGATAGCGCCTGGCGCGGCGCTGGGAATAGGTCGGTGTCATTGCGCGGCCACACGCCTTGCAGATTAGCAAGCCGCTCAGAAGGGCTTCAGAAGAACGGGGTCGTTGCTGACGGCCGTTGCGCCCGTGGCACGCGAGCAATTGCTGCACCGCATCGAAGACCTCCACAGTGACGATGCCCCTTTGCTCCCCCTCGTAAACGGCGCCTTGGAAGCGAACTTTCCCGACGTAGGCCACGTGGGTTAGCAATCGGCAGAGTCTGGCCTTCGTGAAGCGAAGGCCGCCACGCGAAATGCCGCGACGCGTGGTCCAGCGCTTCGTTGTCCAGTCTAGACGCTCAAGCTCCCGCACGGCGGGCAACAACGCCTGATGCTTTCGGTAGATGTCGAAGATCCGACGTACCCGCGCCGCCTCGGCCTCGTTGACGACGAGTTTTGTCCCCACCACATCGTAGCCCAGAATTGGAGTCCCACCGACCCACTTCCCCTTTCTGCGGGCGGCGCTCATCTTGTCCCGCGTTCGTTCGGAGATGATCTCGCGCTCGAATTGGGCAAACGACAGCAGGATGTTTAGCGTCAGCCGCCCCATGGAGTGGGTCGTGTTAAATTGCTGAGTCACGCTCACGAATGAGACATCGCGCTTTTCAAAGGTTTCCATCATGCGTGCAAAGTCGAGCAGACTGCGGCTCAAGCGATCGACCTTGTAGACGACCACGCAGTCGATCTCTCCCCGTTCGATATCGGCCATGAGGTCGAGCAACGCGGGGCGTTGCATGTTGCCGCCAGTGTAACCGCCGTCGTCGTAGCGTTTTTCCAGACAGATCCATCCCTCGTGTTTCATGCTGGCGATATACGACTGGGCCGCTTCGCGCTGAGCGTCGAGCGAGTTGAATTCCTGCTGGAGGCCTTCTTCGGTCGACTTGCGGGTGTAAACAGCACAGCGGACCGCCGCGGGCTGTCTGCGTGGGCTGCGCTCCACGTGGCGGCCATTGGTGCCCATCATCGATCACCGCCCTTCGTGGACAGCCCGAAGAAGTGATAGCCGTTCCAGTGAGCGCCGGTGATGCGGCCGGCGACTGCCGTCAGAGACTTATAAAGCTCCCCTTCATATTCGAATCCGTCGGCTACGACCAGGACTTCGACGAGCCGCCCTTTGTACCGGCGGGCGAGGCGCGTGCCCGG
>Ga0187784_10004855_pt1 | contig 10897 bp, 7 predicted proteins | sample 1015_SJ02_MP15_2_FD_132964 | JGI IMG/M metagenome (GOLD analysis project Ga0187784, IMG submission 132964) | Tropical peat soil microbial communities from peatlands in Department of Meta, Colombia - 1015_SJ02_MP15_20_MG | ecosystem: Environmental > Terrestrial > Soil > Wetlands > Peat | place... | reverse complement strand
TCGGGCTCCGAAGCGATCGACTTGATCCAGTTGATCGCCGCCTTGATCGACTCGGCGTTGGCGGAAGCAACCTTCACGGAACCGTCGTCCGAAATGTCGATCTTGGCACCGGTCTTTTCCACGATCTCGCGGATGACCTTGCCGCCAGAGCCGATCACTTCGCGGATCTTGTCGACCGGGATGGAGAACACCTCGATGCGCGGAGCGTGCTCACCGAGTTCGGCGCGATGCTGCGTGATCGCTTTGCCCATCTCGCCGAGGATGTGCATGCGGCCGTCCTTCGCTTGGCCGAGCGCAATGCGCATGATCTCTTCGGTGATGCCGGCAATTTTGATGTCCATCTGCAGTGAGGTGACGCCGCGTTCGGTGCCCGCCACCTTGAAGTCCATGTCGCCGAGATGGTCCTCGTCGCCCAGGATGTCGGACAGGATCGCGAAGCGCTCCTCTTCCTTGATCAGGCCCATGGCGATGCCGGCGGTTGGCCGCTTGAGCGGCACGCCGGCATCCATCAGCGACAGAGACGTGCCGCAGACCGTCGCCATCGACGACGAGCCGTTCGATTCCATGATCTCGGACACGACGCGGATGGTATAGGGAAACTCATGATGGGGCGGCAACACCGGGCGGATGGCGCGCCAGGCGAGCTTGCCATGGCCGATCTCGCGGCGGCCTGGCGCGCCGAGGCGGCCGGTCTCGCCCACTGAAAACGGCGGGAAATTGTAGTGCAGCAGGAAGGTCTCCTTGTATGTGCCCTGCAGCGCATCGATGAACTGCTCGTCCTCGCCGGTGCCCAGCGTGGCCACGACCAGCGCCTGGGTTTCGCCGCGGGTAAACAGCGCCGAGCCGTGAGTGCGAGGCAGTACGCCGACCTCGCAGACAATTGGACGCACGCTTTTCACGTCGCGGCCGTCGATCCGATTGCCGGTGTCGAGAATGTTCCAGCGCACGATCTTGGCCTCAAGGTCCTTGAATACGCTGGCGACCTGAAGTTTCGGATATTTCGGGTTTTCGACATCGGGCGGACAGAAATGGCCCATGACGCGATCTTTCGCCGCGTCGACCGCCTTGTGCCGCTCCATCTTGTCGGGAATCGCGTAAGCGGCGCGCAGCTCCTTCTCGATCAGGCCGAGCATTTCACTTTCCAGCGCAGCATTGTCGGGAACGTTTAGCTCGCGCGGTTCTTTAGCGGCTTTTTCGGCGAGCCGGATGATCGCCTCGATCACCGGCTGGAAATGGCGGTGGCCGAACATGACGGCGCCGAGCATGATGTCTTCAGAGAGCTCCTGGGCTTCCGATTCCACCATCAGCACGGCGTCCTGGGTGCCCGCGACGACCAGATCGAGCTGACTCTCGGACATCTCGTCGATCTGCGGGTTGAGCACGTATTCGTTGTTGATGAAGCCGACGCGTGCGGCGCCGATCGGTCCCATGAACGGGGCGCCGGACAGCGTCAGCGCGGCGGAGGCCGCGACCATCGCTACGATGTCCGGATCGTTTTCAAGATCATGCGACAGCACGGTTACGATGACCTGCGTGTCGCAGCGCCAGCCCTCGGCGAACAGTGGGCGTATCGGGCGGTCAATCAGACGAGAAACCAGCGTCTCCTTCTCGGTCGGCCGAGCCTCGCGCTTGAAATAGCCGCCCGGAATGCGGCCGGCCGCGTAGTATTTTTCCTGGTAGTTGCAGGTCAGCGGCAGAAAATCGATGCCTTCCTTGGGCTGCTTGGCAGCGACGACGGTCGCGATCACGGTGGTGTCGCCGTAGGACGCGAATACCGCGCCGTCGGCTTGGCGTGCGATCCGCCCCGTTTCTAGCGTGAGCTTGCGGCCGCCCCAGTCAAGTTGCACACGATGGATATCGAACATTTCGTTTGTCTTTCATGGTTTCGCGGGGAGCGCGAAAGCCATAAGCAAGACGGCGAGACGCTGTCGGCGGAGCAGCGCTGCAATGCCTTTCAGCGTCCGGCGATCCTGCCATGGCCTTCGAACCCTTCCCGTAAGTTATGAACGGGCAACGGCCCGTTCCACAAATCGGCGGCATTGCCGCCGCACAAAATGCGGGCGCGCCTCGCGCGCTCCGCCACTACACGCGCGGCACTGGCCGCACGCAATCTTGTCAACGGCGGATGCCCAGCCGTTCGATCAGTTCCTTGTATCGCCCCTCGTTGGTGCGATTGAGATAGTCGAGAATCTGCCGACGCTGCGACACGAGCTTAAGCAGCCCGCGCCGCGAGTGGTTGTCCTTGACGTGACTTTTGAAGTGCTCGGTAAGATTGTTGATGCGCTCCGAAAGAAGCGCCACCTGAACTTCGGGCGAACCGGTGTCGCCGGACTTCACGGCATACGACTTGATAAGTTCCGCCTTACGCGCGGTCGTAATCGACATCGTCATTTCACCTTTCTGCCGGCACGACCAACGATGCCGGTCAAATTGAACACGCGTCTGGGGACAATCTCGCCACGGTCGACTTCGGCGATGGCTATGATCTCGCCACCGCACGTTACCTGAACCATGCCGCGGAAGATGGAAGCGTCCCGTCCGCGCAATAAAACGGCTTGGCCCCTCTGGAGCCTTGCCGCGTCTGCCGGGCTGACGGCCAGCGCCGGGATGTCGTCCAGCGCGGTCTCGATCGGCAGGAGCACGTCGGCGAGGTTTTGGTTCCACTCGCCGCCGGCGGCTCTATGGCACAAAGCCTCAAGCCGTTCCAGCGAAATCATGTCAGCCTCGCTGAACGGCCCGACCCGGCTGCGGCGCAGCGCCGAGACGTGGCCCAACGCGCCGAGCGCCCGCCCAAGGTCCCGGGCCAGCGAACGAACGTAAGTGCCCTTGCCGCATTCGGCTGCCAGCACGGCATGGTCCGGATCGGGCATTTCGACGAGTTCAAGCCGGTAAATTTCGACGGCGCGAGACTTGAGCTCGACGGTTTCTCCGTCACGGGCAAGATCGTAGGCCCGCTCGCCATCAATTTTGATCGCGGAGAAACGCGGCGGAATCTGCTCAATGCTGCCGGTAAAACGCGGCAACAGGGCGCGAATCGCATCTGCATCGGGGCGCAATGCGCTGGTCGCCACGATGCGGCCCTCGGCGTCGTCGGTATCGCGCTCCTCGCCCCAGCGAATGGTAAACAGATAGTTTTTGCGCCCGTCGACTACGAAGGGCACCGTCTTGGTCGCTTCGCCGAGCGCGATCGGCAAGGAACCTGATGCCAGCGGATCGAGCGTGCCAGCGTGCCCGACGCGCTTGGCCTCAAACAGCCGCTTGATCACCGACACGGCGTAGGTCGAGGTCATGCCAATCGGTTTGTCGAGAACGATCCAGCCGTGAACGTCGCGTTTCTTGCGCTTGCCCGCCGGCGGCTTGCCGCCGCTCGTGTGACCGCGCTCCTGCGAATCGGACTCGGAGGCGTCGATGACGCCTGCAAGCGGCATCGCGTTATTCATCGTCGTTCTCACGTGCATATTCATCATGTGCCAGGTCGCGCTGGACCACGGGTCTTCGCAAAAGATTCTCGATCCGTTCAGCCTCGTCGAATCGCTCGTCGATGCGAAAACGAATCTCGGGCGCAAATTTCAGGTTAACGCGACGGGCGATTTCGCCGCGCACGTATCTTTTGTTGCGGTCGAGTGCTTCAAGCACCTGCTTCTCGTCACGGCCCCCGAGCGGCATCACGTAGATCGTGGCAAGCCGCAGATCGGGGCTCATACGCACTTCCGGCACCGTGATCATGTGCGCTTCCACGACCGGATCGTGAATGTCGCCGCGCGACAGCATGTCGGCAAGCTCGTGCCGGATCAGTTCGCCGACACGCAACTGCCGCTGCGAGCCGCCCGTGTCGTGATCGCGATGATGCTGGTGACGTGGCATCCGTTGAATTCCAGTTCTATTTTGTCATCGTCGGCGGAGGCGGACGATCCAGTAATCGCTGTCGGCCGGTGACTACTGGATGCCCCGCCGCCGCGGGGCATGACATATCGGGGAAGCCGCAGGCGTGAGTTTTGAACTCACAGCGTCCGCTGCACGCTCTCCACGCGATAGCACTCGATAACGTCGCCGACCTTCATATCCTGATAGTTCTCGAATGCCATGCCGCATTCCTGTCCGGCGAGCACTTCGCGTGCATCGTCCTTAAAGCGTTTAAGCTGCGAGAGCTTGCCTTGATGCACAACGACGTTGTCGCGAATGAGCCGCACATTGGCGCCGCGTTCCACGGTGCCGTCGGTGACGCGGCAACCGGCCACATTACCCACTTTGGAGACCTTGAAGATTTCCAGAATCGTGGCGTTGCCAAGCATGGTTTCGCGCAGAGTTGGCGCGAGCATGCCGGACATGGCCTTCTTAACGTCGTCGACCAGGCCGTAGATGATGTCGTAGTAGCGGATCTCGATGCCGGCGGCCTCGGCTGCTTCGCGCGCTTCTTTGTGGGCGCGAACGTTGAAGCCGATGATGACGGCGCTCGACGCTTCCGCCAGCGTCACATCCGATTCGGTAATCGCGCCGACGCCCGAGAACAGTACACGCGCGGCGACTTCGTCGGTGGAGAGTTTATCCAGCGCGCCGACAATCGCTTCGACCGAGCCCTGCACGTCGGCTTTGATGACGAGCGGGAATTCCCTGCGGCCGGCGGTCTTGAGCTGATTCATCATCTGCTCGAGCGAGCCGCGCATGCCGGTCTGCCGCGCCGCCGCCTTTTCCCGTTTTTGCCGCTCGCGGTAGGCGGTGATTTCGCGCGCCCGCGCCTCGCCATCGACAACGGCGAGACGGTCGCCTGCTTCCGGAGTGCCGTTGAAGCCCAGCACCTCGACCGGCATCGACGGGCCGGCGGCGACAACGGAGTGGCCGGTGTCGGACATCAGCGCGCGCACGCGGCCCCATTCGGCGCCGGCAACAACGATGTCGCCGGGCTTAAGCGTGCCGCGCTGAACCAGGACGGTGGCGACCGGCCCGCGGCCACGATCGAGCCGCGCTTCGATCACGGTGCCCTCGGCCGGACGATTTGGATTAGCCTTGAGCTGGAGGACCTCCGCCTGCAGCGCAATGACATCGAGCAGCTTATTGAGGTTGATCTTTTCCTTGGCCGATACATCGACTTCGAGCACTTCGCCGCCGAGCGATTCGACCTGAATTTCGTGTTGCAGCAGTTCGGTGCGGACACGCTCCGGCTTCGCGTCCGGCCGGTCGATCTTGTTGATGGCGACAATAATCGGCACGTTGGCCGCCTTGGCGTGCTGAATTGCTTCCACGGTCTGCGGCATGACGCCGTCGTCGGCCGCAACCACCAGCACCACAATGTCGGTAACCTTGGCACCGCGCGCGCGCATGGCGGTGAACGCGGCATGGCCGGGCGTATCAATGAAGGTGATGCGGCCGCCCGACGGCGAGGTGACTTGATAGGCGCCGATATGCTGCGTGATGCCGCCGGCTTCGCCCGCGGCAACCTCGGTGGAACGGATGGCGTCAAGCAGCGACGTCTTGCCGTGATCGACGTGACCCATGATGGTCACGACCGGCGCGCGCGGCTGCAGCTTCTCCGGATCGTCCGCGACGTCGAACATGCCTTCTTCGACGTCCGCCTCGGATACCCGCCGCACGGTGTGACCGAGTTCTTCGGCGATGAGCTGCGCCGTGTCGGCATCGATCGTGTCCGTGCTCGTGGCCATGTGGCCTTGCTTCATCAGCAAGCGCACCACATCGACCGAGCGCTCGGACATGCGATTGGCCAGTTCCTGGATGGTGATCGTTTCCGGGATCGTAACCTCACGCACAATTTTCTCTTTAGGCTCGGCGTCACGCTGCCCACTGCGGCGCCGCTCGCGGCGACGGAATGCGGCGTCAGAACGTTCGCGCTCCTCGTCGGCGGAAAAAGCCGTGACGACGGTCAGACGGCCGCGACGTTTTTCGGCGCCCGATCGCTGCGGTTTCGGGGCTGGCGCAGGCCGTGCGATGGCGCCGCCGCCGGCGCCACGCCGCGGCCGCGGCGCCTCCTCTTCTTCTTCGAGATTGACGCGTGCCGCGCCCGGCTTTGCCAACGTCGCCTCGGCCCCGAAGCGCTTGTTGGCGACCTCGGTCGCTTTCTGCTTGGTTTTATCTTCGTGAGCGCGGCGTTCCGCCTCATGCAGTTTACGCGCCTCAGCTTCGCGCCGCTCTTTTTCCTCGGCTGCTTTTTTGGTGCGAAACGCCTCGGCTTCCACCTCGGCGCGCTTGCGCTCTTCGATCTCGATCTGCTCGGCCTTGCCGAGCGCGCTGGCCCGGGCGCTGATTTCGGCCTGCGTGAGCGGGCGCAGTACGACGCCAGGTTTGGGCTGCGAGGGAACGACTGATGGTGCAGGTTCCGGCGCCGCCGCCGGAGCCTTGGCCGCGGGCGCAAGCCGTTTCAGCGCGGCCGTGCGCTCCTGCACTGCGGCAGCGTCCGGCTTGGCTTCGCCTGGGGCGGCGATACGCCGTTTGACCTTCTCGACAACGACCGCCTTGCTGCGGCCATGGCTGAAACTTTGACGCACGACGCCCTGCTCGACGCCGCCACGCTTGAGCGTCAGCGTCTTCGTCGAGGTCACGCTCAGCTTTTCACCGGTATTTTTCGTCGTTTCGGTCATACGCATCCATAGGTCGGCCGGCTCTAGTGCGTCGCACTCTCGCCGGCCTGATTGCCACGATCGCCCGCGCCGCCGGTTCGATACCGCTTAAGGCGCAGCGAGCGCGATAAAAAGGTGTCGCTCGCGGGCCCGGCGAGCAAGGCAGCGTGTATCACATTTGACCGGCCCAATGCCAAATCCATTTGCGCCGAGGTCAGGAATTCAATCACAGGGGGCGTTTCGGCCTCCAACTGAGCCCTTCGCCGACGGGCAATGGCATCGAGCTTGCGAATGCCATCGGCCGAAGCCTCAACCGCATGAACCAGCGCGATCACATGGTCGTGCTCGAGCGCCGTCGCAGTCTTGGCAAAGCCTGCCGCGACCAGGCCGGACTTGCCGGCCATCGCCAAAGCATCGAGCACCGCCTGGGCCAGCATCCGTTCGGTCCGTGCGCTCAGGTCCGCGGGCAGCCGAACATCGCGCCTGAACCCCCGCGCGAAGGCTTTGCGCGCGATGGCGTCGGCCACCGCCTCTTGTGTCGCCGTCACCCATACGCCCCGTCCCGGCAGCCGGCATTTGATATCCGGAACCGCCTCGCCGTCAGGTCCAACGACAAAACGAATCAACTCGGCGACCGGCCGCACGGTCCGCGTGGCGACACACAGGCGCTCGCGTCTACGGCTGTGCGGGCCGCTATCGAGTGCGCTGTCGTCGTCGCGATGCTGGACTTGAGCGGTCATGGGTGTTTCGCTTGGCGATCCCTAAGCTTGTGCCTCAGCGGCGGAGGCCTCTTCGACTGGCGGCGGGGGCGCCAAATCCGCCTCGGTGATCCAGCCAGCCTTAAGCCGCGCTTGCATGATCACCGCTTCAGCCTCCTCGCGCGTCAGATCAAAGCCGTCGAGAATGCCGGCTTGACGGACTGTCTCGCCATCCTTGCGCTCGGTCCAGCCCGACAGATCGTCGGTGGCGCAGCCAGCGAGGTCTTCGACGGTCTTGATGCCGTTCTCGCCCAGCTTCACCAGCATGGCGGTGGTGACGCCGGGCACTTCCTTGAGGGCGTCTTCGACCCCAAGCTCCCTGCGTTTTGCATCCAACTCGGCCTCGATCTTGGCCAAATGATCGCGAGCACGCGTTTGCAATTCGAGCGCGGTATCCTCGTCGAAGCCTTCGATGCTGGCGATGTCTTTCAAATCCACCAGCGCCAGATCTTCAACCGAGTTGAAGCCCTCCGACGCCAGCAATTGCCCGATCACTTCGTCGACGTTAAGCGCATCGATGAAGATGCGCGTGCGGTTTTCGAATTCGGCCTGTCGGCGTTCCGATTCCTCCTGCTCGGTCAGAATATCGATATCCTTGCCGGTCAACTGCGACGCCAGTCGCACGTTCTGGCCACGCCGGCCGATGGCGAGCGAAAGCTGTTGGTCGGGCACCACCACTTCGATGCGGTCGCGCTCCTCGTCGATCACCACCTTGCTGACCTCGGCGGGCGCCAGCGCGTTGACCACGAAAGTGGCGATCTCGTGCGACCAGGGGATGATGTCGATTTTCTCGCCCTGCAGCTCATTAACGACTGCCTGCACGCGCGAGCCGCGCATGCCGACGCAGGCGCCAACCGGATCGACCGATGAATCGCGCGACACCACCGCGATCTTGGCGCGCGAGCCCGGATCACGGGCGACCGCCTTCACTTCGACGATTTCATCATAGATTTCCGGCACTTCCTGCGCGAACAGCTTGGCCATGAACTCCGGATGGGTACGCGACAGGAAAATCTGCGGGCCGCGCTGTTCGCGGCGGACGTCGTAGATGTAGGCACGAATACGGTCGCCGTTGCGAAACACTTCGCGCGGCAACAATTCGTCGCGCCTTACGATCGCTTCGCCGCGGCCGAGATCAACCACCACGTTGCCGTACTCGACCCGTTTGACGATGCCATTGACGATATCGCCAATGCGGTCCTTGAACTCATCGTATTGCCGGTCGCGTTCGGCCTCGCGCACTTTCTGCACGATCACCTGTTTGGCCGATTGCGCGGCAATCCGCCCAAACGGCAGCGGCGGCAGCGGATCGGCGATGGTGTCGCCGATCTGCGCGGCGGGATGGCGCCGGCGCGCATCTTCCAGACTGATCTGAGTGGCGGGATTCTCGACGGTTTCGACCACCAGCATGTGGCGCGACAGATGAAGCTCGCCGCTCTTTGCATCGATCTCGGCGCGGACCTCGGTTTCGCTGCCATAGCGCGAGCGCGCGGCTTTAGCGATCGCGTCCTCCATGGCGGCGAGCACGATCTTGCGATCGATCGCTTTCTCACGCGCGACCGCGTCGGCGATCTGCAACAATTCGAGTTTATTGGCGCTTACCGTCGCCATCGTCACTCTCCATCGGGTTGGGTTGCGCGCTGGTTTTGCTCCAGCGCAGCGTTTTCATGTTTGTACCGGCGCGGCGATCCCCGTTCATGGACGCCAAGCGCATTATTCGTTCGCTCGCCATGCTTGCTCCGGCGCAGCGCTTCAGCGATCAAAGCATCGGTCAGGACGAGCCTCGCTTCCATCATGTCGTCGATCCGCAGCAAAATTTCGGCAGACTCGGCTGGGGCATCATTGCTGCGTAGCCGTACATACTCGCCGTCCGTACCGCCTAGTTCGCCCCGAAATCGGCGGCGTCCGTCGATCGGAGCCGTCATCTCCACATGGGCGATATGGCCGGCATAGCGGTCGAAATCCGATCGGCGCACCAGCGGCCGGTCGATGCCGGGTGAGGAAATCTCAAGCCGATAGGAGCCTTCGATCGGATCGGCAGCGTCGAGCACCGGCGAGAGCGCCCGCGACGCGGCTTCGCAGTCCTCGATAGTCATGGTGCCGTCCGGGCGCTCGGCCATGATCTGCACCGTGCAGCCGGCCAGTCCGGAAATACGCACCCGCACCAGCCGGTAGCCGAGGCCGGCAAGGACTGGCTCGGCGAGCGCAGCGACGCGCGCCGCACGGCCTGGCTCGATGATAAGCCGCTTCTCGTCGGCGAAGCTCGCGGGCCTGTCGTCCATTCTGATGCGCCAATGATCCTGCAAATCCATCCGCCAAGGCGAGACCGGCCCGAGGTAATAAAAAAGAGCGGGTCCCGGGGGAACCCACTCTCAAAACCGCTCGGATCAGCCGACCGTTATGAGGTATCCATGACGGATGTCGCGAATATAGCGTTCCACCGGCTTAACGCAAGGCCTATCGGATCGGAGGGGCGCAGGCCGTGACCAGCTTTCAGGGATCGGTAATCACTCGGCGGTAGTCAAATGGCGCTGAAAGTCGTCAGATTGCTGACTACCGGCCTAAATGAGCGCTGTCTTCCCGCTGATCCAGGAATTTGAGCAGGTTCTGCGGCGCGGGTCGCCACATAAGCGCGTCGAAACGCTGCAGCGGATCACTACGCTGTTTCTTGACGGCGCCAATGGCTATAGGGACGAACACGTCGACTTGTTCGACCGGGTTTTTGGCCTGCTCATTGAGGAAATCGAAACTAAGGCGCGTGCTGAGCTTTCGATCCATCTGGCACCGGTCACGAATGCGCCGGCCAAGGTGCTCCGTACACTCGCCTATGATGACGATATTGCCGTCGCCGGCCCGGTGCTGAAATTGGCGCCGCGCCTGGCCGAAGGCGATCTGGTCGAGGTCGCGAAGAATAAGAGCCAAGCCCATTTGCACGCCATTTCGGCGCGCCGGATACTCGGCGAAGCAGTGACCGATGTTTTGGTGGGGCGAGGCGATTACGTGGTGGCGCGGCGTGTCGCCGAAAACCGCGACGCCAGGATTTCCGCAACTGGGTTTTCATGCTTGGTCAAACGCGCAGCGGACGACGGTGTGCTGGCCGAGACGGTTGGGCTGCGGCCCGATATTCCCGCGCCGGCGTTTCGCGAACTCCTGACGCAGGCGACTGCGGTCGTGCATGGGCGCTTGCTTGCCTCGGCAACGCCCGAGCGCAAAGCCGAAATAGAGAACGTGCTACGCAAGGTCGCCGAGGAAGTGGGTGCGCGCGTCGGCCCGCGAGACTATCGCGACGCTCAGCGCATCGTGCTCGGCCTCAACCGGGCCGGCCGCATGGATGAGATGGCCTTGGCAACGTTCTGCAGCACTGGCAAATACGAGGAGGCCGTGGTGGCGCTCGCCGCTCTCGCCAAAGTGCCGATCAATGTGGTCGATCGGTTGATGGCGGGCGAACGCCGCGATCCGGTCTTGATTCTCTGCAAAGCCGCGGGGCTCGGATGGTCGACCGTGCAGGCCTTATTCGTTCTGCAACCGGACGGAAGGGTTGCTCCCGTTCAAGCCCTCGAACTCGCTTTT
>Ga0187784_10004854_pt1 | contig 10897 bp, 8 predicted proteins | sample 1015_SJ02_MP15_2_FD_132964 | JGI IMG/M metagenome (GOLD analysis project Ga0187784, IMG submission 132964) | Tropical peat soil microbial communities from peatlands in Department of Meta, Colombia - 1015_SJ02_MP15_20_MG | ecosystem: Environmental > Terrestrial > Soil > Wetlands > Peat | place... | reverse complement strand
CATGGTACAAAGGGTGACACCAGACAACGCTCCGGAAAAGCGCCCGGTTCTCCGTCCTACGCCATACGGCGGATCACGCCGGCCATAACAATTTCGAGGAGGGTTCCCAATGACTGACAGCACCAGACGCAGCGTGCTCGCAACCGGCGCGGCGGCAACGGCCGTGGCGGCAGCGCCTCAGGTGTTCGCGCAGCAGGGCGGGCAAGGGACCACCAAGTTTTACGAAAAAGGCCCGGTTCGAATCGCGTATCAGGAGGTCGGCTCGGGCTTTCCGCTGCTGGCCACCCCCGGCGGGGGCCTGAACTCGCGTATGAGCGTTTGGGCGAACGCCGTCATCAATGTGATGCAGGAGTTCAAGAACGACTTCCGCTGCATCACCATGGACCAGCGCAATGCCACGGGCGGCGAATCCACCGGCCCGGTGGCGGTCGACGACCCCTGGGGCGCCTTCGCCGACGATCAACTGGGACTGCTGGACCACCTCGGTGTCCGCCAGTTCGTCTTTTTCGGGAACTGCATCGGCGGCTCGTTTGCGCTCAAGCTGATGGAGCGGGCACCGGACCGAATCATCGCGGGCGTGCTGAGCCAACCGATCGGCCACCGGCCGGAAAACCCGAATGTGATGTACGATTCGGGCCTGACCTGGGGCAAGGAGCTGCGCGAGCGGCGCCCCGACGTGTCGACGGACACCATCGAGAAGTACCTGCACAACCTTTACCGCGCGCGCCCCGACTTCGTGTACAGCGTGTCGCGCGACTTTGTGCGTAACTGCCAGACGCCGATGCTGGTGCTGCCGGATGACACCCCGGCGCACGCGTACCAGGCGTCGATCGACGTGGCATCGCTGGCGCCGAGTGCCGAGATCAACGTCTATCCCTGGAAGGAGCCGCCAGAACTAAAGGCGCGAACAATCAACCGGGTGCGTAGTTTCCTGAAGAGCCACCAAACGGTTGCGGCAGCCCGCTAGTCGAGTCCTATCCCACGTCGAGGACCCATTCGCAATTCGTCGCGCTTGCTTCGCACAGATGGCCGAATGAACGTCCGACGTGCGAACATGTCTTGATGTGGATAACGTCGTGGAGCGGCGGCACGTAGGTGCTCGTCTGTCTAACCCCTCAAAACGGACCTCAACGCGGGCATGCCGGGAGGTGTCCATGATTTTGACATTTTTGCAGGTCGTCCTTTGCGGGGGGTGGGGGCGATGACACGAGCACAGCTGGAAGCGCGTTCGCGGAAGTTCCTGCTAGGCTTGCGCGAAACGCAGAAACGCCGGTTGCGCGACCAACAAGAGATCGCACGGCTTAATCGCCTGCTTGAACCTGGCGAAAGGATCGCGCCAGACTTGGAGCAGCGGCGATTTACAACACGAGCCATCGCGCTCACCGCACCGGCGTCGGTCGAGAACGCGCCGCTGGAGGAATTACTGCAAATCATGGAACATCTGAGGGATTTGGCTCTCCGGTTGATGAAAAAGCGAACGCTGCACTGAGGTTACAGTGCACGTGCCCGGTTTGGATAATCTCTCGTTGTGCCGGTTCTAGATACGGGTGGGCCGGCCGCTTCCGGCCGGCCGCGGCTTCACCGGAGTCCGATGCCATCTCCCGAGGCTGAGCTTTATTTGCGCTCGCCCAGGGTGATGAGATACTGACGAGGAATGCTGATGCCGAGTTCCGTTCGGTAGTCATCGCAGGAGGCGATGAACGCCTGCTTCAGCGCCAGCCGGCGGTTCTCGTCGAGGCTCTTCGCCAAAGCCTTGGTCGGCCCATAGCCGGCCACGAAGACGTCCCAGGCCGCCGCGCCGTCGCGGTCGAAGTAGGTGGCGACCCCTTCCTCGAACCGCAAATCGAAATCACCCGACAGCAGCGCTCGTACGCGATCCCTGTTCCCCCACTCGAACGGCGACGGCGGCGGCGGGCTGGGCGGAGCGGGCATGAACGGGCGCATCACCTGAAACATCTTGAATACGCTGCTGTCCGGCAGCCAGGTCGCAAGCGCAATGCGTCCGCCGCGCTTGCAGAGACGCGCCAGTTCCCCGGCGGCGGCTTCCGGACGCGAGGCGAACATGACGCCGAACGTCGATATGACGCCGTCGAACGCCTGATCGGAGAACGGCAGCTTCTCGGCGTCCCCGATCCGGTAGTCGATGTTGAGGCCTTCCTTTTTCGCACGCTCGGTCGCCGCCGCCAGCAGGTCGCTGGCGATGTCCGCGCCGATGACGGCGGCGCCGCGCCGCGCGACAAGCCGCGACGTCCAGCCGGTCCCGGTGGCAAGGTCGAGGATGGTCTCGCCTGGCCCGGGGTCGAGCCGAGCCACGCAATGTTCCAAGGCGGGCGCTATCTGCCGGCTTATGGCGTCGTAGGCGTCGCCGCCGGAACTCCACACCGCGGCCGGCCGCTCGTTATGGGGCTGGATGGAAGCATCGATCGTCCGCTTGTTCCCGGGCTGGGCGGCACCCGCCGCGCGAGCGTCGTGGCTGAGCGTTTGGGCTTGGGTCATGGTCTCCTCCGCTGCGTTACGATCGCGCAACGCGATCGAGATGCGCGCAGGTTGGCGCGAGCGCCGGCGAAAGACTTTGACCTCCGCTTGATTTCTCCCCGAGACCGGCTTGATTATTTGCCGAGAGGCTTCACGGTCAGGATTGCAAGGCGCAGGCGTGAAATATCTCTTTGCCAATCAAGTACTTGACACGGATCGGCGCGAGCTCAGGCGCGGGGCCAGGCCGGTCGCGGTCGAGCCGCAGGTGTTCGATCTGCTGGTTCATCTCGTGGAAAATCGCGACCGCGTGGTGAGCAAGGACGATCTCATCGCGTCGGTGTGGGGCGGGCGCATCGTGTCCGATTCGACCTTGACCACCCGTATCAATGCGGCGCGCCGGGCAGTGGGCGACAGCGGCGAGAAGCAAAAGCTGATCCGCACGATCGCGCGCAAGGGCCTGCGCTTCGTCGGCGCGGTTCACATCCAGCCGGAAGGCGCCGAGCCGGCGCCTGCAACCGCGCGGACGGGCGAGGACCTGCGCGAGCCGACGCGGTTCGTGCTCCCGCTGCCTGACCGGCCGGCGATCGCCGTGCTTCCGTTCACCAACATGACCGGCGATACGGGGCAGGAGTATTTTTCCGACGGCATCAGCGAGGACATCATCACCGCCCTGTCCAAGCTGCGGTGGTTCTTCGTGATCGCGCGCAATTCTTCGTTCATCTACAAGGGCAAATCCGTTCACATCAAACAGGTCGCCGAGGAGCTCGGTGCCGGTTATGTGGTGGAGGGCAGCGTACGCAGGGACGGCGATCGCGTGCGCATCACGGCGCAGCTCAACGACGCCGCCACGGGCAGCCATCTGTGGGCGGAGCGATACGACCGAGAGCTTGCCGACGTGTTCGCCGTGCAGGATGAGATCGCCCAGGCCGTCGTTGCGGCGATCGAACCGCAGCTCTACGCCGCTGAGAGTTTCCGCGCCAGCCGCAAGCCGCCCGACAGCATGGACGCCTGGGACCTGGTGATGCGAGCGCTATCGCACTTCTGGCGCGTGACGCGCCACGACAACGTCGCCGCGCAGGCGCTGCTGGAGAAGGCCGTCGCTATCGATCCGAATTACGGCCGGGCGCACGGCATGCTGGCGACCAGCCATTACTTCTGCACCCACATGGGATGGGAGGACGCCGCGACCGTCATGACGGTCGCCGAACGGGCGGCGCTCGCCGCCGTTGCGGCCGACAGCGAGGACCCCTGGGCGCATCTCGCGCTGGGCTGCGTTCATCTTTATGTGCGGCGCTTCGATGATTCCCTTGCCGCGTTTGAAACGGCGCTGCAGCTCAATCCAAGTTTCTCCCTGGCGCACGGCTACTACGGCCTGACGCTGTCCTATTGCGGACGGTGGGAAGAGAGCGCCGTGGCGGCGGGGCGCGCGCTCCGACTGAGCCCGCGCGATCCGTTTTCGGCGACGTATTACGGGATTGCCGGTTATGCGCAGTTCGTGGGGCGCAATTACGACGAGGCGATGCGGCTGGCACGCCAAGGCATCCGCGAGCGCGCCGATTTCGTCGGCGCACACCGGGTCTTGACCGCCGCCGCCGCGATGGCCGGGCAGGCCGACACCGCCAAGGCTGCGCTCCACGAGCTGCGCCGCGTCCAACCTAATATTTCGGTCGCGTGGATCGCCGGCCAAATACCAACCAAACACGATGCCGAGCGGGAGCACTACGTGGAAGCTTTCCGTCGGGCGGGGCTGGACTAGCTTGGGGCGATGTCCGCGATGGGTCGAAAGGCGGACAACTCAACTTGAGCAGCGGCGGCCGAGCCGCGTCTCGAAACCCCTCGCAATGACAAACGCGGCGCGGCGAATCGCGCACGACGTGCTCGTCGAATTGCGTTAAATGCTTGGTGAGGATTGCGGACGAAACCTCGCCGGATGAAGCGTCCAATGCCCAGACTGTCGGTCGGAATTGCCGGCGCCGGTCCCGCCGGATTGTCGGCGGCGCTGTTTCTCGCGCGCGACGGACACCGCGTCACCTTGTTCGAGCGGTTCGAGCGCCCGCAGCCGGTCGGCTCGGGCCTCATGCTGCAGCCGACCGGGTTGGCGGTGCTGGCCGAACTCGCGCTGGCCGACCGCGTCATCGCCGTGGGACGGCGGATCGAACGCCTGTTCGGCCGCGTCGCGCCGTCGAACCGCATCATTCTCGACGTGAATTATCGCCGGCTCGGCCCCGGCCGCTTCTGCCTCGCCGTCCATCGCGCGGCGCTGTTCGAGCCGTTGTTCGCCGCCGTGCAGCAGGAGCCGGTGTCGATCGAGACCGGCCAGACGGTGACCGGTCTCGAGCGAGGCGGCGACGGCCGGCCGCTTCTCATAACGAGCGCGGGAAGCCGCCACGGGCCTTTCGACCTCGTCGTCGATGCGCTGGGCGCACGCTCGCCGCTCGGTTCCTGCTTCGGCGGCGCCGCCCGCCGCCCGTTCGATTATGGAGCGCTGTGGGCAACGCTGCCGTGGCCGCCCGGCAGGTTCTCGGAGCAGGCGCTGGAGCAGCGCTACCGCAAGGCCGACGTGATGGCCGGCGTGCTGCCGATCGGCCGCCGCCGTCCGGGCGACAGCGAGGCGGCCGCGTTCTTCTGGAGCATCAAGCCGTCGGACTATGAGCGCTGGCGCGCGCGCGGCCTCGAACCTTGGAAGGCGGACGTTCGCCGCCTCTGGCCCGAGACGTCGCCGCTGCTCGATGCGATTGCCGATGCCGATCAACTGGCGTTGGCGCGCTATGCTCACCACACGCTGGCCCGCCCCGCGGCCGAGCGTCTGGTTGCGGTCGGCGACGCGGCGCACGCGACCAGCCCGCAATTGGGCCAAGGAGCCAACATGGGCCTACTCGACGCGCGGGCGCTGGCGCTGGCGTTGCGGGAAGAAGACGAACTCGCCGACGCGCTCGCCGCCTACGCGACCATGCGGCGTTGGCATATCCGCTTCTATCAGTACCTGAGCGCGGTGTTCACGCCGTTCTATCAATCGGACAGCCGCGTCCGTCCGGTTCTGCGCGATTGGCTCCTGGCGCCGGCGACGCGTCTTCCGCTCGCCCGCACGTTCGTGGCGGCGGCGATCGCCGGTATCCTCATCGATCCGAGAAAGACGCTGCGCCTCGGCGAGCCGCCGTCCGGTCTCGCCGACGCGCGACTGGCCGTGGACCCATCGTGAGCACCGCCCTCACCGTTCTCATCCTCGGCGGCTACGGGACTTTCGGCGGTCGCCTCGCCCAACTGCTGGCCGACGATCCGCGCATCAGGTTGCTGATCGCCGGCCGATCGCGCGCCAAGGCGGCTGCCTTCTGCGCGCAACTTCCCGCCGGCGCGACGACGGTTCCGCTCGCCTTCGACCGCGAAGGTGACGTCGCGGCTCAGCTGCGCGACGCCAAGCCCGACGTCATCGTCGATGTCACGGGCCCATTCCAGCTCTACGGACACGAGCCGTACCGCGTGGTGCGGGCCGCACTGGCGGTCGGCAGCAACTATTTGGACCTCGCCGACGGTTCCGCTTTCGTCAAGGGCATCGGCCGGTTCGACGATGAAGCACGCCGCAAGGGCCTTTTCGTTCTCAGCGGCGTCAGCAGTTTCCCCGTGCTGACTGCCGCGGCGGCGAGGCTTTTGTCGGCGGACATGGCGCGCGTCGATGCGATTACCGGCGGCATCGCGCCGTCGCCCTATGCCGGGGTCGGCCTCAACGTCATCCGGGCGATCGCCGGCTATGCCGGCAAGCCGGTATCGGTCCGCCAGGATGGCCGCGAAGTCGTCGCGCACGCCTTCACCGGGACGCGACGCTACACCATCGGTCCGCCCGGCCGGGTGCCGTTGAAGCCGACGCGGTTTTCGCTCGTCGACGTGCCGGATCTTCAAGTTCTGCCCGAGCTGTGGCCCGGCGTGCGGTCGGTGTGGATGGGGGCGGGTCCGGTCCCCGAGCTGCTGCATCGCTCGTTGAATCTCCTGGCCTGGCTGGTCCGCCTCAAACTGCTGCCGTCGCTGCTGCCGTTCGCTCCCGCGATGCATCGCGTGATCAATCGCGTGCGCTGGGGCGAGCATCGCGGCGGCATGTTCGTTTCGGTCGAAGGGGTGATGAAGGGCGGTCACGCCGTCGAGCGGTCGTGGCATCTGCTGGCGGACGGCGATGACGGCCCGCTTATTCCGTCGATGGCGGCCGCCGCGATCATCCGCGGTTGGCTCGATGGGCGCAGGCCGGCGCCCGGCGCCCGCTCGGCTGCCGCCGATCTTGAGGTTTCCGACTACGGCCCGTTGTTCGAACGACGGGCGATCTACACCGGGCTGCGCGAACGCCTGCCGGCGGCAACGCCGCTCTACCGGCAGCTGCTTGGCGACGCCTGGCAATCGCTGCCGGCGCCCTTGGCGGCCATGCACGATCTCACCGGCGATCTGACAGCCGAAGGCGTGGCCACGGTCGAGCGCGGCAGCGGCGTATTCTCACGCCTTGCCGGATTTCTGTTCGGCTTCCCGGCGGCGGGACAAGGCGTGCCGGTCGCGGTTTCCTTCCATGTTGAGCACGGCCGGGAAATCTGGCGGCGCACCTTTGCCGGGCACTCGTTTTCCAGCGTGCAGTCTGCCGGACGGGGCCGCTTCGATCGGCTGCTGTGCGAAGCCTTCGGACCGCTGACGTTCGGGCTCGCGCTCGTGGTGGATGACGGAAAACTGCGGCTCGTCCTGCGCCGCTGGAGTTTCCTCGGCGTGCCGCTGCCGCTCGGGCTCGCGCCCCGCGGCGAGGCCTACGAAAGCGCCGCCGACGGCCGCTTCAATTTCCACGTGGAGATCGGCCATCCGCTCACCGGATTGATCGTGCGCTACCGCGGCTGGCTTCGCCCACGGTCGGCCGTCGACACCGCCGCCGCGGCGATCGTTGCGGCCTGATCGTTCGGCGCCGGCCGAAACATGCCGCGCGGACGACGTGCCAGGGTGCCTCCGGAAACAGGAGGCCACCATGACGGTCACGTGCTGCATTCGTTACGTGCTCGATCCGTTCAAGCGCGACGCCTTCGAGGAATACGCGCGCCGCTGGGCCACGATGATCCCGCGCTGCGGCGGCGACCTCATCGGCTATTTCATGCCGCACGAGGGGACCAACAACATCGCGCTGGCGCTGATCTCCTTCGAGAGCCTCGCCGCCTACGAAGCCTATCGGGCGCGGCTGCGCGCCGACGAAGCCGGCATGGCAAATTTCCGCTTCGCCGAAGAAGGGCGCTTCATCCTGTCGGAGGAGCGCACGTTCCTGCGCGGCGTGCCGGAAACACTCGGGCGCAAGCCCGACTGACGATGCGTGAGCAGTCGGCGGCTCCTGCTTTGAACTTCGAATTGCCCTGTTTTTGAAAACCGGTACCCACTTTTCGGGATCATGCTCTGGCCGCCGTTCCAGAAAGAGCGGTCGGTACCAATTGGATTTGCCTCGGCGTCACGGCGGGGTAGGGTATTCGAACGGCTCGGACGAAAAACCGGTTCTGCTGCGCATGCCGCAGCGTCATCCAGGAGGCCGAGAATGCCGCGCACATGGTTTCGTAGCGCAACCGTCTGGTGCTGGCTCGCCTGCGCCGCGGCGCTCGTCGGCACGGCTCCGCCGGTGAACGGTGAGCCGCTCGCCGCGCACCAGCAGTTTGCCTTCGACATCTACAAGGAACTGGTCGAGATCAACACCGTCACGGCGACCGGCGACACCGCGCGCGCTGCCGCGGCCATGGCGTCGCGCCTGCGCGCGGCCGGGTTTGCCGATTCCGACGTGCATGTGTTCACTCCGGCGTCGCGCAAGGGCAACCTGGTGGCGCGCCTGCGCGGCACCGGCACGCGCAAGCCGATACTTCTGCTCGCCCATCTCGACGTGGTGGAGGCGCGGCGCGAGGACTGGTCGCTCGATCCATTCAAATTGATCGAGCAGGACGGTTACTACTACGGGCGCGGCAGCGGCGACGACAAGTTCATGGCGGCTGCCTTCGTTGCCAATCTCATTCGTTACAAGCAGGAAGGTTACCGGCCGGACCGCGACATCATCGTCGCACTGGAGACGGACGAGGAAATTCTCGACCGCGACGGCATGGGCATCCAATGGCTGCTTAACAACCATCGCGACCTGATCGACGCCGAGTTCGCGCTCAACGAAGGCGGGGGCGTCGGGCTCAAGCACGGCAAGCCGCTGCGCAACAGCGTGCAGACCACCGAGAAGGTATCGGTCAGCTTCCGGCTGGAGGTGCGGAACCGCGGCGGTCACAGTTCGCTGCCGACCCGCGACAACGCCATCTATCGCTTGGCGGAAGGCCTGGTGCGCCTGTCCAAGTTCTCTTTCCCGTTCAAGCTTAACGACACCACCCGTGCGTTCTTCGAGCGCGCCGCCGCGCTCGAAGGCGAGCAGACCTCCGCCGACATGCGGGCGATCATCTCCGGTCAGCCGGACCTCGCGGCGCTCTCGCTGGTGCGGCTGTCCGCCAACCCGCTCTACAATGCGCAACTGCGCACCACCTGTGTCGCCACCATGCTGGAGGGCGGCCACGCCATCAACGCGCTGCCGCAGCTCGCCGCCGCCGGCGTCAATTGTCGCGTGCTCCCGGGCGAATCGATCGAGGAGCTGCGCGCCACCCTGGTGCGCGTGCTCGCCGACGATCAGATCTCGGTAACGCAGACCCACGAAGCGGTGCTCAGCGCGCCGTCCGCGCTGCATCAGGAGATCATGGGGACGATCGAAGCGTTGACCCAAGAATTCTGGCCCGGCATCCCGGTGATCCCGACCATGAGTGCCGGCGCGACCGATGCCAGCTATCTGCGCAACGCCGGCATCCCGACCTACGGGCACTCGGGCCTCGCCGGCGACATCGACGACGTGCGCGCTCACGGTCGCGACGAGCGCGTGCTGGTGAAGTCGTTTTACGACGGGCAGGAGTATCTCTACCGGCTGGTCAAACGATTGGCGGGCGGAGGGTAGAGGTCCGGCGCCCTGCCGACATTACATATGGCATCCCCGTCGCGGCCATCTGCCGTAGGCGCGCCAAGCAGGTCAATTCGGGTTCATCACCGCGTAGACGATCGCGATAAGCACGAGCGCGCCGATCACAATGAACGAGATCTCGACGGCGATCGCGACACCGCCAAGCGTCGCAGATATGCCCGCCAATAGTCTCTCTTCGCGAAAGATCCGCGAAAATACCGCCAGGACGATGGCGAGCAAGCCGAGCGCGACCGCGGCGGTCGAAAATCCCTCAGTCAAGCGGTCGGCAGTTGACTTTTCACGCCGCGGTGCCTGGTACTCGACGCCTTTCGCGCGTGCAACGAGGCGTTCCTTGACACTGTGTCCAATGTCGACGATGACCTGATCGATCGGTTGCGGCGGGTACATTATCGGCACAACCCAGAGCGGGAGAACGGCCGCAATCAGGGCGAGCATGCCGACGATGCTTCCAATCATCCCAAGTCGGGGCGCCGCGGTCGCAGAACTGGTCATAGGAATTGAATCCCGCCTCTACTGCGCAATAGGTCGCAGCGACAGCCGAAAAGGCTCACTTCCCTAGAGCATGATCCCGATGTGAGCGCTGGAGGCGCCCGTGCCTATTCCCAAGCCGAACTATAATCCGCCCTTCAACATCACCCGCGCCAGCCACTCCGTCGTGACCGTGAAGGATCCGGCCAAGAGCCGCGCCTTCTACGTCGACCTCCTCGGCTTCATCGTCAGCGACGAGGACAAGAACACGATCTACCTGCGCGGCGTCGCCGAGGCCTGCCATCACTCGCTCGTGCTCAAGCGCGCTGCGGCGCCCGAAGCCGAGCGCGTCGGCATGCGCTGCTTCACGGAAGAGGACCTGGAGAAGGCCAAGCACTATTTCGAAAAGGCCGGCCTGCCGGCCCAATGGGTCGAGCGGCCGTACCAGGGCAGGACGCTGCACGTCAGCGACCCGCTCGGCGTCCCGCTCGAGTTCTGCGCCACCATGGACAGGAAGCCGCGTCTCGTCGTCGCCTTCGAGCAGCACCATGGCGCGGTGCCGCAGCGCATCGATCATTTTCAGCTTCTGGTGCCGGACGTGCAGCGCGAGCTCGAATTCTACATGGGCCTCGGCTTCCGGCTGTCGGAATACATCGCGCCCGACGGTTCGGACGATCCGATGTTCGTCTTCCTGCAGCGAAAGGGCAACCCGCACGACATCGTGTTTGCGCCCGGCGCCGGGCCGCGCCTGCATCACGCGGCGTTCAGCGTGCCGGAGTCGTATCACTTCTTCTATGTCTGCGATCTCGCCTTCAACATGGGATTCGCCGAGAACATCGAGAACGGGCCGGGCCGCCACGGGCCGGGCCATGCGCTGTTCGTCTACCTGCGCGATCCCGACGGGCATCGCATTGAGCTGTTCAACACCCACTACCAGACGATGGACATCGACGACGAACCGGT
>Ga0187784_10004852_pt1 | contig 10899 bp, 8 predicted proteins | sample 1015_SJ02_MP15_2_FD_132964 | JGI IMG/M metagenome (GOLD analysis project Ga0187784, IMG submission 132964) | Tropical peat soil microbial communities from peatlands in Department of Meta, Colombia - 1015_SJ02_MP15_20_MG | ecosystem: Environmental > Terrestrial > Soil > Wetlands > Peat | place... | reverse complement strand
CAACTGTGCGGCATTCATGTCGGGCGCATGCTGGCGCTCGGCTGGGGCCTGGCCGCAGCGATCGGCGCAACCGCCGGCATCATGGTCGCGCCGGTCTTGTTCCTCGATCCCAACATGATGGGCGGGGTGCTGGTCTATGCCTTCGCCGGCGCGCTCCTTGGCGGCATCACCAGCCCGGTCGGCGCCGTCGTCGGCGGGCTTATGGTCGGCGTCACCGAAAATCTGGTCGGCACCTATCTCATCGCCAGCCAACTCAAACTGACCGTGGCGTTCGCGCTGATCATTCTGGTTTTGGTGTTCAAGCCGAACGGTCTATTCGGCACCGCCATCGTGCGCCGGGTGTGACGATGGAAAAACCCGTGGCCCCAGCTGCGCGTGAGGTTGCCGGCGACGGCTACGCCGGTCTGAACGCCGGGGTCTGGCGCCTTATCGGCGTCCTGGCGCTGATCGCGCTCGCCGCCGCGCTGCCTTTCGCGCTGAGCAAGTACCAGGTCTTCGAACTGACCATGGTGATGATCTACGCCATCGCGGTGCTCGGGCTGAACATTCTCACCGGCTACAACGGACAGATTTCGCTCGGTCACGGCGGCTTTTTCGCCGCGGGCGCCTACACCGCCGCCATTCTCATGCACCGCTACGGCGTGCCTTACTGGGCGACGCTGCCGCCGGCGGCGCTGATTTGTTTCGTTCTCGGTGTGCTGTTCGGGCTGCCAGCGCTGCGTTTCGAAGGGCCGTATCTCGCGCTCGTGACACTGGCCATGGCGCTCGCCATGCCGCAATTGCTCAAATACTTCGATACCTGGACCGGGGGCCAGCAAGGCATCAACTTGGTCAAACCGCTGCCGCCGCCCGGCCTCGGTCTCGACCACGATCGCTGGCTCTACTTTGTGGTGTTTGTCGTCCTGCTTCTAGCAATCCGCGTGGCTGCCAACTTGCTCAATGGCCGCACCGGTCGCGCGTTTGTAGCGATCCGCGACCATCCGATTGCCGCAACCGCCATGGGCATCGACACCGCGCGCTACAAGACAATCGCGTTTGGCACATCGACGCTCTTTACGGGCGTCGCCGGCGCGCTTTCCGCCATCGTCATCGGCTTCGTCGCGCCCGAAAGCTTCAGCCTGTTCCTGTCGATCTCTTTTTTGGTGGGCTCCGCCGTCGGCGGCATTGCCACTATCAGCGGCGCCATCGTCGGCGGATTTTTCATCCAATTCGTGCCCAACCTCGCCAACGACATTTCCGACGCCGCCCCGTGGGCAATTTATGGGCTGGCCATGCTATTGTTCATGTACGCAATGCCTCGGGGGGTCGTCGGTTCGCTTGGGCCCTGGCTCGCCCGCTGGAAGCGACAAGCCTGAGCGCCCGGCGCCGCGCGCGAAAAACGTGAACGTGGAAGTCGAAGGGATGGGTGTGATGAGAACAAGAAAACACGCCGCGACCGGCTTGGCGGCTGCCGCCGGAGTTATATTGGCAAGCGGCCTGGCTTGGGCGGCCGACCAATACGGACCGGGAGTCACCGACAGCGAAATAAAGCTCGGCAACACCATGCCCTATAGCGGGCCGGCGTCCGGATTGGGGACACTCGGCAAAGCTGAAGCCGCCTTTTTCGCCATGATCAACGATCAGGGCGGCGTCAACGGCCGCAAGATCAATTTCATCACCCGCGACGACGGTTACAGCCCGCCCAAGACGCTGGAAATCACCCGCCATTTGGTCGAGGAAGAGCAGGTCCTATTGATGTTCAGCGCACTGGGGACTGCGACCAACACCGCAGTGCAGGATTATCTGAACGACAGCAAGGTGCCACAGCTCTTCATCGCCACCGGCGCTGCCAAGTGGGACGATCCCAAACATCATCCGTGGACGATTGCGTTTACGCCCAACTATCACATCGAGTCGCGCATCTACGGCCGCTACATCGGCAAAAGTCTGCCCAACGCAAAGATCGCGGTTCTTTATCAGAACGACGATTTCGGCAAAGATTACCTGGTCGGCTTGCGCGAAGGCCTGGGCGACAAAGCCGAGAAAATGATCGTCGCCACCAAGAGCTACGAAACGACCGATCCGACCGTGGATTCGCAGATCGTCACGCTGCAGGGCAGCGGCGCCGATGTGTTGCTGACCGCCGCGGTCCCCAAATTCGCAGCGCAAGCGATCCGCAAAGTCTACGACATCGGCTGGAAGCCGACGCATTTCCTGAGCTACCCGTCGAGTTCGATCGGCGGCGTGATGAAGCCGGCGGGCCTTGAGAAGAGCGTCGGCATCATCTCGGCAACACCGTTCAAGGACGGAACCGATCCGCAATGGCAGGATACGGCCGAGTTCAAGGATTGGGCGGGCTGGATGCAGAAGTACAATTCGGCCGCCAATTTTGGCGACCCCTTTTACGTCGACGGCTACATCCGCGGGCAACTCATGCTGACGCTCATCAAGACGGCCGGCAACGATCTGACGCGCGAGAACATGATGAAGCTCGCAACCAGCATGCGTGACGTGAAGCTGCCGATGCTGTTGCCCGGGATCACCGCTTCGACCGGGCCGGACGATTACCAGCCGCTCAAGCAAATGCAGCTTCAGAGATTCGACGGCAATACCTGGAAGTTATTCGGCGAAGTCATCTCGGGCTCCGGGAGCTGAACTGAGTCTGGAAAGATTCAAGCGGAGGAAAACGTGACGATACAGCGCATGACGACATCGGCATTGGCGGCGGGCTGCCTGTTGCTTGCCGGCAGCCTGGCATGGGCCGCGGGCCAGTACGGACCGGGCGCCAGCGACACCGAAATCAAGATCGGCAACACCATGCCGTACAGCGGGCCAGCCTCGGCTTACGGCTCGATCGGCAAATCCGACGCGGCGTATTTCGCCATGATCAACGAACAGGGCGGCATCAACGGCCGCAAGGTCAACTTCATCAGCCGCGACGACGCCTACAGCCCGCCCAAGGCAGTCGAATTGATTCGTCAGCTGGTCGAGCAGGATGGCGTGCTGCTGACGTTCAATACACTTGGCACGCCACCCAACACCGCGATCCAGGGCTATTTGAACGACAACAAGGTGCCGCAGTTGTTTGTCGCCACCGGCGCCGACAAATGGAACGACCCCAAGCAGCATCCCTGGACCATGGGCTGGCAACCGAGCTATCGCATCGAAGCGCGCATCTATGCCCGCTACATCCTCAAAAACATACCGAACGCCAAGATCGCGGTACTTTACCAGAATGACGATTTCGGCAAGGATTATCTGGTCGGACTGCGCCAGGGCCTGGGCGACAAGGCGGACAAGATGATCGTCGCCACGCAGAGCTACGAAACCACGGACCCCACGGTCGACTCGCAAGTGGTGGCGCTTCAGGAAAGCGGCGCCGACGTGTTGCTGACCGCCGCGGTCCCGAAATTCGCAGCGCAAGCGATCCGCAAAGTCTACGACATCGGCTGGAAGCCGACGCATTTCCTCACCAACGTGTCGAATTCTGTCGGCACCGTGATGAAACCCGCCGGTCTGGAAAAGGGCGTCGGCATCATTTCCGCCGCCTATCTCAAGGAACCGACCGATCCGCAGTGGCAAGACACGCCTGAATACAAGGATTGGCTCGCCTGGATGAAGAAATACAATTCCTCCGGCAACCTTGCCGACAGCAGCAACGTCGTCGGTTACTCCGTGACGCAGACGATGGTGGCCGTGCTCAAGGCCTGCGGCGACAATCTCACCCGCGAGAATATCATGAAGCAGGCGGCAAGCCTGCACGATCTGAAGCTGCCGATGCTGCTCCCCGGAATCACCATCTCCACCGGCCCGGACGATTTCGCGCCGGTCAGGCAGATGCGGCTGGAAAAGTTCGACGGCAGCACCTGGGTGCTGTTCGGCGAGGTGCTGTCGGGATCGGGCAGCTAATGTAGTTTCAACGACCTGGAGGCACTTCGGCCAAGTGATTTACGCGTCCGCAAGCTGAAAACCAAAGACCGAAAAATGAAGGAGGAAACGTCATGACCAATAAAAAAACGCTGATGACCGTCCTGGCCACAGCCGGTTTCGCCGTCGTCTGCGGCCTGGCTCTGGCCGCCGGCCAATACGGTCCCGGCGCCAGCGACACCGAAATCAAGATCGGCAACACCGACGCCCAAAGCGGTCCGGCATCCGCCTACGGGACCATCGCCAAAGGGGAAGCGGCGTTCTTCAACGCCGTCAACGAACAGGGCGGCGTCAACGGCCGCAAAATCAACTTCATCTCCCGCGACGACGGCTACAGCCCGCCAAAAACCGTCGAACTCGTGCGCAAGCTCGTGGAGGAAGACCAGGTGCTGCTGACATTCAACATTTTGGGCACGCCTCCCAACACCGCCGTCCAGGCCTATCTCAACGATAACAAAGTGCCGCAATTGTTTGTCGCCACCGGCGCCGACAAATGGAACGACCCCAAGCAGCATCCGTGGACCATGGGCTGGCAGCCCAGTTATCGGATCGAAGCGCGCATTTATGGCCGCTACATCCTCAAGAACATGCCCAACGCGAAGATCGCGGTGCTCTACCAAAACGACGACTTCGGCAAGGACTACATCACCGGCCTGCGCGAGGGTCTTGGCGACAAGGCCGGCACGATGATCGTCGACACCAAGAGCTATGAGACGACGGATCCCACGGTCGATTCGCAAATCGTCGCCCTGCAGGGCAGCGGAGCGGACGTGTTGCTGACCGCCGCGGTCCCCAAATTCGCGGCGCAAGCCATCCGCAAAGTCTACGACATCGGCTGGAAGCCGACGCATTTCCTGACCAACGTTTCGGTTTCCGTCGGCTCGGTCATGAAACCTGCCGGCCCCGAAAAAGGCGTCGGCATCATCTCCGCCGGCTATCTGAAGGATCCAACCGATCCGCAGTGGCAGAGCACGGCCGAATACCGCGATTGGTCGGAATGGATGAAGAAGTATTATTCGGCCGGCAGCCTGACCGACGTTAACAACGTGTACGCGTACACGGTGGCACAGACGATGCTTTCCGTATTGAAAGCCAGCGGCGACAATCTCACGCGCGAGCACATCATGAAGCAGGCGGCAGGCATCCGTGATCTGAAACTTCCGATGCTGCTGCCCGGAATTGTTATTTCGACCAGTGCCGACGATTTTGCCCCGATCAAACAGATGCAATTGATCAAGTTTGACGGCAATACCTGGCTGCCGTTCGGCGAGGTGATCTCCGGCTCCAGCAGCTAACGCGCAACGGCGTCGGCCGGCATCGCCGTCTGCACAACAAGACCGCGTGCGCGCGCATCGGCTACGCCGAGCGCGCGCAGCGCGCTAAGCGTCAGCGCCTGCACTACCTCGCGCTCGCGGCCCGATGCGTCGGGCGCCAGCGGGCCGATCAGCCCTTCGACCAGAAGTCCGGTAAGCGCCGCCGCGGCCAGCGTGGAATCCTGCTCCGGCAAGCGGCCTTCGGTAATGGCCGCCGCAACGCGTACGGCGAACTCTTCGGCAATCGCCCGGCGAAAGCCCGACCGCTCGCCGTCGAGCTCGGCGTCGACCGGTTCGGCGATAGCCGCGAACAGGAGCCGGCGCTGGCGCAGCGCGCGGGCGGCAAACGTCATGATCGCAGCCGAAAGCGCAGACAGCGGACCGGGCGCCTGGCCCGCGGCGGTGCGCAAGGCGGCGATTTCGCGTTCGGCGAGCTGCGCAAGCAGCGCCGCGACCAGATCGATCTTGGCCGGGAAATAGCGATAGACCGTACCGGCGGCGATGCCGGCACGGGCGGCGACGGCCGCGATCTGCACAGCCGCCATGCCGCCTTCGCTCGCGGCCTGCCGTGCCGCGGCGATGATGGCGTCATGACGTGCGGCCAGGCGGCGGGCGACATTTTCGGTGCGGCGATAAGGCATTAGCGACTTTCCAGGGAATCAAGACGCTAAGGTAGCAAAAACTGAACAACGATTCATCGCCCCATTCGAGCCCGAATTTCAGCAAAAGCGCGGCAAAGCGGCCCGATTATTTCCGCAAGTATTGGCGATGGTTCCCTCGTCGATCTTAGACCCTTCGCCGTTAAAAGGACGGGGCCGGCGAGTCCAACCGATCGGCATACCCGACAAGCTTTTCGTACTGCGTCTCACTGCACTTCACTCCAATGAAGCGACAGGAGGTCGAGCATGATTAAGCACCCTGAAGCCTATTCGATCGGAATCGAGGAGGAATACTTCCTCGCCGATGCCCGCTCCAAGGCGGTCGCTCAGACCATGCCGAAAAGCTTCCTCAAGGCGGCGCAGGAGCAACTCGGCGGCCAAGTGAAGCCGGAATTCCTGCAGTCGCAGATAGAAGTCATCACCTCGCCGCATGTCGACATGTCGACGGCGGCGGCCGAACTTAAATACCTGCGTCAGACATTGGCCGCCATCGCCGCCCAACACGGCCTGGTCATTGTTGCCGCCGGAACGCATCCGACCGCGATGTGGGCCCGCTCGCAACAGACCGCGAAAGAGCGGTACGACGCCGTCATGGACGATCTGCAGATGATCGGCCGCCGCGACATGGTGTGCGGCATGCATGTGCATGTCGAACTGCCGAATCCGGACGAGCGCGTCGACGTGATGTATCGCATGCTTCCCTACTTGCCGCTGTTCGTGGCGCTGTCGACTTCGTCGCCGTTCTGGGGCTCGCGCCGCACCGGACTAAAAGGCTACCGGCTCGCCGCCTACGACGAACTGCCGCGAACCGGGGTGCCGGAACTGTTCCGCACCCGCGAGGAGTTCGACAGCTATGTGGCGGCGCTGGTGCGCGCCGACGTGATCGAAAATTCGAGCTACATCTGGTGGGCGATCCGGCCGTCGCGCAGCCATCCGACGCTTGAACTGCGCGCACCCGACTGCTGCACGCGCGCCGACGATTCGATCGCGCTCGCGACGCTTTACCGTGTGCTGGCGCGGCGCTTGACGCGCAATCCATGGCTCAATGATCATCTTACGACGGTCGAGCGCGCCATCATCGTCGAGAACAAGTGGCGCGCGCAGCGCTATGGGGTGCATGGCACCTTCGTCACCATTGACGGCAGCGGCGCAGTCAGCTGCGCCGAATTTCTCGAACAGGCGATCGAGGAGGCGGCGGCGGATGCCGTTGACCTCGGTTGCGTCAATGAGTTGCAGCGCTGCCGGGCCATCGTCGACGCCGGCACCTCGGCCGACGCCCAGCTCGCCGTATTCGAGACCGAGCGCAGGAATGGCGCCAATCGCGATCGCGCGCTCAATGCCGTCACGGATTGGCTCGTGGCGGCCACGCTGCGGTGAGGGCCTGCTGCGGAACGGCTAACGGACTTACTCGCCCCGCTCCGCCAGCGACTTGGCGCGGACTTTCGACAGCGTCGTCATCGGGGTGATCGCCTCGGGATCGATGACAAGACGGATGATCGAGGGCTTGCCGGACGCAACCGCTTCCTTGAATGCCGCGGGGAAATCGGCGGTGCGTTCGACGCTCGCGCCAAAGCCGCCGAAGGCGCGCGCATAAGCGGCAAAGTCCGGATTGCGCAAATCGGTGGCGATGACGCGACCGGGATATTCCCGTTCCTGATGCATGCGAATGGTGCCGTACATGCCATTATCGGCAATCACCACGATCAGCGGCAAGCCATACTGGACGGCGGTGGCGAATTCCTGGCCGTTCATGAGGAAATCGCCATCGCCGGCGATGCAGACGACGGGACGCTCGGGATAAAGCCGCTTCATGGCGACCGCGGCCGGCACGCCGTAGCCCATGGAACCGGATGTCGGCGCGATATGCTGGCCGAAACGGCGGAAGCGGAAGAAGCGATGGATCCAGGCCGCGTAGTTTCCGGCGCCGTTGGTGATGATGGCGTCGGCGGGAAGGTTGTCGCGCAGCCACACCATGACGGCGCCAAAATTGATGGCGCCCGGCTGCTCGGTCGGCTTTTCGGTCCAGCGGAGATAATCGGCATGCGCCGCTTGTGCCTCGCCGCGCGGCGCGCCCGGCACGTCGAGGCGTTCGAGCGCGGCGGCGAACGCGGTCGGCGTCGCATGGATCGGCAGGTGCGCACTGTAAACGCGGCCAAGCTCTTCGGCGCCCGGATGCACATGCACGAATGTCATCTGCGGGCGGGGAATGTCGAACAAGGTGTAGCTCTGCGACGGCAAATCCCCCATGCGCCCGCCGATAAGGACCACGAGATCGGAAGATTTGATGCGTTCGAGGAGCTTGGGATTGGGACCGATGCCAAGATCGCCGGCATAGCTTTCATGCAGCGCATCGAATAGATGCAGCCGGCGGAAGGTTGTGCATACCGGGATCGCACATTTCCGCGCGAAGCGACCCACGCTGTCGACCGCGGCCTGCGACCAGCGGCTGCCGCCCAGGATCAAGAACGGCGCGCGCGCGGCGGCGAGGAGCTCGGCGAACTTCTTGAGCTCAGCCGCCCCGGGCGACGTTTCCATCGGCGTGTAGGCCGGTGCATCGTCGATCGCGATTCGCTCGGTGAGCATGTCTTCGGGCAGGCTGATGACCACCGGTCCCGGCCGGCCGTTGGCGGCCGTATGGAACGCACGCGAGATGATTTCCGGCACCCGCGCCGGATCGTCGATCTCGGTCGACCATTTGGTCATCGAACCGAAAACGGCTCGATAATCGAGCTCCTGGAAAGCCTCGCGCTCGCGCATGTCGCGCGCAACCTGGCCGACGAACATGATGAGCGGCGTCGAATCCTGGCGCGCGACGTGGATGCCGGGAGAGGCGTTGGTGGCGCCCGGCCCACGCGTGACAAAACAGATGCCCGGCCGGCCGGTCGCTTTGCCCACCGCCTCGGCCATGATCGCGGCGCCGCCCTCCTGGCGGCAAACGGTGACGGCAAGGTCGCTGTCGTGAAATGCGTCGATCACCGCGAGATAGCTCTCGCCCGGCACGCAAAACACATGGCGCACGCCGTGAATGCGCAACTGCTCGACCAAGACCTCGGCGGCAGTGCGATTATTGGCCTTGCCGCGCATCGGCGTCTCCAGGGGACGATTTCAGGCGCAGCCGACGAACCGCGCCTGGCGTTGTAAAACTTTGATTGCCGCGACCCGCGCCGATAGTCCAGTGTTTTGCCCGGCACAACACGATTGATAGCATACCACGCTGAATATGGCCGCATGACCGGCGAAACCGACAGCCAGCAGGAAGTGTTCGCCTTTCTCGCCGATCCCGCGACCCACGGCGGGCGGAAGGTCGTGCGCATCGACACCCATGCGGCCTCGGTGTTCCTCGCCGGCGACCGCGCGCTGAAAATCAAGCGCGCGGTGCGGTTCCCCTTCCTCGACTATTCGACGCTCGGCAAGCGCAGAGAAGCTTGCGAGGCGGAGATTGCCGTCAACACGCCTTATGCGCCGGAAATCTATCGCGGCGTCGTGCCGATTACGCGGGAAGCCGGCGGTCGGCTCGCGATCGGCGGCGCCGGCGCGCCGATCGAATGGGCGGTCGAGATGCGGCGTTTCGACGAGACGCGTACGCTCGATCATCTCGCCGGCGAAATCGACGAAGGTTTGGCCGACGCGCTCGGCCGCGCCGTTGCCGCCGCGCATGGCAAAGCGCCGAAGGTCGAGGCCGAAGCCTGGATCGCGGCGCTCGGCTCCTATATCGACGAGCAGGCCGCAACGTTCCGCAAATTTCCCGCTGTCTTTCCGGCCGCCGAAATCGACGCGCTCGCACGCAACAGCCGCGTCGCCTACGAACGCATCGTCCCGCTGTTGCGCGAGCGTGCCCGCCGCGGCTTCGTCCGCCGTATTCACGGCGACCTTCATCTCGGCAACATCGCGCTGATCGACGGCAAGCCGGTTTTGTTCGATGCCATCGAATTCAGCGAGGTGATCGCCTCCGGCGACGTGTTCTACGACCTTGCTTTCCTGCTCATGGACTTGTGCGAACGTGGGCTCGCCCCGCCGGCCAATGTATTGCTCAACCGCTACCTGGCGGAACGGCGGCAACTCGAAGATCTCGATGCGCTCGCGACCCTGCCGTTCTTCCTGTCGATGCGCGCGGCGATTCGCGCGAGAGTGACGATTGCGCGCCTGGAGCGGACACCGGAGCGTGAACGCGCGGCGATTGCGCGTATGGCGCGCGCCTATTTCGATTTCGCGGCGCGGGCGATCACGCCGCCGGCACCGCAATTCGTCGCCGTCGGCGGCCTTTCCGGGACCGGCAAAACGAGGCTCGCGCGCGCTTTGGCGCCGGACCTCGACCCGATGCCCGGTGCCGTCATCGTGCGTTCGGACGTGGAGCGGAAGGCGCTGTTCGGCGCTGGCGAAACCGAGAAATTGCCGGCAACCGCTTATACCGAGGAAGTCAACGCTCGCGTCTATGCCGCGCTCGCCGGCAACGCTACTCGTGCGCTGGCCGCCGGGCACTCGGCGATCGTCGACGCGGTATTCGCGAAGGCGGACGAGCGTGCCGCCATCGCTGCAACGGCGAAGTCCGCACGCGTCCGCTTGCGGGGATTATTCCTGACTGCGGACCTCGACACTCGGGTCGGCCGCGTCGGCGCACGCGCGCGCGACGCGTCCGACGCCGACGCCGCAGTGGCGCGGGCGCAGGAGCGCTACGACCTCGGCGCGCTCGATTGGACGCCGATCGATGCCTCGGGAACGCCGGATGAGACCTTGGCGCGGGCAAAAGTCGCACTACGCGCCGTTGATTGACTGACACGGGCCTGCGCCAATATAAGCGCGGGGCAACCGGGCAGCAGGAAAGGCTTCGATTATGGCGAGCACGGCAACAACCGCCACAGGCATCGAGCACCCGGAAGAGCCGTCGCGGCGCGATTTTCTCTACATTGCCACCGGCACGGTTGCCGCCGTGGGCGCCGCCGCCACCCTGGTGCCGCTCGTCGCCCAGATGAATCCCGACGCCTCGACGCTTGCCGCCGGGGGACCCGTCGATCTCGACGTCT
>Ga0187784_10004851_pt1 | contig 10899 bp, 9 predicted proteins | sample 1015_SJ02_MP15_2_FD_132964 | JGI IMG/M metagenome (GOLD analysis project Ga0187784, IMG submission 132964) | Tropical peat soil microbial communities from peatlands in Department of Meta, Colombia - 1015_SJ02_MP15_20_MG | ecosystem: Environmental > Terrestrial > Soil > Wetlands > Peat | place... | reverse complement strand
TAGGGCGACTTCTCGGTGATGATCGAGGTGCCGGCGGCGGTGACGATCTCGGACGTCTTCGATTCCGCCGAAAGCGGCGCGACCGCGAGCGCCGCCGGCGTGACGCCGAAGCCGGCGAGGAAAGCCACCTTGTCGTTGACGATGAGCTCCTGCGCGATGCGCTTGGTGTTGTCGGGGACCGCGGCGTCGTCGCGGATGATGAGCTCGATCTTCTTGCCGGCAACCGTATCGCCGTGCTGCGCCATGTAGAGCTTGATCGCCGCGGCTTCTTGTTTGCCGGTGGACTGCTGCTGTCCCGTCATCGGCAGGATGAAGCCGATCTTGACGGTGTCTTGTTTGGAGGCGTCTTGGGCGAACGCACCGTCCGCCGCCGCAAGCGCAAGCGCAAGCGCGGCGACCGTGGCTGCAAGACAAGAGCGACGCAACATGGTTTTCCTCCCAAATAGAGCGATCTTTTATAACCCGTAAGCTGGATAGCCATTCCGGCGGGCCTTTGTCCAGATCACAGGTTGTCTCAGCCGCGAGCGTCCCGTTTTTCGGCCCATTGCCAGCCGATTACCCGGACGATCAAAAAACAAGGCCCCGGCTTGCGCCGGGGCCTCGCAATGAGAGGATTGCCGGATCGCCGGCCGTCGCTGGTCGGCTACTGGATGGTCTCCCCGTGCAGCGCCAAGTCGAGACCTTCGCGCTCGACGTCTTCGCTCACGCGCAGGCCGATGACCATGTCGACGATCTTGAGCAGGATCAGCGTCACGACGACGTCATAGACGAACACCGTGCCGACGCCGATGGCCTGATTGAGCACCTGGGCGGCATTGCCTTCGATCAAGCCGGCGGTGCCGCCGTACGCCTCGATGGCGAACACGCCGGTGAGCAGCGCGCCGGCCGCTCCGCCGATCGCGTGCACGCCGAAGGCGTCAAGCGCATCGTCGTAACCGAAGAAGTGCTTGAGGCCGGTGCAGCCCCAGTAGCAGACGATGCCGGCGGCGATGCCGATGCAGAATGCCCCCATCGGGCCGACGAAGCCGGAGGCCGGCGTGATGGCGACGAGCCCGGCCACGGCGCCGGAGCAGATGCCGATGACCGTCGGCTTCCCGCGCATGATCCATTCGACGATCATCCAGGTAAAGCCGGCCGAGGCGGTGGCGAGGTGGGTGACGGTCATCGCCATGCCGGCCTGCATGCCGGCGCTGACGGCGGAACCGGCGTTGAAGCCGAACCAGCCGACCCAGAGCAGCGAAGCGCCGATCATGGTGAGCACCATGTTATGCGGCGGTGCGGTTTCCTTGCGCTTGCCGAGCATGAGGGCGGCCATCAAGCCGGCGGTGCCGGAGTTCACATGCACCACCGTGCCGCCGGCGAAGTCGAGCACGTGGACCTTGGCGTCGGCATTGGCGCTGTTGAAAATGCCGTCCGGTCCCCACACCCAATGCGCGATCGGTGAATAGACGAAGATCGCCCATAGACCGATGAACCAGAGCATGGCGGAGAACTTCATGCGCTCGGCGAAGGAGCCGGCAATCAGCGCCGCGGTGATGATCGCGAAGGTCAACTGGAACATCGAGTAGACGGTCTCGGGGATGGTCGGCGCCAGCGGGTTGGGATTGCCGATGCCCTTGGCGATGTCGCTGACGATACCTTGCAGGAACGCGCGGTCGAGGCCGCCGATGAACGGGGTGCCGGCGCGGAAGGCGAGGCTGTAGGTGAAGAACAGCCACAGGATGCTGATCAGGCAGGTGATGGCGAAACTGGTCATCACCGTGTCGCCGACGTTCTTCTTGCGCACCATGCCGCCGTAGAATAGGGCAAGCCCGGGGATGGTCATCATCAGCACGATGGCCATCGAGGTGAGCATCCAGGCGGTATCGCCGGAATTGGGCGAGCAGTTGGTCAGCGTCTTGGCGTCGCAAGCGGGTGGCGGCGCTTCGGCCGCCGCCGGCGCGGCCGTAGTCTCCGCCGTCGCCGCCGGCGTTTGCGCATAAGACGCATGGAATGTCGGCACGCTCAGCAAGACGGCCAGCGCAAATGCCGCGGCGAGAGCCAATAGCCCCGCACGCGAGAATTTCCTTAAGATCATGACTTCACTCCTGTCCGTAACGATGGAGGTGCGGGTTTTCAAAGAGCTGCGACGTCGGTCTCGCCGGTGCGGATGCGGACCGCATGATCGAGGCTGAACACGAAGATCTTGCCGTCGCCGATCTGCCCGGTCTTCGCCGCAGCGGTAATGGCCTCGATGACCTTGTCCACCTGGTTCGAAGCGCAGGCGATTTCGAGCTTGATCTTGGGCAGGAAACTCACCGCATATTCGGCGCCGCGGTAGATTTCGGTGTGACCCTTCTGGCGGCCGTAGCCTTTCACTTCGGTCACGGTCAGTCCCTGAATGCCGATCTTCGTGAGCGCGTCGCGGACCTCGTCGAGCTTGAACGGCTTGATGATGGCCATAACGATTTTCATTGATTCAATCTCCCGTCTTCCCCCCTCGTGCACTGCATCGGGCGGACTAAGCTTTGCGATGGCCGCGTTGGAATTGCCCCCTCGCGGATTAGCGTGGCGCAAGGAATCAAACGCCGTGCCAAGTCCGGCAATATCGCATGAGTGCCGGCAATCAATAGCGAATCCGATATCCGGCCGACCGGCGGCCCCCGCGGTGAGGACGGAACGGCCGATTATCGCTGGAACGCCCGCCCAAACATCGGACAAGCTGCATAATAACTAGGCTTAGCTGCCGAACACTGTGACCGCGAAAGAACCGCGGGGCTTGCTCAAAGCGCGTCGACATCGGTTTCGCCGGTGCGAATGCGCATGGCCCGCTCGATGGGGGCGACGAAAATCTTGCCATCGCCGATCTGTCCGGTCTTGGCGGCGGCGCCGATCGCTTCGACGACGCTGTCGGCCTGCTCCGCTGCCACCGCAACCTCGACGCGTATTTTCGGCAGGAAGTTCACCGCGTATTCGGCGCCGCGATAGATTTCCATGTGACCCTTCTGCCGGCCGTACCCCTTCACCTCGGTCACCGTCATGCCGTGAACGCCGATGGCGGTGAGCGCGTCGCGCACCTCTTCGAGCTTGAAGGGTTTTATGACGGCAATGATGAGCTTCATCGACAGGTCCCCGGCATGGCGCCAACGCGCCATGCGTACAATATCGGCATCGCGGCCAAGAATTAAGCTGCTTGTGGCTGAATGGACCGGCCGACCGTTTAATTGTCGTGCATAACTCGAAACGGGTCGCGCTATGCGGGCTTGCTATGCGGGCTTGCTATGCGGGCTTGAGACGATACGGCCGCAGCAGACCTTCCTGCGCCACGGACGCCACCAAGGACCCGTTGCTCGCGTAGATCAGGCCGCGGGCAAAACCGCGCGCGCCGTTGAGGCTCGGGCTGTCCTGCGCGTAGAGCAGCCATTCGTCGGCGCGGAACGGCCGGTGGAACCACAGCGCGTGGTCGAGGCTCGCCGGCATGAGGTCGCCGTCGAACACGTTGCGGCCGTGTGGAATGAGCGCCGCATCGAGCAGGGTCATATCCGAGGCATAAGCAAGCACGCAGCGATGGATCGCGGGATCGTCCGGCAGCCGGCCGGCCGCACGCATCCACATGTGGGACCGCCCGCCCTCGATCTTCTCGCCGAGATAGCGGCCGTACTCGACCGGCTTGAACTCGAACGCCGGCTCCCGCTCGAAATAATGCCGCACCCGTTCGGGCATGCGGGCAAGCACGCGATTTCTGATCTCCGGCTCGCTCGGCAGCGCGTCCGGCGTCGGCACCGCCGGCATGTCGAACTGATGCACCAGTCCTTGCTCGGCGATGTGGAAGGACACCGACATCGAATAAATCGCCCGGCCGTGCTGGATCGCCACCACGCGCCTGGTGGTGAAGCTTTTGCCGTCGCGAATACGATCGACCTCATAGATGATCGGCACGTTGGGATCGCCGGCGAGCAGAAAATAGGCATGCAGCGAGTGCGGCGGCCGCAGCACCACGTCCTCGACCGTGCGACAGGCGGCAACCAGGGCCTGGCCGATGACCTGCCCGCCGAACACCGGCTGCCAGCGCGATTGCGGCGAACGGCCGCGGAACAGGTTCACCTCCAGCGGCTCGATATCGAGGATGGAAAGAACGTCCGAAATGGCGGAGGACATGAATAGGTTCCGGTTGAATTGCAGGGAAAGACGGCCGCGCCGCCCCGTGATGACGAATTCGCAGGTTGCCGCTAAATTGTAGGGACTTCAAATCCGCCGTACTAGCTATCGGGCGAGACTTACCACCAAAGGCTTGCGCGTGACGATCCGCCGGGACGGCCACATCGACGTGCTCATCGGAGGCGGCGGCTTTGCCGGGCTGACGCTTGCGATTGCGCTTGCGCAGGCGCTCGGGCCGTCATTCTCCGTCACTGTTGCCGACCCGACGCTCGGCCGCGGCCATGCCGGCGACGAGCGCGCCTCGGCCATCGTTGCCGCCGCGCGCAGGCTGCTCGAAGCGCTCGGGGTTTGGCAAGGCGTCGCCGAGGAGGCGCAGCCGATCCTCGACATGGTCGTCACCGACAGTCGGCTCGACGACGCCGTGCGCCCGGTGTTCCTCACCTTCGCCGGCGAAATCGAGCCGGGCGAGCCGTTCGCGCATATGATCGAGAACCGCGATCTGCTCAACGCCCTGGAAGCGAAGGCGAAGGAGGTCGGCGTTAAGCTGCGCGCAAATGCGGTCTCGCAATTCGCTCTTTACCCTCCCCTGGAGGGGGAGGGTAAAGAGCGCAGCGAGCGGGGTGGGGTGAGCGGCGGCTTAGCATTCACCCCACCCCGACCGCCTGACGGCGGTCGACCCTCCCCCTCCAGGGGAGGGTGGGAAGAGTCGCTGAGAGCGGCGGCTCCCGATGTCGAAGTCGAACTCGCCGATGGCTCGACGGTATCGGCGCGGCTTCTCGTTGCCGCCGACGGCGCCCGCTCCTTCATCCGCGAACGCGCCGGCATCGCCGTGCACGGCTGGAATTACGGCCAATCGGCCATCGTGACCACTGTCGGCCACGAGCGCGATCACGGCGGGCGCGCCGAAGAGCATTTCCTCCCCGCCGGGCCGTTTGCGATTCTTCCGCTCAAGGGCCGCCGCTCGTCGATCGTGTGGACCGAAGCCGCAGGCGAGGCGGAGCGCATCGTGGCGTTGCCGGACGACGCCTTCCACGCCGAGCTGGAGCAGCGCTTCAAGCTGCATCTCGGCGAGATCACCACGGTCGGCGCCCGGCGCGTGCATCCGCTCGGCTTCTTCGTCGCGCGCTCGTTCATCGCCGAGCGCATCGCGCTCGTCGGCGACGCCGCCCACCTCATCCATCCGATCGCCGGACAGGGGCTCAATATGGGGCTCAAGGACGTCGCTGCGCTCGCCGAGGTCGTCGTCGACGCGGCGCGGCTCGGCCTCGATCCGGGCGCCGCGGACGTGCTTGAACGCTATCAACGCTGGCGGCGGTTCGACACCATGACCATGGGACTTGCGACCGACGGGCTCAACCGGCTGTTCTCCAACCGCTCGGCGGCGTTGCGGCTTCTTCGCGATGTCGGCCTCGGCCTGGTCGACCGCGCGCCCGCCCTCAAGCGCCTATTCATCCGCGAAGCGGCCGGCCTCGTCGGCGAAGTCCCCAAACTGCTGCGTGGAGAAGTGCTATAGCGTCATGGTCTCGAAGCCGCCGTTCCGGCCGGGGCTTGTAAGATCATGTTCGTTTAAGATCATGCGTTTAAGGTCATGGCGTTCAACCACATCGCGGTTATCGGAGCGGGCGCCTGGGGCAGTGCGCTGGCGCTGACCTGTGCGCGCGCCGGCCGGCGCGTCACGCTGTGGGAGCCCGATGCCGCCAATGCCGGTGCGCTCGTGACCAAGCGCGAGAGCCTGTTCCTTCCCGGCGTGCGCCTTGATGATGGCATCGCCATTACCGGCGAGCTTGCGGAAGCCGCGCGCGCAGAGGCGATCCTGCTCGTCGTGCCGGCGCAGGTCGTGCGCGCGGTCGCCACCTCGCTGACGCCGTTGATCGCGGCCGGCACGCCGGTCGTCGTCTGCGCCAAGGGCATCGAGCGCGGCACGAAAAAATTCATGCACGAGGTGATCGCCGAATGCGCGCCGGGCGCGGCGCCGGCGATCCTGTCGGGACCGAGCTTTGCCGCCGACGTGGCGCGCGGGCTGCCGACGGCGGTGACGCTCGCGGCGAGCGACGACACGCTGGCCGCCGCATTGGCGCGCGCGATCGGCTCGGCGACATTCCGCCCCTATCACTCGACCGACGTGCGCGGCGTCGAGATCGGCGGCGCCGCCAAGAACGTGCTCGCGATCGCCGCCGGCGTGGTCGCCGGCCGCGGGCTCGGCGCCAGCGCCCTGGCGGCGCTGACCACGCGCGGCTTCGCCGAGCTGGTGCGCTTCGGCAACGCCTACGGCGCGCGCACGGAGACGATGATGGGCCTCTCCGGCCTCGGCGATCTCCTGCTCACCTGTTCGAGCCCGCAGTCGCGCAACTTCACTTTCGGCCTTCATCTCGGCCGCGGAGAAAAACCCGAGGCGATTCGCGCCGGCCTTGCCGAAGGCGTGTTCACCGCCTCGGTGCTGATCGAGATGGCGCGCGAGCGCGCGGTGGACATGCCGATCTCTTTCGCCGTCTGCGCGCTGCTCGACGGCGCCATGAGCGTGGACGCGGCGATCGAATCCTTGCTGTCGCGGCCGTTCAAGGCGGAGGGATGATCATGGCGTACTGGCTGATGAAGACGGAGCCGGAGGAATTCTCCTGGGACGATCAGGTCAAGCGCGGCAAGAAGGGCGAGCCGTGGAGCGGCGTGCGCAATTTCACCGCGCGGCGGCATCTCAAGGAGATGAAGAAGGGCGAGAAGTTCTTCTTCTATCACACCGGCGAGGAGAAGCAGGTGGTCGGCATCGGCGAGATCATCGCGGAGGCCCATCACGACCCGACCGCGCCCAAGAACGAGCCCTGGGTGGCGGTGACCGCCGCCGCCGTCGAGCCGCTGCCGAAGCCGGTGACGCTTGCCGCGATCAAGGCGGAGCCCAAGCTCAAGGACATGGCGCTGGTCAAATATTCCCGGCTCTCGGTACAGCCGGTGACGGCGGAGGAATGGAAGCTCGTCTGCAAGATGGGCGGCATGCCGGCGCGCCAAAGCGGCGCGGCGGGCTGACGGGTCTATACTGCGCGTTGACCGATCGCGACGTTCGCGATCCTTGGGGGGCATCCTGCAATGTCGTTTTTCAATCGCCTGGCGCGTGGCGGCGCGCTGTTTGTCTTGCTCGCCGTAATGCTCGTCGGCTGCGGCGACAGCGAGCCGGATCAGCGCAAGGCGTTCATTCAATTCTTGCAGGACATCAACAACCGGCCCGGGGTTCATTTCCTCAACCCGACACCCGAAGAGGAAAAAGCCTTCGGGCCTTACCTGCGGCATTATGCGCTCATCCTCGATTTCAATAAGGATATGAAAGCAACATCCGAGGAATTTGCCCGGCACGTCATGCGGCTCGGCCTCGCCCCGACATCGAGCCCGCGCACGATCGAGCAGATGGCCGCGGCGCCGCAGGATCTGACCGTCGTCAAGGACGAAGTCGCAAAAATGGAGCAGGCGATGGAAATGCGGCTCGCCCGGGCGACCGCCGACCGCGCCGCGCTCACGCAGCCGAACGACCTGAAGGCCGTTTACGACAGGACCTTCGACAAGCTCGTCGTCGCGCCGACGCTCGCCTTCGAGAAATCCGTCAAAGCGCTGCAGACGGGCATCGACGCCTCGATCAGGCTCGTCGATTACATCAACAGCCACCGCGGCAGGCTCACGATCTCCGGCACGCAGATTCGAGCCGCCGATCAGCGGACGCTCGACGAGCTCAACGCGCTCTTCAAGGCCCATCAGGAAGCGGGCGAACATTTCGCGGCCGCGCAACGCGACGGCGACCGGCTGGTGCGCGGCGACTAAAGGCCGCCTGCCGCCGGCCAATGCCGTCGGCGATGGCTTTGATGCCGATCAAAGCATTTTGTCGCTCGGAATTCATCATCCGTACGACAATATGAATGCAGCATGCCGCTCCGCCTGCTTGTCCGTCTAAAGACGGATGGTCAATAATGCGCCCGAGGAGAGAGAATGAACGCGGCCGTAACGATCAAGTCGCGTGGAGGATGAGATGTCGGAAAAGATTTATGAAGTCCCCGCCGCATGGGCGAAGCGCGCCTATATCACCGACGCCGAATACAAGAAGATGTACGAGCGCTCGCTCGCCGATCCCGACGGCTTCTGGGCCGAACAGGGAAAGCGCATCCACTGGTTCAAGCCCTTCGCCAAGGTCAAGAACACCTCCTTCGATCCGCATCGCGTCTCGATCAAATGGTTCGAGGACGGCGTCACCAACGCCGCCTACAACTGCATCGACCGTCATTTGCACGCGCGCGGCGATCAGGTCGCCATCATCTGGGAAGGCGACGATCCCAAGGACTCCAGGAAGATCACCTACCGCGAGCTGCACGATCAGGTCTGCCGCCTCGCCAACGTGCTGCGCAACCGCAACGTCGAGAAGGGCGACCGCGTCACCATCTATATGCCGATGATCCCCGAGGCGGCCTACGCCATCCTCGCCTGCGCGCGCATCGGCGCCATCCACTCCGTGGTGTTCGGCGGCTTCTCGCCGGACTCGCTCGCCGGCCGCATCGAGGACTGCAAATCGAACGTCGTCATCACCGCCGACGAGGGCCTGCGCGGCGGCCGCAAGGTGCCGCTCAAGGCCAACGCCGACGCCGCGATCGAGAAGGCCGGCGGCGTCGATCACGTCATCGTGGTCAGGCGCACCGGCGCGCGCGTCGACATGACGCCCGGACGCGACGTCTGGTATCACGAGGCCATGGATGTGGTCACGTCGGAGTGTCCGTGCGCGGAGATGCACGCGGAGGATCCGCTGTTCATCCTCTACACCTCGGGCTCGACCGGCAAGCCGAAAGGCGTGCTGCACACGACCGGCGGCTACCTGGTGTTCGCCGCGCTGACGCACCAGCTGATCTTCGACTATCACGACGGCGACATCTATTGGTGCACCGCCGACGTCGGCTGGGTCACCGGCCACAGCTACATCGTCTACGGGCCGCTCGCCAACGGCGCCACCACGCTGATGTTCGAAGGCGTGCCGAACTATCCGACGGTGTCGCGCTTCTGGGAGGTGATCGACAAGCACAAGGTCAACACCTTCTACACCGCGCCGACCGCGATCCGCGCGCTGATGCAGGCCGGCGACGCGGCGGTGAAAAAGACCTCGCGCGCCTCGCTGCGGCTTCTGGGCTCGGTCGGCGAGCCGATCAACCCGGAAGCGTGGGAATGGTTCTACCGCGTGGTCGGCGACGGCCGCTGCCCGATCGTCGATACCTGGTGGCAGACCGAAACCGGCGGCATTCTCATTACGCCGCTGCCGGGGGCGACGCGGCTCAAGCCCGGCTCGGCGACGCGGCCGTTCTTCGGCATCGTGCCGGAACTCGTCGACGCCGAGGGCAAGGTGCTCGAGGGCGCCGCCACCGGCAACCTGTGCATCGCCGATTCATGGCCGGGGCAGATGCGCACGGTCTATGGCGACCATCAGCGCTTCGTTGATACTTATTTCAGCGCCTACCCCGGAAAGTATTTCACCGGCGACGGCTGCCGCCGCGACGAAGACGGCTATTACTGGATCACCGGCCGCGTCGACGACGTCATCAACGTCGCCGGCCATCGCATGGGCACCGCCGAGGTGGAATCGGCGCTGGTGGCGCACCCGAAAGTCTCCGAGGCCGCCGTCGTCGGCTATCCGCACGACATCAAGGGCCAGGGCATCTACGCCTATGTCACGCTGATGGCGGGCGAGGAGCCGTCGGAAGCGCTGCGCAAGGAACTGGTGCAGTGGGTGCGCACCGAAATCGGGCCGATCGCCTCGCCCGACCTCATCCAGTTCGCCCCGAACCTGCCGAAGACGCGCTCGGGCAAGATCATGCGGCGCATCCTGCGCAAGATCGCCGAAGACGAGTTCGGCAATCTCGGCGACACTTCGACGCTCGCCGACCCCGCGGTGGTCGACGATCTGGTGACCCACCGGCAAAACAAAAAGAGCGCTTAAATTTCCCCTCTCCCCTTGCGGGAGAGGGTGGCGAGTTGCGAGCGACAGCGCGCAACGAGCCGGGTGAGGGGGCCTCTTCGCAAGATTTTTTTGAAAGCAAACCCCTCACCCGCCTCGCTCACTGTCGTTCGCTCGGCGCCCTCTCCCGCAAGGGGAGAGGGAAGAAGGCGCCCCCCTCCACCACACTTCGTGTGGTCCCCCTCCCCCGCTTCGCAGGGGAGGAAAAGCGAATCCGTTCTCACGACGCATTCGCATCCACCTCTCCCCGCGGGCGGGGAGAGGTGAACTTGATGCGTGCGCGCCACACCGGGCAAAAAATTTGCGATTTCTACACGCTGTCGCGAGGCCGTTACTGAGCGCGCCCGCGCATTCGATTAAGATCGTCCCGGGGTTGTCGATCCAGGCGGCGCGGGGCTCGCCCGGATGCAGTCGTGGCTTTCGAGGTTAGCGATCATGCGAGGAAAAATTCTTGCCGCCGCCGCGCTCGCGGCCGCCGCGTTTGCATGCGTCCTGTCGCCGCATGAAGCGCGGGCGCGCGGCCAGACGGTGACGATGAGCGAGACGTTCATGCCCGGCACCATCGTGGTGCGCACGAGCGAACGGCGCCTCTATTACGTCATCGGCGGCGGGCAGGCCATCCGCTATCCGGTCGGCGTCGGCCGCGCGGGCAAGCAATGGTCGGGCACCTCCTACATCAACGGCAAATACATCCGCCCGGACTGGTCGCCGCCCGCGGTGGTGCGGCACGACCACCCCGGCCTGCCGAACGTCATTCGCGGCGGCTCGCCGCGCAATCCGATGGGCGCCGC
>Ga0187784_10004850_pt1 | contig 10902 bp, 10 predicted proteins | sample 1015_SJ02_MP15_2_FD_132964 | JGI IMG/M metagenome (GOLD analysis project Ga0187784, IMG submission 132964) | Tropical peat soil microbial communities from peatlands in Department of Meta, Colombia - 1015_SJ02_MP15_20_MG | ecosystem: Environmental > Terrestrial > Soil > Wetlands > Peat | place... | reverse complement strand
TCAAAAGCGTGGATGGGTGCGTGGATGGGCTGAGTTCGAATCCCCTTCACAAGGCGACGGCGAACAAACAGACCATCCAACAACGAGCGCAGCTTGGCCACACGATCGATCCACCGCCTCAATGCACTCACGGTCGCGCGCCTGCGCGGTCCCGGCAAATATGCGGACGGCGGCGGCCTCTATCTGCAGATCGACGGCAACAGTCGTGCCTGGCACTTCCGCCATCGCTGGCTCGGCACCGAGCGCTACATGGGTCTCGGTCCGCTCCATCTGGTCAGCCTCGGCGAAGCGCGCGAACTCGCGCACAATGCCCGCAAGCTGCTGCACGACCGCATTGATCCTCTTGCCGCTCGCCAAGCGGAACGCCGGCAGAAGGAAATCGACGCCGGCAAGAGCCTGACGTTCGACGCCTGCAGGAAAAAATATATCGAAGATCATCAGGTCGAGTGGAAGAATCCAAAGCATCGCCAACAATGGGCCAATATTCGCGAGACGATGCTTTCAAAATGCATCATTCCGAAGATGAGCGAAAATCCCGACGACAACAGGAACATTAGCCCGCCGAACGAGACACTGCTCGGGATGTTGAGTATCTAGAACTGCGTCATGCGCCGCTCCCGACGCGCAGGACGACAGGCGCTCGAGGGCGATCAGTTCTCAAGGTATCGCGCCGGCGGATTGTCCCGCGAATATACCGGTTGCTTGAGGTAGTCCTCCGGCTTGTAGGTCCAGAACTGGCTCACGTCTGGATAAGTCTCGATGACAGTGTTCACCAGCTTGCCGTCCTTGCGCTCGACCCGGCGGATGTAGACGTTCCCCACCACGTTGCCGTACTGGTCGAAGCGTACCGCTCCGCGCGCTGTGTCCGGCACCTTGATGTTGCGGACTGTCTCAATGAACCGCTCCTTGTCCTCCGGCTTGCCGTCGCTCGCCTTGAGCGCGGCGTCGAACACCGCCGCCATCACGTAGGTGGCGGCGCCGTAGTATCCCGGCTCGGCGTTGAAGTCGCGCCGCATCCCGGCAACGAAGGCCTTGTTGGCCGGATTGTCGAGCTGGCCGGAATACCAGCAGGCCGATATGGTGCCGAGCGCCTCTTCGCCCATGTTCTGCAGGATGGCTTCGTCGAGTGCGCTCATTCCGCCGACCACGGGGATCTTGCCCTTGAGGCCGTACTCGTTGAACTGGCGCAGGAAGCGGAAGCCGTTCGATCCGGCAAAGCCAATGAACAGGCCGTCGATGTCCTGCTTGAGCTGCACGATATATGTCCCGTAATCCGGGATCGCGAGCGGCGGCCAGAGCTTCTGCACGATCCTGCCGCCGGCGTCCTCGAACACGCGCTGGAAGCCGGCGTTCTGCTCGTGCCCATAGGCGAAGTCGTCGGCGATCAGCGCCATGCGCTTGTACTTCAGCTCTTTGGCCGCATAGTCGGCCATCACGTGCGAGCATTGCGATGAGGTGGCGCTTGCGCGCACGAACCAGGGATTCGGCTTGCGCTGGGTGAGGTCGTCGGCCGAGGCGAAGCCGATGGTCGGAATCTTTTGCTGGCGGATATAGTCGTCGATCGCGAGCGCCTCGAACGCGGCGAGCGGCCCGAACAGGCAGGAGACCGCGTCGCGCTCGACCAACTCTTGGGTCTTGGTGCGCGCAGTTGCCGGCACGCCGGCTGTATCCGCGACGATCAGCTCAATCGGACGGCCGACCAGGGTGTTGTTGCGGTCCTTGAGATAGACCCTGAGCCCTTGCTCCATCTGGATGCCGCCCGACGCCAGCGGGCCGGTCTTGACGGTGAGCAAGCCGATGCGGATGGGCGCGGCTTGCGCGCGCACGAACGGCGCCTTTAGGCTCGCCAGGCCGGCGCCGGCCGCGAGTGCGGTCAGCAGGTCTCGACGTCGAATGCGCATAATGCTTCCCCCCGGTCACTTCTTCGCCCGCCGTTGTATCGCGCGCGGCGAGCCGGCCATCTGCTCGCTCACCGCGCAGACGGACGCTGGATCCTCGTCGGCGTGTCCGGTCGCGAGCGCGCTGACGAACAGGGCTTTCGCCGCGCTGAGGATCGGAACCGGACACTCCAGGTCGTCGGCAAAACGGCCGATAAGGGTTGCGTCCTTGGCCAGAATGGTGGTGCGGGCGGAGATGCCGGGCCCGTCGTAGCGGCCTTCCGCCATCATCGGACCGCGCAGGCGAAGCATGCGCGAGTCGGCGGCACCCGCGGTCGCGAGCTGGAGAATCTGCTTGGGATCGAGGCCCGCCTTGACGCCGAGCGCCATCGCTTCGCCCGCAGCCGCGACATGACACGCCACTAGGTGATTGGTGACGAGCTTCATGCGGGTTCCGTTTCCAAACGGGCCGACGTCGTGGGCCTCGCGCGAAAAGGCGGCGAACATCGACTGCAGCGCCTTGCCGATCTCCTGATCGCCGCTGACGAACAGGACGAGATCCTTGGTCTTAGCCTGCGCTCCCGTGCCGCTTACCGGGCAGTCGATCATCGCATGCCCGGCATCCACGAGCGTCCGCTGCGCCTGGAACTTGTCGGTGAGCGCAAAGGTGCCCATTTCAACCACGATGCGGTATGGCGCGCCGCCAGTCGCGATCTCCCGAACCACCGCATGGAGGGCCGCCGCCGAAGGAAGGACGGTGAGCATCGTTTTCGCCTTGGCGGCGACGGCCGCGGCGTTGGCCACGACCTCGACCCCGTTCTTGACCGCTTCGTCGCGGCGGGTCGCATCGATATCGTGCCCGACCACGTGCCAGCCAGCGTCCATCAGATGGCGCGCAAACACGCCGCCCATGATGCCTAGACCTACGACGCCGACCGTCTTGTCCATTGCCATTCTCCCCCGCCAGTCCGATTACCCCGCGGCAGGCCGCACCCGCCGGCAGGTTGAAAATGGTCGATCGCTTTTTTTGTGTCGGTTATCCTATAGAAGTCTGGACTCGTGTCCAGCGGATGGCGGGCCGACTACGCGACTGGAAGAGGCGGCGCAGAGCCGCGTGCGTATGGGGAATTGCGGCTCGAGCGGTGACGCTGCTTTGAGGCGGAGACCGTCCGGAGCGTTCGCGCTACCATCGGCGGAGTCAAAGAGTGCATCGACGGAGCGACGATCGAGCTTTCTAAGAAAGGTTCCACACTCGATCGCATGAGCAGTGATACATTTGGTGACTTCAAATTCGACAAGATTGATCCAAATAGCGGGAGCTACGATGTGAAGATTAGTCACCCCAAGCATGGACGCGCTTCGGTAAAATAACTGTTGGCGCGGACAGCGTTTATGCCGGCGAGATAACTCTCGGGCAATAGGCGGTGGCTTCGTGGACAACGACGAAATTCCGGCACGCCAGGGCGGCAGGCGGAAAGACCGGATGTAAGTTCATAAGATCAATGGCCGGCGCTTTTGATTGCGAGCTGGCGATGATTAGGGCAGAATTGGAGCGTGCTCGAATATCTTATTCCTTCTTGCGTCGATGACGCGATTACGCTCCGTCGTCAAGCGGGGAAGGAAGGAAGATTCATTGCCGGCGGCACGGAAATTGTGCCGCGTATGAATCGCGGCGAAATTGCTCCGACCTGCCTCATCGAGCTTTCGCGCCTCAACGAACTTCACGTCCTTGATGCGAACGCTGGCGGTCTGCGTGTCGGCGCCATGATCACCCATGCGGGAATTGAGGCGTCGCCATTGACCAAGGGTCAATGGCTGGCCCTGACCGACGCGTCCGGCTCGATCCGCTCGCCGCAAGTCACCAACTGCGGTACTGTCGGTGGCAACGTCTGCTTCGGTGTTCCTTCCGCCGATTTGATGCCGCCTTTCCTGACCCTGCAGGCAAAGCTGCGGCTGAAAGGGCCGAACGGCGAACGGCAGCTGTCGCTTGAGGATTTTCTGATCGCTCCCTACCGGAACGCGCTGCAACATGGCGAGGTCTTGATCGAGGTGAAGCTGCCCAACAACGGCAAGAATTTTGGCTCGGCGTACTGCAAGGCGGCGAAATATCAAGGACTCGGCCTGGCGAGCGCTTCGGTCGCGGCGGCGCTCGCCTTATGCGATGGACGGATCCAAAACGCGCGGATCGCGATCGGCTCGGCGACGCCGGTGCCGCGGCGGGTTGCGAGCGCCGAGCAATGTCTGGAGGGAAGGATTCCCGACGCTGCGACGTTGCGTGAAGCGGGACGACTGGTGTCGGCCGCCGCCGAACCGCGCGACGATTCCATACGCGCATCGCCTTTCTACAAGCGCAAAGTGCTGGTCCCCCTGACGGAGCGCGCGATTGTGCGGGCCGTGGCGCGGGCGCGCGCGACATAGGGGGAGACAAATGAACATATCGTTCACAGTCAACGGAACGCTTCACCGGCTCGCCGTGCGTCCCGACGCGACCTTGTTGACGGTGCTACGCGACGAACTCGATCTGATCGGCGCCAAACATGGTTGCGATGGCGGCGAGTGCGGCGCCTGCACCGTGCTTCTCGACGGGCAGGCCGTCAGCAGTTGCACGACGCTCGCCGTGGCCGCTCGTGACCGGCAGATCGTCACGGTCGAGGGGCTAGCCCACAACGGATGTCTCCATCCGTTGCAACAGGCCTTTGTCGATCGCGGCGCCCTGCAATGCGGCTTTTGTGCGGGCGGAATGCTGATGTCGGCGAAGGCGTTGCTGGACAAGACGACGACGCCGAACCGCGATCAGGTCAAGCGCGCTCTGGCCGGCAATCTGTGCCGCTGTTCGGGATATCAGGGAATCATCGACGCGGTCCTCGATGCTGCGGCCGTCTTACGCGGTGAAGTGCGATGAACGATATCGCCCACGGTTTGCCCAGATCCGACGGCGCGATCGGTGGCCGGCTGCCGCGCCGCGATGCGGCGCTCCAGGTCACCGGTCAAATCCGCTACGCTGAAGACTTGCGCCTTCCCGGCTTGCTTCACGCGAAGTTCTTGCACAGCCGCTACCCGCATGCGCGCATTCTGAGCATCGACACGTCACGCGCCGCCAAGGCCCCCGGCGTCGTCGCGGTCATCACCGGTGCCGACGTGCCGTTCAACGGCATGGGTGTGTTCCGGCCGGACCAGCCGGTCCTGGCAAACGAGCGTGTCCGTTACCTCGGCGATATGGTCGTTGCGGTCGCAGGCGAAACCGAGGAAGCCGCCACGCGGGCACTGGGCTTGATTGACGTTGCCTATGAGGAGCTTCCGGCGGTTTTTGATCCCGAACAGGCCTTAGCGCCGGGAGCGCCCGTGCTGCATGGCGAGAGCAACCTTTTGGCGCGCCAGGGACTGCACTGCGGCGATGTGGTGGCCGGCTTCGCCGCCTCGAGCCTCATTGTCGAGGAGACCTACCGCACCCAGGTGATCGAGCAGTGCACGCTCGAAACGCAAATTGTCGTCATCGATCCTGGCCATCCCAGCGGGCTGACGATCTATACGCCGGCCTCCAGACCGTTTTCCGTTCGCGTCGAAGTGGCCCGGGCGCTGAAGGTCGCGCCGACCGATTTGCATGTCGTGGGGACTCCTTCCGGAGGCGCTTTCGGTGCCCGCAGCGATGCATGGCTGGAGCCGGCCACGGCCGTGCTGGCGCTCAAATGCGGACGCCCGGTGCGGGCGAGATTCAGCCGCAATGAAGAGTTTTTCGCTTCGACGGTCCGTCACCCGATCACCATGCGCTACCGCAGCGGGGTCGATGCGCAAGGCAGGTTGTTGGCCCGCCAAGTCAGGTTGGTCCTTGATACCGGCGCCTACAGTTGCCTCGGCCAGACTGCGCTGCGCAAAGCGGCGCTGATGTGCGTCGGTCCCTATCGCGTTCCGAACGTCGATGTGGAGGGAATACTAGTCTATACCAACAACACCGTCTCCAGCGCGATGCGCGGCTTTGGGGTTCCCCAGGCCTGCTTTGCCTGGGAGAGCCACATGGAGACCATCGCCCGCCGGTTGGGGATGGATGCGATACAATTTCGCCTGCTCAACGCCTACGAGGACGGCGACGTTACGCCTGGCGGACAGGTTCTTTCCCAGGTCGGTCTCAAGGCCAGCCTGCAGCAGGCCGAGGCTGCCTTCGGATGGAGCCGGGAGGGCGCGCCATGAAGAAACGCGGCCGCGGCGTCGCCAGTATGTGGTACCCGATCGGACCGGGCGGCGAAAACGGCAGTGCCGCACGCTTGGTCATGGATGAGAGTGGCACGCTCACGCTGTTTACCGGCGCGCCTGACATCGGGCAGGGCTCCAGCACGGCGTTGGCGCAGATCGCAGCCGACGCCGTCGGACTACCTTTCGAGGTGGTGAAGGTCATCGCGGCCGACTCCGACGTAACGCCGCCAGATTATGGCTCGGTCGGCAGCCGCGTCACCTACATGCAGGGCAATTCGGTTCGCCTGGCCGGCGAGCAGATGCGCGAGTTGTTGCTGGCGACGGCCAAGAACATCTTAAATTCACCGGCGGCCGATCTTGAAATCATCGACGGATTTATCTGCGATCCGCAGCATCACGATCTTCATTTGGATGTGACGGTTGTCCTACGACATTACATCGGAAGCAACGGCGAACCTATGGAGACCAGTGCAACCTTTGAGTCCACCGGCACTGCGGTTGATGGCAAAACGGGTCAAGGCGCCGTTTATCCGTCGTTTGTTTATGCGACCCAGATCGCCGAGGTCGAGGTCGATACCGAGACCGGAGAGGTAGTCATTTTGCGCATCGTCGCGGCGCATGACTCCGGTACGATCATCAATCCGCTGTTGCTCGAGGGACAGATCGCTGGAGGAATTACCCAAGGCATCGGGATGGCGCTAACTGAGGAGATTAAACTGCGGAACGGCCGAACCCTAAATCCTGGACTGATGGATTACACGCTGCCGACGACCGTGGACGTTCCGGAGATCCAGTACAGCCACGTGCTGACGACAGATGAAGCCGGACCGTATGGGGCAAAATGCGTGGGCGAGCCGGCGCTGGTTCCCACCGCCCCAGCCATTCTCAATGCCATCTATGACGCAATCGGCGTTCGGATTTATGACCTGCCCGCCACGCCTGAAAAGATTCTACGCGCGATCCAGTCGACTCTTTCATTATTGCCGGTTATCGAATGACGTATGAGTGTGAAGTCTTTGTTCGCCTGACGTGCTACTCGGTCCGGAGGTGCGGATGGAAGTAATCTGATTTTCATACGGTTACGCAGCAAAATCTCTAACGATGAGGATGGGGATGTCCGAGCACTATTGAAGCGACTTGGCGACGCCATCGATGGCTTCCTGATCCGTCGCTTTCGCGTCGAGCGCAGCGGGGCAAAATTCCAACAGCTCGCGGAACTGTCTTTCGTGTTCGGCCGCCTCTGCTCCGCGTGCGACAGTTGATCCTGTTGCAGTTAATCGCCTTTTTCTTGATGTGCTACAAGGTTTCGGAATGCGCTGTCGCATAATGGCTGCCCCCGGCATGGCGTACTTGGCCTGAATATCCGGCCGGGCGAGGATCGCCGCCAGAGCCTTGGCCAGACGATCGATGATCGTCGGCGGCGTGCCGGCGGAAGCCAGCAGTCCCTGAAATGTATCATTGGTTCGCTCAAGCGGCGGTGAGCCCGCCATCCATGACCATCGTTTGCCCGGTAATCGAAGCCGCTCCGGGTCCGGCGAGAAAGGCGACTGCGGCGGCAACCTCTTCGGCCGTCGTCAGCCGATGCAATGGAATGCGATTGAGCATGGCCTCCATGTAGGCCGTGTCTGAACCGGTCTTGGCGCGCGACGGTGACCCCGTATCGAGCCGCCCTGGCGCCACGGCGTTAACTGTGATGCCATAGTCGGCCCATTCGATGGCGAGCATCCGCGCCATCTGTAGCATCGCCGCTTTGCTGATGCCGTACACCGCGCGCTCGGGCGCACCGACCAGCGCATGCGCCGAAGCAATCATGATAATGCGACCCGGAATACGCTCGTCGATCAGGTAGCGCCCGATCGCCCGGGTAAGAAAGAAGGTGCCGGTGATATTGGTCGCAATCACTTCCTCAAAGCTGGCACGCGTCGTGTCAATCGCCTTGCTGCGCAGATTCACGCTGGCATTGTTTACTAGGACGTCAAGCCTTCCGAACGTCTTGATCGCGGCCGCCGCAGCTTGCTCAATGCTGGACTGCGCCCGCAGATCGAGCTCTATTCCAGCGGCTTGGCGCCCGAGCGCGCCTATGGCGGCCACGCTTGCATCGAGATTGCGCGCGCTTGTCGCGGTGAGCACAACGTCAAAGCCGTCGCGGGCCAGAGCCAATGCGGTCGCTGCACCGACGCCATAAGAGGCACCGGTCACCAGGGCAACTTTCATCTGTTCGCTCACTACTGCACCGTCCGCATCACATCCAGCCGCGCGGTTCGGAGTTCATCACGCCGGCTGCTGAGATTTGCGCGAGGAGCGCTTTCGCTTCCGTCGCGTCAAGCGCCCTAAGCGGCGGCCGCGGCGCGCCGCAATTCCTGCCCATGGCGCGTATTCCGCTTTTTAATCCAGCGACTCCAGCATCGCGAACCGCGCGGAACAGAATCGCGGCCTGTTCCTGCGCAGGCCGCGCTTCCCGAAATTTCTCGGCCATGCACAGTGCATACAGATTGGCAATCAGTTTGGGCGCGATGCCGGCCAGTGGCGAGAGCATCCCCGTGGCACCGATCGCCGCAGCCGAAATCATGTATTCGGCGCCGGAGACGAGCTGAAAGTCCGCCCGCGTCGCGCGCGCCACCGTGATCACTTCGATCATGTATTGCCAGTCGAGGCTCATATCAATCAGGCCGGCCATAAGAGGTGTACGGCGGATGAGGTCGACCACAGATTTGCTGGCAAATTCGACTTCGTTCATTTCCGCCGGTGCATTGAGCACGAACAGCGGAAGTTCCCCGGCTTCGGCGATCGCCAGAAAATGCGCGACCAGCATGTGCTGCGGCGGTTTCCAGTAATAGGGGACGCTGGCGATCACTGCGGCGGCCCCGGCTTTGGCCGCATGCCGCGCTAGTGACGCAGCAATCCCGGTGCCCGCTTCGCTGACATTCGCTATCACCGGTATGCGGCTTTTGACATGGCTGAGTGCGAATTCGAGCAACGCTTCGCGTTCCGTCACCGTGAGGCTCACGGACTCGCCCGCGTGCATCGGCAGCGCGAGGGCTTCGGCACCATGCTGCAGGTGGAAGTCGAGTACGCTGCCGTAGCCGGCAAGATCAAGGCGGCCGTTCGCAAACGGGGTGACGGGAGCATGCACCAAGCCGAATTTGAAAGCAGTCATAGACTTCCTCTCGTAAGAATGGCTGTTACCAGCCGTGCGGTTCGCTATCCAAAATGCCGAGCGCCTCGAGCTGCTGCTCGATGAATTTTATCCGTTCAGGCGAAGCGGTCGGCAGCGGCGGCGAGGTCGGTCCGACCGGTCGCCCCATGATGACGCAGCCGCCCTTGAGCGAGGACGGGTATTGATCGCGGAATAACAGCCAGAGTTGGGACAGTTTATATTGCAGCTCGCGGGCGCGCGCCCAATTGCCGCTGGCGCAACTGTCATAGAGATCAACGCACAGATTGGGGCAGATAGCACCGGCCGACGAGTAGGACCCGGCGCCGCCCAGAGATACAGAGGGCAGGAGATATTCGACACCGGCAATCATCGCGAAATTCGGCCGCAGCGGCAGCGCGGCGCGTAAAATTTCGAAGAATTTTTCGCTGTTGAAGCTCGCTTCCTTCATGCCGATCAGATTCGGCAGTCGCTGGATGAGACGCCCCGTCAATTCTCCGGTGAACTCAATCCCGTCGAGATAGCTGGGCGAATTGTAGGCGATAAGCGGTAGATCAATCGAGGTGCCGAGATCGACGAAATAGTCGTAGATCGCATCCGGTTGATATTTCCAGAAATAGGGCGTGATCGCGATAATGGCGTCCGCGCCGGCCTTTTGCGCGTGCCGCGCAAGATCGTAGGTGTCTTCGAGCGCGAGCGCGCTGACATGGATCGAGATCGGCACGCGCTTGGCAACCGTTTTGATCGCGACCTCCGTCAGCTTCTTGCGTTCGGGAATTGTGAGATTGTGCGATTCGGCCTTGTGATGCGGCCATGAGATCGCAGTTGCGCCAGTGCGCACATGGAAATCGACGAGCTTCTCGAACGTCTCATAGTCCGGACTGAAGTCGTCCTTGAGCGGCGTCACCGGGCTTTGCATCACGCCCTTGAGGACGAGTGTCATGGCTGCTCCATAGCTGACCGGACCGCGCCGCATTGTACCTATTGCGCAACAATGTGGGCCTCGGCGACCACCCTGCCCCAACGCACGCCTTCATCGTGGACGAATTTAGCATAGTCCTGCGTCGAGGTGCTCGGCGCTGGCATCATGGCAAGCTCCTCATACTGCTTTTTCACGTTCTGATCTGCGAGCGCCTTGGTCACAGCCGCAAACAATTTGTCGAGGATAGGACCGGGCGTGCCAGCGGGCGCACATACGCCGAACCATTGCACGGCTTCAAAGCCGGGCAGGCCGGCCTCGGCGAGGGTCGGAATATCCTGCGCCACCGGCGAACGCGCCAAGCTGGTGACGCCATAAGCCTGCACATTGCCCGCTTTGATGTTCGACAGCGCAATCGTGAGATCTGGAATCATGACGCCAACCTGACCGCCGAGAACGTCGTTGAGTGCTGGCTCCGTGCCGCGATAGGGTACGTGCAGCAACTTCACCCCGGCCTGCTGTTCGAACAATTCGACCACCAGGTGGGAGAGGCTACCGACCCCCGCGGACCCGAAAGTGATCTTTCCCGGATTGGCCCGCATAAGTGCGATCAGCTCCCTAAGGTTCTTTGCCGGTAATGAGGTGTTGCCGACCAGAACGCCAGGTGCCGTCACAGTTCGCGAAATCATCGCGAAGCTATGATCGATGTCGTACGGCACCGACTTGAGCACGAACGGATTCATGACGTGCGAGGAGATCAGCGC
>Ga0187784_10004849_pt1 | contig 10903 bp, 9 predicted proteins | sample 1015_SJ02_MP15_2_FD_132964 | JGI IMG/M metagenome (GOLD analysis project Ga0187784, IMG submission 132964) | Tropical peat soil microbial communities from peatlands in Department of Meta, Colombia - 1015_SJ02_MP15_20_MG | ecosystem: Environmental > Terrestrial > Soil > Wetlands > Peat | place... | reverse complement strand
GTCATGGACGATGACGATGGCTTCAGTTTCGCCTCCATGGCCAAGTTGATGTCGGAAACCGAGGTGCCGTGGAAATACTACGTGGAGTCACAGCCCCTGCCCGAGGGAGTGCCGATGAAGTTGAGTGAAACGGGAATCAAGCTGGCCTTCCCCGACCCCAAGCAATTCAGTTTGTGGAATCCCTTGCCCGGCTTCAAAGCGATTCGCGAAGATCCGGCGGAGATGGCTCACTTGGTGGATTTGAAAGAGTATTTCAGCGACTTGCAGAAGGGAACCCTGCCGGCGTTTTCCTGGATCATTCCGGACTATCAGGACAGCGAGCACCCCGTAGCCCGGGTCTCAGATGGCATGTGGTACGTCACGAAACTGGTCAATGCCCTGATGGAGAGCCCCTATTGGAAAGACAGCGTGGTTTTTCTTACCTGGGATGACTATGGAGGATTCTACGATCACGTGCCACCTCCGGAGATGGATGCCTTCGGACTGGGCCCTCGCGTCCCCATGCTGGTCATTTCTCCTTATGCCAAACCAGGTTACATCTCGCATTACACTTACGAGTTCTGCTCGGTGTTGAAGTTCGTCGAAGAGCGATGGAAGCTGCGCCATCTCACGGCGCGAGATCATTGGGCGAACGACATGCGGGACTGCTTCGACTTTGAGCGGGCGCCCAGCGCAAGCCAGGTGATCCCCATCCCGTCCGATCTGCCCCGCTCGCAACCGATCCTGGACTATGGCGTCTACCCCCCGTCTGTGCCTTTGCCCAAGTTCGCGCCGCCGCGCGCGTCGCATATGGCGCCGGGGAAGGCGCCTGCGCCGGACAAGTAAGGCATTTTCCTGTCATCCTTTGCTGCTTGGAAAATCTGTGCGCCGAAGGTGCCTTGGAGTGCGGCAGCGAAGCTGCCGCCTGGGAATTCCCACGGAAGGGCGGCAGCTTCCCTGCCGCACTCCAGAGTGCTCCGCATTTTCATGCCAAGTGGCGAACCGAAGGATCATGAAGTCTTCGCTCAGGACGAAAGTTTCCGAATAGCTTCACACCTTCTTACGCCCGCACCATATCCAAGGCCGTGAAATCGACCTCCAACGATCCGCTCTGGAAGGCCTTGACGAACGCTTTCACCACGCTGGGGTCAAAGTCTGCTCCCGCTCCCTTGGCAATGGCCTCTTTGGCATCCAGGGGCGCCATCGCCTTGGCGTACGGGCGATCACTGGTCATGGCGTCATACACGTCAGCAACCGCAATGATGCGCGCTTCAAGTGGAATCGCCTCTCCCTTTGTCGGACGATATCCTGAGCCGTCGAATCGATCATGGTGAGCGAGAATAATGGGGATGATACGGTACAGCCGCCCTCTCACTGGTTCAATCTGCTGGGCTCCCTTCTCCACGTGCTTCATCATCTCTTCATACTCGCTGGCGGTGAAACGTTCTGCTTTGTGAAGCAGTTCCCGGGAGGTTTCCAATTTGCCAAGGTCGTGCAGTAAGGAAGCGTCCCAGATATCGTCGACCCGCTCGGGATCAAAACCCATGGTTTTGGCAATGGTGGTTGCGTAGGCTGCCACCCGGAAGGAATGGTCATGCGTGTACTTGTCGTGCGCGGTCATTTGGCGGAGGATGACCACAATACCCTTGTAAGCATCCCGCAACTCGACGATCTGCGCCTGCTTTTTCTCATACAGCGTGCCCATCGCGTAGGCAATCACCAACAAAGTTCCGCCCCAGACCGCAATGTCCCACCACTTTTCAGCCAGTATTCTGACCGGGCCCTGCACCGTGAACAATCGTGGATTGGTGTAAACAACCAGCACCACCAATAAAAGGCTGAGCAAGGCAGTCAACGTCGCGTGGCGCCGGCCGCGAAAGTACGCGGCATAGACCGAGGGCAGTACGTAGAAGCCCAAAAGCATTCGGTCAGAAGAGATCAGGTAATTCACTCCCGCCAGGATGGCGAACATCATCAAGAGGAGCCACAGTTCTTTGTTCACCTCCTGGAGTTGGCGCATGATTCTCGACCACATAGATTAAAACCTCCTCACGCAACGGCTAATCTACACACGAATACCCTCCCTGGCAATGGTACTAAAGGGCTTTCTGCGCGCGGCCAGGACATTCCGCTGCAAACGGGAATTCAGAGTGACTCCTCTCCACGCAGCATATTTCGGCATTCCCACTCAGAGGGGAATCAGCTAGAATATCCGAATCGTGGACCGTGAATATTACGTCTACGTCCTCGCCAACAAGTCACGTGGAACTTTGTACATCGGGGTAACTGGGAATATCGCGCGGCGACTGTGGGAGCACCAGCGCGGGTTGGTAGATGGTTTCACCAAGAAGTACCGATCGGACAGGCTTGTGTACTGCGAAGTGTTTGAGCGGCTCCAGGCGGCCATTCAGCGAGAAAAACAGCTCAAGAAATGGAATCGAATCTCGATCATCCGGCTCATTGAATCCTCAAACCCTGAATGGCGGGATTTGTGCACCCGTGGGACGCACATGCCGTAGCCGACACGCGCTACAAGGTTGGGGGGAGTTCACAGCCCCCTCTCAACACTACTTCTGTCCACCATGTCATTCCCCCGCAAGCGTGAATCCATTGTCCCCCAAAAACCCGTATGCCTACCCGTTTCGTAATTCCCGCGCAGGCGGGAATCCATTGTTACCTGCTTCCTGGGCGGCACACCCGCCAGCGTTTCTTTCTGCATATTCGCTTGACAAGGTAGCTGGGCTATGGTAGCCTAAGGAGGTGGTTGATGGGCGACGTTTTGTCGCCGCAGACCGCCGGCAGGCTGGGACGCGAAAAGCGGGATCGTCCCGAGAGAGGCGGTTGAAAGAAACTAAAAAGAAGGAGAACAAAGCCAGTATGTTCTTGAAAACAAAGGAAGGCATATTCACGCTTGGAAGGTTGGGAGAAGGCCCTGGCCGGCCATAAGAACCTCGCGATTAAGTCTTATCCCGGCCTCTGCCATCTCTTCATTCCGGCCGACAACCCGCCCTCGCCCACTGATTACGACAAACCCAGCCACGTGGCGAAGGCGACGCTGGATGACATTGCGGATTGGGTTGCGGCCCAGCGAGCCCAATGAGAATGCGCGAAGCGCCTTGGAGTGCGGCAGCGAAGCTGCCGCCGTTTTGCCGGAATTCCAAGGCGGCAGCTTCGCTGCCGCACTCCAGGGCAGTCACTGATTCTGTCCCCGGAGAAATGAAATGACTGGCGAATGGTTTCTGACACCGAGCCTGATCATGGCGTTTGTGATCGGGATCTGCCTGGTGTTGTATTACCTGATGCCGCGGATGACGCGTCCGGACGTCTACTTTGCGGTGACGGTTCCCGCGGAGTTCCGCGATTCGGCAGAGGGTGGGTCCATCCTCAAACGCTACCGCGCGGAAGTGGCGATGGTCAGCGTTTTGGCGCTTCTCGTTGTCCTGGCTCCGGCTCGAACTGGTGAGTCCAAGTATTCCCTGGTTCTGACTCTCGGCGGGTTTTTCTTGCAGGGAGCCGGCGTCTTCCTTGCTTATTATCGGGCCCGAGGACGTGTGTTGCCCTACGCTGTCGCTCCGGCAACGGTCAGGGAGGCAGCGCTCGAGCCGCGGCCGGCACGCTTGCCGGGTGGGTGGCTTCTCCAGTTTCCACCTTTCGCCGTGCTGGTGGGGACGGGAATATGGTTGCACAGGCACTGGGAGCAGATTCCCGAGTCATTTCCCATCCACTGGGGGGCGAACGGGCAACCCAACAACTGGAGCACTCGTACCTTTACAGGCGTCTACGGACCGCTGCTGATGGGGGTTGTGTTGTGCGCCTTCATAGGCTTCCTCGCTTATGCCCTCCTTCGCTGGTCTCGTCCCATCCAAGCCGCCGGACCGCCGGGCGAACGCGAGCGCCGCTTTCGGAAAATGGTCGGCTCGATTCTGGTGGCCACTGAGTATCTCTTGGCGCTCCAATTCACATGGATCGGGCTGATGCCCTTGTCACACCCGCAAGCCGGTCCACCGGGCATCGTTCCCGTACTTGTCATTGCATTAGGCTTCGTGGTGGTGGTTGTGGTGGTGGTAATGCGTTACGGCCAGGGCGGAACGCGCTTGGCCGGCGCCGCAGCCGCCACGCATCGCGGCGCGGCCCCGGTCGGCGACCGCACGCCAGACAAGTACTGGAGGCTAGGCTTGTTCTACGTCAATCGGGACGATCGGGCATTGTTTGTTGAAAAGAGGTTTGGAGTTGGCTATGCACTCAACTTCGGCCACCCCGGACTTTGGATAGCCCTGGCCGTACTGGTGGCTGTTGGGGTGGCGGTATTCCTTCTCGTGCCAGCGCAGCACCGCCCATAGGAGTCGAGAGTCGACAGTCGACAGCACCGAGTTCTCTGCTTCTTAACTCCCGGAACGGGCACTTTCGACTTTCGACTCTCGACTCTCAACTAATCTGAGCAGCAACTTCGCCAGTTGATCCGAGTTGTGACGGGCAACTCGGTCTTCGCCAAGGACATCCGCGAGCACGGGAACAACCCCTAGAGCGCGCACTTCCGCCAGGTCATTTACCACCTGCTCCGCCCCGTCTGCGGCGTATCGACTGCGCAGCGAGGCCGAAACCTTCCGCGTATTCAAGATCACGACGTCAAAGAGCCTGCGCCCGGCATGTTCGTGCAGAGCGCGCAGGTGTGCGGCGGCGGAGTAGCCGCGCGATTCTCCTGGTTGAGTCATGAGGTTGCAAATATAGACCCTTAGTGCTTTGGAGCGAGCGATCTGTTCGGGAATCCCATGTACCAGCAGGTTGGGGATGAGCGAGGTGTAAAGTGACCCGGGACCGACCGTGATGAGGTCGGCATTCTTGAGAGCGCTGAGCGTTTCCCACAGAGGACGGCAGCGGCCGGGGACAATGTGCAGGCGCTTGATGGGAAGGGCAGTTTTGGTGATGCGCGATTCGCCGTAGATGATGTTGCCATTGGCTTGTTCGGCTTTTAGCCGGACGTCGGAAAGCGTGGAAGGAAAGATCTCGCCTCGGATGGCCAGGACTTCGCTCGAAACTCGGACTGCTTTCGCGAAGTCACGAGTCAGGTGGGTCAGGGCTACGAGAAACAAGTTGCCGAAGCTGTGGCCGCGCAAACCGTGTCCGGTGGAAAAGCGGTAATTGAAGAGTTGAGTGAGGAGCTTTTCGTCTTCCGCCAGCGCCACCATGCAGTTGCGGATGTCGCCCGGCGGGAGAACGCCCATCTCGCGGCGCAGACGGCCAGAGCTTCCGCCCTCGTCAGTAACCGTAACGACGGCCGTCAATCTGAAAATCTTCGCTTGCCGACCGATTGGATTCGTGATTCCCGGGAGGTAAGGTTTCAGACCCCGTAAGAGAGTGGATAAGCCTGTACCACCACCAATGGCAACAACTTGCATGAAACTCCCGTGCGCAGGTCGCCGTGCGGCGCCTCGCTGGTGGGTGATGGCAGCGCGAAGTCGCCGCTACAACCGCAGCTAAGGCTCCGAATTGAAGACTAATTCCCGAAAGCGAGCATCGGCTGCCAGCGGCTGGAAGTCCTCGTCGCGCTTGGCCAGGATGCGGTTCTGAGGCCGCAGGGCGATGGCCTCCTTCAAGTTCTGCAAAGCGTCTGCCGCATCACCACGTAGCGAATAAGCAGCGGCCAGCGCGTAGCAAACGTGCTCGAGCTTGGGCGCCGACTTCTGAGCTTTGTTGAGGTATTCAATGGCGTCGTCAAGGCGACGGGAGTTCAAGGCTCCTACCCCCAACGTATAGAGATCTTCGGGCTTCTTCGGCGCCGGAGCGGGGCGACTGAGTTTCCGCTCGCACAGACGCAGATGAACCCGCGCTCTCTCGGCGACGCCTGCCACTCCACTCGATGCCAGCTTCTCGAATATTTCCTTGGCTTTCTCGAAATTCTGTTTGTGGAAAGCACGCGCGCCGAGTTCGAAGTTCTTGACTGCGCTCTGAAACACCGCTTCATGTTGCCGAAAATCGGTTGTAGGTGGGCTTGGTTGATGACCGGTGGCACGGGCCACTGAGTGAGCCGAGGTGCTGGAAGCCACTCGACGCTGAGCAGTGCGAGCAGAACCAGCGCGACCGGATCGCATAGACGAGCGACCGGCGCGAATCCTGCGCTTGCCTGAAGTTCCGAATGCCGTCTTTCGTTGTCGGCTAAGGCTTTTCATTTCGGAATGTTCCAACCAAAAAGTGGAGGGTCCGATGAGGCGCTTCACCGGGAGCCTCACCTCTAACTATAACAAAAGTAGTAGAATATAGTCAAGTAAAGAGCAGCAGGCTAGGCCATGGTGGGGCTCGGTCACCTCAACTCGCTGAAAACAGTAATGAATCCTGCTGAAAGGGACCTGTGTGCCGGGTTTTCGGTGACGGTCCCCAAGGCGCCATGCGGCAGCGACCGCTCGGCAGATAGCCTAGCCGTGAAGGGTCCTTGCTTCAGGCATTTCCTTGGCTCTTCACTGCAACAGCCAGCAATTGCTTTGCTGTCGGCCGCGAATTCGTTGCCTTCTCACGCCGCGCCAGGGCGTTATCTGCCGCGCACCGGACCACGTGAGCTAAATCCACACCTTCGAAAGGAGGGGCGATATAGTCAAAAGCTCCGACTTCGATGGCCGAGGCGTAGAGGTTGGCGTCAATTGTTTGTCCGACAACGATGACATTGACACGTGAAGATGCTTTTTCGCACAAGGTTATGATGTCAGACCATTTCCCGTCGGGCAAGTCGCTCTCCATGAAGGCCAATAAAGGCGGATTTGCGTCGGACAGAGCAAGTTTCGCTTCGGCCAGGGTCTGCGCCCGCTCCGTTGGGACAGCGATTTTCCCTAACGCAGCCTTGATTTCATTGAAAGGCTTTGTTCGGTGAAAAACTAATAAGGCGGTGACTTTTCCGCTCATCGGTGGACCCCTAACTGGCGTCAAGTTCGACGGCAAGACTGTCTCGTGCCCCCGCCGGCCGAGCTTCTCATCAGGCTTGGCAGTAAAGGCTGACGCTCCGGCGCGCGCTGCTGCAGACCGTTTGCTCCGGGTTTATCTGAGTGCGACTGTAAAAACCCTCTTCTGTTGCGTAATGTCGATTTTGTCCTCTCGCGCGAGCCAGCCCAAGGCGAAATTGACAAGTTCGCCTGAGCCATTCAGTTTCTTCTTAAGTTGCGAAATTGAATGGGGTCCCTCCTCGTTAAGTAAATGCCATATCTTGCCGGCTGTTTCTCCAACCTGAGCATTAACTCCCATCTCTGGCAGCCTCCTGTTGATTTCGAGATTACCTCGTTCAGGGCTTCGCCGTTTTTGGCGCTGGCGGTTGGCGAAGAAACTCCCACGTTTCGTCGCAACGTTACACGCCGATCACTTCTCTGAATACCGGATGTTACCTGCGCCCCGAAAGACGTTCGTTTGCTGAGTGCCAAGAGCATTCAGGAACTTGCCAGGGGCAAGTTCCTGCTTTAGGTCAATCAGCGCCCTGCTATCCCGCAGATCGAATTGCCCGTACAAGTATATCCGGGAGAGCCGGCTTGGGGAAGAAAAAAATTACTATCCTGGCGATAACCAACTGGGTTCACCTTGACCTAAGGCGTAACTCTGTACGTGAAATGCGGGGAATGCCTGTGGTGACTGTTTCCGCCCTTAATTAGTGGTCGCCGCGCTTCCTCAGAAAAGCCACTAATTCGATGAGCCCGTAAACCACCAGACATAGCCAGAAATCCACCAAAGTCCCAAGGTCGAACTTGAAGGGGTGATGCCTGGCGCGTTCCGGCAGATGGGAATTTAGGGCAAAGTACAAGCCATTTCCGACCAGAATAGCAAGCAAGTACTTTAACCATTTAGCGGTTACGGGCTTCATTTTCTCGTCTTCAGGCTGAAGAAACACCAAAACCGCGGTCTGTCCCGCTGGAAACTGTATAATAGGGGACGCCGAACCGCGATGCCAACTTCAACCCTCACGCCGGCCTCGGAAGTGATGTACCTGAAAGGTGTAGGTCCGGCGCGGGCCGAACTTCTGGCTTCGCGGGGCATCCGCACCGTCGAGGACCTTCTCTACTATACGCCTTTTCGCTACGAAGACCGCACTCGCATAACTCTGGTTCGCGACCTAGTTCCCGGACAGACTACAACGATCCTGGCGCAGGTGCTGACCAGCGGTCTCACCAGGACTCGCAAGGGGGTCTACATTTACGATCTTGCGGGGCGAGACGCCAGCGGGATGATTCGCTGCATATGGTTCAACGCAATCTACTTGGAAAAGGGTAAGGTCTTCCGGCCAGGGCAGCACGTCTTCTTTTACGGTAAGGTGGAAAGCGATTTCCGCGGCACGGGCAATTTGCAAATCGTTCAGCCGCAATACGAAATTTTGCCGGAGGATGAAACGGGGGGCGGGAATTCCATCGAGGTGGAGCGCATAGTGCCCATTTACGAGAGCATGGCGAGGCTGGGCACGCGCGTTATCCGGCGGCTGATCTGGACCGCCCTGTCGGCGCTCGGGGATAGCCTGCCAGACCGGCTTCCCTTGTCGGTGCGTGAGAAGAACGGGCTGGTACACCGCGCGACGGCACTTCGCCAGATCCATTTCCCTGATACCAGCCAGCGGCTCGAGCCGTTGTGCAATTTCCGCACACCAGCGCAGGTGCGCCTAATCTTTGAGGAATTCTTCAACGTCGGCGCCGGTCTTGCGTTGCGACGGCGCAAGGCGAAATCCGCACAAGGGATTAAGTTTGAGCCCAAGGCCAGCGCCCGCGCCGCGATTCGCAGCATTTTGCCTTTCCATCCCACCGCCGCGCAGAAGCGGGTGCTGAAAGAGATGGTGGACGACATGTGTTCTTCCCGGCCCATGAATCGGCTCTTGCAGGGTGATGTGGGATCTGGGAAGACCATCGTGGCCCTCCAAGCGGCTATCCTGGCCATTGAAAACGGCTATCAGGTAGCCTTGATGGCCCCTACGGAGATCCTGGCCACCCAGCATTACCTTTACACCAAGGCGCTGTTGCGGCCGCTCCCTTACCAGATCGACCTGTTAATTAGCGCGCGCAAAGCAGCGGATAAGGCGGAACTGAAGGAGCGCATGGGCAGGGGAGAGGTTAATCTCGTGGTGGGCACCCACGCCTTGCTCGAAGAGGATGTGGCCTTCTCCAAACTCGGTTTGGTGGTGGTGGATGAGCAGCACCGCTTCGGCGTCCTGCAAAGATTCGGGCTGATGCGCAAAGCGGTCAACCCCCATGTGCTGGTTATGACTGCGACTCCCATTCCTCGTACCCTCGCCTTGACGCTTTACGGCGACTTGGACTACTCCGTCATCGATGAGCTGCCGCCCAATCGTACGCCCATTGAAACGCGCCTGGTGGAGGAGCATGATCGTGCGCGGGCTTTCGAGTTTATCCGCGAAAAGGTCCGCCAGGGCGGGCAGGCTTACGTGGTTTATCCCGTGATCGAGGAAGGCGGAAAGCTCGATTTGAAGCCTGCCGTACGCATGTTCGAGCAACTTTCGCACAGCGTCTTCCCTGAGTTTCGCGTGGGGCTATTGCACGGGCGGCTGCCCAGCGACGAAAAGGAAGACGTGATGCGGCGCTTCAAGCTGGGCGAAGTTCAAGTTCTGGTGTCAACCACGGTCATCGAGGTGGGCGTGGACGTGCCGAACGCCACCGTGATGCTCATCGAGCATGCCGAGCGGTTCGGGCTTTCCCAGTTGCACCAACTGCGCGGCCGCATCGGCCGGGGCGGCCAGAAATCTTACTGCTTTCTGGTTGCCTCCGGGCCGAGGAACGAGTTGGCTGAGCAACGGCTTCAAACGATGGTCGAGACGACTGACGGGTTCAAGATTGCCGAAATCGACTTGCGGCTGCGCGGCCCAGGAGAGTTTTTCGGCACCCGCCAATGGGGCATCCCCACCTTCCGGATTGGCAACTTGATCCGCGATCAGGAGATTCTGGAGTGGGCCAAGCGGGAAGCCTCGAGCTTTGTCGAACACCCTTCATCTCGCGAGGAATTGGAAGCGTTTGCAGGCTACTTGCGCGCCGAGTGGCCGCGGCGGTATCGACTAGCCAGCGTGGCGTAAGGAGAAGCAGATAGCAGAAGGCAGGGGGCGGAAGGCATCCTCCCCCCCGTTGGCTGATGCGCAGCCCGGAAAGTATGGAATGTCGTTCCGAGCGAAGCGAGGAATCTCGCTCTGAGCGTCTGAGTGTAAATCGAGATTCCTCGCTTGAAGGCTTAAGGAGTTTGGCAGAACAACGACCCGGCTCAATGGGTGCGGAAGGTGTTCAAGATGTAACCGTGCTCGACGCAGGAGCTATCATCATAGTGGCCGACCATGACCCCAAGGTCGTTCATCTCGGCACCGCCTGTCTGGGAGGCTCCCGGGTAATCGACTTGAACCCAGGTTCCGTTTGGGTAGTGGATAAAGCCATGTTCATTGTACGATGTGTCCCAGAAGTGGCCCGTGACCACGCCGAAATCGTTTACTCCCCCTGCTACCGTGCCCGACTCGGTCGCGCCGCCACCGCAGGGGACTGCTTCCGGAGTGGACGCCGCGCCGGGATAATCGATATTCGTGATCTCGCCATTGGGGCTGCGTAGAAAGCCCCGGTTGTTCCCCAGGGAGTCGATGTACTCGCCCACAGACCACCCTAGGTTATTCACAGCGAGGCAGTAGCTGAAACTCGAACCATTCACTGAGTAGATGTCGACATTGCCATAGTTGCTGTTGAATGCCCATACCTCGGTAAAGGGTGGAGGATCGACAAATCCGCAGATGTTTTGTCCCAAGTCGCCGATTCCAAACACCGCCGTGGTCGTCCCCGCAGGCTGATTAGGGACATTGTAGGTGGCGAAGTGACCGTTGTTGTAAAAGAAACCCGAGTATTGGGAGCTGGCGAAATTGTAAAACTGTCCAACTAGTGTACCTTCATCATTGATCTGGACGGCCCTAGTGAGTGTGGGCGAT
>Ga0187784_10004848_pt1 | contig 10905 bp, 6 predicted proteins | sample 1015_SJ02_MP15_2_FD_132964 | JGI IMG/M metagenome (GOLD analysis project Ga0187784, IMG submission 132964) | Tropical peat soil microbial communities from peatlands in Department of Meta, Colombia - 1015_SJ02_MP15_20_MG | ecosystem: Environmental > Terrestrial > Soil > Wetlands > Peat | place... | reverse complement strand
GCATAGACAAAATACAAGCAATCGCTCACAATATGTACTCGCATTATGAGAGCGCACTGATGGCCCGCAAACCGGCGACAAATCCAAGAAAATCAGCGTCACAGGAACGATCGCGCGTTACCGTCGACGCGCTTCTCGAAGCGACTGCTCGCGTTTTGGTGAAGGAAGGCTACGACCGGGCGAGCACCAATAAGATCGCCGCCGTGGCGGGCGTGAGTATCGGCTCGCTCTACCAGTACTTTCCGAGCAAGGAGGCGCTGGTCGCGGCCGTGATCGACCGCCATATGCACGCGTCTTTGCAGGTGGTGCGCGCCGCGCTGGTCAAGGTGGCGACGCGCCCGATTGAGGTCGCAGCGCGCGAACTCGTTTCCGTCATGATCGACGCCCACCGCGTCAACCCAAAACTTCATCGCGTCCTGGTCGAGCAGACCCCGCGCACCGGGCAGCTCGAAAACATTGAAGCTATGGAACGCGAGGCTTACGCGATGGTTCGCGCCTATCTGGAAGCTCATCGCGATGATCTGGATGTTGCCGATCCGGACCTCGCCGCATTCGTTTGCGTGACCGCTGTAGAGGCGCTCACCCATGCGGCAATCGTGCGCCGTCCGGAAAGCCTCGCCGGCGAAAAGGCGGAAAGGCTTGTGGACGACGTCACCCGCCTAGTGGTCCGCTATTTGCAGAAATCACACGATATCGTCGAGCCGCCAGCACGAGAGCGCCGGCGCAGGACGACCCGAGTTAAGCGCGGTAAGCGGCGAGAAACGTCCGCACCGCGATTCGCACCACGCGCTCGATCTGATCGGGACTCGGCGCCGGGGCGAAATTGAATACCATCGGCTTGAAAAGATTAGCCTGAAACGATTCCATCAGCTGGACGGCCGCGATCTCGACGTCGTCAATGGCCAGGACGCCGGCATTAATTTGCGCCCTCAGATAATTGGCCAGATGGGTCATGCCCCGCGCCGGTCCGCTCTCGTAGAATTTGCGGCCGACCTCCGGCATGCGATCGGCGATGGCGAGTACTGTGCGTATGGCGGACGCCTTCTCTGGACGACACAGAAATTTGACGTAGGCCGCCCCGAGCCGTTTGAGGACTGCTTCCAAGTCGTGATCGTCCGGGTCGAGATCGAAAATGCCTTCCGCCTGGGCATCGCATTCCTGCTCGACAATGGCCTCGAACAATTCCTCTTTGTGTTTGAAATACACATAGAGCGTCCCCTTGGAGACGGCGGCCGCACGGGCAATATCGTTCATGCTCGCCGCATCGAATCCTTTGGCGAGGAACACCGCGCGCGCCCCGTCGATGATCTGGCGCCGCTTGGCACTTTCGTCCTCGGCCGGCTGGGCTTCAGGGCGTTCGAGCGCGGCTAACTGGGCCATTTTCAAATATCCTCCCGCACAATCGGCGCGGTGCACTTTCTAACCGCGCGTATTCATTCGGCAAATCGTCGCGCAAAATATATATTGACCGAACGGTTCGGTCAATATTGACTCTGCAATTTATTCGGCCTATTCATGACTGAACGGTTCGGTCAGGTCACTTACCGGCCGAAACTCAATGGAGTGCGAGCATGTATCGCAACCGCGCCGAGGACACTTCCCTCCTGCAAATCGTCCCAGCAAGCGGGCCTCAAAGTGCGGTCGTCGAAGCTGGCGAAGCACCGTCGAGGCAGCCGCAGGCGGACACACCGGTCCAGCCCCGTCCGGCGACACTTGCCCCGACGCCGAACAGACGAGCGCCGCGCACGCGGTCTCGCCGCAAGCTGGCGTTGGCCGCCATTGCGGCTGTGGCGATCGGGGGCGCCGGCTATTTCGGTTACGAGTGGTGGACGGTCGGCCGATTCATGGTCACGACCGACGACGCCTATGTGCAAGCCTACAACACCACGCTTGCCGCCAAAGTCTCCGGCTATCTGGCCAGCGTTCCGGTGACCGACAATACCTATGTGCATGCCGGCGACGTGATCGCGACCATCGACGACGGCGACTACCGGCTTGCAGTCGATTCCGCGCGCGAGAAAGTCGCCACTCAGGAGGCAACGATTGCGCGCATGGGACACCAGATCGAAGCGCAAGAAGCCGCCGTGGCGCAAGCCAAGACCCAACTCGTCTCCGCACAAGCCGCCCAGATCCGTAGCCAGCTCGAGCTCGACCGTCAGATCACGTTAGTGGCGCGCGACGCCTCAAGCCGGCAGCTTCTGGAGCAGGCGCAGGCCAACCGCGATCAGGCTGTCGCCGCCGTGCAAGGCGCGCAGGCCGCAATCGAGTCGGCCGCCGCCAATGTCGACGTGCTCAAGGGGCAGAGGCAGGAAGCGATCAGCACGCTTGATGAACTCAAGACTGCGCTCGCCAAAGCCGAGCGCGATTTGTCCTTCACCGTGATCCGCGCGCCGATTGACGGTGTCATCGGCAATCGCGCCATGCAGACCGGCGATTTCGTGCAGACTGGGCAGCGGGTCGCCAGCTTGGTGCCGCTCGACGATGTTTTTATCAACGCCAATTTCAAGGAGACGCAGCTTGCAAGGCTTCGCCCCGGGCAAACGGCATTGATCGCGGTTGATGCCCTCCCCGAGCACTCAATCGAAGGCACGATTGAAAGCTTGTCGCCGGCGTCGGGCGCGGTTTTCTCGTTGCTGCCGCCTGACAACGCCACCGGCAACTTCACCAAGATCGTGCAGCGGCTGCCGGTGCGCATCCACGTGCCGCCCGCCATCGCGCGCGAGGGCCTGTTGCGGCCGGGAATGTCGGTGGTGGTGAGCGTCAACACCAAGGCGAATAAAGCCACGGCCGACGCAGCGCAAAGCGCGGCGCGCTAAAACACGAGGCCCGTCATGGCGCAAGCAACCACGCTGACGCCGGGCGCCGTCGCGGCCGCCCTGCCCGCCGAGAGCGCGCGCGTCGATCCGCTGCGTCTCGTTGCGTTCCTGGCGATGTGTTTCGGCATGTTCATGGCGTTCCTCGACATTCAGGTGGTGTCGGCATCGCTATCGGAAATTCAAGCCGGCCTCGCCGCCTCCAGTGACGAAATCACTTGGGTGCAGACGTCCTATTTGATGGCCGAGGTGGTCGCCATCCCGCTTTCCGGCTTTCTCGCCCGCGCACTCGGCACACGCATCATGTTCGCGACCGCCGCCGCCGGCTTCACCATCGCGAGCCTCATGTGCGGGCTGTCGTCGTCGATGGGGGAAATGATCTTATGGCGCGCGCTCCAGGGCTTTATCGGCGGCGGCATGGTGCCGACCGTGTTCGCCTCCGCCTACGCCATATTCCCGCGCTCGAAGCAGCCGGTGATCACGCCCCTGATCGGCCTCGTCGCTACGCTTGCGCCCACCATCGGCCCGACGGTCGGCGGCTATCTGACCGACATGATGTCGTGGCACTGGCTGTTCTTCATCAACATTGTCCCGGGCATCGTGGTGACCATCGCCGCGATCACGCTCATCGATTTTGACAAGCCGAATTGGTCGCTGTTCGAGCGGTTCGACATTGTCGGCCTGATTTTCATGGCGCTGTTTCTCGGCGCACTCGAATACGTCCTCGAAGACGGACCGCGCTACGATTGGTTCGAGGACTCGACCATTACCTTCGCGGCCGTCGTCTCCGCGAGCGCGGCCGTGTTGTTCTTCATTCGGGTGCTGACCGCCGGGCAGCCGATCGTCGATCTGCGGGCGTTTGCCGACCGCAATTTTGCGTTCGGCAGCATGTTTTCCTTCGTGCTCGGCATCGGCCTCTACGGGCTGACTTACCTCTATCCGGTGTTTCTCGGCGAGATCCGCGGCTTTAACGCGCTCTTAGTCGGCAAGACGTTGTTCGTGTCCGGCATCACCATGTTTCTGACCGCCCCGATCGTCGGCCGGCTCATGGGCAAGCTCGATCCTCGGCTGATGCTGGCGTTCGGATTTACCGTCGTTGCCATCAGCAACTGGCAGGCTACTTACATCACCAGCAACTGGGAATTCGGCGAACTCTTCGTGCCGCAGGTGCTGCGCGGCTTCGGCATGATGTTCGCGATCGTGCCGATCACCTCGATCTCGCTCGGTACGCTAAAGCCGGAAATGCTGAAGAACGGCTCCGGGCTGTTCAACCTGATGCGCAACCTCGGCGGCGCGGTCGGGCTCGCCGGGCTCAATACCGTGCTCGACAAGCGCATCGACCTGCATCTGGCGCGGCTGCACGAGTCCATTACTTGGTCGCGGCAGCCGGTCATGGAAGCATTGAAAAACTTCGCCGCACGCATGCCGGGCTCGGATGCCCAGAACATGGCGCTCAAATATCTGTTTCTGTTCACTCGCCAGCAGAGCATCGTGATGGCCTTCGCCGACGTGTTCCTGCTGCTCGGTCTTTTGTTCCTCGTCTTTGCGCCGTTCGTCTGGTTCATGCGCCGCCCGCCGCCGGTTACCGAGGAAGTGAGTGCACATTAGAGGTGCAGCAATGCAAACTGCGCTGCGTCAACTCGCGGAAGACTTCCTCAGCGCCTTCGTCTTTCTCGGCCTCTATCTCGCGACCGGAAACCTCCCGGTAGCGGTTGGAATCGCGATGGCGATCGGCGTGGCGCAGCTCGCGCTGGCGAAATGGCGCGGGCGGCGGCTCGAAGCGATGCAGTGGCTCAGCCTTGGGCTCGTCGTCGCGCTCGGCGCGGTGACACTAATGACCAACGATCCCCGCTTCATGATGGCGAAGCCCAGTCTCATACATTTCGCCATCGGTGCAGTGATGCTGCGGCCGGGCTGGATGGACCGCTATCTGCCGCCGATTGTGAAGGACAACCTGCCGGAGTACATCATTGTCCTCACCGGTTATGCATGGGCCGGCCTGATGTTCGTTCTCGGCCTCGCCAATCTCTACGTCGCCGCCAATTACAGCCCGGTCGTCTGGGGCTATTTCCTGTCCATTGGCGCCACGGGAGCAAAAATCGTGGCATTCTTTGCTCAATATCTTGTCTTCCAGATTCTTATTCGCCGCCGGCTGCGTGCTCAGGTGGTGACTTTGCCCAGAACGCTCGGCAATCCGCAGACCAACGGATAGCCTCATCGTCCTTCCGGCGTGCCATAGCCGCCCGCGGTCGGCGTCTGAATGATGATTGCCTCGCCGGCATCAATGATCGTGGCGTCACAGCCGGCGAGTTTTTCCATGCGGCCGTTCTGCCGGCGGACGGAGTTCTCACCGACCTGACCATCGCCGCCGCCGGCGAGTCCGAACGGCGGCACGCGGCGGTGACTCGAGAGAATGGTGCATTCCATCTTTTCCAGAAACCGGATGGTGCGAATGATGCCGTTGCCCGCACTCCAGCGGCCGCGGCCGCCGGAGCCTTTGCGGATGTGAAAATCCTCGAGCAACACCGGATAACGGAATTCGAGGATTTCCGGATCGGTCAACCGCGTGTTGGTCATGTGGGTATGCACGGCGTCGGTGCCGGGAAAACCGGGCCCGGCCGGTGAGCCAGAGCAAATCGTCTCGTAATACTGATAGTGGGCGTTGCCGAAATTGAGATTGTTCATCGTTCCTTGCGCAGCCGCCATGGCGCCGAGCGCGCCGAACAAACAATTGGTCACTTCCTGCGAGGTCTCGACATTGCCGGCAACGACCGCGGCGGGAAATTCCGGCGATAGCAGCGACCGCTTCGGAATGACAATGCGGATCGGCCGCAGGCAACCTGCATTCATCGGAATGTCGTCGTCGACCATGACGCGGAATACGTAGAGTACGGCGGCGCGCGTCACCGGCTCCGGCGCGTTGAAATTGTCCGGCTGCTGCGGGCTTGTGCCGGTAAAATCGACCGTCGCTTCGCGCCTCTTCCGATCGACCGCAATGCGCACGCTGATCGTCGCGCTGCGATCCGTGCAGATTGTGAAGGCGCTGTCGCGCAGGCGGCCGATGACGCGGCGCACGCTTTCGGCGGCGTTATCCTGCACATGATTCATGTACGCCTTTACAACGGGCAACGTGAAATGCTGGACCATCTTGCGCAGCTCGCGCACACCCATTTCATTGGCAGCGACCTGGGCTTTAAGGTCATTAACGTTTTGAATCGGATTGCGTGCCGGATATTTGGCTCCGGTCAGCAGCGCATAGATTTCTCTTTCTCGAAAGCGGCCGCGCTCCACGAGTTTGAAATTGTCAATATAGACTCCCTCCTGCTCGATGGTCGTGGCGTTCGGCGACATCGATCCAGGCGAAATACCGCCGACGTCGGCATGGTGGCCGCGCGAAGCGACCCAGTACAAGATGGACGACGGAGAACGGCGGACGGAGGACAGACGGGAGACTGCATTATCCGTCCTCCGTCGTCTGTCCTCTGTCGTCGCAAACACCGGCGTACACACGGTGATATCCGGCAAGTGCGTGCCACCGTTATAGGGTGCGTTGATGGCGTAAACATCGCCGCGACGGATTTTGCCGCAGTTCATGCGGATTATGGTCTCGACTGCACGATCCATGGAGCCGAGATGCACCGGCATGTGCGGCGCGTTGGCGACGAGCGAACCAAAAGAGTCGAAGATCGCGCAGGAGAAATCGAGCCGCTCCTTGATGTTGACCGAATAAGCCGTGTTCTGCAGCGCCACGCCCATTTGCTCGGCAATTGACATGAACAGGTTGTTGAAGACTTCGAGCATCACCGGATCGGCGCGCGTACCGATCGCGTGCGCCCCCTTGCGCTTTTGCACGCGCCTGAGCACCAGGTGATTCTTTGCCGTCAATTCAGCTTGCCAGCCGTGCTCGACGACTACCGTCTGATGCGGCTCGATGATGATGGCCGGAGCCTTGACCTCGTGCCCCGGCAAAAGCTTCTCGCGTATATAGATGAGTGCGCTTCGCCACTTCCCGCCCGAGAAAAACTTCGCGCGCCGGGCGGGCTTTGGCATTTTTGACCGCGTGAGCTTTTGCGGCCTTTCCTTGAACGTCGCGCCGGCTCCGACCGCTTCGACAGAAATCGCCTCGATCACCAGATCTTTGTTGCGGTCGATGAAGCCGAATTGCGCCTTGTGCGCCCGCTCGAAGGCGGATTTCATTTTGGCGAGCGAGACAAATACCAAGTTGACACGCTGTTCCCTCCCGCCTTGAGGGGGAGGTGATATTTTGCTGCTGCCCGCTGCGACGATGAGCGCCGTGTCGGTGCCGGCGTAGCGAATGTGCGCACGCACGTGAGCTTTGATCTTGTCCGGCACGACTCCCTGGCTTCCCACTTCGGCGCTCGCATCCTTGGCGAGCTTGCTGGCCACCTGCTCCAACGTCCCGCGTGCCTTTTCGGCGAGCGGCTCCTCGATCGCCTGCTGGCGAACGCTGCGGATATCGGCAAGCCCCATGCCGTAAGCGGAAAGGAGAGACGAATACGGATGGATGAGCACACGCGTCATGCCAAGCGCGTCGGCGACCAAGCAGGCGTGCTGGCCGCCGGCGCCGCCAAAGCAGTTGAGCGTATAACGGGTCACGTCGTAGCCGCGCTGTACCGAGATCTTCTTGATCGCGTTCGCCATATTTTCGACGGCGATAGTGATGAAACCGTCGGCCGCCTGCTCCGGAGAGCGGCCGTCGCCGATGTCCTTTGCCAAAGCCGCAAATGCGCCGCGCACCACTTCGGCGTCGATCGCTTCGTTCTGTTGCGGTCCGAAAATCTTCGGGAAGAAGTCGGGGATGAGTTTGCCGACCATGACGTTGGCGTCGGTCACCGCGAGCGGGCCGCCGCGCCGATAGCATTTCGGTCCCGGATCAGCGCCGGCAGAGTCCGGACCGACGCGAAGACGCGCACCGTCGAAATGCAGAATCGAGCCACCCCCCGCCGCGACCGTATGGATACGCATCATCGGCGCGCGCATGCGCACGCCGGCGACTTCGGTCTCGAAAGCGCGCTCGTATTCTCCGGCAAAATGCGAGACGTCAGTCGACGTACCGCCCATGTCGAAGCCGATGATCTGGCGGAAACCCGCTTCGCGGCCGGTTGCCGCCATGCCGACCACACCGGCGGCAGGCCCTGACAAGATGGCGTCTTTGCCGCGAAACAATTCCGCCGCAGTCAACCCGCCCGACGACATCATGAACATCAGCCGCGTCTGCTCTGGCTCGCCGCTGGCCGCAGCGTATTCCCTCCCGCTTTGTGGGGCAGGGTTAGGGAGGGGGGTGAGTTCTGCGGATTGCGAGTTACCCCCCTCCCGGCTGCCTGCGGCAGCCGGCCTCCCCCACAAGGGGGGAGGCAAATCTTGGCCGCGGCTTCCCGCGTTCAACTCGCCGGCAACCTGAGCGACGTAGCGGCGCAGGATCGGCGAGAGATAGGCGTCGACAACGGTCGTATCGCCGCGGCCGACGAGCTTGATGAGCGGCGAAACCTCGTGGCTTGCCGAGACCTGCGCAAAGCCGAGCTCGCACGCCAGCGCCGCGACCTGGCGTTCGTGCTCGCCGTAACGGTAGGCGTGCATGAACACCACGGCGGCCGCCCGGATACCGGCGGCGTGCGCGCGGCGAAGCTCAGCTCGCACGGCGTCGAGGTCAGGCGCACGTTCCACCGTGCTGTCGGCGCGTACGCGCTCGTCGACTTCGACGACGCGGTCGTAGAGCATGTCGGGTTTGACGATATGACGAGCAAATATCTTCGGCCGCGCCTGGTAGCCGATGCGCAGCGCATCGCCGAACCCCTTTGTGATGAGCAGGACTGTGCGCTCACCCTTGCGCTCAAGAAGCGCGTTGGTGGCGATGGTCGTTCCCATCTTGACCGCGCCAATTCGTTCGGCGGGGAGCGGCGCGTCGGGCGCAAGGCCGAGAAGCTGGCGGATGCCGGCCACGGCGGCGTCTGCATAAGACGCCGGATTTTCCGAAAGCAGCTTGTGGGTAACGAGTTTGCTGTCCGGTCGTCGGCCGATCACGTCAGTAAAAGTGCCGCCGCGATCGATCCAAAAGTCCCATTTCTCCCGCATGCGCCATTATAGGGAAATTACTAGCAAGCGAAGCAATTCGGCTTTGGCGCGCGCCTAAGTTTCTCGCGGCGCTCTCGCAGCGGCACGGACGATTGGCGCTCATTTGTCGTGCGCCAACAGCCCGGCAATGGTCCTGATTTCGTTGCGCGCGTATTTTGGCAGCCCGGCGCTGATCGAATCGCCGGAGTTGAACGAGGATTCGCCCATCAGCACTTGCGCCGGAACAAGATTGCGCAGCACCGGCACTTTCTCGTATTCCTTTTTCTTGTCGAGCACGCCCTCATCGACCGCCAGCGCCATGAACGCGGTGACGACGGTCCCGCCGGGGTCAATGGGGTGCGCCTGGAACACCGCGAGCAGCTTTCCGAACTTCATGATCTGATTGACGTAGAAGATGTTCTGTTCGAGCGTGCCGACCAGCGACGCATCGATGCCGGTCAGCTGTTTTAGACTGGCCTGGTCGAGGTCGGCAGGCGCCAGTTGCGACAGCTCGCTCTGAAAGTCGATGCGGTCTGCTACTTTCTTGGCAGAATCGCGCAGCTTGTTCACCAGCATAATGCCGATCGGAATCCTTCCTTCCAGCTTGTAACTTGATTGGATGCAAATGAGCGGCGTCCGCCCGGTGCACCATTGGCGTTCCGGATTGTTGTTTCCGGTGCCCTGCGGATCAGTGAGTTTGTTGACGTCGACCGCGGCGATCAATGTATGTTTGATCGCCGGATCGATTTTTTGCAGAAAGGCAAGCGTCACATAGCGCGAGAGATCGAGCGTGCCCGGCGCGCGATCGAGAATGAACCGCGCCTGCGCAACATACATAACGAGCTTTTCGCTAACCGGCCCGGCCGGATGGTTGACGCTCGCCGCCTTGGTAATTGTGGGCTCACTGTAGCTTGGGAACAGCGAAAGAAATTGCTTTTGAACGGGATTTACCCGCGTCCAGTCGGCAAACGGAATGAGATTATCGCTGCTTCCTGCGTCACCCTCGATATCGTTAAAAAGGATCGTCCCGGGCTTGAGCTGTGCCAAATCCCCATTCCCGGCGGAACGCGAGTCCTCGATGCGGAAATCCTGCGCGCATGCCGCAAACGACGACCCTAACAGGCCGACAAGCGCGATCGCATGTCGTATCCATATTTTCATTTTTCTGGTCGCGTGAGGTTCAGTTCGTCCGTCCGCCCCAGAAAAATGATCCGAACAGACCGCGCGCCAGCGGCTGCGGCGGCGCCGGCTGCGGGCTCTGCCCAGGATAGGCCGGCTGCTGAGCCTGACCGGCCGGCTGTGGAGCCTGACTGGAATAGTAAGAACGCCCATTGACGAAACGGCCATCCTCGCTCGCTGCGCCCGCCCAATACCCTTGGCCGGTGGTTGGCCATCCACTCTGACCGGCGGAGGCCGCGTCTTGCGGAACCAGCTGATACTGCGTTTCATTGAAACGGCCATCTGCCGCGAGCCGGAAATGCTCGATGAAATTGCCGCGGCCGCCGCCGGTAATGCGGTCGCCGGATGCGTAGTCAATCGGCAAGTCGATGAGATGAAGCTGAGCCTCGCGCGAGGGCCCGCTGAGCGGGGCCTTCGCTGCAATGCCAGCCGCCCATACGGCCTCGATAATCGGCTGGAAGATCGGCAGCGCCACGCGCGCTCCGGTCGCGTTCGAGCCGAGCGAGCGGCGCTTGCCGTCGCCATTGTCGTAGCCGACCCACACCGCCACGGTCACGTCATTGGTGAAGCCGATGAACCAGCCGTCGACCGCGTCCTCAGTAGTGCCGGTCTTGCCGGCGACGTAAGGCGACAGCGCAGCGATGGCGCGCGCGGTACCGCGCGCGACCACGCCCTGTAGCATGGTCTTGAGCTGATAGAACGACGTGCGGTCGGCAGCACCGATGAACGGCAGCGGCGTCTTCGGATATTCATAGACTGTGTGACCGCCGACTTCGATGGAGTCGATGCCGTGGGGCTGCGGCCGTGCGCCCTCATTGGCGACGGCGGCGTAAAATGCTGC
>Ga0187784_10004847_pt1 | contig 10905 bp, 7 predicted proteins | sample 1015_SJ02_MP15_2_FD_132964 | JGI IMG/M metagenome (GOLD analysis project Ga0187784, IMG submission 132964) | Tropical peat soil microbial communities from peatlands in Department of Meta, Colombia - 1015_SJ02_MP15_20_MG | ecosystem: Environmental > Terrestrial > Soil > Wetlands > Peat | place... | reverse complement strand
TCGCGCCCGCTGAATTCGGGATTGAAACCTGCTCCCAGCTCCAGCAGCGCCGCTACGCGTCCGCTACGAAGCACGCGTCCGGTAGTGGGTTGCAATATCCCGCTGATGATTTGAAGCAGAGTGCTCTTACCGGAACCGTTGGGGCCGATTAAGGCGAACACTTCCCCCTGTTCGACGCGGAAGTTCACGTTGCGCAACGCATAAAAGTCCGTGCTTCTCGGAGCGCCTCCCAGGCTGCCGAGAATGCGGTCGATCGGATGCCGGTAGAGATGGTAAACCTTGGAGACGTTCTGAACTGAGATCACGGTGCATACTCAATGTACCGCGAACCTTCGAGGCGGCGCGCCACTTAGCCTTGCCAGAGGCTCCGGCGGAGGCCGCGCGAAAGGGGAAGGGAATATCCGATCAAGCACATCTGATCTAGAGCGAACAAAACTACCGATTCGAATCCGTAACCTTCCGCCATGCGTGCCTCTTTCAGCCAGGCCGTGGAGGGGTCACTAATCCCAACCAGGTGGCTTCGTTCCGCCGGCAGAAAGCCGAAGGCGGCGCCGGCCTCGATGCTGGTCCGGCTCAAGTCGAGGTTTCGCTCGTAGGTGTAAGTGAAGCTCTCGGTCTTCAAACAGTTCAGATTCGCGGACGTCCATACGGACAGTGGGTAATTGATCACCTGATTGAGCGGCGTGTTATTGACGTCGATCGGATACAGAACCTCAAAGCGGCAATTTGGATAAGCTGATCGAACATAACTCATAACCTGACTGGTGAAGGAGCCGATCAGCCCTGGCAGAAACGAAGCTTCTTGTGGAATCGTGGCGGGATCGACAGTGTTGGTTGTGATCACCGTCATCGCACGGCCGTACTGGGTTTGGAAGGTGCTGGTAGTATACGCATCGTAAAATGGCATTCCCGAGCCGTCGTCCGGGAAATACCACCACTGGACTTCGCCGAATTGCAGGTAAGGAGTCAAGCCGGCGGCGTTCTGAATACCCGCCATGTCCTGATAGACCTGTTGCCAGAACGCGATGCTGGTAGGGGAGAAGTTGGTCTGCAGGGATGGCGTAGTGAGCAGAACAGGGTTCTGACTGGGATACCGTTGCGCGATGCCCGCGGCTACCGACGAATCGCCATTTCCCAGCTCCATGCTGAAGGACGCCACCACATCCATTCCGTAGCCTTGCAGCGCGGTTAGAAAGCTCAGACTCCAATCTCTCGCGGCCCGGTTGAGCCGCGGCAAAGCTTGTAGATCCGTATTCCAACTACCATCCACTCCGCCCGAGAGGGTCGCGCCTGAAGTTTGAATCGTCAGGTTGGTTGTGTTTGGGCTGGTTGAAATCGTGATCGCATTTCCGTCTGACCCCAGCGAGCGGGAGTAGATCGTTAACTGGTTGCCATTTGCCTCCGCGCGGACCCCGGTATAGCCTCCATTCAGCAGCAGCGCGAAGGCCGTTGCCAGTGTCTGTATTGTGTCTCCGTCCAGGTTCAAGTGTTGAACTACATTTTGCGTTGACGCCGGCTGACCGGTTTGACCGATGATGATTTCGGTGATGAGGTTCGGGTCAGGCGCACCGGTGAAGGTTATCGTAGCTGAGGCATACTGATTACCCTCGTTGACCAGTTCATAGAACCATAACGCGCCCACATAGTGATTAGCCCGGCCTTGGAATCCGAGGCTGTTGATCATCCACGCCGTGCGCTCAGGAGCGAGAGCGAGTGAATGTTCGGTATCCCAGTCAGTAGCCAGTGCCAGCGTAGTCTCGATGGCCTCGGTGGGAAGTTCCGTGGCCGGGATCGCGATTTCAAGAAAATCGAAATAAAAGTAAGTGCCGTCGGTCCCTACGTGGGTCGCGGAGATCGTATGGCTACCTGCGGCCAATTGCCCAAGCGGCGTGCGAATCAAGACATCTTCTCCCGGCACGTTCAAGTTTACGGTGACCGGCGTTTGTCCGTCGACTGAGATCGAGATCACCGTTCCGCCGTCAATCAACCTAGTGCCGAGATACAAAGAGTGTTGCTGGGCGGACGTATAGCTGCAGGTGAGACTGGACTGGTTCGTACTCGTAGACTGAATGGTGCCGCCAGAGTAATTGCCGTTCGCACTCGTCCAAGCGCCCGTGTACTGCACCTGACTGGAATTGTCTTCGATTCGGCTGCTGCCTGGTCCCGCGATCGAATATGCCTGGCCCGATCCGGTGACGGTCCAGTTCGATACGACCACTTGGAACTCGGTTCGCGAAAATGCGCCGGCTTGAAGATCAGCGGAATAAGTCCATCGCAACTTACGGACAGCGTTCGCCGGAATGGTCCCCAAGACGGGGTCCGCCAGAGAAGCAAATGGAAGCGTAATCTGCCATTGTGAAGGCGACGTGCCACCGCTCAACAGTCTCCAGGGTGCGTCCCACTGTTCAGTGATTGCGCCAGAAACGTACGTATACACTCCGATCACGTTGCCGTTGGCTCCCGTAGTGGAATTCTGCGCGGTCTGGTCTGATCCGACATAGGTCAGCGTGATCGACGTTCCGTTTCCGGCCGCTTGCATGGTAGGTGAAAAAGCGTTCACGCCCGCGACGATGTTTTGAATGGCGAATTCCAACGTGTCGCCGGCGTTCATCAAGTAGGGATAATGTTCGCCCAGGAACGCAAGACCGACATAGTCGCCGGCTGTTACCGTGCCGCTGAGTTGAAATTGAACCGTAGCGGACTGATAGCTGCCGGCAACCGGTGTGGCATAGTTCGTGATCGGGACCCTGTAGACCTGCTCGCCCGTGCCGGGATCGGCCCAAACGCGAAGATTCGGCCAGTCAACTGTGGCATACAAATCCGAATCGAGTGGAATGCAATTTTGCCGCGTTTCGCAGTAACTGAGAGTTAATCCGCTAAGATCGCCGTCGGGCAATGTTCGAAAAGCAGGATGTTCGAAGACATTGTCTCGATTCCATTCGATCACAGCCCAATCGAACTGCTGCCGCCACGAACCGGAGACTGTGAATCCGCTAGGGCTGGTGCTGCTGAGCGCCGCAATGGCGGATGGCTCAAAGAAGTAACATTGCAGATCGCGATCCGGCTGCAGCTTTTGGAGCGTTTCAGCCATGCTACCTACAGTCGAATGGTCACCGTCAGATCGCTACCCGGAGCGACGCCAGCCGTTTGCGTGACGGCTGTGATGTCGAGACCGATCTGCGCCTGGGCTTGTAATGGGCCGAGCGCAAAACCATCCACGACGTTGGAGATGGTCGTGTTGATCGGAATCGTGAGCTGGCAGTACGGTTGGCCATTCTGTGTGATCTGCAGAGCGATTGGCGCGCCTGTGGGCGGCTGTCCGACCACGGCATAGGCGTCGCGAACGGAATGTGCGGTGTCTACAATTAGCGGCGGAGCCGCGTCGGTCTGGATCGCGAGCGGCCCCTCTACTTGAATGGAGAGTTGCCCGCCCGATAGCGTCCGCAAGCCTAGGTCGGTTGTCGAGGTAAACGATTCACGGGCGACATCACTATTGCCTTGACTGTTGGTCATGAATAGCTCGGCTGCGGCGATGCGTACGTCGGGAATGACCACCGGATATGCATAGCTGCCGCTGGCTGGGCTTCCCATGAAGTCCCGTGCAAACGGCATGATGAAGGTCTTTTTCTCCAGGAGATACACCAAGCCCTGAGCCGCATGCGACGCCGCCGTGGTTCCTTCCGCACCGCGTGTCACGGAAACGGAAGTTGCATTGCTTACCGCAGCGCTGACAGACAAAATCTCAGAGTCAATTTGGATCAAGTCGCCCGCTTGCGCCGAAACTGCTGTTGCCACATTCACCGTCCCGTCCGTATCAGCAACCGCCGCGCTTAGAGCGATCGAGGATGGCCCGTTCAATTCATCCCAATAAGCCAGCGTCAATGTTCCGGCGCTAATGGTGATGGTGTTGTCCAAGCTGGTAAATCCGATGCCCGCAATCTCCACAGTGCCTTGACCGATCGCGGACAGTCCGAATGTGGGCACGCCGGGAACATCGGTGTCCACATTGTCGCCCGCCGATCCGGAGATTCGCCAATCGGTAAGGGGCGACAATTCGAAGGGGCTCTCTTCGTCCAGCACGTTCGCCGCCCGGCCCGAAATCTGAATCGTCACGCCCTCCCGATTCGGAACGGAAAATGAAACTGGAGAGGCATTGCTGGTGGCTCCAAACTGCCAACTCGAATCTGCCACGACGAAAGTACTGGTTGCATCTGGCACGATGCCCCAGTTCGTTGTCGTCGTTATCGTGGTTGCGCTATTGGCGGCGATGGTCTGCTCTTGCCCTGCTCCCGTTCCATTGGCGATTCGCACCGTCGCGCCCGCATATTCGTTTGGCAGCATGTTAAGCGTGCTGTTGCCTACTGTGGTTGCCGAAAAGATATCTGCGGTTTCCGCCGGTTGTAGCTCCAGACGCCAATAAAAATTGGCATGGTCGTAGTTATAGTCGGGGGGACCCTGCAAAATCGGACTCAGACCCGAGTCTGTGAACTGAGAGGCGATCGCGACGTTCGACGCGATCCGCAACAACTGAGCCGGATTCGCGCCTCGGTAAACATCAAAACTCGTCGCCGCGGCCGAGAAACTAAGACTGGCCAACGTCACTTGGTTTGTGTTCGTTCCGGCCGGGATGCTCGCCATGACGGTAAACGAAAGCGCGCTCTCGGCGCCGTTCTGGTCCAGTGCGCTGATAGCGTAGTAGAACGTTTGTCCACCGGACAGAGTGCCTGCGGTAGTGGATACCTGAGGATTGAGTCCCACCAACGGAATTCCCGCATTGCTGGTGGTTGGTTGCGCAGGCACTGAAAATGCCACCGCCAATTCGACCACGATGCTTCCGTCGCTGCTCGTCGTGAATGACTCCGTTATTCCGAACTGTTCGACGCCGTTGCTGTCAAAGACGCTGCCCACTAGCGGCCGTGGCAGCCCCAATTCAAAGGCTGCTTGCCGGCCCAAGCCCGCCGATCCAGAATTTGCTGCGGTATACCACGCATCGTCGTGAAGCTGTGCAGTGATCACGGCCGTCATGAAGTTCAGGCCGGGAGAAATCTTAGTGATCCGGAACGGTTGACGATTGAAGCCTTCCCTTGCATAAGTGAGCGCGATCAGATCGCCGGGCCTCAGGCCTACGCCTTTGACGCTGGTCTCAAATTCAACATACGTGTTTCCATAGACTGACTTGTACAACTGCAGCGCCGTAGCCCTCGTGGCTTGATCAAAGTTTGGTAGTCCGAGCGCAGCCAGGCTAACGGTTACCTCCCCGCCGCTCACTAAGACGTCATCGATATCCACTAACGAAAGGCTGTCTTGCTGGTACTCATTGAACTCGTCCTGGAATTCGACCGTGTATTGATTGGGTGTATCCGCCGTGCTGCGCGAGGTGATCGTCAAGGAGGTCTCACCGCTGTCACGCCGTACGATGCCCGAAAAGCTATCGCCAAATTCGTACGCCGGCCACCCTCCATTGAGCGTCTCGGTGCTGTTACTGCCAGCTGCTTGGGTGGGCTGCTGTGCGGCCAGCGTATCTTCGCCATTCAACTGAAGGCACCCATTGGTGTCGAAGCTGAGATACAGCGCGGAGGCGTTACGAATGCCTCGAACGACATCTCCGGCACTCCGCCGGCTTGTCAATATCAGGTTGCATTGATACCGCGGAATCGATGTTTGGTTCCCGTTCAGATCGGTCGTCTGCACCAGTGCATTGCAACGTTGAGCTACTGCCGCGAAGCTGGCCAAGTCCAGTAGATCGGTTGTCCACCCGCTTCGCAGCAGAACATCGAGCAGAACCCATGCCGGATTGTTTGTGAATGCGCTTCCCAGGGGATTCCCGTTCGAATCGAACGTCGCGAGTTGCATCCCTTGAATGAGAACTTCAATCACCGGCAGAGAGGTCCCATTGGAGATACCGTTCGGCACAACTACAGCCATCATGCCCATGCTTCCATAAGGATCGCCGAGCGGGTTTCCGGATGAATCGGTGAAGTCTGGATTAAAGTTGCCGTTCCGGGTGCCCAGGGTAACAACGTTGTACCACCCCGTCGAGGTCATGTTAGTTCCGCTTACACCGACCGGGATTTCGATATCATTCACCACCACTGTAAGAACAGCCGTGAGTTGGCCCGCTCCCAGTAACACTTCGAAGTGCGTTAGGTTTCCATCATTGCGTGCGAAAACAATCGGCGGTTCATACCAGCCCGTGCCGTAAATTAGCGGAACGAAGTCGTTGTAGAGAGCCTGATTTGTAAGCGGGATCGAGAGATATGACCCTTTTTCGCCGTAGCTTCGAACTTGAATCGCAGGTGGTAAGAACTCGATGCCCCCGAATCTTCGCGTGACTTGATTGTTCGCATCCGTGCTGAACATTCCGCGCTGTTGACACTGCGTGCGTGAATAGTCGCAAGTTGTATACGGTCCGCTCGCCGATAGTGTCCCTGTTCCGCTGGTCTGGTCGGCAGAATAGCCGCACCTGTAAAACGGTGAGAACGGTCCCTTGCTGCCGCCTGCAACCGCTTCTTGCCTTTGTGCTGCCGTGGCGGGAAACGTCCAGGGGCAACGTTTTTGAATGGTGATGTCAGGAAGATAAACCCGCTGCAGATTCAGCCGGTTCGTAAAGCTGAGCCGCATCGTCGACTCAGTGGATTGATCCGGCGGGTTCGCGACACCTCGAAATACAACCTGCGTGTCGGAGGCGGGAACACCGTTCGTCAAATCGAAAAACAGAAACGTTATTATCAGCTGAGCGCCTTTCCACCCTACATTGCGCTCAATTTCCGACAGAATCCCATCCGCGTTTGCAAGCGTGACGGAGATCCGCGACACGCCATCCGTAGCAGCCTCCGGTGACGAAGTGAGATCGAAAGCGTTGTGTCGAAGCACCCGGGCGGAATAGTTCTGACTATTGACCGTGACGTTGTGGGTACTCCACTGCTGCAGATCCCCAGAGGTCAAAGTGCAATCAAAAATGAAAAGCGGCGTGCCGGGCGTTTCCTGTTCCTTCAGGTTATTGATAGTTGTCGCCATCGAAGTGATCGCCCCGGCTCGTCAAGATAGGCTGCTCATTAGCTTTATAACGGTCGAATTCTGATCGGGCGCATCCGTCGTTCTCGAAAGCGCGTCAGAATCGAAACGAGCGTTCGAATATACGCCCGCCAGATCGGTCGTCTTCTTGTAAGGTCCCGCCGCGGGCTGCGCCTCTGCCTGTGCGCCGAAGGCGTAAACCTGGACTCCAGCCGGCAATTGAATTCCAAAACTAACTCCGTCCTGAATCGCTGAAAGACTTGTGCTCCCGGCCGTGCGTGTCCAGTTTGGTCCAACATTGACTGGACTCGTCCAAACTTGGCCGGCCGTGGAAACGACCAATTGAACAACGCAGGGTACATCACTTCTGAGGGACAAGCTGAAACAGTATTGAAACCAACTTGGGCCCGCCGTCGCCTGCATGACGCCTTGCGTCGTCTGTGCGCTGTTGGTAATCTGCATCGCGTTGCTACCGCCCAAAGGATCCTGCATCCCCGTTCCCAGGGTTATCAGCGGATCGGGGCTCCACGCTGCCTGCGTCCAGTCCTCACTCCACAAAAGCAGATTGTCAGTGGGATCGAGAAACGTGAAAGTGCTTAGTTGGCCCTCGACAGCTTCGAATAGTTGATCGATTGATGTCCATTCGGCGTCCGTCAATCCCGCGTATTGCAGTTGCCAGCGGACTGCTCCGGCCCCCGTATCGGACGCTCTAATGTTGTCTCCCCCCAGCATCTGATTGGTGATCGTCCGCAATTGCATGGTTCGGCCGACGGGGAACTGGGACACCGATCCGGTCGCGAGCTGTGGATAGTACAACATTTAGCTTCGGCTCTCTTGAATCGTCAGCGATGTTCTTCCGTCGAACACATCTTTAAGCGTGTCGCTCATGCTGTCACTCCTCAGCGTGCAGGTTGGGTAGACTGTGCCATCCCACGGATCGGTAAACGAGAAACTGGCAAATTGGCCGCTTTGACTGCGAAAGAACTCGCGAAGCTGGTGCAGTTCGCTGTCATCGAGTAGATCCAATTGGACGGTCCAACAGTGCAGGGGCGTTTGATACAAGCGGTATCTTTGCTCGGAGCCATCCATGAATCGCACAACCGTAGTGGAGAATCGGACGCTCCTGCGCGCCGGATACTGCATCACAGCGCCGGTTTTCAAGGTGGGAAACTGGCTCATGTCAGAGATCGGAAATCACGTCGCCGAGTGCGTTCGAATTTAACAACGCCGTTCTCACGGCGTTCGCAATGTCGTCGCTGTGGTCCAAGAACGACTGGCTGTCCATCGCGTTCACCTGGACAGTGACCTGTGTTGCCTGCGGCGTCGCTTGCGCCCGCGGCTGGCCGCCTGCTGCGTAGCTAACTGGCGCCGCTGATCCGCCGGAAGATCCCGTCAAGCCGGCTTGGGATTGCACGGGTGCCGGCAGCATGAAGGGCGCCATCGGTGTCGACGGAGCGCCGCTGCCTCCTGAAAACAGCGACATGATCCCGCTTAGGATGGGCGACAGGCTCAGAGCGCCTCCGAACAAGCTCTCCGCCATGCCACCAGCTTGGCTCGCGACGGAGCTTCCACTGCCTTTCGAGGACGTATTCTGCGTCACGGCCTGTGTGTTGCCTTGAATGGCTGTGATTGCCGCCTGCTGGGTGGAGTTGAGACTCGAAATCTGCGAGACTAGCGACGACATCTGCTCCACCATTTCATTGCTTGAGCCCTGCTGCAAACCAGCGGAACTGTTTCCTCCCGAGCCGATGCCGCTCAGACTTCCCGCACTACTCGAACCCGACGATGTGCTGCTCTCTATTTCGCGAACCATATCGCTCAGAGAAGTGTTGCCGGCTCCGCTGTGGCCCAGTAACTCTTGCCATTCACTTCTGGCCATCGCTCTGCTCCATTCTCAGCTCGTTTTCCAAGATGAACATCGCTTCTACTAACCGTGCCGGCAGGCGCTGGTAGTCCGCCCTTCCAAACAGTTTCCAAACGTGATACTCCTCCAAAAGCGTGATGCTTTCTGGCGTAATGTAAGAAATCGGACAGCGTGGTGCGGACACTTTACCGCGGGCCCAAATGATCGAATTGGACGTCGCGTTAGACTCCCTAGTTAGCCACCCGCAACGCCGCCGCGACTCCAAGCCGCTCGCCCTGCAGGTGTCGCATTTCCACGCGGCTCGATTCGCAAACTGAAAATGGAAAGCGACAATCAGTTTTTTCTTTCGTCTTCACTTAACCCACATTGGGCTTTGATGGCGGCGACGATTTCGTGCGTGAGCTCTTCTGGACCCCTATCGAGTAAACTTTCCACAGTCGCTGGCTCTCCGTCAATCGTTAAGCCGCCGATGCGGACCAAGGCCCAGCGGAGATAGGTGGCTTCGATTTCGTGCCGCAGCAGATTCGCTTCAATTTTCTCCTGCAACTGATTTCCAGCCTCGAGAAACTCTATTCGCTGGCTGATCTCCCGCACTCGCCTCGCCAGTTCCATCCGTCGTCCGAACGAAATCCGGTTGATCACAAACGTAACAACCGGCATTACCTTGGATTGCATCTTCAATACGCTGTCATAGGTCGCCGTCCCGTTCTCGGACTTTTGTCCCCGGAGTTCGCAGGTCTTGACCCGCTTGCCTTTAGCCAAACGCCACAAAAATCTCATCATCCATGCTCCCCTGCGCTCGGCACGATTGAAATTGCCACTGCTGGCGCTTATCGGAGTCGTCAAATTCCGGCACTTCGGGAATCACGCTCTTCATGTAGACGCCGAACAGTTGCCCCTGTTGCTGGCCAAGCTGAAGCATGATTCCGATCGGTGACCTCTGGCGCGCCGCTTGATACAAAGCCGCTGTCGCCTCGTCATCCTGTTGATAGATGCTGAAGTCCAGCGTAACTGTCCGCTCCCCGGGCGCAATGGCCAGCGGCAAACTCGTTCCAAACTCGCGCGCTCTAAGATCCAGGTTGTTCTGAAAAGAAACCTTGGCCTTGGTCAACGTGAAAAACTGGTTCGGGGTGCTACCCAGCCAGGCCTGCCCAAGGTGGCCAGGCACAATCGCGTAGTTGATGGCTGAGACCGCGGGCTCTGCCGGAAAAGCCGTCAATCCACCTTGGCCATTGACAAAACTGGAGCTGTCGATTAAGTCCTGTGCTTGCCCCCCAAACACAAACTCGTGAAAGTCTCCGTTTACCGCAACTGTGAATGTGTCCACCGCAGCCCCCGGCAGGATTCGCTGCACGGCTGTTCCGGGACTCCAATAATCGAAAATAGTAACGCTGCCGAGGTCGTCGGCCGGCTGAAGCCCCGCCGTGATCCCGGTTTGCGATCCGGTTGCCGGCGCTGCGCTAAAGGGAGCATTAACTTGTACTGTTTGGCTATCTACGATGGCCGCCGCAAAACGAATCTCATTGCCACTGACCACGGCTTGCCCGGGAACCAGGCCGTGCGGGCTAGAGAACGCAATCGTGGAAGGGTTCGACGCCGACGCAACCGTCCCCCCCGACGATTGCATCGCATTACTGCCCAAGCAGGCTTGCAATAGCGGCCAGTAAGCAGGCAGAGTCGTCTGGTCAGCCCAGTTTGTCATGTACGTCGTCAGTTCGAAAGTCGTGTCGTTTCTGAGTGGGCTTGGATTCCCAACGAACGTTCGTGATCCCGTCTTGTCCTTCCGCTGAACTTTCTCAGGTCGTTGTTGCGCCGTCAACTTGACGGCCGGTATTCGATTCCCAGCGGTCATGACCGCCGCGTTGCCGTAACTCTGCTCCAAGGCAACATAGAATCGATTGTTGTTTGATGAGATGTATGACATAGCTTTACAGTCGCTTGGGGAATCAAGTCCTTACCTTGTTCGCCCTCTAATCTGCGCTGACCTCCAGGGCAAACGATATCTCGGCAGTTTGTAGGAAGTTGCG
>Ga0187784_10004846_pt1 | contig 10905 bp, 10 predicted proteins | sample 1015_SJ02_MP15_2_FD_132964 | JGI IMG/M metagenome (GOLD analysis project Ga0187784, IMG submission 132964) | Tropical peat soil microbial communities from peatlands in Department of Meta, Colombia - 1015_SJ02_MP15_20_MG | ecosystem: Environmental > Terrestrial > Soil > Wetlands > Peat | place... | reverse complement strand
CGTCCTCGAAGGACAAATTGCGTACCGTGCTGAAGAATAGCAACACAACTAGGCTGCACATGCCATAGTGATTAACCTCGCGGAGCGCGGAGGGCCGACCGCCTTGGAATTGCAGCGGGAGGCGCTGCCAATCCGCGTTTTCAGCCGGCGCATCACCAAACCCTTCTGCTACGGCGAAAGGTTCGGCGAATTCGCCACGTCAAACCACTGCGTCACCCGGCTGCTCACCTTGTTAACGTTAAAGACTGTTTAACAGGGGATGAATGTCGTCTGGTAGATGCTGTAAAGCTGTGGAATCTTCTATTCAGGATTTTGGTGCTGCAGGAAGCTGTGCACCGTGCCAGACTGCGACAATCCAGATGATTTCTCCTTTGGCTCGGTAGAAGAATCGATAAGGTGAGACAACTACCTCCCGGTATGGCAGTTCCGGAAATTCAAGTATGATTCTTCCCGATTCAGGGAAATCCTCGAGTCTTCGCAAAACTGCTTCAACCCGGTTACGGAAGTGGACCGCCGCCTGTGGGTTTTCCTGGCGAATAAAAGCGAGTGGGGAAAGAAAATGAGCTCTGGCTGAAGGAGTAAAGCGGACCTTCATGATGGTTCATCAGCAATGAGCGTATCAGCCTCTGCAAGGACGGAATCCAGTCCATACCCCTCGCCCTCCTCTATTTCCTTTTCCCCTTTGGCCAAAAGGCGCAGAAGTTCCCTGTCGTGTTCTGAGCGCTCATAAGCTTCGACACTGAGCATCACGGCAGCCGCGCGCCCCCGCTGGGTGATCACCAAGGGTTCTTTTGATTTCCTGACGAGTTTCAGGACCTTGGCCGCATCCCTCCTCAAATCGCTGATTGGAATTATATTCAATACTTTTCCCATAAAGTATCTCCTATGATACTTTTAATAGTACTACGGAACGTACGTAAAATCAACAGGTATAGGTTCGGCTCCTTGAAAGCACCCTCCGGCTGGGTCTCACCTGGGGATCGGAGTTCAACCGAATTCCGGAATTGGCTTGGACAAGGGAAGACAGTTCGGTGGGCGCAAGAGAAGATCTGCCGCGTTTTTGCTTGATAATCCGGCTCACACCGACTTGCCTAGCTGGCTCCAGGGGACTGTGGATAATTCATAAACCTTGCCGTCTACGGTTTGCACAAAGAACAGCCGAGAGAAATCGGTCCTACCTCGGTGGCTGATTCCGTTTTCCATCCGGTCAATAGCTTCTGGGGCCGCTCACTCATCTACACCGATAATCAGCCGGCACTCGTCGCACTTCTTGAGGTAATCGAAAATCCTGCGCTGCTTCGCATCAATTCTTTGCTGCACGAATTCGATGGGAGCTGAATCTCACTGCGTTGCGAAAGCGTTCGTGCGCGTTGGAAGCACCGCATTTGTGCGTCTCTGATAGCTGCTAATGGTGTGCTGTTTGAAGGATTGCCTTCGTAAGAGTTGTTACTTCGACTCCGAAACCCTTTCATGCGTCTCCAGAATGTAATCGGGAGACTCGGACTTATGCCAAGCCCCCTCCGGGATTCCTGGAGCATGGGCCGGCCAGGTTTCAAAAAAGCTTTGTTCCTTCTGCTTTTTAGAAGGATTTTCAAAAGAGTACGCTTACAAAATTCCCCATTCACTACCGCTCACGAACAGTCGGGTTGATACTGCCTAATCCTCGAATGTAACTTCTTTCGATCTCTCATGTTTCCGCGAGCTGCGCCGCCTCTTCTCCTCCAGCCGTCTTGCCTTTGCCGCCCTGCTGACTCGCGTCTTCTTTCTTACCGGCGCCTGCCTCACCGCCTCCCGCATCAGCCCAACGAACCTTTCCACCGCCAATTCACGGTTTGCCGCCTGGCTCCGGGTTTAATGGGAAAGACCCGAAGAACCCCATCCTCGAAGGACAAATTGCATAGCGTGCTGAAAAATAGCAACACAACTAGGCTGCACATGCCATAGTGATTAACCTCGCGGAGCGCGGAGGGCCGACCGCCTTGGAATTGCAGCGGGAGGCACTGCCAATCCGAGTTTTTAGCCTGCGTATCACCAAAGCTTTCCGCTCCGGCGTCAGGCTCGGCGAATTTAACACGTCAAACCACAGTGTTACGCGTGTGCTCGTCTTGTTAACGTTATAGACTATTTAACGGGGATCGAGAAAATGGCCCCGTTTTCAGTCCATTATTCTGGGGTATTGGTTTTTCGAAATTCTTCAAGGCGTTCTTCGTAATCCGAATCGGCATCAACGACGGGTCCTACCTCTTTGCCGTTGGGCGTAAACAGCCAAATCCAGTCATAAGAACCGCCGGCGAGGAAGTAACGATGCTGCGATATGAGAAGATGGCCGGCATAACGACCTTTTTCCAGCACCTCAAGGCTATTGCCTGGACAGACGAAATGCTCCGAACCCGTTCCGAGATCTACGACGTGAACCGCCCCGGACGTGACCCATGCTGCACTGAGAAAGTAAATGCGCTTTGAATCAGGTGAAAACTGCGGGCTTCGAATATCTGCGAGAACTTCGTTCATCTTTGCCGCGGGGCGCCCGGTGACCAGCCGCGTTGCTCTCTTGCCGTCCACTCCAATAATCCACAATTCGGTAGCTTCTGCTGGTCCCAAACCTGCCTCGATTGTTTTTCCCGGAGTGTGCCGGATGAATACAATCTCCTTCTTGTCGGGCGACAGGCTCGGCTGGTCGTCTTTTCCGGAAGACGTTAGCTGAATAGGTGTTTTAGAAGGCCCGCTCTGGAAAAAGATATTGCCGCCCTTCACATATGCGTTTTGGGCTTTTGCGATGGCCGGGAGGAAAATAAGCACTGCTAATAAGGTGGAAATGACTATTATTTGCTTCTTCACTGGTGACATTGACAGACCAGTTGGCCGTGCGCAAAGTGCTAACGGAGGAGGTTTATCCCTACTGCTAATACGAACCAAACTAATAGTCTTCAATATAGACCTCCTATCCTGATAATCTCGGAAGCAAGGTATCTGTCTCGATTTTCCCCAATACATGGGGACGCAGCAATGCAGGACCCGAACCGAAAGGATCGTCCCGAGCGATCCGCCAGACGCCGCCCTTATTCATCGCCACCACCCGTAAGCAGTTTTTGGATTTTCTTTAATCCTCAACAGGGACCTTTTTCGACCTCTCCCGTTTCTGGATGCTCTGTTGCTTTTTCTCTTCAAGGCGGTGGAGCCTGGCCGCCCTGCTGACTCGCGTCTTCTTTCTTACCGGCGCCTGCCTCACCGCATCCCGCATCAATTCGACAAACCGCTCCACCGCCAGCTCTCTATTTGCCGCCTGGCTGCGAGTCTGTTGTGATATAACCCGCAACACGCCATCTTTTCCAATCCGAGTTTTCAGCCGCCGCATCACCAAAGCTTTCTGCTCCGGCGTCAGGCACGGCGAATTTAACACGTCAAACCACAATGTCACCCGCGTGCTCGTCTTGTTGACATTCTGTCCGCCCGGTCCGCTGCTGTGAGAAGCAGTGAAAACAAGTTCCTCTTCGGGAATTGAGATTTGCTCATTGATGATGACCATAAGGCTTTGATTTATCTCCGGGGCGGTGTATGGGCCATCGGACTATAACATATTAAGAGAAGGCGACCACGAGAAACCAAAATGGGAAAGGACCACGCCGTGTTCCATCCACATTTCTTGAACCTGTTTTTCGGCAACACACATCTCTGGGCGTCGCCCGCCGTCAAAAGCCCTCTATTCACTTTTCACTCCCGCGGTCCTGTCCCGCGTTTCGCGGGATTCGCGGGATTACTGTTTTTCCTCTTCTATTGCCGTTTCTATTTCCGCTTCTGGCTGCCGCTTCTGGTTGCCGTTTTGCGCGGCCCGGTATCGCCCGCTATAACATGGCCGCAAAGCAAAATTGCAGTACAGGCGGGGATCGAGGGCTTCGATTTGGCTTTTCAACGTTAAATGTGAATTTATCCGAAAATCAAGGACCCACAAAACGGCGTTGCATAACCATTGCACATTCAATGAGACCGATGGCACGGGTTTAAGGTGCTTCGCTGCGTTCGAGTTCCGGTCCCCCGACCCTGTCGCGCTGTCCTGTCCCGCCCTTGGCTGGACTCGCGGGATTTGCCGGACCTGCTTCCTCAGTCCTCGGCACTCAGTCCTCAGTCCTGAGTCCCAATTTATGCCGAGGAACGCGCAAAAACGCTTTCCGGGTGTTGCCGTCCCCGGGTGCCGTTTGCTCTTTGAAAACCAAATAAATGCGTAGCGTCTTTTTCCGTGTCTCTCCGCGCCCGGACGATGACCCCTCTTCGTGCGGCATATCGGAGGCGGGGCGAAGCGCAAAACTTGCGCTAATCACGCCAAAATGCGCCATTTTCATACTCCGTCTCCTGTGCGATTGGTGCTGCGCCTCATTCTGAGCGTTCTTACCATCTGTCATCCGAAAAAGTCCCGGCAATCACGCCAAAATGCGCCATTTTCATACTCCGTCTCCTGTGCGATTGATGCTGCGCCTCATTCCCGCTGTCATCAGAAAGGTCCCGGCGATCGCGTCAAAATGCGCCGCGTCACGCCGCATGTACCACCGCCGAAACAGGGGTTTGGGTCCGGTTTTGAATTTATTCGCCAAGACGACAAGCTGTGAACTTATCCCGAAAAGTGATTGACCCCGGAAGGAAATCGAAGGCTTGCGCGGAGGCGCACATATCAAATCTTGCCGCTCCCCGCCGGACCCGAAGACCGGTCCCGCGCCTCGCCGGACCGCAGCCTGCCCCGGACGCGGTCCGGACTGCGAGAAAGATACCTTTTGGTGCAAACCGGCGCAAGGCGACAAAGTGGGTTCTTCATAAAAGTGAAAAGCCGACTCGGTGGGGCGGACCGATCGGCTTTGAGGAGGAAAGAGTTTATTTTCGTCCTTATGGAAGGAGCAACTTTGATGCCAAATTCGGATAAAAAAATTTATCCTTAGTTTACACCTACTTATGATAAATTCAGTAATAATTGATTGAAGTTTAATGCGGCCATAAAGCCGCCATGATCAAAAATCACGCCATAAACGCGTCTTTTGATGGCGGCTTTAAAGGCATTTGGCGGGATTCTCTATGTTCCACAATCTTCGAGGTTCCAAGGTTATCCTGGATTTTCAATGCAATTCCCGAGCGAACTCAACGGCTCCGCTCGCGAAAGCCAGGGCCATGCAGCGGGCGTAATCCTCATCCAGAGCTTCCCCCTCGAGCCTTTCCTGTTCGTAGCACTGGCAGCTCTGGCAGGAAAATCCCGGCCATTTCTTGCGGATGGTTAAGTCAAGGCAATCCCCGTAGTAGCGACAGAACACGTTGCGTCTTACCTTGTCGCAGCTTTCCACAGCCATGTAGCGCTCCGGTTTTCCTCTTCTCACGACCGTCTCCTCAAGTTTTTGGGACCATATGTTCTATCTCTGATAGCAGTCCCTGCGCTAAATTGAAATCAGGTCAAGCTGGTATTTTCATACCCTGCGACTGTATTTTGCCGGTATGAAATATACATGCAAGTAGAGCGGTATATTTATCGGATTATTTGTATCAGCCTGAATCAATTCAATTTCCTTCTTCCTTGCAAACCACTGGGTCCGACAGCTACCACGGTACGTGTCTTTTCCGGGACCAATATCACGTCTGACTCATTTGTGCCGGGCCTCCGGCTGATCGGAGTGATTGAGAACGTTGACCAGCACTTCCACTTTTTCATCAGGGTTAAGATCCGTTTCGATTTTCAAAGTAGTCTGTTTGCGGGAGCCGACCGGGACACCCTCAAGCTTTGGCTGAATATCGAGAGCGAAGCCCGTTTGATTTTCGAGCGTTTCCTGTGAAACCGTCATCAGGGTCATGTCGTACGTCAGCTTGGTGATCTCGAAGGGTCTGTTTCGATTGCTGATTACGACCACCCTGCCGACACGCTCCGGCTGGCCGCAGCATAGGACTCCGATAAGGATGTTTTGCGGCTTTGCCGTGATTTCGCCCTCCACGAACCCTGAAACCCGGATGATTATTTCCGGCTTCTGGGCCAGGTCCGTATTCAGCCTGATGAACCCGCCGTAGTTTCCATTGAGAACCTTGTTGGAAACCTTCAGCTTGTACTCCTTTCCTTCTGCCACTGTTTCCAGGGAGTAGTTTATGCTTTCCTTGAGGTTGGTCTCGATGCCTGAAATATGAAAGGGCATAACCGATCCCGCCAGGTCCACAACCGATTCGGACAATTGGTCGGCCATTCCCCTGAACATGATGTTGGTTGAAGGCTTTATATCGATAATGGCCTGGACCGTTCCCTCCAACCTTACTATCAGCTCCGGGGTATGTGGATCGTTGCTCTGGATGGTTGCCGTCTTGCCAACCTTCCCCTGATAGTTTTTCAGGTTCACCTTCATGATCATCTTTCCCTCGCCGCCGGGAGGGATCGCCGGTTCGTACCGGACAACCGTGCAGCCTCAGCTCACCCGCACGCGCTCGATGTTTAGGACGGCGTTGCCGGTGTTGCTGACCGTGAATTCATGTTCGACCTCGGTGCCCTCCAGGACCACGCCGAAATTAAAATCGGGCTCCTTTACCTGGATCGTGGGATGGGTTTTGTCCTCGGAGGGCCGCTGAGCGGGCCCCGGCGTCGTTGTCACCGCCAATGCGGAGGTGATATGGAACAGGATGCAAAGGAAGGTCAAACCGACAACATTCTTTTTTCTAAAGCAAGTTTTCATCCAACTTCCCTTCACTTGTTCAGGTCACGGGCTGCAACCATATCGATTCCTTCCTGCCGAAAAAGTGCCGCCGCTTCCTGTAATGATCTTAGAGTCGTTTTATGCGGATGTCCGATAGCAAGAGCCGTGCCTCGGACTCCGGCTATCTTAACCAATCTTGTAATCTGGGAGCGAATTGCATCCGCAGATTGGTCGTCGTCAAGAAAAATGTCGCGTTTAAGGTTTGGAACCTTCAGCTCCTGCGCAACCTTCCACCCTTTGCTCTTATTGGTGGTCATGCTGTCGATAAAAAACAGATCCCGGGCTTTGAGCTCCGAGAGTATGGTGTTCATGATTCGCTCATCCTGGGTCATCCGCGAGCCCATATGGTTGTTCACCCCGTCGAAGTAAGGGGAAGTGTCCAGGGCGGCCTTGATGTTCCGCCGGATTTCATCGCCGGACATTGAAACCAGCAGCGCTCCTCGGCCCGGGTTTTCTGAGGCGCTCAAAGGCTCCATCGGCAGATGAAGAATCACCTCGCGGCCTTCCAGGTGGGCCATCTCCGCGATCTCTCGGCTGTGTGCCTGGTATGGCAAAACTGACAAGGTAACCGGGTAGGGAAGCGAAGCGAATTGTTTGGCCATCTCCAGGTCCGGCCCAAGATCGTCTATAACAATTGAGGCTTTGGCCGGCCGGTGAGAAGTCGCAGGGAAGGGGACGCCTCCCGGTCGAGGCGCAGGCGGCACCTTCGACGCGGAAGCCATGGCGGGTAAATCCTGCCGCTGGGGCAGCGGGACAGAGTCATCGGGTTTCGTAATCTTGGGGGCCGGCGGGGCCGCAGGCGGCTCGGGCAGCCGGCGGCTCTGTCCGGCGAAATGAATAAGTGCTACCAGAAATGTAACCGCCAATGCCCATGCAATAAAAAGAGAAGTAGGAGGCCTCTTGCTCGGGGCGGGAGCAGCGTCCGTTTGACGGCTTTGTTTGCGCCCGCCCCGTGCCTTCCCGGTTTTAGTCCGTTTTTCCGGCGGCAAATTCTTCTTCTCCGGCTGCCTGCCTTGAGTCATTCAGACCAAAGCCGTCAGGTTGACATCCTCTTACTTGTTTTGCGTTTGAGCCATTATTTTGTAGCCCTTGAGCAGATCGAGGGCCCTGCGTATCTGTTTGTCTGCTTCGACCAATTTCTTGGCATCGGCCTGAGCAGCTTCGATCTTGCTCTGAGTATCGGACTTTTGGTTGTCGAAATGCCTCGGAAGATCTTTTTCTCGAATCCGCGTCAAGTCATCGCCCTGTGCTTCTTCGCTCTTGGAATTCTCTTTCCTTACTATGATATCGGGCGTGATTCCCTTGGCCTGAATGGACCTTCCCGAAGGAGTATAGTAAAGCGACGTGGTGAGTCTCAGGGCCGAGCCGTCGTTGAGCGGAATGACCGTCTGGACGGAGCCTTTGCCAAAGGTCTGTTCACCCATGACAATGGCCCTCTTGTGGTCCTGGAGCGCTCCTGCGACGATTTCGGAGGCGCTTGCCGACCCCGAATTTACCAGCACGACGATCGGAAAGGCGAAAGGCTTTGATTTCTTGTGGGCCTCGAAACGCATTTTCTGATTTTCAAGCCGCCCGCCAGTGTACACGATCAGCCCTCCGTCGAGGAACTCGTCGCTCACTTCTACAGCCTGATCGAGCAGACCGCCGGGATCGTTTCTCAAATCGAGTATCAGTCCCTGTAGGCCGGAATTTTCCGTTTCCAGTTGGGTGAGCGCCTTGCGAAGATCGGCGGCCGTGCCGCTTTGAAAACTTGAAATCCTTACGTAGCCGAACCCGGGCTCAAGTGCATGTGACTTTACGCTCTGAATGGAGATAATGTCGCGGACCAGTTCGACTTCCAGCGGCTTTTGCATCCCTTTCCTCAAGATCGTCAACTTCACCTTGCTGCCCTTGGGGCCCCTCATCTTTTGCACCGCGTCCATCAGGGACATATCCTGGGTCGGCTGGTCGTCGATCTTTATGATCTGATCGTTCGCCTGGATGCCTGCTTTATCGGCCGGAGTATCTTCGAGCGGGGAAACAACCGTCAAAATGTTGTCACGAATAGTTATCTCTATCCCAAGGCCGCCGAATTTCCCCTTAGTTTCGATCTGAAGTTCCTTGTAATCCTCGGGTTTCAGAAACGAAGAATGCGGGTCGAGTTCCCGGAGCATGCCGTTTATCGCTCCGTACATGAGTTTCTTCTGGTCGGTCTTCTCGACGTAGTTGTCCTGTACGATCGAGATGACGTCGCTGAATAACTTCAAATACTGATAAGCGTCCTCGTTTTCGGTGGTATTGGTTTTAGCCTTGAGTGTCGACCAGCCTGAGAGAGACAAAATCACCGACCCGGCAACAATAAGAAGCAAGAGTTTACGATTCCTGAACATATGATTTCCTTGCTGTAGCGAATTTTGAACCAGGCGGGACGAAAAGTCCCGGCTTTTAAGACATACAGGGCCCGGCACTGCCGCGACCCCATGGAAAAAACATTATAACCCGGCGAATTTAACAGCGCCACCTTCAAAGGGCAACTCATTTTTGTGCCGGAACGAAAGTGATTCACATAAATCCGCGCGGGCCAGGATCGAACGCATATAACTCTAGCAGTAATCGGGCCAAAAGCGTTCAGCGTCCTTTTAAAATAGACCTGTCACACCCCGAAAGCAGCGGAACTCGCCCTCGATCACTGCACGTCGCGGGATTGCAGCGAAACCTTGCGCGTTGCGTTTCTCTCAGGGGCGTCAGCCTGTATGCAAAAGACTTCGGTCCCCCGATTACACCACCCTCCCGGCTGCAAAATGTGTTAAAATACTTTCGGCCTTCCCGCCGGCCTTTGTGCAGATTTTGGTGCTTCCCGGTTTTGCCGGGTTTTTAACGTCAACGTATTTTCGAAGAGGCCGCCAATGGCATCAAACCGCTCCGAGACGATTCAGACGCCTGGTGAAAACGATATGAAGTTCCTGATGTCCGTGCTCGACAATCCTTTCGAAGGAATTCTGGCCATTGACTGCAGGGGCGTCGTCATCTTTGTGAACTCCTTCTTTCTCAATATTCTCAACGCCGCCCAGGAGGACATCATCGGGAAAAAAGTGTGGGAGGCACTGCCGGGCTGCCGCCTCTATGACACTGTCCTTCAGGGGCATTCTCAATGGGGAGAGAACCTGAAGATGGGGGGGCGCGATTTCCTGATCATGCGCTATCCTATAAAACGGAACGGGCAGACCGTGGGCGCAGCCGTAAAGACCATATTCCCCGATATGGCTGTCGCCAAGGAGGTTGCCACAAGGGTGGGCCAACCAGCCAGGGTCCTCCAATCCCGGCGGCCCCTTTTCACATGCATGGACATCATTGGTGAGACGCCCCCCATGCTTATGGCCAAAAAGCTGGCCCGAAAAGCCGCTCGTACCGATTCTACGCTGCTGATAACCGGGGAGAGCGGTACAGGGAAGGAAGTTTTCGCCCAGGCCATCCACAACCGTTCCGTGAGGCGTGAGGCCCCCTTTATTAAAGTCAACTGCGCCGCAATCCCGGAAAACCTCCTCGAATCGGAATTATTCGGATTTGTCGATGGGGCGTTTACCGGGGCAACGCGCGGAGGCAAACCCGGCAAATTCGAACTCGCCGACGGCGGAACTATCTTTCTTGACGAGATCGGCGATATGCCCATGGCCATGCAGGCCAAACTCCTGATAGTTCTACAGGAAAAAGAGATCGAGCGGATCGGCTCCACAAAATCCATCCCGTTGAACGTGCGCTTCATAGCCGCTACTAACCAGGACTTGCAGATGCTTGTCCGCGAAGGCAGGTTCAGGGAAGATCTCTACTACAGGCTCAAGGTACTCGAAATCCCTCTGGCTCCGCTGAGGCAACGTATCCCCGATATCCCGCTCACTACCGCGTATCTCGTAGCAAAAATCAATCTCAGAATCGGTTCGGATATCCACGGAGTGACACCGGAGTCCATGGACCGGATGATGGCTTACCATTGGCCGGGAAACGTCCGCGAATTGGAAAACATGATCGAACAGGCGGCTAACTGGAGCGAGGACCCTTTTATCGACCTGACGGGACTGCTCGCCGTGGGAGGGGGGCTCCCCCCACCGGCCCCCGCCCATGACCAGTATGCCGATAACTTCCACAATTCCGTCACCAGGACCGAAAAAGACCTCATTCTGTCGGCCCTGAATCAAGCCGGTGGAAACAAAGCCAGAGCTGCGCG
>Ga0187784_10004845_pt1 | contig 10907 bp, 8 predicted proteins | sample 1015_SJ02_MP15_2_FD_132964 | JGI IMG/M metagenome (GOLD analysis project Ga0187784, IMG submission 132964) | Tropical peat soil microbial communities from peatlands in Department of Meta, Colombia - 1015_SJ02_MP15_20_MG | ecosystem: Environmental > Terrestrial > Soil > Wetlands > Peat | place... | reverse complement strand
TCCATGAACTCCTGCCGTGGAATTGGAAAGCACGAGATCCGCCTTAGCCGCGGTCTTCACCGGATGCGTACCTTAATGCGATCCGCCGGTCATACTACCCGCGGCCTTCACCGGACGCATACTACTTGGCAAATTTGCGCGCGGCAGCGTCTCAATGCCGCAGCAGCAGCGACAGCAGCAGCGCCAGCGCCAGCAGCGCCGCCACGCCCTGCCAGAATTGCAGCGGAGCGCGCTCATAGAACGTCCGCGGCCGGCGCATAGCGCCCACGGCGCGCGCCGGTCCGGCCTCCATTTCCAGCGCGAATTCGTTCACGTCATGAAAACGCTCGCCGGGATCGGCGGCGATCGCTCGCCCCAGAACCGCTTGGAGCCACGCCGGCAGATCCGGGCGCAGCGCCGAGAACTCCTTCGGCCGGTCCCGGCGCGGCCGGCTGGTGGCGTCGGGATTGCCGTAAGGGAATTCGCCGGTGAAGGCGCGGAACAGCGTGACCCCCAACGCGTAGATGTCGGTGGCCTCGTTGCCGGGCTCGCCGGCGAACATTTCCGGCGCCATGTAGCCGGGGGTGCCGGGAATGTCCTCGGGCGGGAAATCCTCCCATCCGGGGATTCGCACCACCCCGAGATCGAGCAGCTTCAGCGATCCCTCGCCTTCGAGGATCACGTTGTCCGGCTTGATGTCGCGATGGATGATGCCGGCGCGATGCAGCGCCGCCACGGCGCGCGCCAGCCTCACCGCGATGGTCCGCCCTTCCTCCAGCCCCAGCGCCGGACGGCGCGTCAGCCGCGTCTCCAGCAGCTCGCCCTGATAGAGCGGCATGACCGTGTAAAGGCAGGTCTGCCGCTCCGGCGGCAGCTCGATGATGCGGGCAAGCCAAGGGCTGTGCACGCGCGCGCCGACCCAGGCCTCGCGCAGGAAGGCCGCGTGATAGGTGGCGACGGCCGCGACCTGGGGCTTGGGGAACTTCAACGCCACCGCGCCGCCCTCGATCTCGTCCACCGCGCCGAAGAGCCGGCTGTATCGGCCGTCCGACAGCAGCGCCTTGAGCACGAAGCCATCGATCGTCTCGCCGCCCTGGGGCACCGGGGCGAGCGGCAGGTGCGCGATGGCGCTGCCGATGTCGGCCGAGTCCGCCGCCGGCAGCCCAACCACGTCCAGCACCAGGGCCGTGCAATTGTCGCTGCCGCCGGCCTGCAGCGCCGCCGCAACCAGCGCGCGCGCGGCGTCCCCGGGAGCGGAACGCTCGCGCAGGACGTCGGCGATGCTGTCGTCGGTCAGGAAGCCGTGAAGGCCGTCGCTGCACAAGAGGAAGCGGTCATGCAGCGCAACCGGCTGGGCCGCGTAGTCGAGCCGCAGCTCCTCCTCGATGCCCAGCGCGCGCGACAGGATGTGCCTGCGGCCGTCTCCCTCCTCGCGCAGGTGATCGCCGGTGAGCCGGGCCAGGCGGTCGCCTCTCAGCCGGTAGGCGCGCGTGTCGCCCACATGCAGCAGATGGGCGACGCGGCCGCGCAGCACCAGCGCGGTGAAGGTGCATCCCATCCCCGCAAGCTCGGGATCCTGGCGCGAGAGCGAATGGATCCAGCCATTGAGCGAATCGGCGATCCGGGCCGCGGCGCGCCGCACTTCCAGGGTCTCCGGCAGGTCCCAGAAGCCGTCGAGAAAGCCGCGCACCGCGATCTCGGCCGCCACGCGGCCGCCCTTGGCGCCGCCGATCCCATCGGCGATCGCCGCCACCACCTCGCGGCGCGGCGCGGGCAGCTCGGCGCCGAAAACGGCGGCGACGAAATCCTCGTTGCGCGGGCGCGGTCCGGTCTCCGAGCTGAACCCGGCGCTTGCCTTGAGCCCGGCACCTCTTTCAACCATCGCCGTCGCTCCGATCCTGCCGGACAGCAGGCTGCCGGGATCGCCGATCCAGCGCCTCGGCCTCAATCCTTCAGCCGGCAGCGATCATAGAGGAAATAGCCGCCGGTGCTCGAGGCGACGATCACGGTGAGAGCGCCGGAGCCGCGGTCGAGCGTGTAATTGCCGCCGTCCTTGGCGTCATGCCAGGAAATCTTCGCGTCGCTGATCCGGGCCGGATTGGCATCGACCGTGCCCTTGTCATAGTCGATCGCGATCTGCCAGCTCGCGCCGCTGGCCGGGTTGGTGCACGTGATCATGGCCGCGCCCGGCGGCGCGTCGCCGCCCATGGCGGGCGCCGCCATGCCGGCCGCGACGGCGGCCATCCCCGCCGCCAGCAGCCGGCTCAGGAGCATGGTCGCCTCGCCAGGGCCATGGCCCGATCCATACCCAATTCCCGCGTGCTTGCATAGAACGCCGCAGAAGGAGGGAATTGGCAGATGAGCTTCCCAAAGCCTGCCTAATTTATGGTCAAAATGTTGAATCTCTGATCATTTCGCTCAAGGAGCGCCCATTCCTTTAATGGGAGAGCTGCTCTCGCGCAGCGGTTGGGTTCGCGGCGGCGAGTGGCACGATTGTTGCGCCAAAGGATGCGTTCGGCGGCGTCGTGCGCCGGCGTGTTGTTTTCGTGCGTGCTTGGTACTGCCTTAGGAGAATCCATCGCCGAAAAAAGAGGGGGAATCCGTGCTCATACCATCACCAAAATGGCTCGATACCGGGGACAATGCCTGGCAATTGGCGGCCGCGACCTTCGTCGGCCTGCAAAGCATTCCGGGACTGACGATCCTTTACGGCGGCATCGTCAAGAAGAAGTGGGCGATCAACTCCGCCTTCATGTCGATGTACGCCTTCGCTTCGGTGCTGATCGTCTGGGTTCTGTTCGACTACAACATGGCGTTCGGACCGCAATGGTTCCCATTCCTGGGCCAGCCGCTGCCGGCGACATCGGCCGCCTTCACCACCGGCCAGGCGGTGATTCCGGCGGCCGCCTCGGGCATGCCGGACCTCGCCTTCCCGATGGCGACGTTGATGTTCTTCCAATTCGTGTTCGCCGCGATCACGGTGATCATTCTGGCCGGGTCGGTGCTCGGCCGCATGAACTTCACGGCCTGGGTGCTGTTCTGCCCGATCTGGATGACGCTCGTCTATACGGTGGGAGCGTTCAGCCTGTGGGGCGGCGGCTGGCTCGCCGCCATGGGCGTGGCGGATTTCTCCGGCGGCTACGTCATCCATCTCGCCGCCGGCACCTCGGGATTCGTCGCCGCAGCGATGGTCGGCCCGCGGCTGCAGCAGGATCGCGAGCATTTCCCGCCCAACAGCCTGCTGATCACCTTGGCCGGTGCCGGCATCCTGTGGCTTGGCTGGAACGGCTTCAACGGCGGCGACCCCTATTTCGCCAACGCCGACGCCGGCGCGGCGGTGCTCAACACCAACACCACCACCGCGACGGCGCTTCTGGTGTGGACGCTGATGGACAAGATGGCCTATGGCAAGCCGTCGATCATCGGCGCGGTCAACGGCATGATCGCCGGCCTGGTGGCGATCACGCCCGCCGCCGGCTATGTCAATGGCTGGGGCGCGCTCATCATCGGCGTCTGCGCCGGGATCATTCCCTGGCTCAGCATGAACAAGCTGCAAAAGACCAAGCTAATGATGAAGGTGGACGACACCTTGAGCGTCCTGTCCACGCACGGCGTTGCCGGCCTGATGGGCGGCCTCCTGACCGGCCTCCTCGCCAACCCGGACATGCTGATGTATATCGGCACCGACAAGGACGCGCCCGGCGTCAACGTGACCGGCCTCTTCTACGGCAATCCCGACCAGCTTCTGCTGCAGGTCTACGGCGCGGCCTTCATCATCGTGTACAACGCGATCGCCACCTTCATCATCCTCAAGGTCATCTCGTTCTTCGTGCCCTTGCGCATGGATGACGCCACGCTCAAGGTGGGCGACGACGCGGTTCACGGCGAGACCGCCTACGCAATCGGCACGGAAGGCGAATAGCCGCCCTCGCGTCCTCTCGCATCCGGCGCGAGCGAAGGTCCCGCGCAAGCAGCGGGACCTTCGCCGCCGGCGGTTGCCGCGTGCGTTTTAGACAAACGCCGTCTAAATTCGGTTTCACGATCGCCGGGCTGCTGTTAGTTTCAGGCTAGCGAGCATTCGAAAGAGCGACTGATACGGCGACGCCCCGCCCCTTGAGCGACAGCGGGGCGTTTGCCTGTCATCGCGGCGGCTGCTCGCGATTTTTTCCTCCTCCTCACCACCGCGTCTGCGGCGAGTAGAGCGGGTGCTGCTCGACCGGCGCCGGGCGCTGCGCGCCGGCGCCGTCGTCGCGGCCGAAGAGGTTGTGGAGGAGGCCGCCGAGCCAGCTCTCCGCGTGGCTCCTCGCCGAGGCGATCTGCGTCCCCAGCGCCGGCGGCGCCGACGGCAGCGGCCTCGCCGGCATGCCCTGCACCGCCTGCGCCATGAAGGCGCGCCAGGTCCGCGCCGGCAGCGAGCCGCCGGCGACGTGGTTCATCGCGGCATTGTCGTCATTGCCGAGCCAGACGCCGGCGACGAGGTCGGCGCTGTAGCCGACGAACCAGGCGTCGTGGAAATCCTGCGTCGTGCCGGTCTTGCCCGCCACCGGCCGATCGAGCTGGGCGGCGCGGGCGGTGCCGTGGGCGATGACGCCCGCCAGCATCGCGTTCATCTCGCCGGCGATCTCCGGCGCGATGACCTGGCCGCCGCCGTCGCCCTGGCGCTTGTAGAGCAGCGCGCCGTCGCGGTCGCGGATTTCGGTGATGCCGTAAGGCAGCGCCGCGCGGCCGCCGCCGGCGAAGGCGCAATAGGCGCTGGTCAAGTCGAGCAGCGTCACTTCCGAGGTGCCGAGCGCGAGGCTCGCGTCGCGGCTGAGCTCGCTGGTGATGCCGAGGCGGTGGGCGGCGGCGATGACGTTGTCGACGCCGGCGCGCTCCAGCACCTGCGCCGCCACGGTGTTGATCGATTCCGCCAGCGCCTCGGCCGCGGTCACTTCGCCGCGGTATTTGTTCTCGTAATTGTGCGGCGTCCAATTGCCGATGCGGATCGGCTGGTCGATGAAGCGGTCCTCGGGGCTCATGCCGTGCTCGAGCGCGGCGAGATAGACGAAGGGCTTGAAGGCCGAGCCCGGCTGGCGCAGCGCTTGGGTGGCGCGGTTGAACTGGCTTTCGGCATAGTCGCGGCCGCCGACCATGGCGCGCACCGCGCCGTCGGGCGACATCGCGACCAGCGCGCCCTGCTCGACCTCGGCCTTCTCACCCTCCTTGTCGAGCGTCGCCGCCACCGCCGCCTCGGCCGCCGCCTGCATCCGCGCGTCGAGCGTGGTGCGGACGACGAGGTCGCGGCCCTCGGCGCTGACATAACCGTTCGCCAGCTCGTAGATCCAGTCGGCGAAATAGCGGTTGCCCGGGCGCACCCGCGCGGCGAGCGCGAGCTGCGCCTTCTGCCGCTCGGCGGCGGCGGCCTGCGCCGCGCTGAGATAGCCGGCGTCGACCATGTTGGCGAGCACCTGCTCGGTGCGCCTTGCCGCCTGGTCGCGGTCGCGCGCCGGGCTGAAGCGGGAAGGCGCCTTGAGCAGGCCGGCGATCGCCGCCGCCTCGTAGAGCGACACCTTGCGCGCCGATTTGTCGAAATAGCGATGCGCCGCCGCGTCGACGCCATAGGTGCCGGCGCCGAGATAGACGCGGTTGAGATAGATCTCGAGCAATTCGTCCTTGGTGAATTCATGCTCGAGCCACAGCGCCAGCAGCGCCTCCTGAACCTTGCGCTTCAGCGTGCGGTCGGGCGTCAGGAAGAGGTTCTTGGCGAGCTGCTGGGTGATGGTGCTGCCGCCCTGCACGACGTGGCCGGCGCGCAGATTGACCAGGACGGCGCGGGCGAGCCCGATCGGGTCGACGCCCCAATGATGGTAGAAGCGGCGATCCTCGGTAGCGATCACCGCCTGCGGCAGATAGGCCGGCAAATCCCTAAGCTTCAGCGGCTCGCCGAAGAGATCGCCATAGGTGGCGATGAGCGCGCCGTCGCCGCCGAGCAAGGTCATGCTGGGCCGGCGCTCGGCGACGGAGAGATCGCCGGTCGGCGGCAAGGTGAACCAGACCCAGGCAACGGCGCCGCCGCCGAGAATGAGACCCCACAACGCCAGCAGCACGCCCCAGCGCGCAAGGCGCCAGCCCCAGCCGCCGCCGCCCCGCCGGCCGCCGTCGCCGGACCGCGCCGGCCGGCGCCCGGGATGGCCGTCCTCGCCGTCGATGCGCAACGCTTCCTGTCCTCGTTCCGCCATGCCCTGCCCAAGCCTCTGCCGCGGCGCGCTTCTAGCACAAAACCCGGAGGCGACCGAGTGGCCGCCCGGCATGCCCAAAAAAGGATGCAAGCATGGCTCTTCTTCGGGCGACCGGGACATAAACTTGCACGTGCAATAAAAGGATTCGCGACTCCATTGCGGTCAATGAAAAAGGGTATTACGATTTCCTCCGGCCACCGCTTTCCGCGAAGCCTCGCCTTGGTTCCTTGCGATCGATGCCAGACCCCATGATGTCGCGATCACGGCCTCGCTCCGCCATCGTCGCGGCGGCGCTGCTGCTCGCCCTGCCGGCACTCGGCGCAACGCTCGCCGCGCCGGGCGCCGTCCCGCCCGCGCGTGCCGCCGGAGAGCTATCGCCGCCGCGGACCGCCCTTTTCACGCTCGCCACGCTCGACGGGCGCAGGGTGACGGAGGAAAGCTATCGCGGCAAATGGCTGCTCATCTACTTCGGCTACACCTCTTGCCCCGATGCCTGCCCCACGACCCTCACCAGCATCGGCGCCGCGCTCGACGCGCTCGGACCGCTCGCCGAGAAGGTGCAGCCCCTGTTCATCACGATCGATCCCATGCGCGACAAGCCTCGGGTCATGACCGCGTATCTCAAGGCATTCGATCCGCGCATCATCGGCCTGCGCGGCACGTCCCAGCAGATCGCGGAAGCCGCCAAACAATTCCAGGTTTATTATCGCCTGCAACGACTCGCCGACGGCGGCTATGGGATCGACCACAGCGGCTTCGTCTATGTCGTCAATCCCCAAGGCGTGCTTGCCGAAAAGCTGCTGGTTGGAGAGCAGCTTGCCGGCCCGCAAATGGCCGAGGAACTGAGCAAGCTCGTCAAATAGCATGCGGTGCGCCGCTTCAGCCGCGGCGCCGGGCAAGCCCCTCGCGCGAAATCGCTGTTGAGCGCCCGATAAAGCTGTTTAGCGCCCGATAAAATTGCGATCGCATATCATTCGTGGGCATAACCCGCGGCACTTTCCGGTAGAATCTCTATATTTTCATTGCCTATCTCAGGGTTACGATCTAATATCGTCGCCATAACATAATCGTGATCGTTCGTTGCTTTAAGCAACCCAGGGGAGAAAACATGAAACGCCTATTCCAGCGAATAATGCTGGCGTCGTTTGGCTTTGCCATTTTGGGCTTGCTGCCGCTTCAAGCCCTCGCTCAGGCGAGCGCCAACACCAGCAGCGACCCCTGCCCGCGTCCCGCCGCGGGCAGCGTCGTCCAGCCGCCGCCGGATCTCTTCAGCGAGAACGGCGTGCTCAACGTCAGCTTCAATTATTACACGACGGTGGACTTCGCCGGCCGCACGCTTTTCTGCTTCGTGACGGCGGATGGCTACGGCCTGGAAGGGCCGACGCTCCACGTCCACCCCGGCGACACGATCAACATGGCGGTGACCAACCAGGTGCCGGCGGCGCCGCCGGGCTCGCCGACCGAAGTGCTCAACAGCGTCCCGCCCTACAGCCCCCTGTGCCCCGGCAGCGCTTCGACCGTGACCATCACCTCGGTGAACGTGCATAGCCACGGCCTGAATACCTCGCCGGCTTGCGGCGGCGACCAGGTGATTAAAACCGTCATCAATTCGGGCGCCACCTTCAACTACAGCTTCGTGATCCCGCAATATGAGCCGCCCGGACTCTACTGGTATCATCCGCATATCCATGGCCTCGCCGAGGCTGCGGTGCAGGGCGGCGGTACCGGCGTCATCATCGTCGAAGGCATCGGCGCCTTTGAACCGTCGGTGGTGGGGCTGCCGGAACGCGTGCTGATCGTCCGCGACCAGCCGACCATTGGATTCCTGACGGAATCGGCTCCGGGCGGCGCCATCCCGGGATGGGACGTTTCGCTCAACTACGTCCCGATTCCCTACTCGCAGACGCCCCCGACCTACACGCCGGCCATCATCCAGATGGCGCCCGGCCAGAAGGAGCTGTGGCGCGTCGCAAATTCCGCCGCCGACACCATCCTCGACATTCAGCTTCAGTATGACGGGGTGCCGCAGACGCTTTGGGTCGTCGCGCTCGACGGCGTGCCGACCAACTCGCAAGACACCGCCTCGCGGGGCACGCCCATCCCGATGACGGACATCCTGCTCGCGCCGGCGGGACGCGCGGAATTCATCGTAACGGGACCGACATCGAGAGTGCAGAACGCGACCTTCATGACGCTCAACGTCAATACCGGCCCGGACGGCGACAACGACCCGACGCGGCCGCTGGCGACCATCCAGCAGGTCCAGACCGAGCCGCCGCTCCCGACCATCCCCCCGGAGGAGCTGCCGACGAATCGGCTCTTTGCAGGGCTGACCTCGGCACCGATAACGGCGACCCGGCAACTCTACTTTTCCGAGGTGCTGTCGAATCCCAGCAACCCGGCGAGCCCGACCAACTTCTTCATCACCGTCGAGGGCGCGACGCCGACGCTGTTCGACGCCAACAATCCGCCCTCCATCATCACCACCCAGGGGGCGGTCGAGCAGTGGACCGTCCAGAATCAGGCGCAGGAAAATCACGAATTCCACATCCATCAACAGCATTTCATGCTTCAGGCCATCAATGGCACGCCGGTGCCCCCGGCTCAGCAGCAGTTCTACGACACGATCAACATCCCATACTGGGACGGCGCGACCGACGCCAACGGGAACCCAATTTACCCCAGCGTCACGCTCCTGATGGACTTCCGCGGCGCGGAGACCGGCGGCGATTTCGTCTATCACTGCCACATCCTCGCGCATGAGGACGGCGGCATGATGGCGATCATCCGCGTGCTCCCGCCGTCGTATTGACGGGAAGGCGAGAACGGTTGCGCCGCGAGGCCGGCGCGGCCGAGCGAAGGCTTCGGCGGCATGATCGCTGCGATCATGCCGCCGCGGGCTTCTCCTAGGCTGGAACATTCGAGCAGAGTGATGATCGCGAAATCCCGTGCTCTCCTCGTCGCCGCCCTGGCCGCATCGGCCATCGTCCTCGGCACTGCGGCGGCGCTGTTCGCGATCAACCGCCCGCCGGCGCAAAACGCGGCACCGCCGCTGTTCGGCGGGCATTTCGCGCTGTCGACGGCCGATGGCCGCAGCGTCAGCGATCAAAGCTATCGCGGCAAATGGCTGCTGGTCTATTTCGGCTACACCTACTGCCCCGACGCCTGTCCGACCGCCCTCACCGCCATCAGCAGCGCGCTCGAGCGGCTCGGACCGCTGGCCGACAAGTTTCAACCCTTGTTCATCACGGTCGATCCCCAGCGCGATACGCCGGAGGTGTTGACCGCCTACATCAAGTCCTTCGACCCGCGCATCATCCCTCTCGTCGGCACGCCGGAACAGATTGCGGCCGCCGCCAAGGCGTACCACGTCTATTACGCGGTGCGGAATTTCGGCGGCGGCGCCTATGCGATCGACCACAGCTCCTTCATCTACATCGTCGATCCCAACGGCAGGTTCGCGCGGCTGCTCACCGGCGATGTGCCGGGCCATCAGCTCGCCGACGAGCTGCGGCGGCTGCTGACATGAAAGCGAGCGCCAGAGCGAGGACGCGGCTCATGGCCGATGGCAGCGTTGCCAAGGCGAGCCGGCCGTTCCGCCTCCTGTCGATCGCGGGGGGCTTGTCGATCGCCGGCGTCTTGGGCGCCGCCGTCCTTGCCGTGTGGCTCGCCTTGCCGCACGCCGCCGCGTCCGGCGCGCATCTCGCCAATGCCGATGACGTCGCGGCGGTGGTGCACGGCAAAGAGCTTTACAAGCGCTACTGCGCCTCCTGCCACGGCCACACCCTGCGAGGACAGCCGCTCTGGCAGCTCCTGGATGCGTTTGCCGGCCGGCGCGCGCCGGCGCATGACGAGACCGGCCACACCTGGCAGCATCCCGACGAAGACCTCTTTCACATGACAAAATACGGCCGGTTCGAATCGTCGCCTCCGGACAGGGTCTCCTCCATGCCCGCCTTCAAGAACGTGCTGGGCGATCAGGACATCCTGGCGGTCATCGCCTTCATCAAGGCGCGCTGGCCGCTCGGCCTGCGCGTCTCCCAGGCGATGCTCAACCCCGGCTATGCCGGCATGCCGCCCGGCGCCGATCAAGTGGAATGGCAGCTTCCACCCACCTGCATCATGTCGATATGGCGGCCGCGAATCGACGCCGTGCCCAAGCAGGCCCAGACGAAGCCCTAGGATTTGAGCGCCGGCGGCCGCAGGCGCGGCGGAGCCCGTCGGCAGCGCCGTCGATGCCGCGGGCGATTGCGGCGCGCGCCGGCCGGGGCCGCGCTTCTGCCGCAAACCCGGAGCGGCCGAGGAGCGTGGCCTTTTTCCGGCAGCCGTGAGGGGCCCTCCCATACGCAATAAAAAACTTCATGAAATTATTGCGTTCAATCCCACGGTGTAATAGGATTTGCTTTGCGATTACCGCTTGAATTGGACCAGGGATACTTTGGGGAGGGGAAAACACTGATGAAACGGACGATCCTTGGCCTGCTGACGGCGCTCGCCATCCTCGCGCTGGCGCCGTGCGTCGCTGCCGCTTCGTCTGTCGCTGCCACCGTCTCGCCGATGAGGATGGCGGGATAAGGGCGATCATCCGCGTCCTGGCGCGGCCACCGAGTTGATCGGCCGGGTCAGGACGAGCGGGCATCGGCGGCGCTCCCCCCGCGCCGCCGATGCATCTTTCTCTCTTGCCGCTGTTGTCAGTTCTCAGTCCTCAGT
>Ga0187784_10004844_pt1 | contig 10907 bp, 9 predicted proteins | sample 1015_SJ02_MP15_2_FD_132964 | JGI IMG/M metagenome (GOLD analysis project Ga0187784, IMG submission 132964) | Tropical peat soil microbial communities from peatlands in Department of Meta, Colombia - 1015_SJ02_MP15_20_MG | ecosystem: Environmental > Terrestrial > Soil > Wetlands > Peat | place... | reverse complement strand
TTGATGGCGTTCGCCCCGCCGGCCGCCAGCGCCCCGCCGGCCAGGGTGGCCACCATCAAGCCCACCGACGGCACCCCGCGCTTGGCCACCAGCATGGTCGGCAGCGTGGTGACGAGTAGCAGCTCGACGATACGGGGCTTGGTCAAGGCCACGTAGCTGCGGACCCGCACCCCGCCGGCCCGGATCGCCGGTGTCAGGGAGGTCATCGACGTCAAACATTACGGCCCGCCACCGGGGCTCGACAACGCCGCCGGAGCCGCAGGATGCCCCCACTACCATTGGTCGACGGTGCGGATTCCCCGCGTCGGCCCGCCGGCCTTCCTTCGCCTCGCCCAGATCAGCTTGGCGCTGATCGTGCTCAACGTCGTCAGCGGGGGGGCCGTCCGCCTCACCGAGTCGGGGCTGGGCTGTCCCGACTGGCCCACCTGTTCGGCACGGCAGGCGACCCCGGCACTGTCCTTCCACCCGTTGATGGAGTTCGGCAACCGCATGGTGGTGGTGGTGCTGAGCATCACCCTGGGGGTCACCTTGGTGGCCGCCCTCCGGCGGAACCCGTGGCGCAGGGACCTCGTGTGGCTGTCGGGCGGGCTGGTGGCCGGGGTGCTGGGGGAGGCCGGGCTCGGTGGGATCGTCGTGTACACCAAGCTCAACCCCTATGTCGTCATGGGCCACTTCCTCGTGGGCATGGGCCTGCTCAGCATCGCCGTGGTGCTGGCCCTCAGAGCCGGGCGGGCAGAGGGCCCGGGTCGCTGGCTGGTCGGCCCCCCGTCGCGGCGCCTGGCCGGCCTGCTGCCGGTCATTTTGGCAATGGCCATTGCCGCCGGCACCGCCACGACCGGCTCAGGCCCACACGCCGGAGGCGCCGACGCCGTGCGCATACCGGTCCCCCTCGACGACATGGCCAGGACCCACTCCGGGCTGGTGCTGGTCACCGGGGCTGTCCTTCTCGCCGAGTTGATGCTCCTGTACCGCGCCGCCGCCCCCGAGGCCGTGCAGGTGCGGGGTCGGATGCTGCTGGCGGCCATGGTGGCCCAGGGCACCATCGGCTACGTGCAGTTCTTCCTCCACCTGCCGGCGCTGCTGGTGGGCGTCCACGTCTTCGGCGCCACCGTGGTGTGGAGCGCGGCGCTGTGGTTCGTCGACGGGCTGAGAGCCCGCGCCCCCGAGTCCGTCCCCGAGCTGCCGACGCTCGGGGCGCCTCAGGCGATGGCGGCACCGGCAGGAGCGGGCAAGTGACCTTCGCCCAGCCCGTGGAGGTCGACCTCCCGGCCGGCGACGAGGACATCCGCCCCGATCGGCCCTGGCTGGTCATCGTGTGGAACGACCCGGTCAACTTGATGTCGTACGTCACCTACGTCTTCCAGAAGCTCTTCGGCTACCCGCGGGACAAGGCGACCAAGCTGATGCTGGACGTGCACCACAAGGGCAAGGCGGTGGTCAGCTCAGGTCCGCGCGAGCGCGCCGAGCTGGACGTGTCCCGCCTGCACGAGCACGGTCTGTGGGCCACCATGCAGCAGTCCGACTGATGGCGCTGAAGACACGCTTCGGGCGCGACCGCCATGGCCGCTTCCAGGTCCGCTTGTCGGCCCAGGAGCGCGAGCTGCTGGCCGGCCTCCCTTCCCAGGTGCTCGAGCTGCTGGCGGCCGAGGACCCTTCGACGCGGCGCCTGTTCCCCACCGCCTACCCCGACGACCCGAAAGCCGAGAGGGAATACCGGTCGCTCGTCGGCGAGTCCCTCCTCGAGCACCATCGCCAGGCGCTCGACACCCTGGCCGAGAGCGTCACGGCCGACGTGCTCGAAGCCGGCGAGCTCGAGCAGTGGATGGGGGCGCTCGAGGTCCTCCGTCTGGTGCTCGGAACGCAATTGCAGGTGACCGAGGACATGACCGACATCGATCCCGACGACCCGCGCGCGGCGGGATTCGCGCTGTACGCGTACCTGAGCATGGTCCAAGACGACTTGGTGGAGGCCCTGGCCTCCGAGCTCCCCAAGGGTGGGAAGGAATGAAGGAGACGCACGAGGCGGGGCCGTGACCCGGCTGCTCACCATCATGGGGTCGGGCGAGACGGCGCCCACCATGGTGAAGGCCCATCGCATGGTGGTCGAGCGCCTCGGCCCTCCGCCGGTGCGCGGGGTGCTGTTGGACACCCCCTTCGGCTTTCAGACCAACGCCGGCGAACTGTCGGTCCGGGCGGTGACCTATTTCCGCCAGAGCGTGGGGACCGAGCTGTCGGTCGCCGGCATGCGCTCGTCGGCGGACCTGCAGGGCCCGTCGGGGGACCAGGTGCTGGCGCGGCTGTCTGCTGCTCCGCTGGTGTTCGCCGGGCCGGGAAGCCCCACCTACGCGCTGCGGCAGTGGCGCGACACGCTGGTGCCGGCGCTGCTGGCCGAGAAGCTCTCGCACGGGGGCGCCATTACCTTCGCCTCGGCCGCCGCCCTCACCCTCGGTGTGGCCACTGTGCCGGTGTACGAGATCTACAAGGTGGGTGAGGAGCCACGCTGGGAGACGGGCCTCGACCTGCTCACACCGCTGGGGCTCAAGGTGGCCGTCATCCCCCACTACGACAACGCCGAGGGCGGGACCCATGACACCCGCTATGCCTATCTCGGCGAGGAGCGCCTGGCCCTGCTCGAGCGCTCGCTTCCCGAAGACGCCTTCGTACTCGGCGTCGACGAACACACCGCGCTCTTCTTGGACTTCGAGGCCGCCACCGCCTCGGTCCTCGGCCGGGGCGGTGCCACCGTGCGGGCCGCCGGGCGCTCCGCCCGTTTCGAGCCGGGCGACGAAGTGCCGATCTCCCGGCTCCAGGCCTTGGCCGACGACCTGCGCGCCGGAGCCGGTTCGGCAACCGCCACGACGATGCCGGCCGGCTCCCTTTCCGGCGATACACAGTCGGCCGGCTCGCCGTCCGACGGCGCCACAGGGCACGCGCCGCCGATGGCGCCGGGCGCCTCGCCGCTGCTCGAGGCCATCCGCCACTACGAGGAGGCGTTCCGGAAGGCGAAGGAAAGCGCCGACGCCCCGGGCATGGTGGAAGCGGCACTGGCTCTCGAAGAGGAGCTGTGGCAGTGGCGTGCGGACACGCTGCAGTCGGACGAAGCCGACCGCGGGCGCGTCGCCCTCCGGGCGATGGTGGCTGAACTGGGCGCCGTGGCCGAGCACGGCACCCGGGACCGAGCCGAGCTGATCGGCCCCTTCGTCGAGGTGGCGCTGGCCGAACGGGAGACGGCCAGGAGCCAGGACCGATACGAGGACGCCGATCAGGTCCGTCGCCGCCTCGAAGCGCTCGGCGTGGAGGTCCGCGACACGCCACAGGGCACACAATGGTCTCTCGAGCCCGATGAGCGGCCCCGCTGAGCTGTCGGGGGCAACTGCTAGCCTGGCCGCTGATGGGTCGGGCCCCCATCGTCTAGTGGCCTAGGACGCCACCCTTTCAAGGTGGTAGCACGGGTTCGAATCCCGTTGGGGGTGCAATGGCCACTCGCTGGTCCTGTGGTGCAGTTTGGAGTGCACGCCGGCCTGTCAAGCCGGAGGTCGCGGGTTCAAATCCCGTCAGGACCGCTGCCGTCAGAACCGCTGCTGCGTCAGAACCGCTGCTGCGTCAGAACCGCTGCTGCGTCGGGACCGCTGCCCCGGGTAGCCTGCGGAGCCACACGGTCGGGTAGCTCAGTTGGTAGAGCGCGCGCCTGAAAAGCGTGAGGTCACCGGATCGATGCCGGTCCCGACCACCAAACACGGTCACTGAGCTGATCACTTGGCCCTGACGGGGGCCGCTCGGAGCCTCTCTGAGGGGCAAGGACGCGCAAAAGACGCGAAAAGCGCGCTCTCCGTCAGCCCCGGCACTCCGCACGGGCAGACTGGAGGGCGCCGGGAGCAGCGCTCCGGCCTCGGGCCCGAAAGGCCCCGTCATCTCGACTCCCCGGCGCGCGTCGCGCCGGTTCAGCGGGAGGTGAGGCCGATGCCTGAGCCCAAGCAGCTTCCGAACGGCCGATGGAAGATCCGCTTCAGGGACCCCCTCGGCGGACCGCGCAGCAAGGTTTGCGACACCAAGCGCGAGGCCCGCGCCTTCGCCGAGGACGTCGCCCATTCCGGCCGCCGCGGAAGCTGGGTCGCCCCCGAGCTCAGCCGGAACACTTTGGAGGCGTGGAGCACTCAGTACATGGCCATAGTGGTCCATCTACGGCCGGCGTCGGTCGCCCTCTGCCAGCGAGAATTGGCCCACATCCACCGGCGCTTCGGCCTGCACCAGTTGGGGCAGCTCAACGCCCTGGAGATCCAGAAGTGGCTGGCCGAGCTCCTGGCTGCCGGAGTGGCGCCGTCGTCGGTCCAACGCAAGGTATCGGATGTTGCGGGCGCATGCTCCAGGTTTCAGTCGAAAAGGGCATGATCGTCAAGAACCCGTGCACCGGCGTTCAACCGCTTACCGGTCACCCGGCGTTCTAGCCAGGGTGCTCGGCACCGACACATGTCGGATGGGGTCCAATCGTCCTGAGCTTCGGCCATAGGCCCTGGCTGGTGACAAGTGAGAAAAGGTGACGGAGAATGGTAGGGGGTGATGACCGTGCGCCTAGGTGGCCCGGTACGGAGGTTGATGCCGTGGGTCACAGTGGGATCGTTGGTGCTACTCATGGCCGGGGCGGCAATTGCCTCCAGCATGACTGCTCCCAGGCATCCGGCCAAGAGCGCCCCGAGCTCCCTGAAGCTCCCCGCAGCCTCGGGCACGCCAACAAGTCTGCCAACCTCTTCCGAGGTGACAAGCCCAACTCTACCGCCGACCTCGAACACCTCGGTATCCTCCTCCACAACGACTGTGCCCCAACAGGCGACCACCACAACGGTGCCATCCTCTTCGCCGTCGGGCACCTGGACCGTTTCCCCCGAACCACCAAACTTCTACGGCGGTGGAGCCGTTTCCTGTACCGATCCCACGTTCTGTATGGCGATCGGACGACCCCAGGCTGACGACCCCATCGATCTGGTGGCCGCACAATGGGAAGGGTCGGAGTGGTCGCCGGTGCCCATTGTCAGTGCCTCGACCGGCCCGTGGAACGAGATCACCCAAATCGCCTGCACGTCGCCCACCTTCTGCATGGCCGTTGGTAATGGATATGGCAACGGCACGAACCAAAAGCCGCTGTCGGAGGAGTGGAACGGGTCGACGTGGTCAGTCGTCCCTACACCGGGCGAGACGGGTTCGATGAACGCCTCTCTTCAAGGGGTTTCGTGCGTGGGAAGCACCTTCTGCGTGGCGGTGGGCTACTCGACCGGCAATGTTCCCACTGGTCCGTACAACCCTCTTGTCGAGTTGTGGAACGGGACGACGTGGACGTTGTCAGCCGGTCCGCCTGTTCAGAACAACGAAAACCTGAGTCTCTCAAGCGTCTCATGTCCACTCTCCACCTTCTGCGTGGCAGTGAGTGGTTACGAGCCCACCGGTCCGTACAATCATTTGATCACCACCTGGAATGGCGCAACCTGGAGCACCGCCCCTGATCCGTCTAACGGCTCCCTAGTGCCGTTGGACGTCTCGTGCTCCGCTCCTTCCTCGTGCGTAGTCGTAGCTTCCAACGGATTCAACTCCTCTTACGTCGAGACCTATAACGGCTCCACTTGGGCACTTTTCTACGTGACTCCTCCGTTGGGTCAGCTGATCTTCCTCACGCGTGTGTCGTGTTCCGACGATGGGTGCAGTGCAGCCGGAAGTGGAGCGACGCTTGATCTCATGACCGGTGGCCCTGTAGCAGGGGAGCAGAACTCCGCCGTCGTGGAGGGTTCGGGTCGCAACTGGAGCAACGTGACCACACCCGATATTGGCGGACTCGATTACCTCTCTTGTGCCAGCAACAACTGGTGCATGGCAGCGGGTCCTGAGGGCTTTCTCGTGAGGACCGAAAGTGGTTAGTGGGCAAACGGTTGCCCATTAGTAATGACAGCTATGCAATGCCAATGACGGTGTCGTGACCAATCGGCGACTGCGGATTGAGGTCGTCTGAGTCCACTGCTGTCCGTTGGCTTCACCCCGGTGGTGCACACTAAGGGCCCGCCAATCCTCTGGGTCGCGGCGAGGGAGGAATGCAACTCGGGATGACGTCCACGAACGTCCGCGATGAAAAGGAGGCCGCCGGAACTTGGCCCGAGAGGCCGACGCCAGGGTCAACGGCCGTAGCAACTACACGCCGCAGTCGACGGGAAGACGTCGAACAGCTCGATGCTTCCCACGTGACCGACAACCCATCACTTCATGACTAAAGCGAAGTGGCGCCGTTCCGATAAGTCACGCGATGGGTTGGAGGGGGGGACGCGTGGCTTCGGCCGCGCGCTCGGTGTGTGCAGCGGTTCCCAGGTCGGCTCGGCGGATGGTTGTCCTCGGCGCCGTCGCCGGGCTGGCAGTCGGCTCGCTGGGTACGACGAGTTCTGTCAGTAACGAATCGACCGGCCTGCGCTCAGCCGAGCAGGTGGCGGCCCGGTTCGTCGTCTCCTTCGAGTCGTATAGTCCCTCGTCTTCGCCGTCGGCTGGCGACGCCGTCCTGGCCACCGGCAAGTTGGCCTCCATGCTGGACTCCCGTCCAGGCTCGGGACCGGCCGACACCCTGGCCGAAGAGGGCTACCGGGTCCGGGCCGCGGTCGAGGGCATCGAGGTGGCCGGCGAGAGCGCGTCATCGGTCGAGCTCTTGGTGGAGACCGAGCTCACCGTGTCGGATTCGGCCGGGTCGTCGAGCTCTTCGAACGACATCCCCGTGACCCTTTCACTGACCCGCCGCGGTTGGCGTGTGACGGAGGCAGGCGGGATCGGCGCCGTGCCATCCCCGCTGTCCGTGCCCGCCGCATCCTCCGCCCCCTCCCGACCTGAGTTCGTCGCACAAGGATCGACCCGCTCCTCCCCGGCCGGCTCCGATACGCGCAATGGCTCCGGCCTCAGCACCGTCTCCGCCACGACGCCTGATCCCACCGGAGCCGTGGGCGATATCCCTGCGCAGTACGTGGCCCTGTTCGAGGCGGCGGCTGCCGCCGAGTGCCCGTCGATGTCATGGACCATCCTGGCCGGGATCGCAAAGGTGGAGTCCGACTTCGGCGAGTCGACCCTGCCCGGCGTGCGCTCCGGGGCGAACTCCGCCGGGGCGGAGGGACCCATGCAGTTCGAGCCCGCCACCTTCGCCGAATATGCCGTGGTGGCGCCGGGCGGGGCGGACCCCGCCTCTCCCTATGACCCGGCCGACGCGGTGTATTCGGCGGCTCACCTGCTCTGTGCCAATGGCGCCGGCAACCCGGCCACGCTCTACGACGCCATCTTCGACTACAACCACTCCGCCTCCTACGTCCAGCTGGTCATGACGTACGCCGCCCAATACAGCGACGACGCCGCCGGCGGTGGCTCCGCGTCGACGGTGCTCACCTCGACCGAAGACCCAGCCCGCACCGTGCCAGGCGACGCCGCCTTGGCTTCGGTGATCATCGCCGACGCGCAGGCGTACCTCGGCACGCCCTATGTGTGGGGTGGCGAGAATCCCAAGGTCGGCTTCGACTGCTCGGGCCTCGTACAGTGGGTCTTCGCCGAGGCGGGACTGCACCTGCCCCGGGTGGCGCAGGACCAATACGATTACGGCCCCATTCTGCCCGAGGACGCCGAGCTCGATCCGGGCGATCTCGTCTTCTTCGGCGGCGGGCCCGAGGACGTCGAGCACGTCGGCATCTACGTCGGACATGGCGAGATGATCGATGCTCCTTACACCGGAGCCGTCGTGCACTACGACGTCGTCGCCGACGTTCCCCTCGGTTTCGTGGGCGCCACCCGGCCCGAGACCCCGAACATCGGATCCGTGAACGGGCTTCCGACGCTTGACGAGGAAGTCACCGAAGTGCCCAACCCCTCGGCCGCGGCACCGAGTGGGAAGTGGCACCAGTCGGCCACGTCCTCCAGGGTGCCGCCCCATGACGGCGGCTGGACACCGCCCGCCGGTGGGCACGCCTGGAGCCACGGGACCGGTTCCGGGGCGACCCTCCCCCCGGCCCCGGCCCCGGCCCCGGCCATGCCCTACGCCGGGCAGTACCGTCGGACGCATCGTCCTCACTGGCCGCTTTCCACCTCCACGACCACCTCGGACCCGCCGTCCACCAGCACGACGACCACTTCCGTCCCCGAGTCGACCCCGACGACCGCCCTTGGGCCTTCGGCGGGCCCCACCATCCCCGACCTGCCCGGCAGACCAGGCTCCTCGACGTCCCCCACGTACCCTTCCGCTGGGAGCGGGTCGAACTCGCTGCCGTCCAGGTCGCAGCGGGGGCAGAGGGGACAGAGGGGATGGTCGCCCCCGTCAACCGCTATCCCGCGGCCCTGGGGCGGGTCGGCGACCTCGCCATCGGTCGGGTCCGGCAGCAGCGAACCTCCGGAGTTCGGCGGTGGACAGCCCCCCTTCGGCGAGGGGCCATCGAGCCCTGCGGGGGGCTCAGCGGGGTAGAGGGCGGCTGAACTCCGCCCGCGCCAGGCCCTGGGCGGGCCAGGGGCGCCTCAGGCCTGCGGCGAATCGGCGACCAGCTCTTTGTCGAGCCGACGAGCCTGGTGTTCGGGCTCGTCGTCGGAACCACGGTGGTCAGGTGGCACGGGCGCCCACGGGCCGCGCCGGGTCTGCTCGAGGACCGTGTTCATGCTGCCGGCACGGCGAGATGCCGGGGCCCGTGGTGGACGAGGTTCCACCAGCCCCGCAGAACCGGGTGGGAGCGCTCGGCGTGGAGCCGGTCGAGCGCCGCCTGCATCGTGTCGGTGATCTGCTCGTAACACTGCGAGAGGACGGTTTCGTCTCCCGCTGCCTCTGGCCCGTATCCTCGCCAATCGAGCGCCGGGAGAAATTCCACGGTGATGGCGCTCGGCATCGGCAGCGTCACGACCGGAGCCACCCCGAGCGGACCGAGGACGATCGGCAATACCTTGATCCGAAGCGGGTCCAAGCCGAGTAGGTGCGCCAGACGCTCCCCCCGTGCGATGACGACGACGGCGTCGTGCGCCCCGTGCGTCACCACGGGGACCACCGGGACGCCGGCCCGTAGAGCCAGACGCACGAAGCCCCGATGTCCGCCGAAATCCACCGTGTTGCGAGCCGTCCACGGCCGACAGGCCTCGTGGTCGCCGCCGGGATAGACGAGCACGAGCGCCCCTTGCGCCAGGGCGCGTTCTGCTTCCGGGCCGCCAGCGGGGATGGTCCCGATGCGCCGGAGGAAGGGGCCGACACCGGGAACGGCGAACAGCAGGTCGTAGCCGAGGGCGTAGGCCGGTTGCTCGACCCCCCGCCGGCGGACGACCTCCAGAGCCGTCATCCAGACGTCGGGCATGAAGAAGAGGCAGGAGTGGTTGCCGACCACAAGAACGGGTCCGGCCTCGGGGATGTGCTCGCCGCCGCGGACCTCCGGTGAGAAGAGGTTCACTGCCCGGGTCACGGCGGACAGCTGCCGGCGGATGTACTCGGGATCGCGCTGGAACAGCGGCTCGTCGACTTCGTGGTCGACGCGCTCGGAAACGAGGGGTGTCAGCGACCGGAGGAGTCCGGTGGCCGATCGGTGCCTGCCGTGGCCACTCCGGGGCTCGGGTGCGACAACCATGACAGACCCTCTTCTTCTCCTCTTCCTGTTCTGCCTCTCCGTGCGCTACGGGAACAGAGCAGTTCGGCCCATGGCTCGCCGGGATCCCCGGCTGTAGCCCGCCACCGGCAATTGCCGCCGTCGGCGCCGGGCGGACAGAATTCGCCGGGACCGGCGGGCGGTCCCGGGGCGGGCGGGAGAGGGCGGCGGAATGGCGGCGGATCGAGCCACGGGAAGAAAGCTGGCCACCAGTTTCCTGACGGCGGGATTGTTGGCCGGACTCCTGCTGGTGACGACGCAGGGCGGGACGCCGCCAGCGGGCGAAAAGCACAGAGGCGTTCTCGAGCGAGGGCCTCTCGTACACCGCCGATGACGGGACGGTCCTGCACGCCAGCCTGGGGTGGTTCGGCGCCCTGGAGCCCCGTCCCCTCATCGTCGAGGACAGCCCCTACGCCCCCGCCGTGAGCACCCTCGACTGGTCCGGCCCCGACTACAACTACATCGAGCTGCAGTGGCGCGGCACCGGCGTGAGCGGCGGGTCGCTCGACGCTGCCGGACCCGAGGACCAGCAGGACCTCTCCGGCTTCCTGGGCTGGGCCTGCTCACAGTCGTGGAGCGGGGGGGGCATCGCTCTGTACGGCTTCTCGGCCAGTGCCCTCGTCGTCTACAACTCCATGCACCTGCCGCTTCCGTGCGTGAAGACAGCGGCGCTCATGTCCGGAACGGTGGACCTCTACCGCGACCTGCTCGACATCGGGGGCGTCGCCAGTCCCGCCGTCGGCGCCGACGTCGAGGGCATGATCCTGGCCCCCTGGCTCGAGGACCTGGTCGAAGGGCAGCAGAGCAACCCGGCAGCCGTGCCCGGTGCCGCCGTCGGTTACGCCACCGGCCCCGTGGAGGTCGGGTCGAACATCACCGAGGACCAGTTCTGGCAGGACCGGAGCTTCCAGGGCGACCCCAACCACATTCCGGTGCTGGCCGACGACGGCTTCGACGACGTGGAGGAACGCGGGGCGTTCCACGCCTTTTTGGACACCGAGGGCGACGGAAGCCATCTGATCGTCATGGGGGCGCACGACGGCTTCCCGAGCGGCGTGTCGCCGTTCCCGGAGTACACCGACTGGTTCGACCACTACTTGCTGGGCCAGGACAACGGCGTCAACACCCAGCCGGCCGTCCAAGCGCTGCTCTCCGACGGGAGCAGGGAGCAATTCCTGGCGGACGACGTGACCCCGGTCGCAGGGTCTTCCTGGCCGCTGCCCGGCACCGACTGGACCGACCTCTACCTGTCGCCTGCCACCAGTGGATCGGTGCAGTCGATCAACGACGGCAGCC
>Ga0187784_10004842_pt1 | contig 10909 bp, 5 predicted proteins | sample 1015_SJ02_MP15_2_FD_132964 | JGI IMG/M metagenome (GOLD analysis project Ga0187784, IMG submission 132964) | Tropical peat soil microbial communities from peatlands in Department of Meta, Colombia - 1015_SJ02_MP15_20_MG | ecosystem: Environmental > Terrestrial > Soil > Wetlands > Peat | place... | reverse complement strand
GCGCTGGCCATTCGGGAGAAAAGTCTTGGGCTGGATCATACAGACGTTGCAGCGAGCCTCACCAGCCTGGCGAACCTGCTGTATGCCACGAACCGGCTGGCCGAGGCCGAGCCCTTGATGCGCCGCGCCCTGGCGATTCGCGAGAGGAGTCTGTGCCCTGACCATCCCGACGTGGCGACGGGCCTCAACAACCTGGCGACCTTGCTGGAAGCCACGAACCGGCTGGCGGAGGCGGAGCCCTTGAGGCGCCGCTGCTTGGCCATTGACGAGCAGAGTTATGGGCCGGAGCACCCCAAGGTCGGCACCCCCCTCAACAATCTCGCCCTCTTGCTGCAAGCCACGAACCGGCTGAGCGAGGCTGAGCCCTTGTATCGCCGCGCGCTGGCGATTCGGGAGAAAAGTCTCGGGCTGGATCACGCAGACGTTGCAACGAGCCTTAACAATCTAGCCAACTTGTTGTACGCCACGAACCGGCTGAGCGAGGCTGAGCCACTGTATCGCCGTGCGCTGGCCATTCGGGAGAAAAGTCTCGGGCTGGATCATGCAGACGTTGCAACGTGCCTTAACAATCTGGCGAACTTGTTGTACGCCACGAGCCGGCTGAGCGAGGCTGAGCCCTTGTATCGCCGCGTGCTGGCGATTCGTGAGAAAAGTCTCGGGCTGGATCACGCAGACGTTGCAACGAGCCTTAACAATCTGGCGAACTTGTTGTACGCAACGAACCGGCTGAGCGAGGCTGAGCCCTTGTATCACCGCGCGCTGGCCGTTTGGGAACGGAGTCTCGGTCCGGAGCATGCCAATGTTGCCACTGCGCTCAACAACCTTGCGAACTTACTTCGAGCCACGAACCGGCTGGGCGAGGCCGAGCCATTGTATCGCCGCGCGCTGGCGATTCGTGAAAAAGCACTCGTTCCCGACCACCCTGACACCTTGCAAAGCATGGAAGCCTTGGCGGGACTGCTGGAAGCGATGGGGCGTTTCGAAGAAGCCTTTCCCTTGCGCCAGCATGCCTTGGAGGCGCAGGAGCGCAAGCTCGGCCCGGAGCATCCTGACACATTACGTGGGATGAACAATTACTGCGCCACGTTGCGAAGGCAGGGGCAGGCGGGGCAGGCCGAACCGCTAGTGCGAAGAGTCTCGGCGACAACGGCTAAGGTACTTGGCGACACCCACCCGCTTGCCATTCATCGCGCCAACAACCTGGTGCTCACCCTCCTCATGCTCAGCAAGCTGGATGAAGCGCGCGAGATATTGGCCACGAACTGGCGTCTGAACGCTCCTCCCCACGCCAATACCACGCCGTGCATCGCGTTCCTCCGCCACATCATCGCCCTGCTCGAATCGAAAACGACCATGCCTTTCCTCGGCCAGCTCAAAACCCTCCTTACCGGCCCGGAACATCCCGCGGCTCGAGACGTGGCGGTCCCCTGGGACATCGCCTACTTCATCGAATATCTTCGTCCCAAGCTCCGGTCCGGCAGCGCCGAATTCCTCAGCGCCCTCGTCGCCGCTCTGAACGACCGTGCGAAGCTGCCCGACCTCGACCGATTCCCCGAATGGCGGGACCAACCTCCCCTCCCTCTCGACCCGCCCTGGCCGGCCGAGTAGGCACGGCGAAGACTGGTTTATCTCCCTCGAGCGCGAGGATGCCATCAGTAATCTGAAGCTGACGCTTTCATAGGGCCATTTGGACAGCGATTGAGTTCCATTCGAAACCTTGCGTTTCCCCGGCCCGCTAGGCTGCGTTGTCGTGATGGGCTGTCTCGGTCTCCCGTGAGGGGGTCGGTATGCGGTATATTACCTGACCATCTAGGCGAACCAGTTCCGGGATGAGCCTCACTGCATCCAAATCGTACTTCTGGATGTCCGGCTTCAATTCGCTCCAAGGAACCAGGTTGGGATTCGTTCGTGCTTCAACGTTTTTCTGGGCACCCCTCTGCCAGCCCGCCAAGCGCCGCTCCGCAAACCAGCGGCGGTGTTCTATCTTCGCCAGTTTCAGAGCGTCTTCGTCGCTGATGCTGTCCACTCTCTCACCTGGAACATCGTTCGGGAGCACAGACGACGGCCCAATCCTGCAGTATCCAACGCATCCGAGGACAACCACCGCCGCGAGCTACGAAGAAAGAAGCACTGTGGGCCAGATATAAGTGCGCCATCCTCGGTGTCGAGAATCTGTCATGCTGTGAGCCATATCCTCCTCCTTGGCTGGATTTCGCGGCCCATGGTGAGCCCTTGGTGCTTGGGCGCAAACCACTCGAGCAGAGGATTAAACAACCTTGTCAACGCCCCCCGCTGTCCCAACCAGACGTCCCGTCGTCGGTGCCGCCGAGGTCAGGACGTACCGAGGAGTCCTTGATGACCACGTTTGGATATCTTTGCGGGAGCAGGAAACGAAGACCTCGGCCATAGCGCGTCCTCGGCCTTGAGACTGACCTCCCGAATTCTAGCATAAGTTCATGGCACCCAGCCGTAGCGCTTGCCGCACCAGCGGAACGAGGCTGGTAATTGTATTGAGCAACAGTCAAGCGTATGCTGTCTGCTGATCGGGAAGTCAAAATGGAAACCCGCGCTTACGACCTCTTCATCAGCTATTCGCGCCGGGACAACGACCAAGGCCGCATCACCCAGCTAGCTGAGCGCATCAAGCAGGACTTCGCTTCGTTTGCGGGACGCGATCTTATTCCTTTCTTCGACCAGGAGGAAATCCAGGGCATGCAGGATTGGCGGCTGCGCATCCTTCAGGGTCTCCGCGAGTCGCGCCTGCTGCTGGCCTGCCTTTCTCCTTCGTATCTGAAAAGCGCATATTGCGAATGGGAGTTCGTTGAGTACCTCAAATACGAAATCGGCCACTCACATGGCTTAAGCGGCGTCGCGCCGATTTACTTCGTCAATGTACCGGGTTGGGGTGACAAGGATTTCGAGCAGCGTTGCGGAGCGTGGGTGGGCGAATTGCGCCGACGGCAGAGTTTCGATTTGCGCCCGTGGTACGACCAGGGCGAGGAGGCACTACGCGAGGCCGCGGTGCGGGAGCGCATGGGAAGACTCAATCGCCAGATTGCCGAAACCATCCTCCGCGGTGAACGAGCCGAGAAAGGTCTCGGCAACGTGGATGCGCATAACCCGCACTTTATTGGTCGCATGGCCAATCTCCGCCTATTGCGCGAGAACTTCGTGAAGCCCGGCAACATTGGCGTGGTCACCGCCGTCAACGGCGTGGGCGGGCTGGGCAAAACGGCGCTGGCCATCGAATACGCCCATGCCTTTGCCGACGAATACGGCGGCGGACGCTGGCAGGTGCGCTGCGCGGGCAAGGACGACTTGCGCTTGGCCCTCGCCGAACTGGCCACGCCCATGGGCTTCGAGTTCAGCGAAGACGAGAAAAAAAGCGCCGACCTGCAATTCCAGCGCACGCGCCGCGAGCTGAAGAAACTTACCGACGCCCACTCGCCGCACCGTTGTTTGCTGCTCCTCGACAACGTGGACCGGCCTGCCCTGCTCGACCCCGCGCAGGTCGCGCGGCTCAACGCCGGCGACTGGCTGCACGTCCTCGCCACCACGCGGCTGGGGGAAAACGAACTGTACGGCAGGCACCGCGACCGCTCCTTTCTGGCCGTGGACGAACTTCCGCCGGACGACGCCATGGAGCTGATCGAGAGCTACCAGCCCTATGGAGAGTTTTCGAGCGAGGCGGAACGCGAAGCCGCGCGCGAGATCGCAACTTTGCTCGGCTGCTTCACTCTGGCTGTCGAATCCGCCGCCGTGTACCTGGGCCAGTACGCGTATGACGTGACCTGCGCCGGCTTTCTGGCGCGGCTGAAGAAGGAGGGCCTCGATGGGCTCGACCGCGCCGCGAGCCAGAGCAGCGAAGGCGTGCTACACGGGGAGAAGCGCTTGGGCGCGACGCTCCAGCCGACGCTCGAACGACTGGCCCCAGCCGAAAAACTGACGCTGGAATTTGCCGCCCTGTTGCCGCCCGACCAGGTGGCGCTGCCTTGGCTGCGCACGCTGGTGGCCAGGACTTTCCACGAAATGGCGCGTGACGCCGAACCCGGCTACCCCGACCCTTGGAAAAATGTTCAGCGCCGTCTCTTCAGCCTGCGCCTGTTTCAAGCCACCGATGTGCGGGATCCCGACAGCCAGCCGCGAATAGTCCGTGTGCATCGCCTGGTTCAAGAGTTGGTGAGACACAAAGCAAGAAATGAAGTGATTCAAAGGCAAGAGGCCATAGTTGATCTCGCGATTCAACGCTCAGAGCACCTCGAGAATCATTGGCACGAGCCGGCTTGCCAGTGGGAGATTGCTCCTCTGCTTGCCTTCCTCAACCAATTACTCGACAACACCGATCCCGAAGCGCCCAGGTTGGTTAAATGGGTTTGCCAGTGGTTGCCTTACTTCGACTTCTCGATGAAGCCTGAGCTTATCCTCCGCCGCGCACTTGCTCAGCAGGAATCCGACACCAATACGGAACCAACGGAAATTGCGATTACTCTGAGCAATCTCGGCTATGTTCTGCGCAGGCAAGCGAGGTTTGGGGAAGCTGAACCCCTACTCCGAAGGGCTCTCGCCATCGACGAAACGCATAGACAACCCAGCCACCCCTTCATCGCCATTCGCCTCTCCAACTTGGCGATTTTGTTGAAGGACGCTCACCGAATGGAAGAGGCCGAACCGTTCTATCGACGAGCGCTGGCGATTGACGAGAAGTGTTTTGGCCCCGAGCATCCCGAGATCGCCACGGACCTTCACAACCTCGCTGTATTGCTGCGCGAGACTAATCGCTTAGCCGAAGCTGAGGCACAAGAGCGTCGCGCACTGACGATTCTCGAGCCAAGTCTAGGCCGGGATCACCCCCACGTAGCCAGTGTCCTTGATAACTTGGGTGTGATTTTGTGCGCCACCAAGCGGTTCGACGAGGCAGAGCCCTTGATGCGGCGCGCGCTGGCCATTGACGAGCAGAGTTACGGACTCGAGCATCCTATGGTCGCCACGGACCTTAACAACCTCGCGCAATTGCTGCAAGCCACAAACCGGCTGGCGGAAGCAGAGCCCTTGATGCGCCGTGCGCTGGCGATTCGGGAAAAAGCACTCGTGCCTGATCACCCTGGCACCTTCCAAAGCATGGAAGCCTTGGCGGGACTGTTGGAGGCGACTGGCCGCGTTGAAGAAGCCGCTCCGTTACGTCAGCGCGTAACGGAACACAAGCTCGGCGCGGAGCATCCCTAGGCGCTGAGAGGCTGGAACCAGCACAGCTACGGATCGCGCAAGCAAGGCTTCCCCGGGCAGGCTGAAACAATCGACGGCAGATTGGCTGCCACAACCTCGAAGGTACTCGGGGACCCACATCCGCTTACCATTCATCGCCGCAACAATCTTGTGCTGACGCTCATCATGCTCGGCAAGCTGGCTGAAGCGCGCGGGCTCCTGCTCGATGACTGGCAAACCAAGGCGGAGTTTTTCGCCAGCACCACGCCGCGCGTCGCCTTCCTCCGCCACCTCATTGCCCTGCTTAAGTCACAAACGAACACGCCTTTTCTGGGCCAGCTCAAGACCCTCCTTGCTGGCCCGGAACTTCCCGTGGCCGCGGACGTGGCCGTCCCTTGGGACATGGGCTACTTCATCGAATACCTCTCTCCCAAACTCCCGCCCGGCAGCGCCGAATTCCTCGCCGCGCTCGTCGCCGCACAGAACGACCGTGCGAAGCTGCCCGACCTCGACCGATTCCCCGAATGGCGCGACCAGCCTCCCCTCCCACTCGACGCGCCCTGGCCGGCCGAGTAGGCACGGCGAAAGCTGGTTCACCCTCCCCAAGTGCGAGTGCGCCAATGGCCTCGGTTTGGTGTGCGGCCCGCCGCGCCGGGCTGCCGCTTTTCTCGAGCGAGCATGCTCGCGGGTCGTAACGCTGACCTTTGGCAGGCTGCGGAAAAACCGCTCTGGCCTGTCATTCCGAGGAGCCGCAGGCGACGAGGAATCTCGCATTGTCTTGAAAATACTCAGGGCAAGATTCCTCGCTCCGCTCGGAATGACAGCTTGGAGGCGTTTTTCCGCAGCCTGTTAGGTCAGCACAGTCTTTGCCGACCTGAAGGTCGGCGCTACAAGTGCACTGCCAGCAAGCTGGCCTGAGCGAGAGGAGCAGCTTCGCTACCGCACTCCAAGGCGCTTCGCGCATCAGTTCGAAATGAAAATAGGATATATGGACGGCCCGATTCTCCAGTACAATGGCGTGTTCTCAACGGGAGGCACCATGGCGAAAACGATTGTTATCGCGGGCGATCTACTGGTTAAGGAGAATCTTTTCATCGACGAATCGAGCGCAAACCGCCGGGCAGGCGCTCGTTCCGATCTCGAGGTTCAGGAGGAGCACGAAGGAGCGTGGCGGCTGGCGGAGTTTGTTCGAATGGCGTTGGCGAAGCCGGAGAATGCCGATTGGACCGTATCCGCGCCGCTGCTGAGTTCGGCAGCCTCACGCGCGGTCGTCGTGTGGGCGCCGTTTCCGCCGGAGCAAGGCCAGAAGGTCAAGCCCAAGGATCGGATCTGGCGGATGGAGAAGCACCTCGGGATTAAGCGGCCACCGAACCCAGAGCTGCCATCGTACGACCCTGACGCCCCGGGCAGTCCGGACATCCTTGTTATCGATGATCGCGCCTTGGGATTCCGAGACACGCCGGAGATTTGGCCGGAGGCTCTGCGGCAAGGGATAAGGCCCACATGCGATTCTGCCGCCGACATGAAAAGCAATGTCGGCGCCACCCCCGGCTTGGCGAGAGACGACAGGCCCAGGAGCGTCATCCTGGCGACTAACGAGCCGCTCGTGGAGGGCGCGCTTTGGGGAAAGCTGCTGAAGGAGCATCGTGGACAGCTCACCGTAATCGTGCCCGTAGACGCCCTACGATCGTGCGGAGCGGCAATAAAGGCGCCACTCTCCTGGGACACGACGATTGAGGAGACGGCAGCCGAACTTTTGGGCGACCGATTCGCCAGTAGCTTGGCGGTTGTGCGCCGTGTGGTCGTGGTGTTCGGCACGGACGGCGCGGCGAGCTTTACACGCCTACCGCTGCATGGCGGGCCCGGCGACGGGCTCTCGGAGCGCGTGCAGTTTGAGCGCTGCCTCTACGATCCCGAATGTCTGGAAGGAGCGTGGGCCGCGAAGCGTCCAGGCTTCGCCCCTGACGCCACTCGAATTGTCACCGCGGCGTTGGTCCGGCACGAACTGGATCCTGGCTCCTACCCTTTGTACATCGCCCTGGGGCGAGCGGTGGCCGCAGCGCGGGAATCCCATGCTAGCGGCGCAGGTCGAGTGGGTGATGGTCGCCCTGATTTTTCTACGAAGAGCCTCGGGGAGTTGCTCCATCCGAAAGACGGCGAGCCCGCCACTACCTACTTCACCGCGTTTCCACACGGAATCCTTGACGACTCGAAACTCAACGCGAGGCCAGCCACGCAATCGGACTTGCTGGAGGATTTTACCGGAGCAGGTCTCGCCTCCGTTGTTTCCACGGGCCTCGATGTGGTCCTTCGTGGCCCCGACATCGCGCTCAAGCCCGTTCCGAAAGCGAGCTTCGGAAAATACTTCACGGTGGACCGCAGCGAGATTGAGCGCCTCAACTCGATCCGTAATCTGATCGTCACCTATCTAAACAATCCAAAGGACAGCCGCCCCTTATCCTTCGCCATATTCGGTCCGCCCGGTTCCGGCAAGTCGTTCGCTGTCAAAGAACTGATGCGCGATGTCGCAGGCGATTCAGCGGCAAGTTACAGCTTCAACTTGTCGCAGATGAGGGATATTTCCGATTTGCACCAGGCATTCCATCGCATTCGCGATGCGTCCACCCGCAACCAGATCCCGTTTGTCTTCTGGGACGAATTTGACACTGCGGAACTGAATTGGCTGAAAGACTTCCTCTGCCCCATGCAGGATGCTGAGTTCCACGCCGGCGGGGCCCACTACCCGTTCGGAAAGGCGATCTTCGTCTTCGCCGGGGGTACGTCGGCAAGCCTGGCCGAGTTCGGCAAGAAACCCGGTTCTCCTGGACACGGCAACTTCAGAGATCAGAAAGGGCCCGACTTCATTAGCCGCCTACGGGGGCATATTGATGTCAAAGGCCCGAATCAAGAGGAGGGCGCCTTGGGGCACGCGCACGTCATCCGCCGCGCCATCATGCTGAGGAAAAACCTGGAGAAGCACGCCCCGTACCTCCTTGATCCCGTCACCAAGCATTTGGCGGCGGAGGCGAGCATCGTGCGTGCGTTTCTCACGGCCACGAAATACCTGCACGGCGCAAGATCGCTTGAATCGATCGTCAGCATGAGCAACTTCGCCAAGGCGTCGCGCTTTGGCGCGGCAGAATTGCCTTCCACTGACCTTCTGAAACTCCACGTCACTGATGACTTCGAAGCTAAGCTCAAGGAACCAGCGTTGGGCTTGGAGGAGATTGAAGCTCTGGCGATTTCCTCCCATGAGGCTTACCGTGCTGCCATAGAGCACGGACCAGAGCCCAACCCCAACGATGTTCCCTTCGCGGACTTGGCGGATGACATGAAGGAAAGCGGCCGCAGTGGCCTCCGCTCGACTCTTGTAGCACTCGCTGCATTGGACTATAGGCTGGTTCGGCGTACCCCCGGCACTCAATCAGTCTCGACCCTGCCGTCCGAACAGCACGAACCCTTGAAGCGCCTTGAACATGACCGCTGGCTGCGCGAGCGCCTGCTGAAGGGATGGGCCTATGGCAAGCCTTCAAATCGGAAGCTCCGTCTCAATGAGAATGTTCTGCCGTTCGGCCAACTTCCCTCCAAGGCCCGCCCCTTGGACTTCTTGGCAGTCGAGACAATTCTCGCCCGCCTGCCTGAACTCGGCTATGCGGTGGTGAAAATGGAGAAGAATGACACCCACTCTTGAAGACGCCATTATCCTTGCTGCCCAGGCTCACCGCGGTCAGGTGGACAAGGGCGGGCAACCGTATATTCTGCACGTTCTGCGCGTGATGCTGCGGCAGGAGAATGAGATCGCCCGTATTGTCGCTGCGCTCCATGACGTTCTGGAAGACACGCACGTTACCCTCGCCGACCTACGAGCCGCCGGGTACAGCGAGCAGGTGTGCCCAGCCGTCGATTGCCTGACTCGCCGGAAGGGCGAGGCCTATGAAGATATGATCGAACGCATTGCGACGAATCCGCTGGCGCGACAAGTGAAACTCGCCGACCTTGCTGACAATCTGGACCCGAAACGCGCGGTGCCGGACGATTCCGCCGCCGCGGAGCGCCACGCAAGATACGCGGCTGCCGGGAAACGGCTACTCGCCGAAGAGTCGGAGGCGTAATCAGACGAACTTGGGTACTCGAAGAGAGTGGCCCCCGGCGCCTGCCTTCCCCCAACTGACACGACTCCGCAATTCGAGACCGACCTTCGTTTGCAGTCGACGGCTGGACGGTGGGCCGCCCCATCCCTCGAATATGCTAGAATTCAGTGTCCCCGTCAGAGTGAGCCGGGCATGGCCGATGTCTTCATTTCGTACTCCCGCAAGGACACTGACTTTGTGCGCAGGCTGCACGAGAGCCTGGCCCAGGGCAATCGCGACATCTGGATCGACTGGCAGGACATACCTCCCACCGCAGAATGGTTAAAAGAGATATATTCCAACATTGAGGCCGCCGACAATTTCTTGTTCGTCGTAAGCCCGGATTCCTGCGCATCGGAGATGTGCCGGGAGGAGGTGGCATACGCCGAGGCCAATCACAAGCGGATGGTCCCCATCGTCTGCCGCCCCGTCGATCCGAAAGAGTTGCCCCCGGCCGTCGCTCGCATCCAGTGGATTACGTTCACCGAAGGTAGTTTCGAGATTGCCTTCCGGTCTCTCCTGGAAACCCTCGAGACGGATTTGGATTGGGTGCGCTCGCACACCCGCCTGCTGGTCCGCGCTCGGGAATGGGACGTCAAGGGGCGTGACGGTAGTTTCCTCCTGCGTGGGATGGACCTACAGAATGCCGTCCAATGGCTCGCCCAAGCTGCCATCAAAGAACCTAAGGCGGCAGGCCTCCAAGGAGAGTACATCCGGGCCAGCCAGGAGTGGGAAGCGGGCGAGATTCAGCGTCTCAAAGATTTAAGCGAGGAGAAGGACCGGCAGGCGCGCATCGCCACCGCCCGCGAACTCGTGTCCTATGCGCTAGGCATGCTTGAGGAAGACCCGGAGCGCAGCTTGTTGCTCGCCATGCACGCAGTGGCGGCGACGTGGTCCCACGACCGTTGGGCGCTGCCTAAAGCCGAGGAGATCGTTCACCGGGCGCTGCTCAAGTCACAGGTCCGGGTTACCCTCAAGGGCCACCAGGATTCCGTTACCAGCGTTGCCTGGAGCCCCGATGGCCGGCGGCTGGCAACAGGAAGCGAGGACGGCACCGCGAAGGTGTGGGAGGCGGCGACAGGACGAGAACTGCTGAACCTCGCGGGGCACGAGAGTTGGGTTTCTAGCGTAGCCTGGAGTCCCGATGGGCAGCGCTTGGCGACGGGGAGTTTCGACAACACTGCCAGAATCTGGGAAGCTGCGACGGGGCGAGAACTGCTTGCCCTCGTGGGCCACACGGAGCCTGTTACCTGCGTCGCCTGGAGCCCCGATGGCCAGTGCCTGACCACGGGGAGTAAGGACGGCACCGTCAAGGTGTGGACGGCGGCGAGGGGCCGGGCGGTGTTCACCCTCCTTGCTCATGTAAGTTGGGTTTTCAGCTTGGCCTGGAGCCCGGATGGGCAGCGCTTGGCGACGGGAGGTGTTGACAACACCGTTAAGGTTTGGGAGGCGGCGAAGGGGCGGGAGTTGTTTGTCCTCAAGGGCCACGAGGCTTCGGTCACCTGCGTGGCCTGGAGCGCGGACGGGAAGCGCTTGGCGACGGGGAGTCAAGACAAGACCGCCAGGGTGTGGGAGGT
>Ga0187784_10004840_pt1 | contig 10912 bp, 8 predicted proteins | sample 1015_SJ02_MP15_2_FD_132964 | JGI IMG/M metagenome (GOLD analysis project Ga0187784, IMG submission 132964) | Tropical peat soil microbial communities from peatlands in Department of Meta, Colombia - 1015_SJ02_MP15_20_MG | ecosystem: Environmental > Terrestrial > Soil > Wetlands > Peat | place... | reverse complement strand
CGCCGCCGGGGCTGGCTTTCTCGCCGTTGCGCAATTTCGGATTCGCAGGGCCAAGATTCGTGCCGCCCGAGGCGGTCGCGTCGTACCCGTCACCCGCCGCGGAGGGTCGAGGATGAAAGTACGCGGGGTTGGAGAATGCCTGCCCGATGAAATCCGCGCCCACGATGACTCCGTCGCGAGTCACCCTGCTGCCCCCGGCTTGACGCGGAAACAAGGGGATCGCAATGGCGGCTGTGGCCAGGGGAAAAACAATGCCCGTGAGCAACGTCAGCATGACGAGGCCCACGAGCGCGGGTCGAATCTGCTCGCGGAGCCCCGCAATGGCGTGGATCGGTTCAAACGAGCTGCAGTCCGTCGCCGACTGGAATTCGTCGGCCGCCGAGGGGCTTTGGGCCGTCATCTCCTGTGCTCTCCAATCATCCGTGTCGGAAAGCGTTGATTATTAGCGCCTCGCCCGCACGCTGCCAGTTCGTCAAGCATGGTCGGCAAATTGCCCGATGTTCGCTCAAGAATGGGTGCACATTGCCCGACTCCACGATGAGGTCGGAGATCATTCGGCCAACGGCCTGTGCCCTGGCGTACCCGACCACGATTTCTGCGACGAGGCTCGAAGCAAGAATTCTTCCTCCGGACGTGAATGCGAAAATCGCGTCGGGACACTGTTCCGGCGGCAAGCTCTCACGGCCCGTGACCATGCGAAATCGCGCGCCGGTGCCACTAGCGGGAACCCGGGCCCGCCGCCTTTTTTTCTTGCTTGCGGCACACTGACGCGCGTACGCTGGTTGCCGGTCTACGCCTGTCTACTAAGCGTTCGTGTGGGCATGCTTTGAGTGAGATCCCTCAGTTCAACAGGAGATCGATCAATGCTTCAACGCTTGACGAAGTCGATGTTTGCTGCTTCGAGGCGCCAGCGCTGTGTTTTTAGTCCAGTCGCCGCGATGGAATCGCTCGAGGATCGAAGCCTGTTGTCGGCCAGTAGTGTGACGTCATGCGTCGCTGCCTGCGCGCCCTCCCAATGCAAACCGAGTTGCTGCGCTCCAATCACTTGCAACACGAGCGCGGCGTGCCTCTCCATCGAGAAGCTGCTGTGCGCGATTCAGAAGTTTGAACAGACCCTGTGCCAGACTTCGAGCTGCTGCCAGGGCGGCCAATCATGCGGGGGTCAGGATCCAAAATGTTGTGATCCGTGTGGAAACTGCTGCTCTGGAAGCTGCGCCCCCAGCAGTTCGTGCGAAGCAAGCAGCGGCGATTGCTCCCAACATGCGAGCTGCGGTAGCTCCTGCAACACGGGCTGAAACCCTCGAAACGGAACGCCGGTGAGTCTCCTGCCGCTGAGACCGACGTCTTCAGCGAAAGCAGGATCGACAGCGAGATCCGCCAGTGCCGAGCGTCTGGGTTGCATCGACGGACGGACGAATTGGTAAATCCACCTAGCCTCGTCCAGACGCAGACTCTTGAATGCCCGATTTGGCGGCGCGACAATGCGGGCTGCCCAATTCGCCGGCAAAGCCATCTCCTTTTCACCGGCATCAGTGCTCAATGGACTCTCCTCGTCCTTCGATCTCCAACAAACCTGACGACACAAAGTCGAGACCGCCGGACTCAACAAAATCGGTCGTGGCGGAAGGGCGGACGATTCAAAACGGGGATGTCCCCGAGCCGCAGGCCCTGGAACTGAGCCTGCTGCCGGAGCGGATCGGACGCTTTCGAGTTGAGAAACTTTTGGGCAGGGGAGGCTTCGGTGTCGTTTATCTGGCGCGTGACGAGCAACTCAATCGCCCGGTGGCCATCAAGGTGCCTCACGCGAACCGGGTCGCTCGCCCCGAGGACGCCGAACCCTATCTGACCGAAGCCCGCACGGTTGCCAGTCTCGAGCACCCGCATATCGTTCCCGTTTATGACGTGGGGAGCACGGCCGAGCACCCCTTCTTCATCGTCTCGAAGTACATCCCAGGCACCGATCTCGCCACTCGGATTCGGGCTCATCGGCTGTCTTGGCAGCAAGCCGCTCAGCTGATGGCGACTGTGGCTGACGCGCTGCACTATGCGCATAAGCAGGGACTCGTCCATCGAGACGTGAAGCCCCGCAACATTCTCATCGACCTTGACGGCAATCCGTTCGTCGTGGACTTCGGCCTGGCCTTGCGAGAAGAGCATGTGGGCACGGGGCCGACATGTGCGGGAACTCCGAGCTACATGAGCCCGGAGCAGGCTCGGGGCGAAGGACATCGTGTCGACGGTCGCAGCGACGTCTTTGGCCTTGGAGTCGTCTTGTACGAGCTCCTCGTCGGCCATCCTCCGTTTCGGGGCGAGCGGATGTCGCAGATCTTCGAGCAGATCACAACTCAGGAACCGCGTCCTCCGCGGCAGCACGACGACACGATTCCGAAGGAAGTGGAACGCATTTGCTTGAAAGCACTGTCAAAGCGCGCATCCGACCGATACACGACGGCCAAGGACTTCGCTGACGATCTGAGGCACTTTCTCGGTCGTCCGAATATCGAAGGGACAATTGAGGCAGGCCAAAAAACAATTTCAGACACGCTTTTGCCAGCCGCTCCGTCCGCCCCGGGTGTCGCATCCGTTAGTCGGGCGATCAAGATCGTGCCGAAGGGGCTGAGGTCATTCGATGGCCATGACGCAGACTTTTTCTTGGAACTCTTGCCGGGTCCACGAGACCGAGACGGTCTTCCCGACAGCATCCGCTTCTGGAAGACCCGAATCGAAGAAACCGATCCGGACGAAGCTGTTCCGGTTGGGCTACTCTACGGTCCTTCCGGCTGCGGAAAATCATCGTTGGTGAAGGCCGGCTTGCTCCCCCGGCTCGGCGACCATGTTCTGCCGGTGTACGTCGAAGCGACCGCCGGCGAGACCGAATCACGATTGCTCCACGGGCTGCGCAAGCGGTGTCCCGGATTGCCCGAGAATCTCGATGTCAAAGAGACGTTAGCGGCTCTTCGGCGGGGGCAAGGGCTCGCACGCGGTCACAAAGTGCTGCTTGTGCTCGACCAATTCGAGCAATGGCTGCACAGCAACGGACAGCAACAGAACTCGGATTTAGCTCAAGCCCTGCGCCAGTGTGATGGGGGAAGGGTCCAATGCCTGCTAATGGTCCGGGACGATTTCTGGATGGCGGTGACTCGGTTTCTGGATGAAGTGGAAGTCAAATTGGTCCAGGGCCACAACATCGCCGCGGTCGACTTGTTTGACGTTCGTCATGCACAGCGAGTGCTCAAAGCGTATGGGCGGGCATACGGCGCTCTGCCGGAATTTGGGACGGAACTCACGACTGACGAGCAGCGATTTTTGGATCAAGCCGTCTCAGGGCTTTCGCAACAGGGCAAAGTCATCTGCGTGCGGTTGGCCCTGTTCGCCGAAATGATGAAGGCCAAGCCTTGGACAACGAGTTCGCTCAAAGCGGTCGGTGGAACCGAGGGTGTCGGTGTGACGTTCTTGGAGGAGACATTCAGTGCAGCCACGGCGAACCCGAAGCATCGTCTTCATCAAAAAGCGGCTCGGGCCGTGCTGAAAGCCCTGTTGCCGGAATCCGGCACCGACATTAAGGGCAACATGCGCTCGTATCAGGAGCTGCTGGATGCTTCCGGCTATGCGAATCGCCGGACGGACTTCGAAGATCTGATCCGCATTTTGGACGGCGAAATCCGGCTCATCACGCCCACCGATCCCGAGGGAGATGACGCTGCCGATGGGGCGAGAGCCGCTGTCGTCGGTCCGAAGTATTACCAACTGACCCACGACTATCTGGTTCATTCTCTGCGAGATTGGCTCTCCGGCAAGCAAAAGGAGACCCGGCAAGGCCGGGCAGAGTTATTGCTGGCCGAACGATCGGCCTTGTGGAATGCCAGGCCGACGAATCGGCATCTGCCGTCGCTGCGGGAGTACGGCCACATCCGATTGCTGATCAATCCTAAGAAATGGACCTCGCCGCAGCGGAAGATGATGGTCAAAGGAGCGCGGTTTCACGGCGTTCGCGTCGCGATTGCAGCCGCGATGTTGATCGCGCTGGCCTTCTCCGGTCTGGCAATTTCCCACGAGATCGAGAACAAACGCCAGGTCGATTATGCGGCGGCCCTCGTCAAACAGCTCATCGTCGCCGATACGGCAGAAGTCCCGGGCATTGTTAAAGAAATCGACGGTTACCGTCGCTGGGCCGATCCGTTGCTTCGGCAGGAAGACGCCAACGCCACGCTTAGCCTGCCGAAGAAAGTGAATTTGGCACTCGGCCTCTTGCCAGTGGACCAGCGCAAGATTGCCGAATTGAGGGACGACTTGCTGCTGATTTCGCCGACCCAGTTTTCCGTGGTCCTGGCGGCGCTGGCTCCCGTCAAGCGCGAGGTGACGGAGCCGCTTTGGAACGTGGCGCTCGACACGAACGAGCAAGCACAGCGGCGGTTTCAAGCGGCCTGCGCCCTGGCGAGTTTTGCAACGAGCGATCCGCGCTGGGGCACGGTTAACTCGGCGGTCGCCGACCATCTGGTGTCACTGGAGCCGTCCGCCTTTGTGGCCTGGCGAGAAACCTTGAGGCCCGCTGGGAACCATCTGATCGGGCCATTGTCCGTCATCTTTCGGGATACCAATCGAAGTGAGGCATCTCGCATTTACGCCACGGAAACGCTGGCTGATTTTGCATCCGACCGACCGCACCAACTCTTCGACCTCTTGGCGGATGCGGAGTTATTTCAATTTCCGTTGCTCTTCGGAAAGCTCGCCTCCCACAAGGACGAGGCAATCGCATTAGCCACCGGGGAACTCGCAAAAAATTTATCAGCGGAAGCGAACGAGGACCAAAAGGAAGTTCTGGCGAAGCGGCGGGCAAACTCAGCAGTGGCACTCCTGCGGCTCGGAATCGGGGACAGGGTTTGGCCGCTGTTCAAGGCGAGCCCCGACCCAAGAGTTCGCAGTTACATCGTTCATTGGCTAAGTCCGCGCGGGGCCGACCCGCAGGAGATTCTTCGGCAACTCGACGTCGAGCCTGACGTCACAATACGCAGGGCGTTGATGCTCACGATCGGCCAGTTTTCGGAGTCTCAATTGCCTGCCGCTGCGCGGCAGCCCCTCATCGAGAGGCTGCTGGCTGTCTACGAGAACGAACCAGATCCCGGGCTTCACGGCGCGGCCGAATGGCTGCTTCGAAAATGGGGGCAACAGAAACAGCTCGAAGCGGTCCTGGAGAAGCTCTCGTGCGACGAGACGCAGTTACAGGCCCGCGCGTCGAGCGAAAAGCGACGGTGGTACGTCAACACCCAAAAACAGACTTACGTAATTGCGACCGGCGGTGAGTTTGTGATGGGATCGACCGAATCCGATCCCGGTTATTCGCCGACGGACACCCAATTCCGCGCCCGTGTTGCACGCACTTTTGCCATCTCGGCGCAGGAAATCACCAGGGCCCAATACCGCTCCTTCCGACAGGCGGTCAAGATCGACGATGTGACAAGTAACCCTTTTTTTCGCGACTATGTCCGCACGGATGACTCGGCCCAGATTGGCGTGAGTTGGTACGAAGCGGCGCATTACTGCGATTGGCTGAGCGAACAGGAGAAGATTGCCAGGGACCAGTGGTGCTATGACCCGAAGGATGGAGTGTATGGTCCGGGAATGAAGGCAAAGGACAGATTCTGGGAACTGAAGGGTTATCGGTTGCCGACGCAGACGGAGTGGGAATTCGCCTGCCGGGCGGGGACGGTGACGGGCCGTTACTACGGGTCGACCGACCAGTTATTACCACATTATGCCTGGTTTGACGCAAACAGCGCAAACCACACATGGCCGGTCGGCATTTTGGAGCCAAACGATTTGGGGTTGTTCGACATGCTTGGGAACGTCCGGGAGCTCTGCTTTGACTCGCAAATCGTTCGCCCGGAACAAGACAAGGTTTTTGATGACACGCCGATGACCGGGCCGATCGAACGGACACCGAACCGGGTAACGCGTGGCGGGGGGTTCGGCAGCTCCTCAGGCGGACTCAGTTCCGGCCGCCGTTGCGACGGGACATCACCGGTCGCCCGCGCCAGCAACATCGGGTTCCGACCAGTCAGGACTTACCGCTAGCGACAGAATTCCGTGTGGCGTTCCGCGTGCGCTTTGACGAAGCAACGCGCGACTGAGCCTGATTCCTGCGATCCACTCGGCGTCGGCAACGGGCGAAACCGGTCCATCCCCGACCTTGGCGGCCAAGGCACGCTGAAAGACCGGGCAATTGACTGCACGATTCCGCGAGCGGTAGGATCCGCGCGCTGTCTGGCGCACGGATTGTTTCGCCAATTCAAGGAGCCCAATCGATGAAGCGGTCACTGTTGATTGCGGTCGTGGCGGTCGTTTCAACGTCAGTGGGAACCTGGCTATTTGCCCAAGCGCCCAGGGGACCAGCCGATGCTCCAGTGGCGTCGTCTTCGGAAGTCAACACGCTGCAGTAACGATTCGTGGAGCTGCAAAAGAAAAGAGCGCAGAAGATGTCGGCGCCGGCGCTGAAGCGTGAGATTGAGAAGCTCGAGCGGCAGCTCGAAATGGCCGAAGCTTGGGCCAAATTGGACGAAGCAGCTCGGCTGATCCACGAGGTCGCCGAGAAATACCCCAATACCCCGGCTGCAAACACCGCGAACGAGGCCGTTCGGGTCATCGAACAACGGCGTCAAATGCGCGAGGGCTTTCGCGAGGGCTTTGTCGCTCCGCCCACAAACTAAACCGCTCAAGCTGGGCCAGCGGGCATGCGGCCGACGACGGTTGCGCGGCGTCGAAGCCGCATTTTTATGGATCGGTTGCGCAGTGACGCTATGCGAAAGCACCAAAGTGGAAACAATCACCACGCCGCATGAACGGTCCGAACGATTCTACGACTGGGGCGATGGGCGCCCACATCGAATCAGCGAACAAGAGTGAGCGCTAATCGACCTTTCCGCCGCGCTTTCCGGGGTGAGACCGGAAACCAGCCCGCATGAGGCCAGCCGGGGCAGGCAGCAAGAGGGTTTGCTCTCTCATCGGCCTTCGAGTTTATCCAATTCGTGCTGCGCATCCCCGGCAATCGTAGTTCCTGGAGCCTCCTTGATGATCCGCTTCAGGTTGCTCTCGGCGGCCTCGCGTAAGCCCGCCTTAATCAGCGCCCGGCTGTTGGAAAGCACGCCAGAGAAGCGCTTGCGCGCGGCTGTGTCGGGATCAGCCGGCGTCGGCTCGACGGGTTTCTGTTTCAGTACCGGCTTGGCGCGGGCGGCCGTCTCTGGTATCGGCTTCGATTGCGCCCGATATTCCGCGAGTACCTTCTCACGGTCGATCACCAGTGGGCGCCAGACAAACACGGTGCGCGCTGCGCCGGTAACGGTGTCGTACCTTTTCGTGCCGTCGCTCACAATTGGCTCCTGCAAGAATAGCCTCTGACCGTCTGCGACGTCCTTGGTGGGGAACCCGTGGAGCCAAATGGTTTGATTCCACGGGCTATCGGACTCGCGAACATCGGTCGTGACGAGCATGTCCGATGGACCGACAACTTGAAGGACCTTCAGCCCTCCCCACCTGCGGAAGCTCATCACGGCGCCGGCTCTCCACTCGCTCGGTTGCACAAGTCCCGGCTCAATGACCTTTTTCCCGACTTCGAGATCCGCAAGCTCCGCCTGCACAGACTTCAAAGGCGTGACCAATGAGCTACTGCCTTCGTCGCCCACGTGGACATAGTCCTGATCTTGTGGCTTACCTCTTCCGCTCTTCGTCGCGCGAGTGCCGTGCGTCTTCTTGGACGAGGCGGTGGTGGCCGGCTGCGTTTGTCCAATTGCGCGGCGAAGCTGATCCACACGCGCATCGCGGGCCTTCAGGATCGCGTTAAGATAGTGTTGCTCGTCTTCCGTCAATTCGTTGGAACCCGTTCGCGGCGACTTGGGCGTTGCATCAGAACCGACGGGAGAAGTGTCAGCGTTCGGTTTTACCGACACGGACTGAGCCTGAGAAGCGGGCATCACGCCTGCTTTTGATTCGGCTCGAAATTCGGCGATCACCTTGTCGCGCCTGACAATAAGCGGACGTAGGACCCGCACAGTCGATTTGACGCCCACGGTGTTCGTGTAGCTCTTTGTGCCATCTGACACGAAAACCCCGCCGAGTTTAACAGGCTGGTCATCGGCAAGATCTCTGGTTGAGTAACCCTCGATCCACGCGACCCAGGACGGGGCGATGCCAGATGCCTTGCCACTGATCAGCATGTCGGACGGGCCGATCACTTGCAGCACGTGAATGTCCCCAGCGAGAAGTCCCAAAGTGTTGTGATACTGGGGATCCCAGTACCGATCGTTGGGAATCGTCGCTCCAGTTTCGACCAGTTCCAGTTCATCTTTCAGAGACTTGATCAGGGACTCGATCTCTTTGCGACTCGTGGTATTGTCCAAGTCGTAATACCGGCCGTTGCCAAGCGATACTCGTGTTGGCTCGGCGGCCCGGGATGCCGCGGTCCGCTGTTTTCTGCGCTTGAGCACCCCTTCGCAGTCTTGAATGCAATGCTGGAGGACGCCCGCCCGCCCGTCTCGCTGTTCAAGAAGCATCTTCAGATAAAGCTGCTCGTGCTCCGTCAACTTGTCGTCCACCGCCCGCGCTGTGAGGGGCAAACAAGCGATGAGAAGTGCGATCAGACCGCTTTTTCGCGGAATCATTTTCAGCATGGCTTGGCCCTAGCGGAAAGTGTTCGACCCGGACCGCATCCAGCATCCAGGGAAACGGTCTCCGACGCAAGAAAGAATCCCCTGGCTGCCCTCATCGACACGGCCTGTGTCTCGCAGCCGCGCGGGAACGGAATTCTGCGTCACGCGGTATCGGGAGCCAAACGCCAATCTGCGTACACAGTTGATGAAGATCATTAAACGGGCGGGACTGATGCCCTGGCCGCGGCTGTTCCATAACCTGCGGGCGACCCGCCAGACCGAGTTAGCGGCCCGGTTCCCAGTTCACGTCGTCGGCGAGCCGCTGGCCAACTCGAAGCTGATCGCTCAGGAGCACTATCTGCGCGTCACCGAAAGCAACTTCGCCAAAGCGCAAGAATCGTCGGCCGTCGATGCGGTGCAAAATCCGGTGCAGCAAACCGCCGGAATGCGTCGCGATGGCGCGCACGAGTCTTTGAGCGCCGACGAAAAAACCCCTGAGTTACAGGGGTCTGCGAGTGATCGCAGACCCCTGTAACTCAGGGGTCTGCGAGTGATCGCGATCACTCACGAATTGAAAAGGTGGACAGGGGCGGAATCGAACCGCCGACACCAGGATTTTCAGTCCTGTGCTCTACCAACTGAGCTACCTGTCCGGAAATGAGTTACGACAATTTGCAAAACCTCATTGATACACAATCAGGAGTCGAATTACCGTAACCGTCGGCAAAGCATAGCGACGAACGCCAGGAAATCAAACCTGAGATGCGGCGAAGTCCTCGCCAGTGGACGCCGCGAACCGCCGACACCAGGACTTTTAGTCCTGTGCTCTTCCAATCGCACCTGTCGTGACCGCCCGAAGCCCCCGGCCGAAAGCGATGACATCAAATCCAACGGCAGCGTTTCGTAAACTCGTTGCGAAATCCACCGTCTCCCCCTGGATAATGCCGCGCAGGCGCTCGGCGGCCGCTTACGTGATCTCACGGCAAAGCGGCGTTTTGTCTTCCGAGATGAGTTCTTCGGAAATCGATTGACCCTGAAAGGTGCCACTCCGCCGTAACACTCTTTCGTGTTTCAGCAACCGAACGTTTTTCGGCATGCATCGGCGGCGCGGCTCCGACGCGTCGCCCGATGTGACCAACGCAGACGCCGACGCTATCATTGCGGGTTCAGCGTACCCGGCTGCCCAGCCCAAAGTCACGAAATATCGCGACGGTACCCGACTGACATCACAGTGGGGTCGTCGCGAAACTCGGCGGACATCGAATATCGAGCAGACCCAGGAGACAGGACATGCGCTGCTGTTTCACCGGACGCCGTATTCTTCTAGCGCTGTGCGGATGGTCCCTTTGTGTGGTCACGACAATCGTTTTTGCCGTTTCCGCCACCGCCGGACAAACGGCGGTGGAAAACGGCGGCACACGAGGGGAACCAAAGCAAAGTCCAACCGTTAAGCCGACCGACACGCAGGCGAACCGAAAACTGGTCCAAGCTCATTGGGATGCAGTCAACCGAGGGGACATGGTCGCGGCCGCCGAGTTTTTCGCCGAGCATACGCGCAACCATGGTCGCCCAGTTGGGCGCGTGCGAGTGCTTGCTATCCTGAAGGACATTCAGACGACCTTTCCCGACGTCCACTTTGCGCCGATTGAGTATGTGGCCGAAGGCGAGTGGGTCGTGGTGCGGGGGATCTTCAGCGGCACGCACCGCGGTATTGGCCGGTTGCCGGTAAATGGTGGCATGCTCGTCGGCGTACAGCCGACGGGTCGGCACTTCGAGGTGCAGCACATCCACATGTTGCAGGTGAGCGGTGGTAAGATCGTTGACCACTATGCGAACCGCGACGACCTGAAAATGATGCAGCAACTCGGTCTGCTTCCGACGAGTGGCTCAACTAAGCGCTGAGGAAGGCAATGCCACACGGGCTGGCGACTCGCGAGCCGTCAGGCCATGCCTGTCGCGCGCGTCGGGTCCGAGACAACGAAGTCGGCCCCGGACGGAAGCGACAATGAGTCCCGGAAAGTCGTCGCACGCGAGACCGCCCGTCAAACGACCGAATTCTCGGACCGTCGGCGCGTTCGTGATGCCGCCGCCGGAATTGCAGCCGCGATGCGGACGCCCCATGAGCGCACTCGCCTCACTGCCGGCCTCCAAAAACCGCTGCGATCCGACCGGAATTGAGACGCACCGCTCCAGTCGGTCCAAGAGCCTGGGACGCCGGTCGCCGTGCAACGGCGCTCCAAAAATCGCGAATCTAGTCGGCATCCGTCCCGCGT
>Ga0187784_10004839_pt1 | contig 10912 bp, 6 predicted proteins | sample 1015_SJ02_MP15_2_FD_132964 | JGI IMG/M metagenome (GOLD analysis project Ga0187784, IMG submission 132964) | Tropical peat soil microbial communities from peatlands in Department of Meta, Colombia - 1015_SJ02_MP15_20_MG | ecosystem: Environmental > Terrestrial > Soil > Wetlands > Peat | place... | reverse complement strand
GTGATCGCCGATTGCACCGGCGACAATGCCGGCGACTCGGTTGGACCCACGGCCGACGGATTCGAGACCTATGGTGTAACCGGGGTGGCGCTGATCACCTTCATTCTGCTGGCGGTGAAGAATCCCACGGTGCAGGTGCAACTGCTGGTGTGGATCTTCGTCATGCGCATCATCATGTTGGTTTCCAGCTCGGGAGCGTACTTCCTGAACAGCATCATCGCGCACGCCCGCTACAGCACAGCAGACGAGATGAATTTCGAGGCGCCGCTAACTTCCCTGGTCTGGCTAACTTCGCTTGTATCGATCATTCTTACCTACATCATTTCGTACCTGGTGGTGCCGGTGATCGGGGGCGATGCCTCGCAGTGGTGGAAGCTGGCAACCATTATTTCCTGCGGCACGCTGGCTGGCGCCCTCATTCCGGAACTGGTGAAGGTGTTTACCTCAACCGAGTCGCGACACGTGCGGGAAGTGGTCACCTCGGCGGAGGAAGGCGGAGCGTCGCTGGGAATTCTTTCAGGTTTTGTGGCCGGCAACTTCTCCGGCTACTACCTGGGTTTCTCAATGGTGCTGCTGATGACCATTGGCTACACCATGGGCACTCTGGGATTGTCGGAGGCAGCCTCCATGGTAGCGGCTCCGGTGTTCGCGTTTGGGCTGGTGGCGTTCGGCTTCCTGGGCATGGGGCCGGTAACCATTGCGGTGGACTCGTACGGGCCAGTGACCGACAATGCGCAGTCGGTGTATGAGCTCTCGCTGATTGAGCAAGTGCCCAACGTTGAAGCCGAGTTGAAAAAAGATTACGGGATCACGGTGAACTTCGAACGCGCCAAGCATTTGCTGGAAGCCAACGACGGCGCCGGCAACACGTTCAAGGCAACGGCAAAACCGGTATTGATCGGCACGGCTGTGGTGGGCGCGACCACGATGATTTTCTCTATCATCATGGCGCTGACCAACGGCTTAAGTGCGAATGTGGATAAGCTATCCCTGCTGCACGCTCCGTTCCTGCTGGGGCTGATTTCCGGCGGTTCGGTGATCTACTGGTTTACCGGCGCATCGACGCAGGCGGTGAGCACCGGCGCCTATCGTGCCGTAGAGTTCATCAAACGAAACATACGCCTGGAAGGAGTAGAGAAGGCTTCGGTTTCCGACAGCAAGAAAGTGGTCGAAATTTGCACTAAGTATGCGCAGAAGGGCATGCTGAACATCTTCATTGCAGTGTTTTTCGTGACCCTGGCGTTTGCTTTTGTCGATCCGTTCTTCTTCGTCGGGTACCTGATCTCGATCGCCGTCTTTGGTTTGTATCAAGCCATCTTCATGGCCAATGCAGGCGCGGCTTGGGACAACGCAAAGAAAGTGGTCGAAGTGGAGTTGAAGCAGAAAGGCACTGAGCTGCACGCGGCTACGGTGATCGGAGACACGGTGGGCGATCCGTTCAAGGATACATCTTCCGTGGCCATGAACCCGGTAATCAAGTTCACCACGCTGTTCGGTTTGCTGGCGGTAGAACTGGCGGTAAGCCTGACCCGAACCAACTCGAGGCTGACGCACCTGCTGGCCATCGCGTTCTTCGCAATCTCATTCACCTTCGTGTACCGCTCCTTCTACGGCATGAGAATCAAGAGCGGAAAAGAAGCAGCGTAATTGCCGAGAAGAAAACTGAAAAAGCCATCCGGCAAGCGTCGGATGGTTTTTTCTTTCTGCCTTTGCTTGTAATAGCTTAAACCCTGCCCTTCGCTTAGAAAACGAACTTTGCGCCCAGCTGGACTAGCCGCGGCGGACTGGCGCTGATGACTCGGCCAAACGTGGGGCTGCTGATATTGCCATCGACAGACTGCGGTCCGAAAAACTGGGCGTGGTTGAAAACGTTGAACCCCTCGAGCCGGAACTGCAGCGATTTCGACTCCGTGAAGGGCACAGTTTTCTCCAGTGCCATGTCGAAGTTATTGATCCCGGGGCCGTAGAAGAACCGGCGCCGAGCTGTCCCTATCTCCCCTAGCTGGGGCAGCGTGAACAGGGTGGTGTTGAACGCCGGCCTTCCGTTGCGCGGATTTCTGTTCACTGACAACGCACCCGGAGTGTAGTCAGGCGTGTCGACGCCGTTGTTGTTGATGCCGTTTGGAATCGTGCCGAGCAAAGAAGTGTCTTGGTTATTGAACAGGGTGACCGGGAAACCCGTGCTGAAACGGGTGATGCCGGACATCACCCAGCCGCGCATTAGCTTTTCATGTCCCTGAACCAGCCGGGCAAATGGGAGTTCGTACCGATAGCTGACCACAAAGTTGTGCGTCATGTCGAACGCGGAGAGGGCGCGATTCAGACTGGGGCCAATCTTCTCGCCGGAAGCCATCGTCGCGAACGGATAAACGGGCTCCGCCAGGCTCGAGGATTGGTCGAGCGACTTGCTGTAAGTGTAGCCGACAAGGAACTCCAACGGACCACTGTTGTGGCGGAGATTAACCGTCAGGGCGTTGTAGTTCGAGTTGCCGATGGTCTGCTGGAACGTCACAGCATCAAACTGGGAACTGAAAGGGCCTCGCACACCAGTCTCGCTGAACGGTCCGCAGCCCGGCGTCCGCAGGCAAAGTGACGGGTTGCCGGGGTTTGCCGATTGGAGAACTAGAAGATGATGCGCCTGACTGCCCACAAACCCAACATTGACCAGCGTGTTGGCCGCAATCTGGCGCTCTACGGAAAGCGTGTAGCTCTCCGTGTATGGCGACACGTTGCGGGGGAAAAATGCCGGAACGCCAGTGATCGGAATGTAGTTTGACCAGTCGACGGTATTGTTGGGATTGCTGGCCGAAGCGCCGTAGGCCGGAATGGGCGAGGGGAACGGCTGGGGCAGCGTTTTGCCGGTCGCGGCGGCGACGAAAGGTGTAGCGAACAAGGGAGGTCCGAGCGTGCTGCTGTCATAGTCATAACCATACGGCGGATTGGCGCTCATGATTCCCGCTGACAGGCCTTCGAAAGCTGTGTAGAAAACGCCGTACCCGGCACGTATGCTGGATTTTCCGGACTCACCAAAAATCTTGCTCAACAGTCCATGCTTGAAATCTGGCGAGTAGGCCAAGCCCAGCCGTGGCGCCAGATTCGTGTACTTGGTGGGAGCTAACGTTCGGGGAATTCCGCGATCTCCAGGAAAAACCAACCCCTCTGGGGCGTCAGGATAGACCGCCGACTGTTGGCCAAGAACCAGCGTTTGAATCTGGTTGTACTTCTCGTACCACGGCGGAAGGACATCCCAGCGCAAGCCATAATTCAAGGTCAGATTGTGTTTGGCCTGCCAACTGTCTTCTACGTACAAGCCGATGTACTTATTTCGCAGATAGAAGCTGTTGGAATCACCTTGCCGGTAGTAGCTTGCCACGCCCAGCAGAAAGTCGGCAAAGTCCGATCCTGTTTCCGTGCCTTCGAACTGGAAGGACCCGTTGAAGACGGCGTCTGGGTTGACGTTGATCTGGTCAAAATGAATTCCGCCGCCAATCGCGATGGTGTGCCTGCCGAGCGTGCGCGAAACATCGTCCGAGAGCTGATAGGTGTTGTTAATCTGAGTCTCCCCGGTAACATTCACGCCGAAGGTGAAGTCGTTGAACACGACGTTTTCGATGCCCTCGATCTGGGGAGCCAGGGGAACGATGCCGAAAGTGCCGGGGCCCTCGACAAATCCCTGAGAGGCTAGGCTGGGGCCGACGCCGCCCACCGGGTGACCTACATTATTGGCGAATCTCATGTAGCTTGCATGAAGGCTGTTGAGCAGGTGCTGGCCGATGCTCTTCGTCAGACCAAGGCTGAACAGCTGTGCCCGGCCCAGGGAAATCGCATTGAAGCCGGGAACATTGGCGCCGCCTTGCCCGGTGGGATAGGGGTTATCGAGGGAGAAATCATCGAGGGTGTAATATGCGGACGCTGCCCCCCAGTGCGTGTTGTCATCCAGCCGCACCGAGCCTTTGTCGTCGCGAACCGCCTCGTTCGCTGCGGAAGTGGAAAATCCGTTTGCGCCCTGATTGGGCTGGGGAATGTACTGCAGCAGATGCCTGGCGGGATCCGACCAGGCTTTTTGCGGAATGAGGGCGTGCGGAAAGACGCACACTGACGAGTCAACGCAGCCCGGTGTGTAGTACGCCTCGCCAGGAGCAACCGCATAGCCCAGCTTTTGCGACAGCAGATTCGCCCAATAGGCTCCGTTCACGTGTCCTGTCAGCGAACCGGCGAGATCGGAAAAGTCTCCGCTTCGATCCTGCAGAGATGGAACCGCGATGAGCCCGGTCTCGATGCCCTCGGTCATGCGTGTGCCCTGGTAGTCGAGGAAGAAGAAAGCTTTGTCTTTGCGGATCGGTCCGCCCAGCGTGCCTCCGAACTGATTGCGGTCGAATCTGGCCCGGTCGGGAGAAAAGTAATTCTGCGCATCTAGGCTGGTGTTCCGCAGAAATTCAAAAGCGCTCCCGTGGAACCGGTTAGCGCCCGATTTGGTGACCACGATCACCTGCCCTCCGCTGTAATTACCGTACTGGGCATCAACGTTGTTGGTGAGGACCTGAAATTCCTGTATCGAATCAAGGTTGGGTACGATGGCTGTGCCCATGTTGAAGGCTTCCTGGATCGTAGCGCCATTGAGGAGGAAACCGTTGGTGGTCTCGCGCTGACCACTGACTGACAGATTTCCGGGGTCCAAGTCGCCGGATGGGGGCGTGCTGGCCGCCCCGGACATTACGACTGCATTGGATTGTTGCGAACTGGCGGGAGCCACGCCCGCCTGAATGGCAAGCAGGTTGGTGAAACTCCGGCCGTTGAGGGGAATGTTTTGCATGGTCTTGGCAGCAATGGTCTCGCCCAGTTGGGTGGATGACAGGTCAACTTGCAGGCTGTCGGCGGAAACCTCAATGGTAGTGTTATCGGAATTCAGGGTCAACTGAATGTCAACCCTGAGTTGAGCTGCCGCATCGAGCGTGAGGCCTGTTTGCCGGTATGATCTGAATCCCGGGGCTTCGACCTGGATTTCGTACTGCCCGGGAGTTAACGACAAGCTGAAGAAACCATCATCGCCGGTCACGCAATTCCGCCGCTCACTGCCATGAGAGTTATGAAGTGTGACCGCGGCCCCGGCAATCACAGCTCCGCTGGGATCCAGCACCGTGCCAGAGATGCTGGCGGAAGTCTGTGCCGCGCCAAGCGAAGACGCAAGCAGGAGAAGCCCACCCCCGGAAAACAAGCGGGCGAGGCCGCCACCCGGCGAGGGATGGAAAAGGCTGGCGAGCCGGCTCATCTTTTGCTTCCCGCCTCGCTTGCGGCTCCAGTCGCAGATCGCGCTGAAAATGAATATCATTTTCATTTTCATAATCACTCATCCCCCCGGGCTCCTTCTGTGACGCAAATCACAGCATTTTGTGCGGTCGATGGCCGCTGCTGTCCGCCGTCCGCTAGCCCATCGTCGACGCAAGCCGACCTCCCCGGTTGCGCCCGTCCGACACCGGGTCCTTAGTAAAAGAGCATTACCTGGAAGAACCGGGAATTCTCGAGGGGCAGTACTTTTCGATCTTCGGGACGCAACTACAATCGCTGCTCCGTCAAGAATGCTCCCACAGCAGATCAGGTACATATATGCAACTCGGTTGCAACTAATGACCACTGCTTCATGCTAGCCCGCGGGCTCTCTGCGATCAAGCTGACGGCGCCTTTTTTGTTGCAGAACTGTTGCAACCAGCTGCAACACGGGGAAGGAGACCTTTTAGGTTTTCGATGAGGAGCGGCACGACGCGCAGTATCCGCCGATTTCCAGCCGGCTCAGCAGAATGTGAAAGCGGCATTCGCGCTGAATTTGTCCCTTGAGCCGGTCGAACAGGTCGCTTTCGAACTCCATGATCTTGCCGCAACGGAGGCAAGCCATGTGGATGTGATCACGCTGCGGGCGTCTTTCATAGTAATGCTTTTCCCCCTCCATGTGCATGAGGTCGAGCTCGTCGATCAGCCCGTGCCGCTTTAGCAAGCTGAGGGTCCGATAGACTGTGACACGGTCAACGCGGGGATCGATTCGGCGCGCCCGCCGCAGAAGCTGGCTGGCGTCCAGGTGCTGTTTGGCCGTCTCCACTACGCTCAAGATGGTGCGGCGCTGACGGGTCATGCGCAGCCCGCGCGACATCAGTTCTGCTTGTAGGCGTCCGGGGGCTTCGGTTTGTGGAAACGGCATCGGGCTGCTCGACAGTTGATATTTGGTTGCAAGTATAGCAGATGAGACTTCCCGAAGGACTGCGCAGGTCCAGCACGGGCAAAATGCTCGTGCCCACATCAGCCCTTTACTGGCCTTTCATTTTTTCCTTCACGCTGTGGGCGAGTTTTTCGATCTGATCCGCCTTCTTGATGACGTCCAAAGAGAGGGTGTTTTCGTTCGACTTTTCCACGTACTCCTTCAGTTCTGTGGCCAGTTTCAGCAGACTATCGGTGTCGCGTTTCAATTGCTCCCAGCGCTCTTTGTTGGCCCGCTTGGCCATGTCTTTTTCCATGCGTGCGCGGGTGTCGTCTTCGGGCGAGGCTTGATGTTGATGCATCTGTGAGGGGTTCGGCGGTGGTTGTGGTGGCGGTTCCGCTTGGCCGAGCGCGACCGCTAAAGGGACGAAGAGCACTAGGGGAAGTGTGGCAAGGATCAGCAATTTCGATAGCACGAGAACCTCTTGAGCATTATGGATAGCTGGATTATACGTGGCGTCGAAGGCGTCTGGAGGCTTGCAGATCCCTCGCCCGATCAGCAGCACGGGACTGTAACAGAACATGCCGGTTTTGCCGGGAACGCTGATCCGGGTTTGCTGGAACCCGATGCAACACGGTAATGCCGCTGCGCTCTGCCGATTTGCAGCGGGGCACTCCGGGCGCCGTCGGAGACGGCACCCAGAGAGCACAGATTGGTTCAGGCCGCGGCCTGGTTCTCGGAGGCTTTTGCCAAGAAGTTCACCAGTTCCGTATTCACTTCGTCCGCGTGGGTCCAATTCACGGCATGTGGTCCGTCTTTCACGACGTGCAGGCGCGCTCCTTTCACTAACTGTGCGGTTCTTTGTCCGGACGCAGCCAAAGGCACAATGCGATCGGCATCGCCGTGGATGACCAGAGTGGGAACATCGACGCGAGCCAAGTCGTTGCGGAAATCTTCATGCCAGGTGGGCACGCATGCCAGGCTGGCCGTGGCCGAAGCGAAGGTGGCAACGTTCCAGCTCGCCTGTACCGCCTGCTCGCTGATGCGCTTTCCCAGCAAGACATCCGTGTTGTAGAAATTTTTGAAAAACTCTGTGAAGAACGCGTAGCGGTCGGCGGCCACGGTTTTCTGGATGCCTTCGAACACGCTCCCTTCCACGCCCTCCGGGTTGTCCGCCGTTTTCAACAGAAAGGGCGGGACCGATGAGATGAATACGGCTTTGGTTACACCTTTCGAACCATGTTTTCCGATGTAGCGCGCCACTTCGCCGCCCCCCATGGAAAAGCCAACCAGCGCGAAGTTGCGGAGTTTGAGATGAGTTATGAGTTTGTGCAGATCCTCGGCGAAAGTGTCGTAGTGATAGCCAGTAGTTGGCTGGCTGGACTTTCCGAATCCTCGGCGGTCGTAGGTGATGACGCGGTGACCCGCAGCCAGGAGCGCCGGAATCTGCTTTTCCCAGGAAGCGCCGCTCAGCGGATACCCGTGGATCAGCACAACCGGATCGCCCGAGCCATGGTCCTCGTAGTAGAGATCGATATTGCCCGAATTTTCCTTCCCCACAGTCACGTGTGGCATTGAGGTTTTCCTTTTTGCACATGCGGCTAGCGCGTGCGTGAATTGAAGGTTGGTTCTGTCCCCGCTTGTAGATGTGCCTGGGGCAGGCGGCGATTCAAAACCACGGCTACCAGTGCTGTGGGGGCATGCTCACTGCTCCACCGCAGCCAGGACATAGTCGGTCAGCAGCTTCTCGGTCTGCTCGTGCATGCCGTGAGTATTGTAGTTTGTGCTCGTAATTACCGTCACCAGATCCAGTGTGGGAACCACAACCACCTTATTCCCGCCGTTGCCAGACATGAAGAAGGCCGGATAAGTCTTGCCGCCGGACTTGAACGACTTCAACCACCAGAGATATCCGTACTCGGTGGCTTCGTCGATGCGGGCATGCGGCCGGGTCGAATCTCGCACCCACTGCTCGCCCACGATTCGGCGTCCCAGCCACTGGCCGCGGTTCAAGTAGAGCTGGCCTACTTTCAGCAAGTCGCGGCTGCTGAGCCGCAACCCGCCTCCGGTTTGAGGAATATTCAGAGGCGAGTAGACCCATTGGAGATTGCTGATCCCGAGGGGCTCGAACAACTTGTTCTGGGCGTAACGGTCGGTGCGCATGCCGGTGGCTTTTTCCAGAATCTCGCTTAGGACGAAAACGCCGCCGGTGCAATAGCTGAAAAAACGGCCATAGGGCGGAGGTTCCACCTGCTCGCCCACATGCATGCGCCCGCGAATGGGCAAATCCAGGATGAACTGCGCCCAGTCTTCCACCAGGTACATGCGCTCTTCGTTGCCGCGGGAAGCATCGTTCCAATCATCGCATTCAAGCGGCGAGCTCATGGTCAGAAAGTCCTCCACGGTGATGGCCGCCTTGCGCGGGTCGCGATTCTCCATCCGCCGAGCGCGGTCTGGCAGGAGCTCGGGCACTTTGGCATCAACGCCGCTCAGCTTCCCTTCCCCAATTGCAATGCCAACCAGCACATCGGTGATGCTCTTGGTTGCCGAGCGTGTATCGCGCAAGGTGTTCGCATCTCCGTCGACGTAATCCTCGAATACGAGTCTGCCGTGGCGGGCGATCAGAACACTGCCAATTTTCTTGAACTGGTCGGAGCGAACCGCAGCGCTTAAGGCGCGCAGCTTTGCCTCCGAGAAGCCGCTCTCGACCGGGGATGCTGTTGCCCATCCATCCTCTATTTGCGCCAAAGCTGCCGCAGAGCAGAGGGCCAGCGACATTGCGAACCAGAATCGAATAGCGGGTAACACAGGTATGCCCTGCGGATTAGACGCCAGGCGACGAAATCGGTAATCAGGCAGTGGGCGCGGCTGGTTCAGTAACGCCGGTATTGACCAAGTCTTTCAGCTCTTTGCTGGGCTTAAAGAAAGGAATTTTCTTCGCCGGCACCTCCACACGGTCGCCGGTCTTGGGATTGCGGCCGACGCGCGGCTTGCGTTGGCGGGTGCGGAAGCTGCCGAAGCCGCGGATCTCGATCTTGTCGCCCACCCGCAAGGAGCGCACAATACTGTCAAAGATTGTCTCCACAATCACTTCGCTGTCTTTGCGGGTCAGCTCCGCCAGTTGTGAGACTTCCTCGATCAGGTCCGCCTTTGTCATCGCCGCTGCTCCGTTAGGTATTGTGGCCCGGTGGCACCGAGCTGCGCCGCCACCTTGGGGATACAGATAACCTTCTCAAATAACAGGGGTTGTGCGCAAGTGGCATTTTTTGGACAGGGCGCTGCAAGCATCCGTTCCGGCATGCCGCCGAAAACGGCGGGTGGCTGCGGTCAAACAGCCTGCCTGAGGTGAACCGCCGCAACCATCAGGTCTTTTGTGCCAATCGCAGGCTTGGGTTGCACAACGGTTTTCCCGCTGAGCCCATTCAGCAACGGAAGGACAGCGCCATCCTCTGGATTTACCTTTTTCGGGAATCGCGCCGATCATAGCCAACCGATTGTATGGAAAGGGGTTTCGCAGCCCTCGGATTTTTCAACAGTGGACAGAGCCGTTAGCCTCCTTGACGAAAGTCAATCAGGAGTGTAAAGCTAACCGAAATCAGCAGCCGACCCTCCCCCACAGCGCTCCCGCTCAGGGGGGATGTCTCTGCACGAACCCACAACGACGGAGGGACTCGCATGCCAGCCAAACCAACCTTGGTTTTGAGAGCCGGTGCTCTGGCCGTGCTTGCGGCCGCGCTGATGGCCATAAGCCCGGCCTGGGCGTCGTCCGAGCAGGTACTATACAGCTTCAGCGACGACGGAACGGACGGATTTACGCCCTATTCCAGCCTGATTTTCGATGCCTCTGGCAACCTGTATGGTACAACAGTGCTGGGTGGAACATATGGCTGTGGTACGGTTTTTGAACTCTCCCCTGACGGCCAGAGCTGGACGGAGACGGTGATCTACAGCTTCCAAAACAACGGCGAAGACGGTTGTGAGCCATACGCGGGCTTGATTTTTGATCAAGCGGGGAACCTGTATGGCACAACCTATGGGGGAGGCAACGCTGGGCAGGGCACGGTATTCGAGTTATTGCCTTCCGGCAACGGACAGTGGCGAGAGAAGTTGCTACAGCGATTTGCCGGGTCGCGCGGCGCCTATCCGGCTGCGGGCCTCACTTTTGATTCATCCGGGAATCTGTATGGCACCACAGTCGAGGGAGGAACCGGCAGTAGCTGTACCGCCGGCTGTGGCGCCGTCTTCGAATTGACCCCGACTGCCAAGGGTGGGTGGAACGAGACCGTGCTGCACAGCTTCTTAGGCGCCAACGGTGATGGAGCATGGCCTTTTTCCCGGGTAATCCTCGATGCGTCCGGGAACGTGTACGGCACAACGTTCGCAGGGGGAGAAAGTTCCGGCGGGACCGTTTTTGAGCTGAGCCCGGGTAGCGGCGGTCAGTGGAGTGAGACGGTACTATACAGCTTCAATCACAACGACAAAGATGCTGCCGCCCCTATGGCCAGCGTGATTTTTGACGCCGCTGGCAACCTATATGGTACAACAACGTCCGGCGGGAGATTTCAACAGGGAACAGCGTTCGAGCTTTCGCCGGGAACGGGCGGCTGGAATGAAACCATACTGCACAACTTCAACAATAATGGCAAGGACGGCTCCCAACCTTACGACGGTCTAATCTTCAGCCCGGCGGGAAGACTGTATGGCACGACCTTTTCAGGCGGCTCC
>Ga0187784_10004838_pt1 | contig 10912 bp, 6 predicted proteins | sample 1015_SJ02_MP15_2_FD_132964 | JGI IMG/M metagenome (GOLD analysis project Ga0187784, IMG submission 132964) | Tropical peat soil microbial communities from peatlands in Department of Meta, Colombia - 1015_SJ02_MP15_20_MG | ecosystem: Environmental > Terrestrial > Soil > Wetlands > Peat | place... | reverse complement strand
ATGTTGTGCTTGGCGCGGTCGTACTTGCCTTCGTTAACGCCGAGTACGATGGTGACGTCCTCGTTCTTCGCCGGCGCGGAGATGATCACTTTCTTCACCGGCCCGCGCAGATGCTTCTTGGCTTCATTGGCGTCGGTGAACTTTCCGGTCGACTCGATCACGACCTGCGCGCCCACCGACTCCCAGGGCAGGACTGCAGGGTCTTTTTCCTTGAAAACCTTGATGGCTTTTCCGTCCACCGTAATGCTGTCGGCGCCGGCAGAGATCTGGTTGGGCAGGTTGCCGAGAATCGAATCGTACTTCAGAAGATGGGCCAGGGTTTTAGGATCGGTGAGATCGTTCACTGCTACGAATTCGAGGTTCGGATCTTTGAGCGAGGCGCGCAACACGTTGCGGCCGATGCGCCCGAAGCCGTTGATACCAACTTTGATTGCCATGGTTCCTCCGTGGATTTATGAGGGCATAATCAGGTTTGGTTGAAGGTTGAGTCACAAACAGATGATGTTAGCAGGGAAGCGAAGCAACGTAAATGACAGCACACCTTCGTCCTTTCCCGAAACGGCGCAGCTTGGCCACTCGGGGTTACAGTCGGCGGCCAACATAATCATGGCGAGTGCTATCGTCTCAGGGGATGGCGTCGCATTTTCGGCCAGGCAATTTGAAATCACCTAATTTCCTTGGGGTTGAGTCGGCCAGGCAGATATGCTTCCATCCTGCCAGCCGAGTAAGATTGACAGTCAGGAGACGGAGTCGATCTGCATGCGCCGCTTCCGACCATTGCCCAAACCCCTCCTTACGGCACTGGCTGCCGTGTTTGCTGTCGCGTCCGTTCTCTATGCCGGATTGTGGACCCTGTACGGCAGCCGCGAGACTCCGGTCGAGTTGGGCTTCGACAACAAGTACATCCCCAACTCGCACTGCCAACTCATCCAGAGCGTTCGACCAAACAGCCCGGCTGAGCGAGCCGGCCTGAAGCCCGACGATTGCATCATTGCTTTGGACGGCGCTCCGATCAGGAGCGAGGACACAATCGCTCGCGTCTGGTTGCGGCACCAGCCTGGGGATTCCATCGAGCTGACGGTCCGCCGTCCCGGAATTTCATCTCCCGTCCTCCTTCACGCCACTTTTCGGTCCAGTGAAGCGGGTGCGGCCGAGGCCGGCGTCGTGCGCAGTGTCGGTGCGCAGATCATGCGCATGTATCCATTCGTTTTCCTGACAGTGGGGTTGGCGGTTTTGTTTCTCCGCGCGGAGGATCCGAACGCCTGGCTCCTGGCTCTCATGTTTGCCGGATTCACCACGATACCGGGCTTCAACAATTCGTTTCTCACCGTGCCTGACTTTCTCCAGCCTGTGGCAGCGGCTTACCGCGCAATCTTTGGCAGTATGTTCCCGGCCTTCTTCTATTTCTTCTTCGCTGTGTTTCCCGCACGGTCCCCAATTGATCGTCGTCTCCCCTGGCTGAAGTGGGCTGGGCTGCTGGTCAGTGCAGTCTTGGCTCTTCGCGATTTTCACTGGGGGGACACCAAAGGGCTGGTAATCCCTGCATGGCTGGCCACTCCAAGGGCGGGCCACGTCATCTCGTCTTCTCATTACGCACTCATCCTGTTAGGCCTCATTGCCCTCATCTGTAACGCTGTCGTGGTGACTTCCTCCGAAGCGCGCCGCAAGATTCGAGTCATTCTGTGGGGAACGTTGGTCGGAGTCCTGCCTGCTGCCGTCGCATTCTTCGCATCTGAATTCTTCAATTTTCACATCGGCGTCGTGCTAAGTCTCGTCCTCGTCCTTCTCCTTTGGCAGTTTCCTCTGTCCTTTGCCTATGCGGTGGTGAAGCATCGCGTGCTGGAAATTCCCGCATTGCTTCGCCGGAGCGCGCGTTACCTTTTGGTGCAGCGCGGGTTCGTAGTCTTGCTCATTTCATTCAGCGTTGGCATGACCATTGTGTTCGCCTTGTTTTTTGCCCGTTATTTGCAATCCCTCACGGCGGCTGCGGTTCCCGGCGGCATAGCCTTGGGAGCTGTGTTCGGCTCGGCCCTGCTATGGACGGGTGCATGGGTTCACAAGGACGTCGGTCAACGGATTGACCGCGCATTTTTTCGCAATGCTTACGATGCGCGCCTGGTTCTGGAAAACTTGCTGGAGAAGACCAGGATTGCGACCGACCGGAAAGAACTCGCTGGCTTGCTCCAGCATCAGCTGAAACAAGCATTGCAACCTAGTTCGATCGTGGTCTATCTCGAAACCCGCGACGGTCAACTCCGCGTTGCCGCCGGTGACGTCCCGAACGGATCAGAAATGATTTCTCCGGCTGACGCGGCTCTTCAGGAACTCGCCAAATCCGGCAAGCCGGATGATATTTCCACGAGCACTGCTAAAGGACCGACGCTGCCGGCCTCTCTTCTTGCGCTTGCGCCCGATTGCCTGGTTCCTGTTCCCGGCCGCGACGAGCGGTTGGTTGGCCTTATCGTCCTGGGGCCGGGTTTGTCAGAAGAGCCCTATTCCAGTGAAGACAAGCGCCTGCTGGCATTGATCGCGAGCCAGGCGGGAGTTGCGCTGGAGAGCATCCTGCTCGGCGAAAAGATTGCCGAGCGACTCGAAGCCGAACGCCGCGCCACCCAGGAAATGGAGTTTGCCCGCCAGGTACAGTCGAGGCTTTTCCCGCAGACACTTCCCAGGATGAAGACGCTCGACTACATCGGCGGTTGCGTCGCGGCACGAAAAGTGGGCGGCGATTATTACGATTTTCTCGAGCTTCGTCCCGGGCGCCTGGGGATGGTCATGGCGGACATTGCCGGCAAAGGAGTGCCGGGCGCACTGTTGATGGCCAATTTACAAGCCAATCTGCGCAGCCAGTATGCGATGGCCGTTGATGACCTGCCGCGATTACTCGCGTCGGTAAACCGCTTGTTTTTCCAGAGCACCGACCAAAGCAGCTATGCGACGCTCTTCTTCGCCGACTACGATGACACAAGCCGCGTGCTTCGCTACGCGAATTGTGGCCACCTTCCCGCTCTCCTTCTCCATCCCGGCAGGGCCTCGGAGCAAATCAATCCAGAAACATCCGCTCTACAGCGGCTGTCTTCCACTTGCACAGTGTTGGGACTCTTCGAGGAATGGCAGGCTCAGATCGCCGGGGTGAAGTTTGTCCCTGGAGACACGCTCGTGCTCTACACAGATGGAATCACCGAGGCCGTCAACGGGGAAGGAGAAGAATTCGGCGAGGGCCGCTTAGTCAATGCGCTTCTGAGCCACGGGCACCTTCCTGTGGCGCAGCTTCTGCAGTGCATTCTTGATCAACTGGGACAGTTCAGCCGAGGCGAACAGCAGGATGACATCACCGTGGTAATTGCGCGCTGCCTGCCGTAGTCGGCAAACTGGATTACTCGCGATAGGGCTTCGGGACCAGCCGCAAAACCAGAAGGTAATACAGCTTAAATCAGCGAGCATCTTCTTTTGTCCTTGTCGTTTCCTCCACCAAAACCGAGTGTGCCTGATGACAAACGAACCCGGGTAAGCGCCCAACGTTCCTTTCAAAGTGCTTCCCTGGCTGGGATTTGAGGCGTGCCGGCGCCATTCTGTGACCACAGTCACAATCCCCAGCGACCATTGTCACTGTTCAAAAACGACGCTCGTCCTTAAATGGAACAGCGGACAAAACGGTGCCGAGCCGCACCTGGACCCGCAAGATCTCCCCATAGAGAGGGTGGCAATGATCAACGACGACGTAGTGAAGTGCCCGCTGTGCGGCGGATTCACCCACATCGAAAAATCTGACCTGCTGGCCGCTTTGAAGAACCCGCGCCTGCGCGAGCAGGTGGAGAGCTATGTTGCCGAACTGCTGAAATCTCCGGTAGAGGAGCTGGCTTCGGTCGGCACGCCTCAGGCGGGCCGCGACTTCCAGAAGGATGTTCATAAATGGAATCCTTGCGTGCCCATGTGGAAAAGAAGTCCGAAGGAATAGGTTTTGAAGTTCCAAGGTTTCAGAGTTTCAACAAACTTTGAAAGCCTTGCCACTTTACAACCCTGAAACGTTGAAAACCTTGGAACACCTCGAGAAAGAAGGGGTACATCGATGAAAGTGAAAAAGATCCTGATTCTGGGTGCAGCGGGAAGAGACTTCCACAACTTTAACGTAGTGTTTCGCGGGAACGCCGACTACAGCGTCGTGGGGTTTACGGCAACTCAGATTCCCGGCATCGCCAACCGGCGCTATCCCACCGAATTGGCCGGTCCATTGTATCCGGCGGGCATTCCCATTTTCGAAGAGAAGGATTTGGAGCATTTGGTCGAAGAGCACGAAGTGGACGCAGTGGTCTTCTCCTACAGCGACATTTCGCACCAGAACCTGATGCATCTGGCTTCGCGCGTGGTCGCGACCGGGGCCGATTTCTGGCTTCTCGGCGCAGAACGCACGCAACTGAAAGCCAGCGTGCCCGTGGTCTCGGTCTGCGCCGTTCGCACCGGCTGCGGCAAGAGCCCCATCGGACGCCTGGTGACCTCGGAACTGCGGCGCGAGGGATGGAAGCCCGTCGTGGTGCGTCATCCTATGCCCTACGGCGATCTGGCGGCGCAGGCGGTGCAGCGCTTCGCGGTCATGGACGATCTCGACAAGCAGCAATGCACTATCGAAGAACGCGAGGAGTACGAGCCGCATCTGCGCGAAGGCCGCGTCGTTTACGCCGGTGTGGACTACGGCCGGATCCTGCGCCAGGCCGAGCAAGAGGCTGACATCATTCTCTGGGATGGCGGCAACAACGATACCCCCTTCTACGTCTCAGATCTGGAAATCGTCGTCGTGGATCCACATCGCCCCGGCCATGAACTGGCCTATTATCCCGGCGAAGTCAATCTGCGCCGCGCCGATGTCGTGGTCATCAACAAGGTAGATACCGCGGCTCCGCAGGACGTCGAAACCGTCCGCAAGAACGTACGCGCCAGCAACAGCAAAGCGAAAGTTGTCGAGACCGCCTGCCGCGTTGCGGTCTCCGCGCCGGAACTGGTGAAAGGACGAAGCGTGCTGGTCGTCGAGGACGGTCCCACGCTCACTCACGGCGAAATGCCCTACGGGGCGGGAGTGGTTGCTGCACGGCAATGCGGGGCTGCGGGACTGGTCGATCCCCGGCCTTACGCAGTGGGCTCGATTCGCGGAACTTACGAGCACTATCCGCATCTCACCAGCCTCCTGCCGGCCATGGGCTACAGCGCCATCCAGCGCCACGAACTGGAAGAAACCATCAACCGCGTGCCCTGCGATCTGGTGCTGGTCGCGACGCCCATCGACCTCGGTCACCTGATCAAGCTGAATAAGCCCAGCCTGCGCGTGACTTACGAAGTCGAAGATTTGACCCATCCCGGGCTGGCCGAAATTCTGGCGCGCTTTACCCGGGAACGGGCCGGAGTGGGGGTCTAGGCAACGACTCGATACTCACGACCGCTGGTGATTGGAATCACTGTCGGGCAAGGAGTCCAGGAGTATACCGATGAGTGTGGGATCTCTCTAGCGGCTGCTTCTGCCGCCAGGAGGTAAACCATGCCCGCAACCCTGCAGGTCGCCCGCATCTCCCTGAAGAACATCCTTTTTCCCACTGACTTTTCTCCAGCCTCCAGCGCTGCGTTGCCCTTCGCGCTGGCTCTCGCGCGACTCTATGGCGCAACGATTCTATTGACTCATGTAGTGGCCTCGGAGCCGTATCGGCAAGTCGTCACGGGCCGCTTGCCGGCTCAGGATGATCGCGCCTTGCAGGATGCGCAGAGGAAGTTGGACCAATGGACAAAAGATCCTTCCCTCGCGGATACGCCTCGCAGGATGCTGCTCGAGCGAGGTGATCTGGCGCGAGTGATTCCGGAAATGATTCACGAGCAGCAGGTGGACCTGGTCGTCCTGGGAACCCACGGTCGCCGCGGAGTCAGCAAACTGGTGCTGGGTTCCAGCGCCGAAAAGATTTACCGCTCCGCACCCTGCCCGGTGCTGACGGTCGGCCCAAAAGTCCACGCAGGAGATTGGAGGCTTGGCCGCATCCTCTGTCCGGTCGATGTGGCTGAAGATCCCGAACCGTCTCTGCAGTATGCATTATCGCTGGCGGAAGAAAACCAGGCCGAGTTCATCGTGTTGCAGGCGGTTCCGCTGGTTCCGTGGCAGCATCGCGCCAGCGTCGAGGTGCAGATGCGCGAGCAACTGGTGCGCCTGATTCCACCGTCGGCGAAGGACTGGTGCACGCCACAGTTTCTGGTTCGATGGGAGCATCCTGGGGAGGCGATCCTGTCCGCCGCGGCCGAGTGGGAACCCGATCTGATCGTCATGGGCGTGCGCCGCGCGCGTGCGGCCACGCTTTCCGCACACCTGCCCTGGCCGGTGGCTTCCGAGGTAGTGAGCCGGGCGCGGTGTCCGGTGCTCACGGTGCGAGTTTAGGTTTGCCGCGCAGTTGCTGATTCGAGTTTTCCAGCAGCCTGCGCAAGAAAATTACGGAGGAAATCATGCTAGTCAGCAAGCAACAGGCCCTTGATTATCACAATGGGCCACATCCTGGGAAAATTGAAATCACACCTACTAAACCCTGCCGCACCCAGCGCGATCTGAGTATGGCGTACACGCCAGGCGTAGCTCAGCCTTGTCTGGCAATCGAAAAAAATCCGCACGATGCGTTCAAGTACACCGGCCGCGGCAACCTGGTCGCGGTGGTGACTAACGGCACCGCCGTGCTCGGCCTCGGTGACATCGGCGCCATCGCTGGAAAGCCCGTCATGGAAGGCAAAGCGGTCCTCTTCAAACGTTTCGCCGACGTAAATGTCTTCGACATCGAAATCAACACCCATGACCCCGAAGACATCATCAAGGTCTGCCAGTTGCTCGAGCCGACCTTCGGCGGGATCAACCTGGAAGACATTAAGGCTCCGGACTGCTTCCACATTGAAGAGACGCTGCGCAAAACCATGAAAATTCCTGTCTTCCACGACGATCAGCACGGCACGGCGATCATCTCGGGAGCGGCACTGCTGAATGCTCTGGAAGTGGTCGGCAAAGATATCAGCAAGGTGCGGATCGTATTTAATGGAGCCGGAGCGGCCGGCATTGCCACCGCTGAGCACTATGTCCGCCTGGGGGTGAAGCACGAAAACATCATTCTGTGCGATACCAAGGGCGTCGTGTACAAAGGGCGCAAAGAGGGCATGAATCCATATAAAGACCGCTTTGCACAAGACACAAAACTGCGCACGCTGGCTGAAGCCATGGTTGGCGCCGACCTCTTCGTCGGGCTTTCGGTGAAGGACGCGATCAATCAGGAGATGGTGCGCTCGATGGCGCCCAACCCGATCGTTTTCGCGATGGCGAACCCCGATCCGGAAATTACTTACGAAGATGCCACGGCCTGCCGCAGCGATATCGTCATGGCGACCGGCCGCTCGGACTATCCCAACCAGATCAACAACGTTCTCGGATTCCCCTTTATTTTCCGCGGGGCTCTCGATGTGCACGCCACCTGCATCAACGAAGAAATGAAACTGGCCGCGACGCGGGCTCTCGCCGACCTGGCCAAGGAAGATGTTCCCGATTCCGTTCGCCGCCTCTATAGAGGAGAGAGCCTCCGGTTTGGGCGGGACTATCTGATTCCCAAGCCCTTCGATTCCCGCGTGCTGATGTGGGAAGCGTCGGCCGTAGCGGAAGCTGCCATGCGCACCGGCGTGGCTCAGGAACCGGTGGATCTCGACACCTATCGCGAGCAACTGGAGCGCAGGCTGGGCAAAGCGTATGAAGTCTCGCGCACCATGATTCACAAGGCACAAGCCAATCCCAAACACGTAGTATTCCCCGAGGGCGAAAATGAGAAGATTCTGCGCGCCAGCCACGCGCTCGTGGAAGAAAAAATCGGTATACCCATCCTGCTGGGCAATGCCGCCGCGATCCAATCGCGCGCTCAGGAACTGAGCGTGGATCTGGATGGCATGCAGATCGTGGATCCGCAGTCCTCCGGGCATCGGGAAGCCTATGCTCTCGAACTGTTCCGGCTGCGGCAGCGGCGGGGCGTCACGCTGAACGAGGCCCACGTCCTCATTAATGATCGCAACGTGTTTGGTTCGATGATGGTCCGCATGGGCGACGCGGATGCTTTGGTCTCGGGCGTGACCCAGGAGTTCTCGGACACCATCCGCCCGGCCTTGCAGATCGTTCGCATGAGGGAAGGCCTGCACCGGGTATCCGGCTGCTATGCCATGATCAACAGGAAGGGCGACATCTTCTTCCTGGCCGACACCAGCGTCAATATCGAGCCGACGGCGGAAGATCTGGTGGAAATTGCCCTGTGCACGGCCCACATGGCCCGGCGTTTTGATATCAGTCCGCGGGTAGCGATGTTGTCGTTCTCCAGCTTTGGCAGCGTCGATCACCCCATCTGCTCCAAGGTGCGCAAGGCAGTGGAATTGCTCCACTTCGCCGACCCCACCCTCATCGTGGACGGAGAAATCGCCGCCGATGATGCCGTGTCTCCGGAAGTCATTGAGCAGCAGTATCCCTTCAGCGCACTGAAAGGCGGAGCCAATGTGCTCATCTTCCCCGACTTGGCCTCGGCGAACACCGCCACGAAATTGTTGGCCAAGATCGGCGGGGGCGAGCTGATCGGTCCCCTTTTGATGGGGATGAGCCGCCCGGTACACGTGCTGCAGCGCACCGTCACGGTCGAGCAAATTGTCAATGTAGCGGCCATCGCCGTGGTGGACGCGCAGGAAAGCGATGCCTACGCGCGCCCGCATGTTCATGTGCCGGTCGAGCCGGAACTGGTGGGTGAAGACTGAGAAAAGGTTTCGAGGTTTCCAAAGTTTCAGGGTTTCAAAGTTGCGGACGCCACTCCGACAGCCTTGAAACCTTGAAACTCTGAAACTTTGAAACCTGCATCAGAGTCTAAGACGGGGCCAGGAGAAGGTTCATGTCCACGCTTTGGAAGTCGCGCTATGCCCAGCGTACGCTGGGAATCAAGAGTTCGGCCATCCGTGAGCTTCTGAAGATCACGCAGAGGCCGGAAATCATTTCGTTTGGCGGCGGACTGCCCGCCCCGGACGTTTTTCCCGTGAAGCGTTTCGAGGAGGCCTGCCACAAGGTTCTCGAGGAACATGGCGCGATGGCGCTGCAGTACAGCGCCACCGAAGGCTATCAGCCGTTGCGGGAGATGATTGCGCGCAACATTGCCCGCTACGGCATTTTTGCCAAAGCCGAAAACGTTCTGATCACGTCCGGCTCGCAGCAGGCGCTGGACCTGATCGGCAAGTTGCTCATCAATCGCGGCGACCGCATCCTGGTCGAAGCTCCCACCTACCTCGGCGCATTGCAGGCTTTCAACGTCTATGGCGCCCAATACGTCCCGGTCCCAGTCGATGACGACGGCATGATCACCGATCACCTGGAAAATTCCCTGCGTTCCGGGCCGAAGTTCATGTACGTGCTGCCCAACTTCCAGAATCCCGCTGGCGTGACTTTGTCCGAAGGCCGGCGTCATCAGCTCATTTCGCTGGCCGATAAGTACGGGATCCCGATCGTGGAAGATGATCCCTACGGCCAGCTGCGCTACGAGGGCGAACACGTCGCGCCGCTGGTGGCGATGGACCGCGAGAACCTGCGCCGCGACAACGGCTTCACGCTGGGCAACGTCATCTACCTGAGCACGTTCTCGAAAACGCTGGCGCCGGGAATCCGCCTGGCCTGGATCGTCGCCCCCGAAGACGTAATCAGCAAGCTGGTTCTTCTCAAGCAGGCCGCGGACCTGCACACCTCGACCTTCAACCAGTATGTCGCGTACGAAGTGGCGCGCGACGGCTTCCTCGACCAGCACGTCAAACTGATTCGCCAGGTCTATCGCGAGCGGCGTGACGCCATGCTCCAGGCCCTGCAGGAATTCTTCCCTTCGGAAGTGACCTGGACGCATCCCAAGGGTGGCCTGTTCCTGTGGGTGACCATGCCGGAAGGCACCGACTCGGACGCCCTGTTCCGCGCGGCGCTGGCCGAAAATGTGGCATTTGTTGCGGGAGACAGCTTCTACGCGAACGACAGCCACGAAGGCAGCCGCCACATGCGGTTGAACTTCTCGCACTCTCACCCGGAGCAGATTCGCGAAGGCATCCGGCGGCTGTCGGTCGCGGTGAAGATGCAGTTGCGGGGAAGCACTCAACCCTCGGCACTCCGCCATCAGGACTGGCTGGTAGACTGAACCTCATCCGGCACGAAGGATGCCAGGTCGCCTGAAGTTCATCGCGGAGGAATGATGTCTGTGCCGCCTGCCGTTGCGACTCCCGCAGCGCCGCCTCCAAAATCGTTCTTCTCGATCAAACGGCTGCTCCAGGCCGCAGCGACCTATGCCTGGTTTATTGGTTCTCTCTTTCTCGCGGCGGGCCGGCTCGACTGGGTGCGGGGCTGGATCTGGGGCGCATTGTGGGCCGTAGGGCTGACTGCGCTCGGCCTGATCGGGCAACGCTATAACGCGCAGATGATGGAGGAGCGGTCAAAGTGGCGGCGCAAGGATACCAAGCCCTTCGACAAGGTCTTTCTCGCGATGTATATGCCTCTGGCCGTGATTCAGCCGGCAGTCGCGGGGCTGGATGCCGTGCGCTATCACTGGTCATCCATGCCGGTTGCGTTCGTTTACGTCGGAACAATCTTGTTTATCCTGGCCATGGTTCTGATCGCGTCGGTTCTGGTGATCAACCCGTATGCCGAGTCCAGCGTTCGCATTCAGACCGACCGCGGCCAAACCGTAATCACTTCCGGCCCCTACCGGCTGGTTCGCCATCCCATGTATCTGGGCATCTTTCTGATGAATCTGGGAATGCCGTTGATTTTGGGATCCGTCGGGGCGCTGTTCTTAACGGGAGTCCTAAGCCTGCTCTTTATCTGGCGCACCGCTCACGAAGACCAAACCCTCCTCCGGGAACT
>Ga0187784_10004836_pt1 | contig 10914 bp, 10 predicted proteins | sample 1015_SJ02_MP15_2_FD_132964 | JGI IMG/M metagenome (GOLD analysis project Ga0187784, IMG submission 132964) | Tropical peat soil microbial communities from peatlands in Department of Meta, Colombia - 1015_SJ02_MP15_20_MG | ecosystem: Environmental > Terrestrial > Soil > Wetlands > Peat | place... | reverse complement strand
GGCGTGGCGTCAACCCAGACGTGATCGGTGTCGACCAAGAAGAACGCGGTGGTCGAGGCAGCAAGATATTTTCCCGGCGCGATCGCCGGCACGTTGGTGACAATGCCGCTGAACGGCGCGGCCACGACGGTGTGATCCAGTTGTCGCTGAGCCTCATCGACTTGCGCCTTCGCCTGCAAATATTGCGGAAGCTTGGGCGTCGGCGTGTCGACATTACCGCCGAGCCGCGCAAGCTGCACTTTCGCCTGCTCCTGCAGCGCCTTCAGCTTCCCGGTATCGTTCTGCAGCGTGTAATTGGCCTGATCGTATGTGGCCTGCGTCGCCGTGCCGCTGCGCAGCAGCATCTGTGCGCGTTCGAAATTGGTCCGATCGAGATCGACCTGGGCCTGCTGGGCGGTCACATCGCTCAACATCCGCCTATAGTCTTCCTTCATCGAATCGAGCGTTTCGCCGACTTGCGCCAAATTCGCTTTGGCGTTGTCGAGCGCAATCTGGAACTGGCGCGGATCAAGCCGATACAGCACTTGGCCGGCGGCAACATGCTCATTGTCGTGCACCAAAACGTCCTGGACAATCCCGGAGACGTCGGTTGCGATCCCGACCTTCTCCGCATTGACGTAAGCGTCGTCGGTGGACATGACGCTGCCGCCGGTGACGTACCAATAAGCGCCGGCAATCAGTGCAATCGGCAGCAGCGCGAACAAGATCCAACGCAACCGGCTGCGACGCCGGAGCTGGCGCAGCTTTTCCGCAGATTTACTGCGATCCTTGCCGCGCTTTTCGAGCGGACTGACAGGCGCGACCGGTGCTGTCCGCGGCGCTTCAGCAATCTCCTCGCGCACGGGGGAAAGAGTCTTACGAACCGGTTCAGCCATAGCGGTGCGCTCCCACTGCCGCATTGGCATTTCGCTGGTGAATTAAGCGGCGGAGGTTGTCTTTTACGGTGACGAGCTCCGCCACCATGCGTTCGATGTCTTCTTGCGACAGGCCTTCTGTGGCGCCCGCCATGGTCTCCTCGCCGAGCGCGGAAAGCTGCTTCAGAAGCGGGCGAGCCGCGGGCGTGAGGAAAAGTCGCTTCGCCCGGCGATCCGCGGGATCAGGACGCCGCTCGATGAGGCCGCTGTCGCTGAGCTTGTCGAGAAGTCGGGTGAGGGTGATCGGTTGTAAATCGAGGGTTTCGGCAAGCTCCGATTGGTTGAGGCCTTCGGACCGATCGAGGCGGACAAGGACCGCCCATTGCGCCCGGGTCATGCCAAACTGCGCCGCTTTATAGTCCGCATAGGTGCGGAGTAGGCGCGCTACATCATTGAGGATAAAGGCGAACTCGCGACGCTGTGAAACCGGTGGCATTGATACTCAGCCCTTGAATTTCCGAGGCTCGCTTAATATAAGCTAGCTTATATTTTAGCCAGCCCTTTCGCGGCAGAGCAGGGTTGCAAAGTGATCGGCCCTTTTCTTTCGAGATGGCCTAAGCGAGGAGGAGGTCGGTAAGCGCGGCGATATGGTGGCCGGCGGCTTCCGGCGCGAAACAACAAAATACCACGCGCTCGATGCCGCGCGGCACTGCGGCGAGTTCCGACAAAATAGTTCCGACCGCGATGCGGGCCGCGCGATCCGGCGGAAAACGATAGACGCCGGTCGAGATAGCGGGAAACGCCAGCGAGCCAAGGCGATGCGTCCCCGCGAGTTCAAGCGCGTTGCGATAGCAGGAGGCGAGAAACGTGTCTTCGCCTTTGCCACCGCCGCTCCACACCGGACCGACCGCGTGAATCACGTGCTTGGCTTTCAGGCGATAGCCGCGCGTGATCTTGGCGCTGCCGGTGTCGCAGCCACCAAGCGCACGGCATTCGGCGAGGAGTTCCGGCCCGGCGGCGCGGTGAATGGCGCCGTCCACGCCGCCACCACCCAGCAACGTCCGGTTCGCCGCATTGACAATGGCATCGACCGCAAGCGTCGTGATGTCGGCGACGCAGACATCAAGCCGGGCGGCACCAACTCCAGCAGACGCAAGAGGCGTCACATCGGCCATTGGCGAAATCGTATCAGGCCCATTCCGCGCGTGCCTCTGCCGCGAGGTCTACGGTGCCCTTCACGCCAATATCGTCAAAGTGCTCGTCGAGAAAGCGGCGCGCGGCGCGCTTACCATTCACACGCAGCGTTTCGAACAGGGTGTAGTCCGTCGAGACTTTGCTGGCGGCATCGAACGTCGTTCCGTAGCGGTCGAGCACAATACGATGCACGTTGACGCGGCGGTATTGGCCGCGACCCGTCCCGCGCGGCAGACGGCCTTGATCGATCAGGCGGGCAACGAATTCAATCGCGCGGTACTCGGAGAGCAGCGATGAGTTAAACGTGATTTCGTTGATGCGATTCATGATCTCGTTCGCCGATGTGGGCGTCGTTTGCCGGATGAGAGGATTGATTTGCACGACCAGCACATCCTCGGTCTTGGTGGTGCCGAAAAACGGAAAGATCACAGGATTGGCGAGATAGCCGCCATCCCAATAGGGAATGCCGTCGATCTCGACTGCTCGGAACAAGAGCGGCAGGCAGGCCGACGCCATCAGCACTTCCGCGGTGATCTTATCGCGCGAGAAGATGCGCACCCGGCCGGTCTGTACGTTAGTGGCCGAAATGAAAATCTGCAGATCGGTCGCCGCGCGTAAAGCTTCGAAATCGACAAAGCGCTCAAACAAATCCTTGAGCGGGTTGATGTTGAGCGGATTGAAATCGTAGGGCGAAAAATAGCGAGCCAGCGTTTCCAGCCAGGCCTGCATCGGCGTGCCTTCGAGCGGGATGAACGACAACAACCGCTCGACCACTGAGCGCTGCATGGCCGGCAGGCTGCCGCTATTGCTCACCGCGCGCCAAAAATCGGCAAGCCGTTTCTGCGCTTCCTCACGGCCGCCACGGATGAGGCCGTCGGCGAGCATCACGGCGTTGACGGCGCCGGCAGACGTGCCGGAAATGCCTTCGAACTGAAGCCGCCCGTCAATCAAGAGGTGCTCGAGCACGCCCCAGGTGAACGCACCGTGCGCCCCACCGCCCTGCAGGGCTAGGTTGATGCGCTTGGTGATCGGCCGTGGCGGACCGGTTACGGCGCGGCCCGGCAACAGCGCAGCCAGAGGATTCTTCATGGGGGTGCCTGGCTCAGGATCGCGAGCTGAAGTGTTTGCACGCCGAACGGAAGTATTATGCCGCGGTCCAGCCGCCGTCGATGGACAGGTTGGCGCCGGTAATCGCCTTCGCCGCATCGGAACACAAATAGACCGCGAGCGAAGCGACCTCGTCGACCGTGACGAATTCCTTGGTCGGTTGCGCCGCCAACAGCACATCGCGCTTGACCTGTTCTTCAGTCAGACCGCGTGCCTTCATGGTGTCGGGAATTTGTTTCTCGACCAGCGGCGTCCACACATAGCCGGGGCTGATGCAATTGACCGTGATGCCGAAGGTCGCCAGTTCGAGCGCGACCGTCTTGGTGAGGCCCGCAAGGCCGTGCTTTGCCGACACGTAAGCGGCCTTGAACGGCGAAGCCACCAGCGAATGCGCCGACGCGGTGCTGATGATGCGGCCCCATTTGCGCGACTTCATGCCGGGAACCGCGGCGCGGATAGTGTGGAAGGCGGACGAAAGATTGATGGCGATGATTTGGTTCCACTTCTCGACCGGGAATTCCTCGATCGGGGCGACGAACTGAATACCCGCGTTATTGATGAGAATATCGAGCGAGCCGAAAGTCTTTTCGGTGGCGTGCACCATGTCGGCGATTTCCTCGGGCTTGGTCATGTCGGCCGGCGAATAGAACGCCCGTACGCCGAACTCCTTCTCGATGCCGATGCGTTGCTGTTCGATCGCATCTTTGTCGCCGAAGCCGTTCATGGTGACATTGGCGCCTTGCGCGGCGAGCGCGCGTGCGTAGCCAAGCCCGATCCCCGAAGTCGATCCGGTTACCAGCGCGGTCTTTCCCTTCAGCATGATCATCCTCAAATCCAAGAAAAGCCGCGGCGCCGGCTGCATCCTTGTCGGCGGCGGCGCGGCGTGACATTTGGCCGAAATCGCGCGAATGTGGGACGGTTCTTGCTGCAGCGCAACATCAAAATTCGGGGCGCGTCATGTTTTCGTGGCAAGGTCCAAACCACTAGAATGGTGGCAAAATCGACTGACACGGGCATGACGCTGAAAACACGAACCGTATTTCCCGCGCCCGATCACGATCACGGCAGCTGCGCGAGCACGGCTATCGCCCACGCTGAGCGGCTATGTGCGGCGCGAGCCCAGCGGCTGACACAAATGCGCCGTCAGGTGCTCGAAACGCTGCTGAGCAGCCATAAGCCTCTTGGCGCCTACGAAATCATGGAACGGCTCGGCTCAAAGAAACGCCCGGCGCCGATTACGGTCTATCGCGCACTAGATTTTTTGCGCGAGAATGGCTTGGTACATCGCATTGAAAGCCGCAACTCATTCGTCGCCTGCGTGCACAGTCATGCGGGCAACGATCCGGTAGTGTTCCTGATTTGCGAACATTGCGGCGAGGTGGGAGAAGCGCCAGGCGGCGCAGCCGCCGACGCGCTCAAGGCCTCCTGCCGCGCGACGGGATTTACACCGAAAAGTCCGGTGATCGAAATCGCCGGCATCTGCTCGCATTGCCGTCAGCATTAGCTCACGCTGCTCGCGGCAATCGCTCCTCATGCATCAGAACCAAGAACCGAATTTAAAGTGGCCGTCACTCAGTCTCCCTCGTCTCGCCCGCTCGACGCATTTGCGGTCGCGATAACCGTTGGACTTTGCCTGTGTTGGGGCTTCAATAACGTTGCCATTAAGCTTGCACTCAATGACATCCCGCCGCTGATCCAGTCATCGGCACGCTCGGCGCTTGCCGCAATCTTGGTTGGCGCCTGGGCGCAAATTCGCGGAGTGCCGCTGTTTCGGCGCGACGGCACGCTCGCCCCTGGACTCTGGGCCGGGCTTTTATTCGCGCTCGAATTTCTCCTGATCTATCGCGGTCTTCTGTGGACGACCGCGACCCGCGCCGTGTTGTTTCTGTATCTCGCACCTTTTTTCGTAGTCATCGGATCGCGCTGGTTCATTCCGGCCGATCACTTTCATCCGTCCCAATGGCTCGGACTTTTGCTGTCGTTTGTCGGCATCGTGATCGCCTTCGGACTGCCGACGCCGGCCGCCGATGCGCGGCAGATGCTGGGCGACATTATGCTGATCGGGGCCGCCGCCGCGTGGGGGGCAACGACAATCATTATCAAGGCGAGCGCGCTCAATCGTGCCAGCGCGGAAAAGACGCTTCTCTACCAGCTCATCGTTTCGGCGGCGGTGCTAGCCGCCGGTGCGCTCATATACGCCGAACACATTGATAGAATACCATCGGCCGTGGCGCTCGGCGCCTTCGCCTATCAGACCGTTTGGGTCGTCAGCGTCACTTTCGCGGTCTGGTTTGCGCTGATTGTGCGCTATTCGGCGGCCCGATTGTCGGTATTCACCTTTCTCGCTCCATTATTTGGCGTGGCGGCGGGCCATTTCGTTCTCGGTGAACCGTTGACCCTGCCTTTCGCCGTGGCGGTGGCCCTGGTCACTCTCGGGCTGGTGCTCGTAAACCGCCCCCGCTAAGGCTATATCCAGCCAGTTCGCCGCCCCAGTTTTGGGGCTGACATTGAGTAGCAGGAACGGTTCATGATGGAGTTTTCCGGGCCCGCCGAGCGGCACCAGACGGTCGCCGTGAAGGTGGGCAATGTCACCGTTGGCGGCGGCGCACCCGTGGTGGTGCAGTCGATGACCAATACCGACACCGCCGATGTCGAAGCGACCGCACGGCAAGTGGCGGCGCTGGCCCGGGCGGGTTCGGAACTCGTTCGCGTGACCGTCGACCGCGACGAGGCGGCGGCCGCCGTGCCGCACATCAAGGACAAACTTCTGAAGTCCAATGTCGACGTGCCGATCGTCGGCGACTTTCATTATATCGGCCACAAGCTTTTGGCCGACCATCCGGCCTGCGCCGAGGCGCTCGATAAATATCGCATCAATCCCGGCAACGTCGGCTTCAAGGAAAAGAAGGATCGGCAGTTCGGCGCCATAATCGAGACCGCGATCCGCCACAACAAGCCGGTGCGTATCGGCGCCAATTGGGGCTCGCTCGATCAGGAGCTGCTCACGCACCTGATGGACGAGAACGCGCGCTCCAATCACCCAGTCGATGCGCGCGACGTCACCCGCGAGGCGATGGTGCAATCCGCCCTGCTCTCGGCGGCGCGCGCCGAAGAGATCGGCCTGTCCCGCTCGAAGATCATTATCTCGGGGAAGGTTTCCGCAGTGCAGGATTTAATTGCCGTCTATGGCGAGTTGGCCCGGCGCTCGGATTATGCGCTGCATCTCGGCTTGACCGAAGCGGGCATGGGCTCGAAAGGCATCGTCGCCTCATCCGCCGCTTTGGGCGTGCTGCTGCAACAAGGCATCGGCGACACCATTCGCATTTCCCTCACGCCCGAGCCGAATGGCGACCGCACGCTGGAAGTAAAAGTCGCGCAGGAATTGTTGCAGACGGTCGGCTTGCGCACCTTCGTGCCGCTCGTGGCCGCCTGCCCCGGCTGCGGCCGCACCACCTCGACGACATTCCAGGAGCTTGCGGCCAAGATCCAAAATTTCATTCGCGACTCAATGCCGGAATGGAAAACGCGCTATCCCGGCGTCGAAGGGCTCAACGTCGCGGTGATGGGCTGCATCGTCAACGGACCGGGCGAGAGTAAGCACGCCGATATCGGCATTTCGCTGCCGGGCACCGGCGAAGCGCCTGCCGCGCCGGTCTTCATCGACGGCAAGAAAGCGATCACGCTGCGCGGTCCGACCGTGGCGCAGGACTTTCAGAAGATCGTCATCGACTACATCGAGCGGCGGTTCGGCAGCGCCGGCGCCGGGCGCAGCGCGGCGGAATGAAAGCGGCTCTAGTGTTCGAGCCGCCGCAGCACGCTGTCGAGCTGATCTAACGTCCGATAACGGATGCTAAGCACACCGCCGCCGCGGCGCTGATCGATGCTGACGGTTAGTCCGAGCGCATCAGACAAGCGTTTTTCCGTCGCGACAGTATCGACGCTCTTTGCCGCCCGCCCCTTCCGGTTCGCTGTCTTCCCATTCTTCCCCGCCCGCGCGCGCGCCATCGCCTCGACCTGGCGCACGTTGAGTTCGCGGGCGATGATTTCTTCCGCAAGCTCTTCGGCGTTCGGCTCGCCGACCAACATGCGGGCGTGGCCGGCGCTGAGCTTACCTGAGTGAATGTAGGCCTTCACATTATCGGGGAGCTTGAGCAGCCGCAGCGTGTTGGCGACATAGCTTCGGCTCTTGCCGACGATTTTGGCGATGTCTTCCTGGCTGTTGCTGAATTCATCGATCAGCGCGCGATACCCTTGCGCTTCCTCGAGCGCATTGAGATCGGCGCGCTGCACATTCTCGATGATCGCAAGTTGCAGCGCCTCGGCATCAGTCGCTTCGATGACGACAACCGGGACTTCGTGCAGGCCGGCGCGCTGCGCTGCGCGCCAGCGCCGTTCGCCGGCGATGATTTCATAATCGCCGGTAGCGCCGCGCGTTTGCCGCACCACAATCGGCTGAATGATTCCGCGCTCGCGCAAAGAAGCGGCGAGTTCATCGAGTTCCACGTCGGAAAAAGTCCGCCGCGGATTGTGCGGGTTCGGCCGCAACGAACCGGTCGGAAGGCGGCGCCCGCCGCGCGGCCGCTCGCCTGACGGTTCTTCGCCGACATCGCCGATCAAAGCGGCGAGCCCGCGTCCCAGTCGTGAGCGCGTACCCTCCTCCGCCATCGTCGAATTTCGCGAACCTTCGGTCATAGCCGCTCCATCTGCCGCTTATCATCCGCACCTTTGTTTGATCCGCTTGCTCCAGCACTAAAGCACGTTTCGGAGCATGATCTTTTCGAAAACCGGCTTCCACTTTTCCGGATCATGCTCTAAGCAAACGAATCAGGCGTGCAATTCCCGTTCTCGCTGAATGACCTCGGTGGCGAGCCGCATATACGCTTCGCTGCCGCTGCATTTGAGATCGTACATCAGCACCGGTTTGCCGTAGGACGGCGCTTCCGACACACGGACGTTGCGCGGAATGATGGTGTCGTAGACTTTCGCGCCCATGAATTCGCGCACGTCGGCGACCACCTGTCCGGACAGCGTGTTGCGCGAGTCATACATGGTGAGCACGACGCCGTGGATGGTGAGCTCGGGATTGAGCTGCGCGCGCACCGAATCGACCGTCTTGAGAAGTTGCGATAGCCCCTCGAGCGCGAAGAACTCGCACTGGAGCGGCACGAGGATCGCGTGCGCCGCCGCCATGGCGTTGACGGTCAGCAGATTGAGCGACGGCGGACAATCAACCAGCACGTAGCTGAAAGTCGGCTCGCCATACGCGGGCGCGGTGAGCGGCGAAAGCGCGTTGCGCAGGCGGAAGGCGCGGTCGCGCGCCTGGCCGATTTCGAGCTCGAGCCCGGTGAGATCCAGCGTCGATGGCGCGAGATAAAGACGCGGCACGATGGTCGGCAGGATTGCGTCCTGCAAGGGTGAGCGCCCGGCAAGCACGTCATAGGTGGAATGATGGCGGCTGCGCTGATCGATGCCGAGGCCGGTCGAGGCGTTGCCCTGGGGGTCAAGATCGACAACCAAGACCTCTTCGCCGATGGCGGCGAGCGCAGTACCGAGATTGATGGCGGTTGTGGTTTTTCCAACTCCGCCCTTTTGATTGGCCACGGCCAATATGCGGGTGTGCCTCGCCGGCTCAACCTGAACGTCGCCGCGCGGCAGAATTTCATGGTCGGGCGGCGGGGCACTCATAGCCTCCGGCTCTGCCGCGGGCGCGCCATTCGCCAGGCCTGATTCCACCTGTCCCACCAATACCTTAGCCAGAATCATCCGTCCGGCGCGGTTCGACCTTCGGCTCGAGCTCACGCACGACTACGATATGCGCTTTTGGATCAGTCCGACTCGGCGTCAGACTGGCTTGAATGTTCCAACATTTAGCTGCCTCGGTCAATTCCAGGGCTGCATCTTGACCTTTGGGAAACAGGCCAATTGCGCCGCTTTTCAACAGCGGAGAAGCCAGACGCAGAAGTTTCGAGAGCGGAGCAAGCGCGCGCGCCACAATCACTTCAATCGGCTCTGGCGGGCGTGCAGCGAAGTCCTCGATTTTCACCGCGTGCACTATGGCCGGTGCGTCGGCCGCGCGCACTGCCTCCCGCAAGAAGGCAATTTTTTTCAAGTTGGTTTCCACGAGGTGAATCCGCACGCCCGCGACGTCCGCAAGTGCGCACGCGATCACCAGGCCCGGAAACCCCGCGCCGGAGCCGAGATCGGCCCAAACGCGCGCCTCCGGAGCAAGCGCCGCGAGCTGGAGGGAATCGGCGATGTGTCGCGTCCACAATGTCCGCGCCGTGGACGGCGCGATCAGATTGATGCGCTGCTGCCACCGTAAGAGCACGGCGACAAAGCGCTCGAGGCGGTCCGCTGTTTCACGTGAAACAGTAACGAGCGCCAGAGCGCGGGCGCGGTCGGCCGCGAGTTCGGGATCGGCGTTTAAAGAGGCTCGGAGTTGGCGACGCGGCGGAGGTTGCCGCCCTTTCCCAGCGCGCTCGGCGCTCATGCGGCGCCGCGATCACGCTTGCCGCCTTTGCTGCGATCTTGGCGGCGCAAATGCACGACCAGAAGCGTCAGCGCCGCCGGCGTTATGCCGTCAATGCGGCCGGCTTGGCCGATGGTCCGCGGCCTGTGGGCTTTGAGCTTGGCGCGAACTTCGTTCGACAGGCCGGGAAGGCCGTCGAAATCGAGATCGTCGGGTAGGGCGATCCCTTCGTCGCGCCGATAGGACTCGACGTCGGCCGCCTGCCGGCTGAGATAAACGGCGTATTTGGCATCGATCTCAAGCTGTTCGGCGACTTTCGCCTCGATTCCGCCAAAGCACGGCCAAATCTTTTTCAAATCGGCGACGGCGATCTGCGGGTAGGCCAGCAATTCGAACGCCGAGCGGCGCTGTCCGTCCTGGCGCAGCGAAAGTCCATGCCGAGCGGCTTCGCTCGGCGTCAGCGCGTGCGATTCCGCCATGCGACGTGCCGCTTGTAGCGCCACCACTTTTGCGCGGTGAGCGCGGGCGCGCTTGCTGCCGACGCAGCCCAGCGCGATGCCTTTGTCGGTCAGCCGCTGATCGGCATTGTCGGCGCGCAGCATCAGGCGATATTCCGCGCGCGATGTGAACATCCGATAGGGCTCGGTCACGCCGCGCGTCACCAAATCGTCGACCATGACCCCGAGATAACCTTCGGCGCGATCGAAGACGACTGACCCTGCCCCGCCCGCGCGGGCTGCGGCGTTGATGCCGGCAATGAGTCCTTGCGCCGCGGCCTCCTCATACCCGGTGGTACCGTTGATCTGACCGGCGAGGAAAAGCCCGACCAGGCGCTTGGTCTCCAGTGACGGCGTAAGTTCGCGCGGATCGACATGGTCGTATTCGATCGCATAACCCGGCCGCACCACGCGTGCGCGCTCCAAGCCGCGAATGGACGCGACCAGCGCCAGCTGAACGTCTTCGGGCAGCGACGTTGAAATGCCGTTCGGATAGACGGTCGTGTCGTCGAGGCCCTCGGGCTCAAGAAAGATCTGATGCCCTTCGCGGTCACCGAAGCGCATGATCTTGTCTTCGATCGAAGGGCAATAGCGCGGGCCGCGGCTCTTGATTTGGCCGGAATACATCGGCGAGCGGTGAACGTTGTCGCGGATGATGGCGTGCGCGGCGGCCCCTGTGCGCGTGATCGCGCACTGGACTTGCGGATTGGCAATCCGTTCGGTGAGCGTCGAGAACGGTTCCGGTGGGTCGTCCCCTGGCTGCATTTCCAGCGCCGCCCAGTCAATGGTCGGG
>Ga0187784_10004835_pt1 | contig 10915 bp, 11 predicted proteins | sample 1015_SJ02_MP15_2_FD_132964 | JGI IMG/M metagenome (GOLD analysis project Ga0187784, IMG submission 132964) | Tropical peat soil microbial communities from peatlands in Department of Meta, Colombia - 1015_SJ02_MP15_20_MG | ecosystem: Environmental > Terrestrial > Soil > Wetlands > Peat | place... | reverse complement strand
ACAATTCAAGCACGACAGCCTTGAGTCCGGCATCCGCAACGACCCAGGCAGCGGGAAGTCCAGCCGTGCCAGCCCCGACAATCACAACGTCCGCCTCATAATCCCATTTTTCAGGCACTGATACCGATATCATCGACAGCCTCCTTATGTTGTTTTGCTTTGAGCTGCCGGCCAACCGCGTCCGCTGCTCATAAGGTGATAACGTGGTTCATGCCAAAGCGATGGCCAAGACCATGCACCCGACCTCGACAGCCGCAGTTCAAGATTACCTGCCTTTAGCGTGAAAAATCATCGTAACGTCTGCATGAAAAGCATAATGACAAATTGTGCGAAAAGTACTAATATCACGCATAGCCTATACGTGTAGAGCGGGTGATGAATTATGATGATCCCCATTTCGCTCATTGTGGATACCCTAAAGGCATATTGCCCGGAACAACGGTTCTCTGCCGGGGATGTGCAATTCGGCAGAGTCAGCCTATTCCTTGAGGAGGGATGGAGAGACGATACTCTGTACGTCGGATTGGGCAGCGCCCTCAGGAACACCCGTGGAGCAGATAGCTCGGGTTTTGTCTGCATCGGCGAACCGCCGATGACGAAAGGCAACGTCGTCGTGCTGCCGGATTCATGCGATCCGCATAATGTATTCAACTGCCTGCAAAACGTCTTTCTCAAGTTCTCGGAGTATGAGCTTGAAGTGATGAAGGCCGCGATAGTCGGTTCTTACCACGATCTCATCGATGTATGCTATCGATTCACGTCGAACCCGGTGCTCCTCTACGACAGCGGTTATCGCGTTCTTGCATTGACGCCCGATGCAGAAATTCCTGGAGACCCCGAGTGGGAGTACATACGCACGAAGGGGACAGCGTCTCTCGAGATGATGAAGATCCTTAGAGAAGAGGGTGCTGTCTCGTTAGAGCCGAAGGGACTGCCCAGGATCTTTTTCCCCACGCACTTCCACCACGCGTCTATCCCGTGCGACTTCTACCTCAGTTCGAGGTATGGCGGGAGAGTCGTGGCCATCGATGCGTTCAAACCCTTCTCACCGGCCGATGAGTTAGCAGTAAGGATACTGACCGAGGCAATCGAGCTGAAAATGTCCCGGGATGAAGCCTTTCAGGATATCCGAGGGGAAGGTCCTGTCTACACCATGCTTCATTATCTCGTGACGGGAGTGCGTCTTGAGAGAAGTATGATTGCGGATAGGCTTCAATACATACCAAGTTGGACAAAAGGGTTTTTTCGAGTCCTCTTTGTTCCCTTGGGTTCAGTGAATAAACAATCGTTCGATTATTATGCCAGGGCGATGGAAAGAAAGGTTGACAGCCGTTCAGTGCTGATCGAGAGCGCACTCGTGGCCATAATGCACTACAGGAAAAGCGAGGACTTCCGGACTGTACGAGATGTGACAGACGCATTTCTTTCCGACAACGATTTGAAAGGCGGCCTAAGCAACGAGCTGGAAAATCTGGCAGATCTGCATGATTCCTACATGCAGGCCGTTGCCGCTCTCGAATTGGCTGAAGGCGACAGGCCACTCCATCTCTATACTGACTACGCCCTGAAACACATTCTTTCATTCTGTTCGCCCGAGTATATCCGCCTCCTCGCTCATCCGTCCTTGCTGCGGCTAAAGGACCTTGACGAAAAGAACAACACTCAACTCTCGGAGACCATGCAAGCTTTCTTAGAGAATGAACGTAGTTTGGTGAGAACGGCGAGGGTTCTTCATATTCATCGAAACACCCTTCTTTACAGGATCAACAAGATTGTTGCTATTCTTGACGTTGATTTGGAAAATCCGAATACTCGTTTGCATTTTCTGCTTTCTGAAAGGCTGCTGAAGATGCGGAGGTGAGGCAGGAAGTGTCCTTCCGGTAAACCTGTGTCGATTTCTGCATGGCGCCCTTAAAGTCCTTGTCAGAATTCAGTCCCGATTCGAGTTGCCGCAGACACGACTTCGGTGGGGTTATCGGTGAGACCCCGAACAACATTTTGTACGACCAAGTATAGCCAGGAGTTACCCATGGCAAGACCCAAAACGTCTCGTATAGGAGGACTGCTCCAGCGCCTCTCCATACCCTGCTTCGATCCTGAAGGTTTCCGAGCCGCCTTTCGCTCTGAGGTAATCCCAGAAGACCCCAGTCGGGAGTCAACCTCACTCTGCACGTTTCCTTTCCCTGTCTCCGTGCGAGCCGCCGCCATGAATGTATCTCATCCACCTCCAACGAGAATAAGTAAGAGGATGTGATCCGAGTTCTGGATGTGAATTCCACTATCATTCATGTGAAAACGCCCGTTGATGGCGAATACGTAATGGCCCATCAGCTTATTTTCTCCGGAAACAAAAGCAATGCCCTCCAAAGCGGGTATTTTCCGTTTGAGCTCCGCGATAAGATCACCCAAGTCTGCTCCTTGATTCAGATCCACCTCGACGCTTTCTAGATCTGCGAGATCTCCTCGCAATCCGAGGAAATCAACCTTGCAGTGAACCATATTGCTTGTGGCCTTCCGCAACCTAGACTAGTTCATCCAGGCCTAGATAATGGAGTTTTTCTCGACTCGGCTCAGTGGTCTTCAGGTCCCAATCCATAGCTTGCAGGAACTCACGGTCTAACGTTCCTTCATCGACGGCAATACCCGCCAAAGGTCCTTCCTTCATGGGCGGATTACCGGTCAATCTGCCTGAGATGCTATAGGTTAAGGGGTTAAAACCCTCGCGCAAATTAAACAAGTGCCGCAGTGTGCCTATTCTTTCACCCGTTTTGAGCACCTCTTCGACGGTTATGTCCCAACCAGTGGCTGCTTTCAGAAACGACAGCAAGGCGTCCACGTGAGGATAAGATGCCAGAACGAACAAACAGACTCCGAAGCTCTCTACAGCGTGATTAAACACTACGTTTACTTTCTGGGCTTCTCCCCTTCCCGTCCAGGCATCGAGAGCAAAGTCGGGGACGGCTACGCCTTTGGGAACAAACTCTGCGTGCCAGCGGGTATGCCGAGCGGGAGTGGCGTCCATTCGATAGCATGAGGCAAACCCATATTGAAGCTTCGGGTTATGAGCCGGCGGCTCCTGTCCGTGATAATGGATGGTATAGTCTTCGGCGTTGCGGCCGATCTTCCGAGCTGCCGCCCGTGTCCCGTCGGCCAAAATATCTCCAAAGCCTTCCCGGTTTGCCAACTTCTCCAGCATGGTAACGATTGACCGATGGTTGCCCCACGTCATTTCAATACCACCGGTATCTTCTTTGGTAATGACGCGGTTTTCATACAAATCTATGGCAAAAGATATGCAGGCCCCTGCAGAAATGGTATCCAGTCCATAGCGGTTGCAGATATCGTTAACTTTGATAATTGACTCGATGTTATCGTTCAGGCAATTAGTGCCGAACATGCTGATCGTCTCATACTCAGGTCGATGAACCCCGGGCCCATAATGATACTCTCCGGTGCTTTCTTTCATCAATGCTCCGCAGGCCACCACGCAGCGATAACAGCCGTATTTCCTTTCCACCCGGCTCATGACCGCGTCTAGTCCCAGATTCTCTATTTCAGGAAAATCAATATCGCACACCCCATTCCAGTTCTTGACCGGAGCATCCCCTATCCTGGCGAAAGGCACGACGACGCCCGGCGTGCCGGTGTTGTGAAACAGTTCGTATAATCCGTGCAGCTGGGGCCGGTAGTCTTTCCTCAAGCGGGAAAGCCTATCAGCATCCATGACTGGCACCTTCATAGAGCCTTTGACCACCACCGCCTTGAGTTTCTTGGACCCCATCACGGCCCCCACCCCAGAACGCCCTGCCGCCCTACCCTTATCGGTCATCACCGCCGCGATGAGAGAGACCTTCTCGCCGGAAGGGCCTATGCAAGCCACTTCAGCCTCGCGGCCCAATTCTCGCCTGATAATGTCTTCCGTTTCGTGAGTGTCCTTTCCCCACAGATGAGCGGCATCTCGGATCTCTGTTTTACCGTTGTCAATGAGCAAATAGACCGGCTTTTCGGATGAACCCGTAAAGAACACGGCGTCGTACCCGGCAAATCTGAGATACGGCCCAAAGTTTCCGCCACAGCTGGAATCACCCCAGGTACCGGTTAAAGGAGACTTACATACGACTGAAAATCTCGATCCTCCCAGGGCTTGTGTGCCCGTCAATAGGCCGCAAACAAATCCGAGCGTATTCTCGGGTCCCAAAGGGTCAACCCCACCTCTTTGACGTTCGTAAAGCATTCTTGCGCCCAGACCGTAACCACCATAGTAGTCGCGATATAGTTTTTCATCTGGGCTCTCCTCGCAGATCGTGGATTTTGATAGGTCGACCCATAGAATCTTGCCCATACATCCGTTAATCATAAATGCTCCTCGAATCGGGCACGGTGGCCCAACTGCCTGGGCCGCCCTAGTAAGTGGTTCCTGCGACGCCCACCCCGTAAGAGACAGGACCCCCTCGCTTCAGCATCTTTTCCCTGTCCCTCCAGAGGAGGTCTTCCTCAACCGTCTTGAAAGCCTCCTCCATCATGCCGAAGGTATTGAAGCTGATGCCATTCACGGTCGTCTATTTGCCTTTAGACTTGAAATTGTCTATGGAATTTCTTTTTCTTAGCTCAATCGGCTCGATCCTCAACTCTTCAACGATCATTCGCATATCTCCGGCTTGCGCACGCGAGCGTTCCGCGAATTATGTATCGCCCTCGCCCCGCGCTTCGCTGCTGCGCATACTGCATTACTTTGATACTAACTGGTACGTATGGTAGTAAACATACACATGGCTTGTCAAGCGCCTCCCTTGTTTTTTTGATTTCATCTCTGTGGGTATGGCAGCACCCCTACGGCCCGAAGAACCAAACCCTTGCGCCATCGCAGAGACTAGGCGATAGGTTACAGTAAGGCCCTACCTTGGGTCCAAGGGAAACTTGACAGAAGGCATTGTATACCATCATACTTAACGTCGTCGCCCGAGACAAATAATGCGATCGCCGTCTGAAGTATCCACGTTGACGGCAGGCCCGTGATCCGGCATTTGTTGTCCACGCCGCATCAATCCCTGATCAGGGATAAGACAGAGGAGCGATAAGTTGCTTCAGGCGGCGATCGAGAACGAGGTGGCCAAGTGCATCGAGCGGTTCAAAGATCTGAAGGATAACGAGGGCCGCAGAGCCGTAGTAAGGAACGCCAAGAACTCGCAGAGGATTACTATCGCCGGAATCCGTCCACTTCAGGTACGACAGCCCTGCGTACGGGACCGGCGACTCCTTCAATCCCCGTGCAGCGGCCTCTCCGGTGCGTAACTCTCTATGTGTTTCTTCAGATCTTCAAAACTCCAGCAGGAGTCCGCCGCAATTTCCGAATGGCAGGCTTGGCGAACTGTCCTGATTGTCTTCATGATCATGACACCGCAAGGTCTTCGTTAAGATCAGGATCGGGCCCAAGCCTTCTGTTGTGGTCAAGGGCGTCTACCGCGGCCTTGTCATGGGCCGTCAGGGCGAAGTCAAAAACCCTGCTGTTCTCGAAAAGACGCTCCGGCTTCATAGACTTCGGAATCGGAATAATGTCTGATTCAATATGCCAGCGAAGAATGATCTGGGCCACGGATTTGCCGCACTTTGCCGCGATGGCGGCAAGCGTCTCGTCTTTGAGAAGCACTTTTTTGTTCAGATTGGCTTTTCTGATCTCCGCCAGTACTGCTTGAATAGGGTCAGATTCGTCGACTATGCCCGAGGCAGGGGGCTCTATCGCTCCAATGGGACCGCCAAGGGGGAACCAGGCGACCGTATGGACGCCGTGCTTGGCATGGAAACGCCGCTGTGCCGCAACAGACAGGTAGGGATTACACTCTATCTCGTTCACCATCGGTCTAATCTCGGCCATTTCGAATATAGTCTCCAGATGCTTCTCCTGGAAGTTGGATACTCCGATCGCCCTGATGAGGCCGCTCTTGTACAACTTTTCGAGGGCGCGCCAAGCTTCGGTATATTTGCCTTGTTTTGGGCAGGGCCAATGGATAAGGTACATGTCGAAATAATCAAGACCCATGGTCCTGAGACTCCGGTCAAAAGCCTTGAGGGCGTCTTCAAGACCGTGGCAGGAGTTCGGGAGCTTGGTGCTGATGAAGAGTTCACTCCGATTGATCCCGCTCGCTTTCAGCGCCGCCCCAATCTGCGCCTCGGTTCTGTAGAAAGGGGCGTTGTCAAAAAAGCGGTACCCGGCTTCAAGGCCCGCGGCTACCGCTTTTTCCAAGACCGGACGCTCCGGAAAATCGGCGCATCCAAAGCCCATCCGCGGGATAGCGACTCCGTTGGCCAGGGCAACCGTCGGGAAAACGTTATTCTCCATTAGTGTCAACCTCCTTCTTGTTTTGATACGCCGATGTGCTCGGCATGCACTTGCCTCATTCTCCATCAGCGCCACCGTGGTACACCCATGCCTTATTCGGTCCCTGTTCAATGCGTGCCAGACCGTCCCTCATCATTATTATTTCGCTCCCGCCGAGCTCTTCGCCGTGAAAGGTGGGTGCTCCGAGCACTTGGGCAAATATTAGTCACTCGGCATGCTCCAGGGTCGAACAGGACTCAACCACGAAATCCATGGTAACTGAAGTATTTTTTTGTCATAAGTGCAGATTATTTGTTAGAACATAGGACCTATTTTGTCAACAAAAAAGTCTACAATTCCATCAGTTTCGGGGATCGCAGGGATCGCTATGCTCTGGCTTGGGGTCGTCACATGGAGTTTGGCAGTTCAAAATTCTTGGTTTGGACGTGCTTCTCCTTTATCCGTTAAGACCACGTTTTTTCGTCGTGATGGCTTGTTTGTCAGCAAAAAGCTGCGAAGGGTTAACGACAAAATAGGAGAGGTGCGCCAAATGCACCGGTATCTCTTCAGGCTGGGGGTATCGATCGAAGACGCCGCTCAGGATGAGGCGCATTGCGTGAAGGCTCGCTTCAGCCGAGAAGCCGAGCATTGCGCTCGCCAGCCCCGGATAAGCCATATAGGGCTTTATCATGTCCGGTCCGGGCATCTTCGGATGAATGTATATGGGCACGTCGAGTCTCTCCGCACGGTCGAATATGGGCCAGTACTTTTTGTCGTCGAGATATTCCCCACGGATGTGTCCATTCACCAGCGCCCCTTTCAGCCCCAGCTTTTTCACGGCCCTCTCGAGTTCGTCTGCGGCAGCCTCGAGGTCCTGTGGCGCGATGGCGGCAAGGCCCGCAAGCCTGTCGGGAAAGCGCTTGACCGCCTCGGATAACTCGTCATTGACGCTTTTCGCCACCGGGCCATTCCTTGCGGGAAAAGAGGTACTTGACGTGATCCTCCATATGGAAATGCTCTTCCAGCGCACCGGAGTTAAAGACATTGAGATTACCGATACGGGTCTTGCGTATATCGACAAGGAGGGCAGGAGGCAAAGGTACATTCGACAAGATCAGAGAATTATCCTCTTGCCATGCGCCGTCCACGTGGTGCTCGACTGTTTTGCTCGACTTCTTCGGGAGCAAAGCCGGGTCCAATCAGGGTCCGGATGGACCACGCTCAGGTGGAAGGACGCTGGGGCTCAAAACCCAGTCCGTGGAAAGCTATTTCTAGTGTTAGATCGGCGATCTCCTCAATATTGTCTTTTTTCTTGTAGTCGAACCAAAAGGTGATCCATGTAATCATTCCGAGCAACAGAAGCGCCGTCCGGGAGGGATGAAGGTTCTTATTAATTCTGGCGTTTGATTGAAGTTCGGCAATAGTCTCTTTGAGTAGAACCAGATGCTTGCGCCACTCTTCCTTGACTATGGCAGAGTACTTGTCCTTAACCCTAAGGGAGCCATGGAGTATGAATCGGAGCTCAGGGTGCGAGCAAATTAGCTTTGTATACTCTCTGATCATTGTCCTGAGCCGCATATCCGGCTCCTTTATTGACATTACGTATTCCATATACGGTCGCAAGAAGATGCTGATTGAGTACATATGAACAGAGAACAAGAGGTGATTCTTACTTTCAAAGTAGTGATAAAGGCTGGGTTTAGTCAGTTTCGCAGCCAGACATATATCACTGATTGAAGTCGATTCAAAGCCTTTTGTAAGGAAGAGCTTCATGGCTTTGTCAATGATATTGGTTCTTCTCTTCTCCGGACCGAACTTTGTTTTGGGCGATGGCATCTTATTGCCTCCTTCGGTAGCTACACTGTACCGGTGCATGGCGCCTCTTGTCAAGCTTCTCCCCGGCCCAAGGACCAAGGTGGCCCCTGCTGTGAATTATCACCACGGTCTCTGTGATGGTGCAAGCCGCGTGTTCTTCGGAACGGGAGCACTGTTATTGCCTAGATCCGCAAAGCGGAAATCAGAAAGAAAAAAAGTACTTGACAATCTGTTTTGGATACAACTACGATAATGTTTTGGATACAACTACTATACTTACCAGTTGGTATCATGGTAATGAATCAGACGTATGCATGATCCTGAGCTCTACTTCATGACCGACCGTTTCAGGTGTGAAATAGGGCCGAACAAGGACTTGAGATCTGAGGAGCTCTCATCAATAGCGCCGAAGAAAGGCAAGGGAAAGGGTCAATGATGCTCCTCGATATAGAAAACCTCAGCAAGAGTTTTGGCGGGCTTCAGGTCCTTGCGGGCGTTTCGTTCAGCCTTCAGCAAGGGGAGATCTTGGGGCTGATTGGCCCGAACGGTGCAGGAAAGAGCACCCTTTTCAACGTCGTCACCGGCGTCTATCGGCCTGACACAGGAAGAGTCGTCTTCCAGGGGAGAGACTTAGTGGGTCTCAAACCTCACCAGGTAGCCAGGAGGGGCATATCCCGCACCTTCCAGCTCGTCCAGATATCGCCCGCGATGACGGCCCTGCAAAACGTGCTCGTAGGCACGTACTTCGGGCAGAAAGCATCGGCGAAAGACGCCAAGAAAGAGGCCACAGAATGCCTCGAACTCCTCAACCTGGGCCATGCAAAAGACACGGTATCGGCCCGTCTTACCTATTCCGACCGGAAACTGATCGAGATCGCCAGGGCGATCAGCGCCAGACCGGCACTCGCCCTTCTCGACGAACCCCTGTCGGGTCTCAATCCGTCAGAAACGGAAAAGATGATGGAGATAATCAGGGTCATCAGGAAGACTCGCGGGGTTACCATCATATGGATAGAGCACAAAATGGACGCGATCTTTAGCCTCTGCGACCGCATCGTGGTACTCGACTACGGGGAGAAGATCGCCGAAGGCATACCGAGAGAAATAGCTCACGACAAAGCAGTGGTGGAGGCATACCTTGGCGAGCCCCTTAATTAGCGTAACCGGGCTCAACGTATTCTACGGCGATGCCCAGGCCCTGTGGGACGTGGAGTTCCAGGTTTCGGAGGGTGAGGTTTTCTCTGTGATCGGGTCGAACGGCTCGGGGAAATCGACCATTCTACGCACTCTCACAGGCCTAATGCGTCCCGTATCCGGACAGATTACCTTCGGCGAAACCCGGATCGATGGGAAAAGCCCGACTAGCATAGTCGATCTCGGGATTTCCCTCGTTCCCGAGGGAAGGGGTCTTTTCTCCAGCATGACGGTGCTCGAGAATTTAGAGCTTGGTGCATTCACGCGCCGGTCGCGGTCCATGAAGGGGGAGAGCCTGAAGTGGGTGTTCGACCTCTTCCCCCCCCTTACGAGCCGGCAGCGCCAACTTGCCGGCAAGATGAGTGGCGGCGAGCAGCAGATGCTCGCTGTTGCGCGGGCTCTTATGGCGCGACCGAAGCTCCTCATGCTCGACGAGCCCTCCCTCGGTCTCGCGCCTCTCGTGGTCAAAACGGTCTTTGAGATCATTGCCACGCTGAAAGCCCAGGGCGTGACGATTTTGCTTGTCGAACAGAATATCCACCAGGCCCTCAAGGTCGCCGATAGGGCATGTGTTATCAAGACCGGAAGGATCAGCATGGCGGGAGCGGGCAAAGATCTCCTATCCGACCCCGATATTCAAAAGGCATATATGGGAACTCTCCGATAAGGATAGAGGATGGACGTCAAGATTCTAGCGCAGATGCTCATCAGCGGGATCCTCTTCGGCACGATGTACGGCATTGGAGCGATCGGGCTCAGCTTGATTTACGGCACCATGCGCATCATTTTCATCGCCCAGGGGACCATAATCATCCTCGTGGCCTACGGGAGCTACTTCCTTTTCGACCTCTACGGGGTAGACCCGTATCTCTCGCTCCTCATCGTCATTCCCGCTTCTCTCGTCCTGGGCGTCGGCATCTATCAAGGCCTCTTCAGGCACATCGCCGGCGCGGGGGCAAATGCAACGCTCCTCGTAGCCTTCGGATTGATGGCTCTCGTGGAAAACCTCATGCAGGTCTTGTTTCACGCAGACGCGAGGGCCCTCCAGACGGACTACTCGTCTTACGCCTTCACCCTTTTCGGCCTTAAGGTCTCGTTTGTCCGCCTCATGGCATTCATCATGGCCGTCCTGGGGACCGGGCTCGTGACATTCTTTCTGAAGAAAACGTTGTTGGGCAAGGCGGTGAGGGCGGCATCCGAGAATCTGGAATACGCGGTGCTGGTCGGCATCCCCCCGTACCAGGTCAATACGATCACTTTCACCCTCGGGATCGGCCTTGCCGGCGTCGCGGGCGTCGCTACGGCCACGACCTACGCCTTCACCCCTTTCTCGGGCTTCGTTTTCAGCCTCAAGGCGATGATCGCCCTCGCCCTGGGAGGCCTCGGGAGTGTGACGGGGGCTCTCCTCGGAGGCATCCTCTTGGGGGTCATCGAAAACTACACCTCATATTTCTTAGCCAGCGGATGGGCCGATGTCGCTTCCTATCTGGTCTTTCTCTTCGTCCTGCTATTCAAGCCGGAAGGGCTCTTCAACCGGGATTCGAGTGCGAAACTATGACCACCTATAAGATACAGATCCCCTTTTGGATT